>Ga0247814_10000834_pt1 | contig 20806 bp, 19 predicted proteins | sample UWRJL179409R1_FD_179947 | JGI IMG/M metagenome (GOLD analysis project Ga0247814, IMG submission 179947) | Plant litter microbial communities from Arlington Agricultural Research Station in Wisconsin, United States - UWRJ-L179-409R-1 | ecosystem: Environmental > Terrestrial > Plant litter >... | reverse complement strand
CCATCGGAATTTCAATGGCCGTATCGCAGTATTGGAGCGCTTCGGGAGAAACGCCTTTTACTTCGTTGCCCAGGACCAATGCTACGGGAGTGGCGCTGTCATATATGTAATCGGTCAATAAGACGGAATTGTCGGTTTGTTCCAAAGCGATAATCTGGAAACCATCTTTTCTAAGCCGTTGCAGGCAGTCCACCGTTTTATCCCATGCGGTGAATGGCACCGTAAATTCTGCGCCCAAGGCGGATTTATGTATATCATTATTGGGTGGCGTAACGGTGATTCCGCAAAGATGGATGGATTCGAATGCAAAGCCATCCGCAGTACGGAAAACGGCACCTACGTTGTGTGCGCTGCGCAAGTTGTCGCAAACGATGACCACGCGATTCTTTTTTATTCCCGCAAATTCTTCGGGAGAAAGCCGGTTTAGTTCGGAAAGGGTGCGTTGTTTCATCGGTTAAATTTTGCCCGTCAATGCGCGGTATACCAAAAATGCGGCAAAACCGATAAAGAATATACCTACCACGATGTTGGCTTTCCGCATTTTATCGGGACTGAGGAAAAGACGCATTTTCTTCGCAAACCAAGCTTTGGCTACGTCTATTATCAACACAACGGTTAAAGTTGATGCAAACTGTACTGCAATCTGCCCTTTATAATCTCCACGGAGTGCCACGGCACCGCCTACGGTCGTAATCCAAAAGATGATGGTGGACGGATTCAACAAATTATAGAAAAAGCCTTGTAAGCCCAGCCAAAACGGATTGGATCGTCGGACTTGGAACTCAACCAAGGCAGCGGGTTTTTTCTTGGGAGGAATTAGCTTCAGGATACCCATGATGATGAGTACGCCACTACCGACCAATATGAAAATAAATTTGTTATTGCGTTCCTCGAGCAGGGCGGCCATTCCAAAATAAGCGACCAGTATGCAGGCGGCGTCACTTAAAATAATACCGGCGTCCATACACAGGGCAGAGCGAAAGCCTTCCTTGATGCTGATTTCGATCAACAGGAAGAATACCGGCCCAATCAGTACACTGATCAGCAAACCCAGTAATATTCCGTCTCTCAAAGCGTGCAGCATCCTTATGAATTACGTTTTTCGTCTATAAATTTTTGCCAATCGGCTAAGCGTTCACCTTTCAATACACGCGGGAATTTTGTTTGTGAGCCGATGCGCCCGTTTTTTTCCATCCAGTCGTAAAACCATTGGCTGGGAACGGCCTCAATATAAATATTTTTTAGTGCGTGTTTTCTTTCCACCGGATAATCGTCGTTGATTTCGCTCAGTATTCGATCGATGTCCTGCAAAATCTGTTCCTTATTCACTTCTTCGTCTACACCGATGAACCATTTGTGCGCAAATAGGTTCCCGTCAGGAATTCCGGCTACGGTAAATTCTTTGATGGCCACATTGTAGATATCCGAAACCTTCATAACCGCCGTATTCATGTTATCCACGGAAAGGTGCTCGCCGCAAAGGCTTAGGAAGTGTTTGGTACGGCCCGTGATGATGATTTCCCTGTGGGCCAAATCGGTAAATTTGATGGTATCGCCGATCAGGTATCGCCAAGTGCCTGCGGTGGTGCTGAGTAAAATCGCATATTCTTCTCCTTCCTTCACTTCCTCAATCCACTTCACTTCCGGGTTTTCTACCAAGTTTCCGTTTTCGTCAAAGTTCTTTTGGTTGAAGGGGACGAATTCCAGAAAAATGCCATTGTCCAATACCAGTTCCATGCCTTTGCAATCTTTGCGGCTTTGGTAAGCAATAAAACCTTCGGAGGCCAAATAGGTTTCCAGATAATGGATGGGCCGTCCCAACAGCTTTTCAAAACCCTTTTTGTAGGGCTCGAACGAAACACCGCCGTGTGTGTATACCTGAAAGTTGGGCCAAAGTTCGTGGATGTTTTTGAGATTGTAACGCTCGATGATGCGCTCCAACGTAATCTGTACCCAAGCCGGAACACCCGCAATCACGCTAATATCCCAATCCTTGGCTTTCTCTACCACGAGGTCTATTTTGTGGTTCCAGTCTTTTTCGCGGGCGATCTCTTTCCCAGGTTTATAAAAAACGTTGAACCAATTCGGGATATTGGCCTGGCTGATCCCACTCAAATCTCCTTCAAAGTAAGGGCCTTGATCCGTCAGGTCTGTCGATCCGCCCAAAATCAGGATCCCCTTTTCAAAAAAGTCGTCCGGCAGGTCGTAATGGGATAGCGTCATGATTTGACGTATGCTGGTGCGGGTATTACTTTTTAGTAAATCCTGTGTGATGGGAATGCGTTTGGAGGCGCTTTCTGAAGTGCCCGAGCTCAACGCAAAATATTTGATGCGTCCGGGCCAACATATATCTTCGTTGCCCTCCAAGGTTTGGTGCCACCAAAGACTATACAGTTTATTATAATCAAACACGGGCACACGTTTCTGAAATTCGCGTACCGGATCCTCGCTCTGGAGAATTTTGCCAAAACCATAAAAAGTACCGAATGCGGTATACTGCGCTTTTGAAAGCAGTTTAATGAGGGTCTTGGTTTGGCGGCGTGCGGGCGAAGGTTTTTTTCGCACCTGAGCCACCGTCTTGTTCAGATTGATTGCTCGCTTTAAGACACTTCCCAATAAGGCCATTCACAACTCGTTTTAAGCATCCGCACAAAACGGATGCCGACAAATTTAACAATAAAAATATGGGTTGGCTAGTTACTTCTTTTACAGCATTTTCAGCATGTTTATCTCCATAGGATCCAACATGCGGTAATGTCCGCGGGGAAGGTTTTTCTTGGTAAGGCCGGCTAGATAGACGCGATCCAACTTCACCACTTTGTAACCGAAGTGTTCAAACATACGGCGAACGATGCGGTTACGGCCGCTGTGGATTTCCACACCGATGATTTTTTTATCCGGTTTCGGCCCTTCGGCATATTCTACCACATCCGGCTTGATGGCTCCATCTTCCAAGGTAATACCTTCACGAAGTTGGCGCAAATCATCCGCTTTGAGGTTTTTGTCCAGTTCCACCATGTATATTTTCTTCACGCGTTTGCGTGGATGCATCAGCTTGTCGGCCATTTCGCCGTCATTGGTGAAAAGCAATAATCCCGTCGTGTTTCTATCCAGACGGCCTACCGGGAAGACGCGCTCCTTGCATGCGCCTTCGATCAGTGCCATCACGGTTTTACGTCCTTCCGGATCTTCAGCCGTGGTGATATAATCTTTCGGTTTGTTCAGAATCAGGTAAACCGGTTTTTCCGGTACGATGGTTCTTCCATCGAACTTTACCACATCGTCCGACTGCACTTTGTAGCCCAACTCGTCCAAAACGGCGCCATTTACCATCACCACGCCATTTTGGATCATGATGTCGGCCTCGCGGCGGGAACACATGCCAGAGTTGGCAATGAACTTATTTAAACGGATGCCCGATTGTACGTTGCTTTTAGAAGCCTTGCCTTCATTTTCCAACGCGTCTTTGCGCATTTGGTATTTGGAGGTCGGCTTTTTATCCAAACGTGGACGAGTGGATTTTACCGGTGAATCCGATTTTTCGCCTTTTTCTTTGAATGCTCTTTTCGGGCGTTCGCTTTCGTTTCTTTCCGGTCGTTTGCTTTCAAATCCCGTATCGCGCTTGGCGTATGGTTTTGATGTTCTATCCGGACCACGCTCGTCGGAATCGCCGGCGCGTTTGATGGCTTTGCCCTTGTCTTGGTAATCTTTGTAGGTAGGACGCTCACCGCCGCGGCTGATGATGCGATCTGCCCCGCGTGCCGGCTTGTCGGAATTCCTGTCGCCATAAGGCTTAGAAGGGCCGTCACCTCGGGATGGCCTATCATTGTATGGTCTGGCCGGTCTGTCGTCGCTGCTGCGGGCCGGTCTTTTGTCACCATACGGTTTCGAAGGTCCATCTCCGCGGGAAGGCCTGTCGTTGTATGGTCTGGCCGGCCTATCGTCGCTGCTGCGCGAAGGCCTTTTGTCGCCGTAAGGTTTTGAAGGTCCGTCGCCACGTGTAGGACGGTCATTATATGGCCTGGCTGGCCCATCTCCGCGAGATGGCCCTGATGGTCTATCCCCATAAGGTTTGCTTGGCCTGGCTGGCCTGTCGCCGGATGATTCGTTTCTACCGTATGGTTTTTTTGAATCGTCGAACGGTTTTTTGAATGGCTTGTCGCTGGATGAGGCTCTTTTGGCTCCCCGCGGCGCACCGCCAGAGTTGCTTCTATTATTGTCCGAACCCCTTGCGGCACCACGGCCGGCGGAGTTTCTTCCTGATGGTCTGTTCATTTACACTTTCTAAAAAGGATGGCAAAGGTACGTTTTTTATTCATACTCAAGGGTTAAAGATTGCCTTGGCGTTTAATCGTTTAAATCTTGGGTGGTTGTGTTGGGTAAGTTCCACGCAGAGCCCCGATGGTTATCGGACACAAATAAATCACGCAAAGCTGTTTAAGGGCAATATGTAGGCATTGTTTACTACAGACCCCGCTTGGCGCGAAATGATGCAGGTTATTTCTACAACACATATTCACCATCTATTACCGGTAGAGGTTCCGGTAATTCTTTTTCGCCCAGCATTTCCAATAGATTAATTTCGATGGTACGCGTAATCTGGTTTAACGGAACGCAGGTAATCAACGGATAGAATGGATTTACCAATGAACGGCCGATAAATTGTGAGGTATGGAAAACAAAGCCCAGCAACCAACTTAAAAATATGGAGGCGATGCCCAAGGAATCTGCCGTGGAAAAGGTAAGTACGACCACAAAAAGCCAAATGAACAGTTGCGTAAAATAATGGTACGTGGTAGGAAATACGGTGTTTTTTATGCGTTCGCTCATCCCCATTTGGTTGCAGAATTCGGTAATGTTTTGGTTCAGCTGGATAAAGCGGAAATCGTTGATGTAGCCTTTCTCATACATGGTCTGTATATCTTTGGATTGTAGGCTTAGTATGGCATTGTGTATGTTTTTTGAGTCTTGCACTTTTTTCATATCCGATACGGACAGGAATTTTTTATATGTATCGTCCGTGGAACCACGCAACGAAAATCGTAGTGCGTGCAAAAAAGCAAGGTGGCGCAAGATCATGACGCGTTGCATATAATTCAAGGTTTCGTCGTCTCCTTTGTCGGTTGTGGAATAACTCAACAGGTTGCGCGCCCAAGTTCGGGAATCGTTTACGGTAGAACCCCAAATTTTGCGTGCTTCCCACCAGCGGTCGTAAGCCTGGTTGTTATTGAAACCGATAAAGAATGCCAACGCAGTTCCCAACAAAGTAGGTACAAACGTGGGTAACATAAAGTAACCCGCAATCAAGTATTGGTTTGCCAGATATGATAAAATGCAGCATCCCAACAGGAAAACATCAGTTTTCCATGTAAAATACAGCATCCGTGTAAGTTTAATATTTTCGGTGATGATCATCTGTTATATTTTATTCCGTTAGGCTATTATTTGTTTTAATAAACGGCTGATTAGACGTGGAGGATGTAAAAAATCACCGGGATTTTCGGTCATCTCGTTTATTTTTTCCTCGCACTCCCTAAATGCCGCCGCCGGTATTTTTTTTCCGTTTTCTAAGGTGATGGCAAATTTCAATAATTGGTCCAAAACGAAAATAAGGTTGTCCATATCTTTGCGTTTGTTGGTTTTGAAGGTTTTTGTCTTTACCAAGTTTTTGAATTCGTTTTGGGCATCATCCCACCTTCTTTCCACCGCAAAGGATAGTACCATGGCTATGCGCCAGTATAGGAAATCGAACTCGATGGCATGGTCTTCCACGCGGTTCAGTTCTTTTCTGGCGGCATTGGGTTTTTCCAAAAACAGTAACGCCAACGATTTTAGGCAGATATACTTATAAAAAACGGGTGGCGAAGCGGCCATTTTTTCCTCAAATGGGCTGATGGCCTGTACGGATTTTTCGTATTCGCCAATACTCATCAACGCCGAAAGGTAGTTCAGTGCGGCTTCGGCCAATCGGTTGAAGCGTTCTATTCCCGGTGATGCGAACAGCTCGTCAAAATGAATGATGGCATTCCTAAAATCGTATTGTAGGTAATATTCCAGCCCGGCCGATGCCTGAAGCCACCATATCTCATCATCGGTAAATTCAGGTATCTTGTTTTTGTTCAGGATTTCCTTCGCATCCAACAAAATCTGTATTTTTTCCAGCCCCGAGGTATAATATGTTCTGGCCTTTAATTTTCTGTACTCCACCAACTCGTCACGCGTTTCCGTGGGCACGGTAGCCGATTCGATAGGCATTACGTCGGTGTCCGATAATATGCTATGCACTTTATCCGCATATGCCTTTTTTATTTCGTAATCGGAAAGAACCCTGTTATACAAACGCCCTAATCTGTCCCGTACGGTAGCTATTTGTTTTTTTACATCCTCAAAATGTTCGATGGACATCTGTTCGGATGTGATAAAATATAACAGATGTTTGGGGTCTATGGCCAACCAGAACATTAAATCGTCTTTATATTTGAGGCTTGAAGAATCAAATTCTTTCTTAAAAAGCGCGGTATTTCCAGATTGCAATATATATTTCAGTCTAGCGGCTTCGCAAATTCCCGGGTATTGGTTTTCAACTGCGGCGGATCTGATGAATGCCTCAGCTTCATCCGTCAGTAAACGGTATTCGTTGCGCAGTAAAAAATCGTTTTCCTTGGTATATTTTTCGTTGAAAAGCTGTAGGAAAACCTCTTCCTTTTCTGGAATGGGAAGGTTCTTTTCAATGCGGGAAAGACATAGTTCATATAACAAGATGAGGGTCTCCCTTTTCTTGTTTTTTATCACATTCCGAAATCGTTTTCGCTCCAGCGTGTCTAACAAAATAAGCGTTTCCAACAGCTTATTGCTTTTCATCTTCCAGAAAATTTATCACAAGTATACGTAATCAGGTTTGAAGTAAACGTATGTGGGTGATAGCTTTGCAGAAATAAATCATGCGTTTACAAGGACTACAGAAAACCATGGGCTAACCAACAATAAAAAACGTTCTCTATAGCTACACAGGAAACGCTACCTTTTGGGTGGCGTTTTTTATATGTATCCTCACCCTAAATCACCATGGAGGCCATTAAGGCCGTGCCATGCATCAAAGCATCTTCGTCAATATCAAAAGTGGATTGATGTACGTTGGCCGTTATATTTTTTGATACGTTTCCTGTTCCCAAACGGAAGAAACAGGCAGGAATCTGCTGCGAATAAAAAGCAAAATCTTCCGAAGCCATGCGAATTTCCAAGGTACTTACCTGTCCTTCGCCCAATAATTCGGTGGCCGTTTTCTCGGCATGCGATGTACAGGCTTCGTCATTCACGAGACATGGGTAACCCCGTTCGATTCGTACATCACAGGTGGCGCCATACGCGGAAGCCGTGTCTTGGCATATACGTTTTATTTGTGCGTGGGCCACTTGTCTGGTGGCTTCATCCAAGGTGCGGAAAGTGCCTTCCATATACACTTCGTCCGGTATTACGTTTGTGGCGCCGTTGGCAACAATTTTACCGATCGTGAGCACGGAAGGGATGGTGGGTTTGATAAAACGGCTGGAAAGCGTTTGCAAAGCCGTGATGGTTTGCGCCGCAATGGGGACTGGATCAATCGACAGTTCAGGCACGGCACCGTGTCCGCCTTTGCCCTTTACGGTGATGTATAATTCGTCGCTGGAAGCCATATATATGCCTTGGCGGAAGCCAGCCGTTCCCACCGGTAAAGGATTGAACACGTGTAGACCAAAAATGGCATCGGGTTTTGTGTCTTTAAAAATACCCGCTGCAATCATCAATGATGCGCCGCCGGGAAGCTTCTCCTCGCCGGGTTGGAAAATGAACTGCACTTTACCGGTCCAATGTTGTTTGTTTTCGTTCAATATCTGCAATGCGCCCAACAGACAGGTAGAATGTACATCATGTCCGCAGGCATGCATCACGCCTACGTTTTTCGATTTGTAGGGGACATCATTTTTTTCAGAGATGGGCAACGCATCCATATCCGCACGCAGGGCAATTGTTTTGCCGGGATGTGCACTGGAAAGGATGCCGGTGATGCCATTTCCGGCCATTCCCGTTTGGTGTACGATGCCCAGTTCCGTCAAACGGGATGAAATATATTTTGCCGTCTCCGTCTCTTCAAAAGATAATTCGGGATTGGCGTGCAGGTGGCGGCGTATGGCAACCAATTCAGGCAATAATTCCTGTGCACGTTGGCGTATGATGGGTAAAAAATGGTAAATCATTTGCTAAAAAACATTTTAATGGCAATAATAATCAGCACTCCAGCGAATACTTTTTTAATCAGCGAGGCATCTACACCTTGTACCCAACGGGACGAAAGATAGCTACCTACGAGAAAAAAACCGGCGATGATGGCTGAATACGCAAAATTAACGTTTCCGGCTTTATAATAATTCATGACGGAAAGAATGCCTACGGGCAACAACATAATGGCCGCAATGCTGGAACCTTGGGCAGAATGTTGCGACATGCCAAAGAAAAAAATGAGTGCGGGCACAATGATTATGCCACCGCCAACGCCCATAAATCCACTGAGAAATCCGGCGCTGATACCGATCAGCGCAAGGATCATAAAACTGGTTGCGTCCATTTTTCCCAACTTCAAATTTTTGGTAAATGTAACCAAAATGGGTGCGTGGATTAGGGGTTTACCACACAAAAGGAGCGGGTATGAAAGGCATTCTTCATTGAAATTCTTAGATGGTAAACTCCATCGGATAAGTCGGATATATCTATACTGGCTTGCTCTGCGGTTATTCTCCCGGCTTGCATGGTTTTTCCGCTCACGTCAATAATTTTATAATCTGCCGGTTCTCCCATCAGCATTTTCTTTATTTGTATATTGAGTTGATGGCTTGCCGGATTGGGAAATAACGTAAAAAGATCGTCCGGATTTTCTTTTACGTTAGCATTTGGCACAAATTCGAAAAACTCCCTGACCCGTTCGCCGTTTGTGTTGATGCCCAACCCTACAAATACACGGTTTTCGATATGAAAGGTGCTTACGCCCTTCTTTCCCAGTCCTGGTAATGGTACAGCCTGTTCCCATGTGTGGGAAAATGTATCAAATGACCAAAAATCATTTAAAAAGCCATTACCCCAACCTGTACCTACGTATATTTTGGATTCGTAAACAAAACCTTTGGCATGCCATCTGGCCTCGCCGGGGAAGTCGGATAATTGTTGCCAAGTTTCTGTTGTGAGATCGAATTGCCAATTTTCATCCAAAAGAACCCCCGAACTGTCATTACCTCCTATAAAATAGACCTTGCTCCCGTATTGGACTGCAGCACTTAAATATCTGGGTTTAGAAGGGAAATCGGGTAGTATTTGCCATGTGGATTGTGTGGTCGAATATTTATATACCTGTTTTAAAAATCTAGTGGAATCACGTCCAAAAAAAAGATAGGCATCATTATCCCATACAGCCGTTTGCATGCCTTGCGATGGCGGACCGGGGAAATTAAAAAGCGGGTTCCATGCATTTAAATTGGGGTCGTATTCCCAAACATCCTTAAAACGTTGATTCCCGCTAATTCCCCCGATTATATATCCAAATCCATTGATTGAAAAACTGGCTGCATATTGTCTGGCTGAAGGAAAACGGGCAATTTCAGTCCAAGAATCCGTAGCAGAATCAAACGCATAGAAATCGTCTCCCAAGCTAAAGCCGTCGCGCAAGCCCAAACCTACGTAGGCTTTGTTTTCAATTACGAAACCGGATGCGCCATCTCGTCCCAAGGCATCGGGGGGAAAGGGGGGTGCAGGTTCAAAAACGAAATTTTGGGCTCGGACTGTGATATTTAATATAACAAAAACGGTTAAGGCGGAGAGTTTTTTCATGGGCCGATTTTACCAAAAACGTAAAACGTACCGTTATATTTTATTTTTATTTTTAAACAGGTTAATAAACACCCAATCGAGCTGCAACAATAAGGTCTGGTGAAAATTCTTTTCCGTTCCGTTGCGCCATATTTGGTTCATGATGCCGATATCGAAAAACATATCTGGATTGGGAATATGGTGTCTGTAAAATATGGAAGAGCGATTTTCGGTAAAACGGAATTTGGTGAATGTTTTACGGCCGTTGGATTCTACTTCCTCATCTGTCGCCGCCAAAAATTCCGTAATGAACACCATAAAGTTTCGGTCTTTTTTATCCAGCGGAACAGTCATTTTCATGAGGTAGCGGGTACGGAATTCAAACGGTTTGTGCCAACGTGTAAATTGGGGTCCCGTAAAAAACCTGAAGTCTGTCCGGAAATATTGGGAAAATTTAACTCTCTTATAATGAAACGTATGATATATTTTGGGATAAATCCGGATTTCGTTCAAGAATTCAGGATGCGAGGTGTCGTCGTAAAAGCGTTGCGCATAAAATACGCCTTGGGAAAATTTGAAATGTTTGGCAAATTTATAGTCCAGCTCTTCGCGGATGGTAAATATTCCCGGCAATTCAACCATATTCCATGAATCCATGCTGCTTTTTCGACTATAACCGATTACATTTTTGTTGGTGAGTTTACTGCCGATTTGTTGTTCCAAGCCAACGGCGTGCCATAAAACGGTTTTTCCTCCTTGGCCCTGTGCCGTAATTTGTGAAAAGGACTCTTCACAGAAAACGACAGATAATAAAACCAAAAGAAAAATTCGTTTCATGTTATATTTTTAAAAAACAAAAAAGACACAGACAATTATGTTTGTTGTGTCTTTTCTGCCGGATTTATTTTAAATACTAATAATCTATTTTATTTTCCAAAATTTTCCCATCGGGAGAAACGTGTAGGATTCTGTCATTGGGTGTGCCATCCAACTCAATGAGGTAGAATACATTTCCGTTTTCCTCAATTTTGTCGGCATCGTCTAATTTATAGTTCGGGAATTCTTTTTTAACCGCTTCGGAAACAGCCACCGGCAAAGCGTTTATTTTTATGTCTTCCTTGTGTTTCAATATTTTTCCGGATGCATCGTACCAAGCTTCATGGTCGGTTTTTCCGATTTCGAAATCTACGTTATATACATTTAGTTTCAGTTCCCATTCCACATCGGTAGCTTGCGGGTATGTGGTCATAAAAGCGTTCAATACCACGGACGGGATATCTTTTTGGGGAATGTCCTGTGCACATGAACCTATAAACCCGACCACCACGAATACAATTGCCATTACATTTTTCATAACTATCTGTTTTTTAATTTATAGTACAAATTTATGATGCAATACCGGAATGATTTGGGAATTTTATTGAAACATAAATATTTAGTGTTGAATTCTAGGTTATTTTCAAACACGAAGAACTTAAGCAACATGAAGATTTAATTTTGCCTACTGCCTTTTCTCCTCGGCTCGTAAATCAACCTGCAAAACATACTCATCCCTTCTTCCTTTCCCAATACTGGAATTCCGGTAACGAATCCCAATGCCAATTGTTTGGATAACGTTACGCGAACTTGCGGACGCAACACCAAACTCAGCCCATTGTGGTTGATGTGTTGGTTTACTTCCAGTCCCACGAAATTTTTGCTGCCCGTAAACATATAATGGAAGTTTGCGTTGATGATCCATTCTTTATGCAGTTCTTTTGTATTTAAATCCAACCCTAGGGAAGGCCCTGTATATAACAAGGTATGGTAATTGTTTCCCCAGCGTTTGGCGGCCACAAAGAATGGGTGGAATACATTCTCCGGATCCCAGTTATATTTTCTGTCCTCTCTTATCATGTGGAATTCAAAATCGTTGGCATAACCAGCAGCGAGCGACAAATTATGTTTTTTAGAAACCAGAAAAGTATACTGTGTGGCCACTTTGATGCCGTTGATGCCACTGGTGGGTATTTCCCTTTCGTTTTTTACCGTTTTAAAATGGGTGGAGAACGGTACTTCCACTTCAATACCTAACCTGTTTACGGGGGCAAATTCATATTCCACCAAACCGCCTATGGTATGATAGTCCTTTTTGTCTTCTATGGACAAGCCCACATTCCATTCTTTTTCGCCCCTACGCGCACCCAAATCGCGTACAAGGTCAGAATATAAAGGCTCCGCGTGTGATACTTTGTCGGGTTTGGGCTCATCGTTTTGTGCAAGTGCGGAACCCCGGGCTGTTATAATAAGGATGATGGAAATTATAAGTTTTGCCTGCATTTGTATTCATTTATAACACAAATCAACGGCACGATTCTGGAAAGAATTAGGAATTCATGTGGGCTGATAGCTAAATTAGTTTTCCCGTAGAACGCGCAGATTTGTGCAGAAAGATGCATTGTTTCGTCCTTTTGTTGAAGCTGAGTGTCCTCTTTTTAATGTACAGGAGTTCTGTGGGGAACATCTTTTCAAAACCCAACGGTAAAACGATGCATTCCATTAAATTCATAAAGGATCGTAAAACCGTATATATCAACGATGGATTGCACTATCGCCAATCCTAACCCCGTAGATTGGGTCTGTTGCGGCGATTTGTAAAACCGTCCGAATATTTTTTCCGAATCCAGGGCTTCAGTACCCGAATTTTCAACCGTCAACGAATTGGAATTTAATACAACATGCACCTTTCCGTTTTGTTGGTTATGAAAAATCGCGTTCTTTAATAAATTCGTCACCAATATTTCTGCCAATGGTTTATTGCTCAAAATATTTAATTCGGCATTTTCTTCAATCTGCATATTTACCGATTTAAAACCGGCCAGTTCCTCAAATTCGCCGGCCAGTTTTTTAACCAGTACATTCATGTCTATATTTTCCGTTTCCGGAAACTGACGGTTTTCTATTTTGGAAAGCAGCAACAACGATTTATTCAACCGGGTTAACCTTTCCAGCGAATCGATTACTTCGCTTATTTTCTGTAGTTGTTCGTCCGAAAAATCGTTTTTTTCGGCCATCAGTTCCAGTTTGTTGATGCCTATGGCCAGTGGCGTCTGTAACTCATGCGATGCGTTTTCTATAAATTGCTTTTGCGCATTAAAGGTTTCGCGGTTGGTTTTAATCAGTTCGTCCAATGATTTTTGTAGCAACTTAAATTCCTCCACCCGCGTAGTCTCAAAATTTATTTCTTCCTGGTCCGAAATTTTATAACCGCGCAGTTTTTCTATCGTATGGTAAAAAGGTTGCCAAATTTTCCTCAACAAAAAATTATTTACGAAAACCATACTCACGATCAACACCACATAAAGCGACACCAAAGAATACAGTAAATCCTCTATCAAGTCGTCTTCTTCCACCATGGACGAAATGATGCGTAGCTTGTAAAACTTGTCGTTTTGTGCCTTAAAAACAGTCGTCAGCATCCGGAACGGCTCAAAATCCTTTTCGTTTTCGGTGTAAAACGTAGTATCCGAATACACATCCTTAAATGCTACCGACTCGTGCGGCCTTATTTCACGGATTCTGTAATTGCTCTCAAAAAAGTTGTCTTTGTAAAGTATGGTGCTGTCTTCTATCGTCTTACGGATTACAAGCAGCTTTGTGTTTTCCAATCCGTCGTCAATGCTGTCGTGTATTTCGTCCAACATGTTCACGTAAAATATGGCCGCCCAAATGCTCAGCACCAAAAACATGGCACCCGATAGATACAAAACCGTGTAGTTGTGCAACCTCATTCGTCCGTCAGTTTATAGCCTATCCCGTAAATGGCTTGTATTTCTATCTCCGAACCGTGGTCTTTCAGTTTTTTACGCAAGTTTTTTATCTGCGAATAAATAAACTCGTAGCTGTCTGCCTCGTCAATCTGGTCGCCCCATACATGCTCGGCCAGTGCGGTTTTGCTCACCAGTCGGTTTTTGTTGGCCACAAAAAATGTCAGTATGTCAAATTCTTTGCGGTTCAGTGTTACTTCCTTGCCGCTCACCAGCAATTCGCGTTTATCAAAGTCGATCGAAATGTTTTTGAGGCGCGTTACGTTTTGCCCGTCGAACTGTTTGCGGCGCAGCACCGATTTTACGCGTGCCGTCAATTCAGCCGTGTGGAAAGGTTTAGTCAAATAATCGTCCGCACCCAGTGCCAAACCGTTCACCTTGTCGTCCACGGAATCTTTGGCCGAGATGATGATCACACCCTCATTTTTGCGTATGCGTTTCAGCTCCTTCAAAATATCCAGCCCGCTACCGCCCGGAAGCGAAATGTCGAGCAGAATGCAGTCATAGTCGTACACGCCCACCTTGTCCATCGCCGAAAAAAAATCCGCGGCCGATTCTACCACAAAATTTTCCTTTTCCAGCGATTGGGTGAGGATATCACGCAATTCGGGCTCGTCTTCTATGACCAATATTTTCATCTCTATCCAAAAGTACCTCCAAATTTGGGAAACAAACCGGAAAGAAAAAATTTATTAGGTGATGTCCCCCTCACCTAAAGGAATTGTCCGCACGAAATCCTACACGGGCGCGACCCTGATAGCTATCGGCATCGGGCCCGTTACGTATATTCTGTGCATCTCTGTGTAACCATTTCCCTTATTTTTGCTGAAATATTTCATGCCATGCAGATTAAATCATTCACGTTCAATCCCTTTTCTGAAAATACATATATCCTTTTCGACGATTCCAAACAATGCGTGGTGGTAGATCCAGGTTGTGCCTTTCCTGATGAGGAGGCCGAGCTCGACCAGTTTATTTCCGACAATGGCCTCATGGTGAAGAATGTAATCCTCACCCACGCCCATGTAGACCATATTTTTGGCTGCGCTTACGTCTGTAAAAAGTATAGCGTGGGCATTACCATGCACCAGGAAGACGTATTTATGTTGGAACGCGGGCCACAGATCGGGCAGATGTACGGTTTCGAGGTAAAAGAATCTCCCGCTCCCGAGGCTTTCCTACATCATGGCGATTCTTTTTCTTTTGGAAATACGACTTTAGAAATAGTGCATACCCCGGGACACAGCCCCGGAAGCATTTCTTTTATCCATCATGCCTCAAAATCAGTCATCTCTGGTGATGTGCTGTTCCAAAATTCCATCGGCAGAACCGATTTACCGGGTGGAAACATGGATGTTTTGCTTAATGCCATTCGCACCCAATTATTTGTTTTTCCCGATGATTATCAAGTATATAGCGGCCATGGTGATATAACTACCATCGGTTACGAGAAAAAATTTAACCCATTCCTCAAATAATTATTCTTTTTTACTGCCTTTGCTATTTACTTTTCATTTAAATTTCGTTTAAATATTTGATAGTAAGTTAATTATTTAAATAATATTTTATTAGGCTTATTTTCATGTAGTTACGTATTATTTCATCGTCCAAGCATAAATTTTTATGTCTTACGTGTAAATACGGACTTCTTTCGATCGATTTTCAAAATTTATTTAACTATTTCATTTTCAAATATCATGGAGTACAACTTTAGCGGCACGGACGTAGTTTTTATCCTTGTCGTGATAGTAGGGCGTGGAATCCTTGAAATGGTTAAATCTTTGTCATGTCGAAAGGAACAACGGAAGGCGTTCCAGAAGATACAAAAAATATTTCAAGCGTGCATGGGGCGCCTGCCGTTTTTCACAGGATGTGGAGAGCGGCAGGCTTTTTTTATGGGGTTTCCATTCTTGGTTAAAACACATAAAGCCATATTGGGTTTCTGAATATAGCAATCATATTCAAATAGATAGGATTAAATTTTTGATTTACTACACTTTGTATAGGCAATAAATTCTTCTGCTATCTGATGTTCCTTATTTGGTTCAATTAACACAACCCAAGTAAAAACCTTTATTTTGCACTACAATCCGGTTTATGCGCAGGTGGTTACTCTTTATTCTTCTGTTTCTCCCCTCCGTGCTGTTGGCACAGGATGCGGACCGCGTACTGGGACTTTGGCAAAACGAAACCAAGGATAAGGTAGTTGAGATTTACAAGGCCAATGGTAAATACCATGGCCGCATCCACTGGCTTAAGGAACCCAAAAACCCCGATGGGAGTTGGCGCCGCGACATCCACAACAACGATCCTTCACTCCGTTCGCGCATACTGTTAGGTATGGATGTTTTCAAAAATTTTTCTTACGACGACGACGAATGGGTCAGCGGCGAAATCTATTCCGAATATTCCGGTAATACCTACAATGCAAAAATGTGGCTCAGCGGAAATGAGCTGAAGGTAAAGGGCTATCTGGGCTTTTTATGGTTTTTGGGGAGAACAAATAGTTATTACAGGAAATACTGATAGCCAATAATTTGAAGGAAGCAATACTCTATATAGGTTTGTCGCAAGGCTTGTTTGCCGCTTTCGTAGTGTTTACGAAGCGTCACAAACAAACCGCGGACCGCCTATTGATTGCCTGGTTGCTCATTATCTGTCTTAAGTTCCTCATTTTGTTGATGTACGATGAATATGGTGAGTTTTTTGACGTGGCTTTCTCCCAAGGTTTTATCCCGCTTTCCTTTGGTCCATTTTTATATCTGTACACCAAACACATTACCGACGACGATGCCCGTTTTGGCTTCCGAGATATCCTACATGCCGGGCCTTTCATCATCCTCACGGCGTTTTATTTCGCATTTTTTCAGGATAGGGTCGATTTCTCTGACCATAAATATTTGGAGAAAGACGAATATTTAGGTGTGCGTATTCTCTATGCATCTGTTCAGTTTACCTCAATTTTTACCTATACTGGGTTAACTTACAAGCTGTTGTATTTTTATCGGAAATCGATGGCCAATAAATTTTCGTTCGAATCCACCAAGAACCAGCTCACCTGGCTCTACTTTACCGCGGGATTGATTACGGCCACCTTCGCATTTTATTTTTCGATCGGTATCGTAAACGCCGTCAATCACCGCCCCATTGTGGATAGCGAATTGATGGCCAACATCGGTTTAACGATCATGACGTTCTCGGTGAGTTATTTCGGAATCCGCCAAAAAGCGCTTTTCCGTAATCGTGCACGCTATTTACCGGTAGATCATGAAGAGGAAGCCGTCATCGAAAATCCCAAGGCCGTGGTGCATTCCATGGAGCCCGACGAAAACGAAGCGCTGGAGAAGGAGCCGATTTTGATCGAGGCGGATGAAGAGGAAAAGGAAAAATACAAACGCTCGGGCCTCAAAGACGAAGATGCGGAAGCGTATATAGAGAAACTGATGGCTTTTATGGAAAAAGAAAGGCCATACCTGGATGCGGAGATGACGATACAGGATTTATCGGCCAAAATCAATATTTCCAAACATCACCTTACACAAATCCTAAACAACAACATCGGCAAAAATTTCTTCACCTTCGTCAACGAATTCCGCATTGAGGAAGTAAAACGAAAACTCGCCGATCCGGCTTTTGACCATCTTACCATTTTGGGTATTGCGTACGATTGCGGTTTCAATTCCAAGTCGTCTTTTAATAATATCTTCAAACAATACACCGGTTCCACGCCTTCAGAATTTAAAAAGCAGGTTATGAAGATTCGTGCGGTGGATGAGGAATAACCAACTCTTTTGTCAATATGGGATTCATATTATATAATTATACCAAGTTTATATTTTTAATTTCATCTTTTTTAATTTCGATCAATATGTTTGGTCAATTAAAATATGGGGATTATGTAAAGATGCCTAATTTACAAACACCAAAAAGTATTGTTATTTGGCGATATAGTATGGCAAATCATGCCGAAGAACAACCTTCAGATTCTACGATAGTATATTCAACAGGGATGTACGAGTATCTAGATACAGTTGTATGGAAGCGGGAGCAATACAATGAAGATGGTTTTTTGGTTTACTCGGAAGGTTTTGTCATTGATGTTGATTATCCTGTTTATACTTGTACAAAGTATGCATACGATAATAAAAATAGAATTGTTGAAGAAAATGATTACAATTCAGATAGTATTTGGATTGGCAAAAAAAGGATTCGTTATGATGACGGAAAAAATACAGTACGAATTGATTACGAAAACATATATGGCTCGAATGATTATTATGAATTAAGCTATAATACTGAAGGGAAGTTAGTGGCTAATATATGTTATTGGTCAGATGGGAGAGTGCAAGAATATAACGTATTTGAGTATTCCCCAAAAGCAAATAAAATTAAAATTACAGATACCGTCGGATCGTTTAGTGGCAAGACTTATATAACCCTCAATAGACAAGGAAAGCAAGTAAAGTCTTTGTATTACAATTTGAATAATAAATTAAGTATCGCCAAATATTACACATACAATAAAAAACACCTTATTATAAGAGAAAAATGGCTTGTTGAAGAGGCAAAAGAAGTAGGGGGTGATAGACAATATTTTTATGATTCCCGTTCTCGGCTATTGAAAACCAAAAGATTAAATCCCGAAGGGAAAAGTGTTTTAAATAGGGAATATTTCTACCGTCATGATGGTTTTCCCGATTACGAAATTCAATATGATTTCAATGAAAAACCAATTGAAAAATTTGTCTATGTGTATCAATAATCTTGTTGGTGATGCTGTTATCACCAAAAGTTATTGAAAGATTCGTGCAGTGGATGAGAAATGAGTAAAATAACTGAATATGAATTTTGTTAAAATTTTTACCTTATGGATAGCACTTATTTTACCATTAACCATGGTAGGCCAACCTAATTATAATCATATAGGTCAAAAAATAAATACAAAGGCGCCAAAGGAAGTTATAGTGAGGCTGTACAATCTAGAAGGAGATGAGCCGTATATGAATTTTTCAGATTCTACTATTATGTATAAGGCAATACGCAACAAAAATGGGCTAGTGATACACCAAGAACAATATAATCCGACACACCACGGCTATTATTATTCATATTCAGATTTTCAATATGATCATAAAAACAGATTTATTTTAAAAACAGAATTTGACAAAGACGGTTTAAATGTTGCGTTAACAGAAAAGTGGCTCTACAATGATCGAAAGAAATTTATATTGAGAGAAACGTATGATATCAAAGGACTTTTTGAATATTCAAGATATATCTACAACAAAAATCAAAAAATAGATTCCTTAATAAATTACTGGCCAGATGGAAGCATTGAATTTACCATGGTAAATGAATATTCAAAAAATAAGATTAAAACTATTTATCCTAAAACGAATGGCGCAATTAAAGAAATATCAATTACAAATTTTGATAGGAAAGGTAAAAAAGTAGAAGACGTCATGTATTCTGAAAAGAATGAGTTTATTCAAGGACATTATTATACTTATGATAAAAAAGGCAATTTAACTCAAGATAAATTCATTGATGATAAAAAGAATATAGAAACAGAAAAATATTTTTATAACAAAAAAAAGAGATTGGTAAAAAAGATTACCGAGGATACAAATGGTATTATGGTTGCAAAAATAGAGTTTGAGTATAATAAAGAAGGGGATATCATTCTTGAAACTAGATATAACTCTGAAGGAAAAACAACAATTAAATTGGTGTATGAATATCGATATAATTGATATTCAGGTTGATTTTTTCATAAACATAAAAGCGCTATTTTATTGTAACCAGAGGCTTTGAATAAAGTCCAATAGGCGAAAAACATTGCTGTTTGTGAAAAAAAATTGATTCTCCCTACTGGTGTTATTACCAACATGATTATTCCACCACGACCAAATTAAATCCCTTTTTCCCTTTATTCACCAATAAAAACTTACCCGCCAATAAATCGGAAGGACTCACCGTATAATCGTCCGTCATTTGGTTTTTGTTCAGTAAAACGCCATTATTTTGGAACATCTTACGGGCTTCGCCTTTGGATGGGAATATCGTGGTTTCTTCGGCCACCAAGCTCAAAATATTCACGCCGGCTTGTAATTTATCGGCGGTAATAGAAAAACGTGGAACACCTTCGAATACGGATAAAATCGTGCTTTCGTCAAATGCGGCCAATTGCTCGGCAGTTCCTTTCCCAAATAATATGGCAGATGCTTCCAGCGCTTTGTTGTATTCATCTGCTCCGTGGATCCAAACGGTTACGTCCTCGGCCAAGGTTTTCTGCAATATACGCTCGTGTGGCGCGGCTTGGTGACGTGTAATCATTTCTTCCAATTCAGTCACCGGGCGGAACGAGAATTTCTTGATTAATTTCAGCGCTTCGTCGTCTGTTATATTTAACCAGAATTGGTAAAATTTATATGGGGAAGTCATGGCCGGATCCAACCATACGTTTCCTTGTTCGGATTTTCCGAATTTGCTTCCGTCCGCTTTGGTAATCAACGGTGCCACCAAGGCATAAGCTTCGCCGCTGGCTTTGCGGCGTATGAATTCTGTTCCCGTGGTGATGTTTCCCCATTGGTCCGAACCGCCCATTTGCAGTTTTACGCCTTCGTTTTTCCATAAGTGGAAAAAGTCGTAGCCCTGGATCAATTGGTAGCTGAACTCGGTGAAGGAAATGCCCGTTTCCAAGCGGTTTTTCACACTGTCTTTGGCCATCATGTAATTCACCGAAATATGCTTGCCCGCCTCACGCAGGAAATCAAGGAACGAGAATTTTTTAATCCAATCGTAATTGTTTACCAAAATGGCCGCGTTTGGGCCGGTAAAATCAATCAGTTTAGACAATTGGTTTTTAATGGCGTTTACGTTCAGCTCCAACTGTTTTTCGTCCAACAAATTACGCTCTGCCGATTTGCCGGATGGATCGCCGATCATGCCCGTGGCGCCGCCCACCAAAATTACGGGTGTATGTCCGCTCAATTGCAGATGACGCAACAAAATCACCGGAACCAAATTGCCGATATGAAGCGACGTGGCCGTAGGATCAAACCCCACGTAACCTTTTACTTTTTCGTTCAGTAAGGTTTCTTCCGTTCCTGGCATTAAGTCGTGCAACAGCCCGCGGCTGCGCAATTCTTCCACAAATTCATATC
>Ga0247814_10000832_pt1 | contig 20842 bp, 15 predicted proteins | sample UWRJL179409R1_FD_179947 | JGI IMG/M metagenome (GOLD analysis project Ga0247814, IMG submission 179947) | Plant litter microbial communities from Arlington Agricultural Research Station in Wisconsin, United States - UWRJ-L179-409R-1 | ecosystem: Environmental > Terrestrial > Plant litter >... | reverse complement strand
CAATTTGAGTACGTATAATAGACAATTTGAGTACGTATAATAGACAATTTGAGTACGTATAATAGACAATTTGAGTACGTATAATAGACAATTTGAGTACGTATAATAGACAATTTGAGTACCTATAATAGACAATTTAAGTACGTATAATAGACAATTTGAGTACGTATAATAGACAATTTGAGTACGTATAATAGACAATTTGGGTACCTATAATAGACAATTTAAGTACGTATAATAGACAATTTGAGTACGTATAATAGACAATTTGAGTACGTGTAATAGACAATTTGAGTACGTATAATAGACAATTTGGGTACCCTTAACAGACAATTTAGAAGGTTTGCTGTGAATCTTAATATAAAATGCGGCTAATGCTATAACTTTTTTGCGCCATTGTAAAGTGGCTCTTCTAAAAAATTACTTATTTTTACTTTATATGAGTACTAATAAAGTAATTATTATCGGAGGCGGTCTGGCAGGCCTCACGTCAGCAATCCATTTGTCCAAAATTGGATTTGAAGTGGTAGTTGCCGAAAAGAATGCCTATCCGAAGCATAAGGTTTGCGGAGAATATATTTCAAATGAAGTGCTTCCTTATCTCATCTGGCTCGGCATTGATTTGAATGAGTTAAAACCGGCGTCCATCAGTAAGATCGTATTTTCAACTTCAAGCGGCAAGGTCATCAATGGCAATCTTCCTTTGGGCGGTTTCGGAATCAGCCGTTACGCATTGGATAATTACCTATACCTGCAAGCTTTGAACAATGGCTGTACATTTATCCAGAAAACTGTAGAGAATATCAATTTTACAGACGATGCTTTTGAAGTCACAACCGCTGATGATATGGTTATGAATGCCGATTTTGTAATTGGCGCTTTCGGAAAACGGTCCAATATCGATCATAAAATGCAACGCAATTTCATTGAACAAAAGTCGCCATGGCTGGCGGTAAAAGCGCATTATTCCGGGAATTTTCCAAATGATGTCGTTGGGCTTCACAATTTCAAAGGCGGCTATTGCGGTGTTTCAAAAGTTGAAAATGACACGATCAACATTTGCTACCTTGCCGATTATAAGACTTTTAAAAATTATAAAAATATTGAAGATTATCAGCAGCAGGTGGTTTCAAAAAATCCGAATCTAAAGGCTGTCTTCGATAATGCCAAACCTCTTTTTGAAAAACCAATTACGATCAGCCAGGTCTCTTTCGATAAAAAGAAAGCCGTTGAAGATCATGTCCTTATGATTGGCGATAGTGTTGGAATGATTCATCCTTTATGCGGTAACGGAATGGCAATGGCAATTCACGCTGCTAAGATTGTTTCTGAATTACTGGAAAAATTCAAAAAGAATGAAATAAAAACGAGAAGTGAACTCGAAAATAAGTATATTCAGGAATGGGATTTCAATTTTAAACAAAGGTTGCGAACAGGACGCCTGATTGCTAAGATTATGGGAAAGGGAATACTTTCGGAAAATCTCATGCGCATCCTGAACGTGTTTCCGTCATTACTCCCAAAAATTATAAACAGGACACATGGCAAACCAATAATTTTAAATCCGTAAATTTTGTTTATCAACACCAAATACAGAAGCAGTAAAGCAGAGATTATGGATGATTTCGACCTCAAAGGTGAAGTCCTGCATGATGCTTTGCATAAAATAGCCAGAATCAACCAGTTATTGGGTGGGAATAAGTTAACGCTTCAGGGCGTAAAGAATCTGCTGGCATCAGTCGATCGGTCAGAAGAAATTACGATCGTCGATTTAGGCTGCGGAAATGGTGATATGTTGAGAATATTAGCTGACTTCGGATCTAAAAATAACTATCGCTTTAATCTGATTGGCGTCGACGCGAATACTTTTACAATCGATCATGCCAGAAAATTATCATCCAATTATTCCAATATCAACTATGTTGCAAAAGATATATTTCAATTGAACGTAGCCGATATGAATTGTGACATTGTATTGCTCACGTTAACGCTGCACCATTTTAAAGACAACGAAATTATTGACTTGCTTACCGAAAGCCACAAGAATGCAAAGATCGGAATTGTAATCAATGACCTGCACCGAAGCCCTATCGCTTACAGATTGTTTCAGGGACTGTGTTTTGTTTTCAGGCTCAACAGCGTTTCGAGAGAAGACGGACTGACATCAATCCTGCGCGGATTTAAAAAAAGAGAATTGATTCCGCTTTCGGAAAAATTGAATTTCAAAAATTATAAAATAGAGTGGAAGTGGGCTTTCCGCTACCAATGGATTATTTCAAAAATATGAGTGTTAAAATCAAAGCCGTAGCCAAACAATTGCCTAAATATTCCCGAACCACTAAAGAGATTATTCCTTTTTTGGATGCGTGGCTCGATGGGCAGGACGAGCGTTTTATAAGAAAAGTAAAAAAGATATTTGAAGGTGCTGCTGTAGACAAGCGCTATTCAATTATGGATCCCATTGAGGTTTTTACCCGAACATCCTTTGAAGAAAGAAATGATATCTATATCCGTGAGGTCATTGATTTAGGTGAAAAAGTGTTGGCAAAAGCATTGGATAAAGCGAAGTGGAATCCGACAGACCTGGATTATATCATTACAGTAAGCTGCACGGGTATCATGATTCCGTCATTAGACGCGTATCTGATCAATACTTTAAAACTGAAACAGGATATCGTAAGGCTTCCTGTAACCGAAATGGGTTGTGCGGCCGGCATCTCAGGAATGATCTATGCAAAAAACTTCCTGATGTCCAATCCCGGTAAACGGGCTGCAGTTATAGCTGTAGAAAGTCCGACAGCGACTTTTCAGCTCGATGATTTCTCAATGGCCAATATTGTAAGCGCTGCTATTTTCGGTGATGGTGCGGCCTGCGTATTGCTGTCTTCCCATCCGGATGATGAAGGTCCGGAAATAATCGCTGACGAGATGTACCACTTTTATGAAAATATACACATGATGGGTTTTAAGCTCACGAATTCAGGGCTTCAAATGGTTTTGGATATTGAAGTTCCTGATACAATCGCCTCGCATTTTCCGAATATTATTCATCCTTTTTTAGAGAAAAATAATTTAAAAATTGATGACATCGGCCATTTGATTTTTCATCCCGGAGGAAAAAAAATTATCCAGACTGTTGAGGATTTGTTTGCCGATTTGGGAAAAAATATAGATGATACCAAAGAAGTACTGCGTTTGTATGGAAACATGTCGAGCGCGACTGTTTTATATGTGCTTGAAAGATTCATGGACAATCCGCCTAAAAAAGGAGAAAAGGGATTGATGCTGAGTTTCGGTCCGGGATTTTCCGCACAGAGAATATTGCTTGAATTTTAATTATTAATTAATGGATAAGCAGGATATTATAGCACGATTACCTTATAAAAAGCCTTTTCTGTTCGTCGATAAATTAATTAATATTGATGAAAACGGAGCAGAAGGCAGTTTCCTGTTTGATGAAAATCTTGAGTTTTATAAAGGCCATTTTTCCGGTTTTCCAGTTACACCAGGGGTAATTTTAACCGAGACAATGGCGCAGATAGGCTTGGTCTGCCTTGGAATTTATCTGGTAAATGATAACTTTATACAAAATACATCAATCGCCTTGACATCAACTGATATAGAATTTTTAAAGCCCGTTTTTCCTAACGAAAATGTAACAGTTGTTTCAAAGAAAATATATTTCAGATTTGGAAAATTAAAATGTCATGTCAGTATGAAAAATGAATCTGGTGAAGAAATCTGCAGTGGAACAATTGCCGGCATAATACATTCGAAAAATGAATAGGAGAGTAGTCATTACAGGTTTGGGTATTGTGGCGCCAAATGGAGTCGGACTCGATGCATTTACTCATGCTATTAAAAATGGTATATCCGGAATTAAGCATGATCCCGAACTGGAGCGATTGCAATTTTCCTGTCAGATATCAGGAACGCCAGAAGTTTCAAGGGAATTGTCATTAGATTATTTTTCGGAACTCGAGCTGCGCAATTTCAATTCTACAGGAATTTTATATGGCGTTATTGCAGGAACCGACGCATGGAAAGACGCCGGATTGCCTGTAGAAAATAATGAAAACCCCGATTGGGATTCAGGAACGATTTTCGGAACCGGAACATCAGGAATTGAAAAATTCAGGGAAAGCATTTATAAAATTGATGACCTGCAAACCCGTCGTTTGGGCAGTACTGCTGTTGCACAGACTATGAACAGCGGAATTAGCGCGTATCTTGGGGGAAAGTTGGGTTTAGGCAATCAGGTTACAACCAATTCTTCGGCCTGTACGACAGGAACAGAAAGTATTTTAATGGCTTATGAAAGAATCAAACTCGGACATGCCAAAAGAATGCTCGCAGGAAGCACAAGTGACAGCGGACCTTATATTTGGGGCGGTTTTGACGCAATGAAAGTCTGTACCTTTAAACATAACGATTCGCCACAACAAGGTTCAAGGCCAATGAGCGCGTCAGCATCCGGATTTGTTCCGGGAAGTGGTGCCGGCGCTTTGGTACTCGAAGATTTAGAAACGGCATTGAAGCGCGGTGCCCAAATTTACGCCGAAGTTTTAGGCGGTAATATCAATTCCGGCGGACAAAGGGGAGAAGGTACCATGACCGCGCCAAACCCGGTTGCGGTAAAGAAATGCATTCAGGATGCAGTTGCCAATGCCGGAATTACTCCAAATGAAATTGATGCGGTCAACGGGCACCTTACGGCTACTTCAAAAGACAGCCTGGAAGTGCATAACTGGACTGAAGCTTTGGGAAGAAGTGGTAAAGACTTTCCTTACATCAATTGCCTGAAATCGATGGTGGGACATTGTCTTTCGGCAGCTGGTGGTGTTGAAAATGTGGCTGCTATTTTGCAATTGCATCATGGATTCATCTTTCCGAACATCAACTGTCAAGACCTGCATCCCGAAATTGTTAAATGGGTTGATCCTTCCAGGATTCCGCAACAGCGAATTGATACAGAATTGAATATTATTGCTAAAGCCAGTTTTGGTTTTGGTGATGTAAATGGATGCGTAATTTTTAAAAAATATATTCCCAATGGATAAAGAACAAACATTAGAAAAACTAAAGGAGATTGTAAAACCTTATATTAAAGATCAGGAAGGATTTGAAAACCTGACAGAAGAAACAGATTTTATTACTGACCTGAAAATCAATTCTGCCAATTTAGTAGACATAATTCTGGATATTGAAGATGCATTCGGAATCGCCATCGATAACCAGTCAATGGAAAAAATGCTGAATATTAAAGCCGCATTGGATATTATAGAAGTTAAACTGGCTGAAAAGTGATTGGCAATGACATAATCGACATTGCATTAACCAAAACAGAAAGCAATTGGAAAAGAAGAGGTTTTTTGGATAAAATTTTTACGGAATCTGAAAGGTTAATGATTTTAGAATCTGAAAATCCAGAAATTATGGTTTGGAGTTTTTGGAGCCAAAAAGAAGCTGCTTACAAAATAGTTAACCGGCAAACCAAAATCAGAATTTACAATCCTATACAATTTGAATGCAGTTTTAAAGCGGCTTTTAACGGAATCCATTCAGGTAAAGTCGTTTTTCAGCACACAATTTACCATACATTAACCGAAATTAATACTGAGTTTATCCACACTATAGCAGCAAATGATGAAGAAAACCTTCAAAAAGCACATGAACTTCAATCTGATGAAAATATAACGAAAGAAGTTGGAATTCCGTTATTTACAAATCCACATAATGGACAAGTGAAACCGGTATCGATCAGTCATCACGGAAGATTTCGGAAAACCATTACATTTTAATTCAACCCCAGTCTGGATTTCAATTTCAGAAATAACAATGCAATAGTGTAAGCATCTTCAGATGAGGAATGCCTGTCAGTTCTTATAACTTTATAGATCGAGCACAATTCATTGACTGAAAATTGCTTATCCGTCATATCCTGTAATTTTCGGTGCATAATTTCGATATCCAATGCCTCGTTCTTCAATCGGCCACAATCTAATTTATCCAATGCTTCGTTAATCATTTCTACGTCGAAATGAATGCGGTGTCCTACAAGAATAGCATTTCCAATATATTCTATAAAAGCTTCAACAGCTTCACGTTCACCTAATTTAGGTTGCGTACTCTCAATGATAAATTCATTTGAAAGTCCGTTGTCATGAAGGTATTTGTATTGCAATAAAACGATTTCAAAAGTGTCACTTACCACGATACTGTTGTTAACGACCGCTACCGCTCCAAAAGACAGAATAACATCTTTCTCCGGATTAAGTCCGGTAGTTTCGGTACTTAAAACGACAAAACGAGAAGTCCTTTTCTCGAACTTGGAAATATAATTTTTCCAGAATTCGGGATATTCTTTATTTATATTTTTAATCCAATCAAACATATTATGAAAATTGCGTCAGTTGAAAAGTATCTTTAATTAATTCTTCGAGGTCTTTCATCGGTGCTAATGCATTTTTGAGTCTTTCCCTATCAGCTTTCGACAACTCTTCTAAATTGATGAATTGGCCATTACTGTCATTTTTAAGTCCTTCGGTAGTCCGGAATTTGAATAGTATCTGGAAAGCTTCCGCACAATTGAGAAAAATATCTGAATGCTTCGGATCAATCATCGCCAATTGCTTGAATCTCAAATAAGTATTGTTGATTCCCTTTACATCATGACTTAACACAAAAAGCCTTGCGCTATCAATCAAAGGCATCAAAGCTCTGGTTTTGATATCAAATTTATCTTTATTGATACCTTCTTCCTCAACGTTGAATTTTTTGAAAAAGCTTAAAGGTGCTGGTTTTCTTAAAGCATCATTGCCAAGGTAATCAAAAAAGAGTTTGTTCTTTTTTACATTTTTAAATATGGCTTCGGTAATAGCTTCTTCTATTTTTGGCTCACCAAAAGCAATCTCATAATCAAAGAAAACACTGCTGATCTCATTACTGATTTCTCCCGGCATATTCATCCAATTCGAATACTGCTTGATCCAGTCAGTCAACGATTTACACCAGAGAATATTACTTGCCATATGCCCGTGCGGACATGGAGCATAGCCAACCTTTTCCAATATAGCCGTTGCTTTTTTAGCCAGTTTCAGGAAATAATCCTTTACATCGCGGTATTTATCTGCCGCGACATCTTCAAAAACCAAAATGCTGTCCTGATCTGTCAACAGCAACTGTTCTTTTCTTCCCTGACTTCCAATGCTGAGCCAGGCAAATCGGGCAGGAGGCGAACCCAACTCTAATATGGATAATTCTACAGAGCGTTTAATGATGGCCAGATTGATTTCGCTGGCGATGTTGGTAATGTGGGAAAGCGGAATGTTTTTTACAATAGAAGTTTGTATGAGTTCAGCGAGCTTGGTCCTGATTTTTTTAAGATCTTTAGCATCCTGAGAACGTTTAATTTCTTTAATCAATACTCCGGGATTGCTGGCTTGTGCTACAATCAGGTCATGTTCTGAGATGATTCCCTTGATATCAGATTTATCGCTGCCATCAGTGGTAACGCACAAGTGGCTTACATTGTATCGCAACATCAATAATTGTGCTTCTGCCAATGAAACATTTTCTGCTACCGTAATTACAGGAGAAGCCATTATTTTATCAATTGTTGCAGTAATGGGTAAACGGCCGGTCGCAATTTTAGAACGCATATCGTTATCGGTAACAATACCTATGGGAAATTGCTGATCGGTGACAATAACGCTATCTAAAAGATTATCAGTCATTAATTGCGCAACGTCTTTTACAATACTGACTGTAGTTGTTTTTAATGGTGCTTTATTATAAGATAAAGATTGAAAATATTGAATTTCAGATTGCTGTCCGGAGAAAATCACATTGTCAGAAAGTAATTTTCCTTTGTTTTCATGATCAGCCGGATTATTGGAATTATTTGCAAAACTCTCAAGAAGGAAATTCAATACTTCCGAATTCTGCGCAACAAAAGGACGGAAAGTAGCAATTGGAATCGCATAAATGATACTTTCTTCACGAGCTTTTGCTGTCATCATGTAATTGTTTTTAGCAAAAAACGGTCGCAGCCCAAAAACATCTCCTTCAACACATTTATTTAACAATGTTTCCTCAGCATCAGATATTACGGATAAATTTATAATTCCTGAAGCAACAACATAAAAACTGTCATGAAGCACATCATTAATCTGAAATAATGTTTTTTGTTTTTCCAGATTGATAACTTTAATGTTGGTCGCAACAACTTTTAATTCTTCAAAAGAAAGATTATTAAAAGGTGGAAATTGCTTTAAAAAATCTGCAATGCGTTCAGCTATAACATTCATGGAGTGTAGTGATATATTAATATGTAAAAATAGCGTTTATTGGATAAAGATACAAGGCACAAAACTTACATTCTCTATTTTACATAATATAAATTATAGTTTAAATTTATATATATTATTTTATTCATAATTGTGGAAAATTAAACTTGAATAATTCTGTGCTGTTTATCGATAAAGCGAAATTATTGAAGATTACTCACTTTTAGAATTAGTTTGAATTACCTAAATTGTTAAAAAATCCTGTTAAAATAACGGTTATAAACAATTGAAAATTAAATTGTTAAAAACTTAGTGTTACGAAAATTACTTTATTTCTTACAAAATTTGTTAATTTTGTAATCTTAAACTTATAAAATATTCGTATTTATGCAGTTCGTCGATTAAAACAGAAATTTTAACAATTTCGTCGATGTTATTTGCCTTTAATCTATATAAATTTGCGATGTGTTCAAGTTAACCCAAATTAATTTGTACGCACCCAAAAAACTATTACCGAACAACAAACAAAAATTGTTTTAAATCTTAACCTACTTACTATGAAGAATTTTGTTACTCTACTTGGAGTACTTCTGTATTTTTGCGGAAGTGCCCAAACGACAAATCTGACTTACACAGCTTCAACTGCTGTAATATCAAATCCTGAGCGTGGTTTTTACAAGCATACTTCTTCAAATTCAGCCTTGAGTGAAACAACTTTGGCCAACTGGAGACTTAATAATAATATTACGCTCATCTACAGGGAAGTCCGCCTTGATGCTTTTTTAAACGCACCAATCTCAGCAGCTTTCCTTTCTACAATGACCAGCGATTTCACTAAAATGAGAAACGCCGGTATCAAATGTATTCTTCGTTTCGCCTACGGTACAGATCAGGATGCGAGCCAACTTGATGCTACTAAAGCATTGATGTTGTCACACATTCAGCAGGTAAAACCTATATTACAGGCCAATGCCGATGTAATTGCGGTAATGCAGGCCGGCTTTATCGGGACCTGGGGAGAATGGTATTACACAAGCCAATCTGAATTTGGCGGCTGGGGTTACAATGAAACTGACCTAACAACGGCTAACTACAATAACAGAAGAGACATACTGACAGCAATATTAAACGCACTACCTGCAAACAGAACAGTACAAATCAGGTATCCGGCGATGAAACAAAGTCTTTATACCAGCACTGCTTTGAGTACGGCTCAGGCGTTCAATGAAACAAATGTAGCAAGAGTTGCACACCACAATGATTGTTTTCTTGCAAGTGCTACAGATTACGGAACTTATGAAAATGCTGCCGTAGAGTATCCATACCTCGCTCAGGAAACTAAATTTTTGGCCATGGGTGGTGAAACCTGTAAACTCAATTCTCCAAGATCGGATTGCCCTACTGCTTTATTGGAAATGGAAAAATTCCACTGGTCTTTCCTTAATTTAGATTACCATGCTTCTGTTATTGACGGGTTTGAAGAAGACAATTGTTTTACTGACATACAAAAAAGACTGGGTTATCGTTTTCAATTGAATTCAGCTGTTTTACCCCAGGCTGCATCACTTGGATCGCAAATAGCAGTAACTTTAAAAATTAAGAATACTGGTTTTGCAGCTCCTTACAATGAGAGAAATGCTTATATCATTCTTAAAAACCTGACTACCAATCAGGTATATCCAATCCTTATGGCTACTGATCCCAGAACCTGGCTTGGACCAAACGAAATTACTATTTCTGAAAATCTTACCCTGCCATCCGGAATGACTGCCGGTAATTATAAAATGTACCTGAGTCTGCCTGACAGCGCACCGGCTTTAGCTGCTAAACCTGAATTTGCAATTCGTCTTGCCAATGATAACGTTTGGGAAAGTGTTACTGGATACAACAGCCTGAATAACACCTTAAATGTTACAGCTGGAGCTCTCGGAACAAGCGACCACTCAAAATTAAACATGACAATTTATCCGGTACCAACAAATAATGAACTAAATATTGAACTAGAAAGTATTGCTGATTATAAAGTAACTTTTTACAACTCAATCGGGCAACAGGTAAACGTTCCTGTTTCTACCGAAACGAATAAAGTTACTGTTGATACTGCAACACTGGGTGAAGGTTTGTATTTTGTGGAATTGTCTAAAGGCACAATAAAAGACACCAGAAAAATTATCGTAAGACACTAAACCTCTTTTATAATAACAAAAAGGGATTGTATCAAATACAATCCCTTTTTTATTTCCGGGTTTCCTTTATTTTCTTTTAACTCTTTTCTTCAGGTTGTATTTAATTCCCAATTGAAAGGAATTGGAATAAAACTTATCCTGAGAGAATAGCTCTACATTAGCCGTCAAAGCGGTAAAGTCAAATATCTGGTAAGACAAATAACCTGTATATCTTTGGAAATTATCGGCGTAATCATCAAAGAAATAAGATGCTTCCAACTTTGTTTCCAGATTGGTGATTTTCAATTTCCATCCCAAACCTGCACCTTCATACAATCGGCTTTTGATTAACCAGTAAGGAAAGCCACTAGAAAGATCTCTTGACCCTCGGGAATACTGACTTTCAATAAATGGGATGAACTTAGATCTTCTTTCCCTGCCGTCATCGAGCATCAATCTTACTGTTAACGAGCCGCCATAGGAATTGTCAACATCTGAAACGGTGTACCGCTGGCTGTCAATTGGCGTATAGGTTTTTCGTTGCGTGCTACGGTCTGTATCTAATTCCGGGTTTAAAATCGGCTGGTTAACAATTGTATCTCTTGACAACAGTCCATTCGTATAATAATCTCCTTCAAACGAAACGCTGGTATTGATGATTTTGAACAGATAGAAATCCTGATACAGATTCAGGCGCATCTGGTAAATGCCTTCATTAAGTCCGGGTGCGGTTTCTACAGGGAATAAATTAAATTCTGCGGAACGGAAATTTTTCTCTTTAGAAGAAGTCAGACCAATCCCGAATTCATAAAATAATTTCGATGCCTTATCTACTTCTACCCTTGCCCGTGACCAATATTGTGGTTTTCCTTCTTTTTCGGAAGTAATAAACTTATACTGTAAACCCATGAGGGTATTGTCAAAATTATTTTCATAATTCAAGTCAGACAATTGCTGTTTGTACAACTGGTTATAAGTTCCTGCGATACTGTGGATATTACCTTTTTTATCAAAATGGTTGTATGACAATTCGTTCTTCTGAATGGCATTATTGGACTGGTTGGTTTCCAATGAACTCATCAGGTCAAGGAAGTCACCTTTTTTCAGTCGTTCTTCTTTCACAATCGATTTCAATACATTAGGATAAAAAAGTTCCGAATGATTGGCTATAAGATCCTGCTGCAAAGGTTCGTCTTCAAATACGACATCTTTATTGAGCATCTTTCTCAGCTCTTCCTTTTCCGGACCTTCTGGCAATGAATTGGCGAGTACCCACGAATCTTTGAATCTTGATGTTTCATGATAGACTGAGCTCATTAATGCTTTTGCTTTATAATCTTCAGGATGTTCTGCAATGTAAGCCAGGAATTCTTTATCCAATTGTTTGTACTGCCGCAGCTCAATCATCCATTCCATTTTGGTAAGGAAGTCAATTTCTGTGCTGAATGCCGACCATTCCAGTGCTTTTTGGTATTCATTATTATCCGCAAACAACCAAACGATCTGTGTTGCAACTTCAGATAATTCCTCTGTGGCTTTTTTACCGCTGAGTTCCGTTCGTGCTTCTTCAGGTTTAAATTGTAACAAGTGCCTGATATAATTCAGGTAACTGCTCTTGGATGTATCCACAGAAAGCAATGCTTTCAAAGCATTCTTAATTTTCTCCTGATTTTCATCGGTGTAAAAATTGGCGACATAGCTGTTTAATAAATCTTTATCATTTGGTGTCACCAGCAACTGGGCACTCATCCATTTTTCTTTTACCAGATCATTCGGATAGCCTATAACTCTGTCCAATTCCTTCGAATACATCACATTATTCTTCGTAGGATACTTGCTTACATGGTCTTCCAGCATTTTCCATACTTCATCCCCTCTATCGGTCCATGCCATGTATTTGGCATATTTATTCCAGGTCACAGAGTCAATTGATGCTGTATTGAGCATCTTGTTTTTTAAAGCCGCCATTTCCAGTTTGAGCATTTTATCGCTGTCTACACCATCATCTCCTCGAAGGAATTTTTTTGTCGATTCTTTAAATTTGGCGAAGTCGGCTTTAACCAAGGCATTTATTTTAGCCTGCTGCGCTTTTTCTTTCGGACCTTTGTAGTTCAGATCCAATACTGTCAGCCTGGGTTTTGTCGCGTAAGCCGAATAGAGATAGCCATCCATAAAAGGCGTTTTGGAATACAAATTCACCTGTGTTTTTAGCCTTGCTTCTACCCTTTCCGCATTGGCTGCGCTGGCGTACATAAACCAATATTGTTTGGTATCACTATCAGGATTGTTTTCTTTTACAGTATACAATCCGTTTTCTGATTGGTGCGTGTAGCGTGAAGCTCTCCAATCGATAACAATTTTTGCCCCATCATTAGCGGTCACAAATCGCAATTGCGGATAAAGATTGGTCATTTGTTTTAACGTACCTCTGAATTCAGGAAACATCGCTTTGTCTTTTCCTTTGGATTTGTACCAACCGAGACTTTCTCCGTTACGTAAATCGCTCAATTCATTTTTAGGTGTATTTTTATCGGGTATCTGGAAAATATCATCCGGATGCACGAAATGCGTCCATATTCCCGAAATAAGGTATAGTGACTGAAGATTGTATTTTCTGTCATCATTCAGATAAAATCCGCTTGAAACCCTTGGATAATCAAAGAAATCTTTATGGTACGGATCATAATCAAATTCACGGTTTCCGCCGTCATAAATCTGTCCGAGATACAAGCTGCACATGTATTTAAGTGAAGGCATTGCTTTTTTTAGCTCAATAATTCCTTTTTTATCAATCTCATTGGATGGCGGCACATACGTTGTTGGTAACTTTCCAAAATTACTGATTTCCCATTTTTTCTTCACTGTGTTCATAGACGTACCTATGAATTGTTGGTTTTTCCACAAATGCGTCAACAGTGAAACGTGGTTGTAACCGTGAAAAGCCAGTTCGTGCCCATTTTTAGCGGCATCTTTTACGAGCCAATCCGTTAATGGTTCGGTCTTATTATTGACAGTTATTTTTTCTGCATTCCATTGATCCAAAGTAAAAGGTGGTACGATTTTATTCCTGTAATCAAACGTAGTCATTGCCGCGTACGGAATCTTGAATTCCTTCGCCAGCTTCTTCATATCTGGCCACCAGATGTTATTGACGAAATCGGCCATATTTACATTTAATTCCGATGCAACAGGCTCTACTCTCATCTCGTACTGCGGTGACGGGAAATCGTCGAGGAAAATTGTAGACGTATTGGCCACAGGATATGGAATGCCCTCCAACCCTTTAAGCACTGCTGCAAAAAGGAATCCACGGTCACCTTTTATAAACTCTCCCGACGTATTGTACAATATTACACGGCCTTTACCAATTGGGTTTTCAACAATTGCCGGATATTTAGGATTATTGATTGCTGTAGCGAGGATCTTGACTTTTGAGGAAAAGTTCTGAGCAGCAAATCCGTACAATCCGAGATCACCGGAATAGGTTTTTTCTTTAAGTCCGGGAAGCATCGGCGTATTGAAATACCATCCCATCGATTTTAAATCTGTTGCATATTCAGCTTCGGGTTTAAAACCAAGCAGGAACGACATCCTTTTGTCTTCATTGGCATACGGAATAAATAATGTCCCGCCATTGGAAACAAAATCAATCAGTTTCGGAATGGAAGCATCATTTATTTTTTTGGTATCGAATATACAAAGTACGCGTGATGTTGCTGATATGGAATGCGAACTGTTCCATGATTTTAAGTTGATCGTATGGAAAGGCAGCTTTGTATAATCACAGGCTTTTCTTATTTCTTTACTGTAAGATTTGCTTAACTTAGAGCTTTCGTCAACAATAAATTCAATCAAAGGACGTGAACTCATGGCTGGCTCATTGTAGCGTTTGAAAGTATTTCCTTCTTCCTCTTCAGTTTTGTTGTCGAATAAATCGACATTCTGCAGATCAGACCAGTCATCCAGTCCTTCGCAGCCTGACAGTACGAATATCGTAAGCAGGATCAGCAGGTATTTATAAGATATTCCAGTTATATTGATTGATTTCATAGCTTAAAATATTAAGTCCGAAATTTTACTTTCTTGGGGTTCGTTGATGATTTCGTAAACATTAAGGATTTTGCTTTCATAGAAAAGCGATACTTTTCGACCTCTGCTTTTAAGTACATCCAATTCATTAATCAATGAAGATTTCAATTCTTTATTGAGTGAAAAAATATTATTTTCGGCTTTGTTGCTGTCATTCAACACAAAGACCAGGACACTTTTTGATAAAGAATATTCCGGGTTTTTGATGAGGAATTTAGGATCTTTCCTGTGTTTGAAATTGATAGAATCGATGTTCTGATATTCGTCAAGAAAGAAATCATAATTCATAAAGAAATGCTTATTGGTACTGATGACCTGGGTTGCCGGATCATTGACCACGCAATAGGAAAGCGGAAAAAATGTTTGTTCAATTTTATCATAAGCATCCAAAATCTGCTTTGGCGTCTTATCTGCTTCTGTAAGTGAATTGATCTTGTTTTGCTGGTAAAATATTGATGCCCAAACCAATGCTACAATTAAAACGGTTACCGTAATTGGTGTAAATCTTTCAAATCTTTTAAGGGCAAGATTAAAAATCCTGATGACGATAGCTGCGTTTAAGCCCAAAATAATTGGAAGGAAAATCGATAAGGAATTTTTAAGCATGTCAATATCCAGCCATCCATTCCTTAAATAGGTCAATCCAATTAAGACGTTAAAATAGACAAAGAATATCATCGTTGGTCTCCAGCTTTCTTTTTTTATCAATAGCAATAATAGTATCAGGAAGAAACCGATGAAAGTGCCGTATTGCGCAAATCGGATTATGACAGTATACGGAATGATAAGCTGCGGAACATAAGTATAGGAACTGACAGACAATAAATTAGCCTGAAAGAATTCGCCTAAGTCTGCCCTGCCGTAATAACAAGCCACACTATAAACACTAAAAAGTAATGCGGCAGCTGTTATAAGTGCCAATAAAACTAACAGATTGTATTTCTTGTGTTTCATTTTTGAAAATACCAGACCGATTACTAAAAATGGCGGTATCAGTATACAAAATGTAAACAAATCGATTAATCCGATGGCGATAAATACCAATACAAAACTTATAAAGTAACTTGTTTTTTTGGCTTTGAGTAAATCTGGCTTTAAAAAGAAACCAAATGCGGGCAATGCTAACGTAAGCGCAAAGAAAATAGGATTGGCTTTTAGGAGAAAATAGACATCCAACGGAGTAAGTACATACACCAAAGCAAAAGAAAACGAAGCAATTACCGGAGCTAAAAATTTTGAAGGCGTAATCTTATTGATAATCCAGTAAAGGATTACCGCCAGTAAAGTCGATTCTAAGATGGCGATAACCTGAAGCGCAATTTCAGCACTTACATCGGTAATCTTACCATAAAAATTCACCATGGCAAATTCGCCGTCAACGCCAATCTCATTCCCAAACCACACCTGAGAATCTGCCTGGATTACTTTTCCAAGATCATAGATCCAAGCATCTGAAAGTGAATAATTGTCATAAATGATAAAATAATACCGACTCAAAAAAGTTACCGCGCCAATTACCAGAGTCAAAATCAACAGTAATGTATTGCGGCTGTTTTTCTTTTTCTTTTGTGAATTTTCAAGTGAAAACCAAAACCAAAATGATCGCTTATTTTCGACATTCCTTAAAAAGGCCAAAAGAGATGCTTTGATGTGGATATTGAAATAAGCACGCGGCTTTCGAAGGTTTTCAATTCCGATGAGATCGATTCCGATGATGAGAGCCAATAAAAAGAAACAATTAAACAAGTTATAAGCATTGATTTGCACCAATGTAAAAATGATAATCATAATAATACTGCCGTAACGGAACCAGTTTCTGACGATGAAATCAAGAAAGTTCACATGTCTTGAAACATTGACGAATTTTCTATTCAAGTAGAATAAAAAAAGTATGATAAAGCTGAGCCTTATAAAACCTAATAATATCGAACTTGTTAAAAACATCATATTCTGTTACTTTTTAAATGTAGGCACATGCTGTAAATCGATGTTGCCTATAAAATATTCAAATTCAGAAGCGGCTATTCTATCCATTACCTGTTCAGATAATTGCTCTGAGTCTGAATATTCAATCAATAATACCGGGATTTTATAAGTTTCGTTAACCAATTTCAAGCGATTCATCTGGCTTTCAAAATGGTTTTGGTCTCTTAATCCGTATTTTTTGTTCGTGAAATTATAATCTGTCGCTACTGATTCAATTGCGATGGCATTGATGGAAGCAGCGGTTTCGGCAACAAGATCCAATCCTGCATTTTGGATAAACTGTTTGTTCGGATATTTTTGCCTGATCTTTTTCAGCAATTCTACCAGCTCTTCTTTTTGTTCTTTCTGCGGACCATGGATTGTGAAATTGTCGATATTATCCAAAAATAACCCATCATATCCTTTTGCAAACATTTCATCCACAATACCCATTAATATTGCTATGGTTTTGGGAGATTTTAAATCAAGATAATAACTGTTCCAGATGGCATTCTTCCCTAATGTGTTTTTTTTCAATTCGTTATAATGCGCAGCATATTCATTTACTTCGCCCAAGCTAATGTAGGCAAAGATTTTATCATTCTGTGATTGGAAAACCTTTACATCTTTTGTCGTATACTGCGTAGCTTCTAAAATCACATAGTGATAACCTTTGATTGATTCCGGTTTCATTTTCCCATAACAAACCAGAACGGTATTTTTTTTCATATCGTTTGTCATAAAATTGGTCACTAATAAAGCCGGGAGAAGAAAACAAAGAATTTTAATAAGCTGCATAGTAATAATAATCCAGGTTTTTGAAAAATTTGATGTTTGCTCTCAAAGTCAGCGCTACAAATAGTGCCGCTCCGCAAAGCATTCCTATTACGCTGTATTCGTAAGCTAAAAACCGACTTAAAACAAAACCTAAAAATATATTAAGCAGACAGGCATAAATGATGGCTTTTAATGGTTTCATGGCTTGGCCTAATGTAAACAAATACAAAGCGTTAAGCATTCCCCAAGCCAACAAAACATAACCTACGGCACCTATAAGGCAAACTTTAATGCTCAATTGCACTAACCTTTCGTTGAATTGCCCTTGAAAACCCCATGAAGCGTGAATAATATAATAAATCAGTACAAATGCGCCTGCGCTTGTTGCGAACAACAGTAAAACCTGCTGCCAGTACATTTTTTTGAGTTGGTTATTAAATACTTCAGGTGTTTTATGATCGGTGATTTTTTGTCCGATATCAATAAATCTTGTAAACGATGCGATGCTATATTCCAGAACTCCAGCGAGTAATAAAAAAACTAAAATAGCTAAATCCATCCCTAATTCATAATTTTTTTCAAAATAAACCAAAAATGGAAGATTCCCATTGAGTCCGGATGACCAGGCCAAAATGCGATCAATGAAGATAAAGATGTAAATAAAAATACCGTAAAAGAAATATTGGTAGTTATGGTAAAGCATTACGGGCACTTTAATCTTGGTTCCGCTGATGGCTTTTTTGTTTCGGGTAAGGCTATAAAAGTAAACAACAAGGAATAATTTAGCCACGATAATGGCCACTGCGATTCCAATCCAGTGTGTAGCGAAAATCAAAAGTGAAGTCGTCTCCTTTAAGTAAATAGCTACAACTGTTCCTGCAAAAATAGCCATTGTAATTACCCAGCGCTGTTTAATAGTGTGCAATGGTGCCAGCATAAGCAGCAGCATTCCCACCAGAAAAGCATAGGCAAAAACGACAAATAATATTTCGTATGGGTAAATATGAAAAAAGAAGTTCACCAAAAAGATGGTGGCCAGGATCAGGAATATTGACAACATTCCTACTTTATGCAGGTAATTGATAGTTTGCCTTGTCATCTGGTAATCTTCGTAATTCCAATAAAATGAAGCCTGCCTTCCGATTACCTGTACAAAACCTCCGGTAGCAATAAGCCCGATGATTACGCCCAGAACAACCGCTGTAGACTGCACCTGGTTAAAACCTACAAATGTCCAAAGGGAATAACCAAAAAAGATAATCGCCGCAATCTGTATTAATACCGGAAGCAGGTGAAATATTCCGAGTGAATAATACTCTGCAAAGATTTTAGTCTTCACCCGAAGGTAATCTGAAATCTGGATTGTTTTAGGCTGTGTTTTTTCTACTTCCCGTTCTTTGGCATTTTTAGCGCCAATATGGTAGCGATCGGTAGTGAGTTCGTAATAAACCAGATCAGCTAGATCCTGGATTGAAGTAAAACCAAAATCGGTCATAGTATCCTTTTCACGGATACCTAGTGATTCGATCGTAGCGGCAACAACCTGGCTACTGACAGGCTTGCCTATCTTATCCTTAGTATTTTCTATTAAGGATTTAATATTAGTGTAGTGATTTTCCATTGTAGACTGGGGGTTCTATTTTTGGTTAAGTATGAAAAAAATATACTAAGATGCTTCCATAGCTTCTTCTTGAATATGAGTGTTTAAGTAAATTGGTTCTTGTGCTTTTCTGTTGATGATGTACTCGTAAGCGACTTCGTACTCCTTGATAAATTTATCAATTGTAAAGTTGTCAATTACTTTCTTTCTGGCGTGAGCGCCCATTTGCTTTCTAAGCGCTTCATCTTTTAGTAGAGTAACAACGCTTTTACCGATCGCTTCGTGGTCTTTTGGTTTGCAGATAAATCCGCATTTGTCATCAAGGGCTTCTGTAACACCACCTACATCGGTAGCGACAACAGGAATACCGCAGCTCATCGATTCCAATACCGTGTACGGAAATCCTTCAGAAATAGATGTCAATATTGAAATATCGCCTTCGCAGAACAACTGGTGTGGCTTTTCGTGGTAACCTGCTAAAATAAAATTGTCTTCCAATCCTAATTTTTTGATCAGGTCGTTACATTCTTTAGTATATTCAGGAACCGCATTGTTATCGCCATAAACGAGGTATTTCACGTTTGGGATCGCTCTTTTTGCCACTTCGCATGATTTGATCATGGTAACGATGTCTTTCAATTCAAAGATACGGGCAGCTGCGACAACTGTAGGAACATTTTCAAGATGTGCCGGTTTTGGAGCAGGAACAAAAAGTTCATGGTCGATTCCGTTGTAAATAACGTCAATTTTGTTAGCGCTTGCACCGTACATTTTTTCCCATGAGATATTGAACTTGTTCACAGAAAGGATGATATCTGATTTGTAGTAAACCAATCTCGTAATGCATTCTGAAAACTTAATCAATAAATTCTTTAGGAAAAAAGAATATTCAGAAGAGTTAATAGCAATCAGTCGCTCTCTGATAAAAACGCCGTGCTCAGTAGCCACAATTGGTGTTCCGTATTTGTATTTTAATACCAAAGCCGGAATTACAGGGAAACCCGACAATGTTAAGTGCGAAATGTCCGCTTTTGGTACGTCGATAGAAAGCGGAATCAGGAAACGGTAAATCCATCTCATTCCTACAGTAAAATCATATAATGTCGCGCCGTAATGGCCATCTTCTGCAATTACAGCCGAAACTGTTTTACAGAAAGCTTTCCAGACTGCAACGCTTTTCATTGTTTTTTTATAATCGTGTTTCTGAAAGAATTTCCACATATCAAATATGGTGTCGTCAATATCTTCCACATCGGCATTTACCGCATATATGTGGTTGAGCAGTCTTTCAAAAACAGGGATGAATTCAGCAACAATAAGTGATTCGTCATTTTGAACCTTACGGTTAACGGTTTTGTAATACTTTCTTCCGTAGTTGATCAGTTCTTGTGGCTCTAATGGAGACCATAACGGAACCTGAATTACTTTCTTTACATTTTCACTCAGCTGGTATTTCGATTTGGCCTCAAAATCAGCGTTGATAGAATACAAAGTATAGTCTACGTTTTTAACTTTATTGCAAAGCATGTGTGCCCAGGTTGAAACTCCACCGCCGTTAAAAGGATAAGTACCTTCCAAAATTAACATTACATCGTATTTTTTCTTCATCTTCTAATGTGCATTTAATTTTTACACTTCAATCAAGCTTTAATAAGCTGAATTTTTAAAATTCTTATTTTTAATTACTTGTTTAGTGTGGTGGTATTGTAAAAAAGAACTATTAAATTTCACTTCTCTTTGTGTTACTAAACCGAAACATTTTTAAAAAAAGGATGGTTAAATAAATCCGGTTTTTTTCAGATGTTTCATTGACAAAGATATTTTCTCTTTATTTAATAAAAAAAAAAAGCGCCTGAAATCTGTTGTAAACACTCATATAGTCGACGAAATACACTAATACGCCGAATAAAAGTCTTAACAAAAAAAATGTTAAAATAAAATGGTTTAGTACGTCGATA
>Ga0247814_10000830_pt1 | contig 20860 bp, 19 predicted proteins | sample UWRJL179409R1_FD_179947 | JGI IMG/M metagenome (GOLD analysis project Ga0247814, IMG submission 179947) | Plant litter microbial communities from Arlington Agricultural Research Station in Wisconsin, United States - UWRJ-L179-409R-1 | ecosystem: Environmental > Terrestrial > Plant litter >... | reverse complement strand
AGGAGGCCATCTTCATCATTATGGGAACGAGCGGCGGTAGCGGATTGAAAGGCCGCTTTATCGGTTCCAATGCTTTACGCGTGGTAAAACAGAGTTCGGTTCCGGTGATCACCATTAAAGGAAAACACCACACGAAAGGTTGCAAAACCATCGTACTCCCATTGGATTTAACAAAAGAAACCCGTGAAAAAGTAGGTAAAGCCATCGAATTTGCACAATCTTTCCATTCTAAAATAGTGATCGTTTCCGTATTGGAAACCAAAGACGATTACCAGTTAAATCACTTACGCCGCCAAATGGTACAGGTCCACCGCTATGCGGAAGACCATGGCGTGGAAGTAACGAGCGACATGATTGAAAAAAATGGAACGGTAGCTAATACGGTGATCGAATTTGCCAATAAGGTAAACGGGGATTTATTGATGATCATGACCCAACAGGAAAGTGATTTCACCGATCTGTTTATCGGATCCCAGGCGCAGGAAATCATTTATAAAAGCGATGTCCCGGTGTTGAGTATCATCCCAAAGCCGTCTGAGGGAAATTTCGGTTCAATATTTAACTAAAATCATGTAGGTTATGGTGGCTACCATAACGTACATGGATAAACATATGAAGATATCCGCATCCATATATTCACAAAAAGAAAAGGATTTACCGGCATTGGTAAAACTGCTCGATTCATACAAAATTGATTCTTTCCATGTGGATTGCAACAACAACGAAGCGGTATTTGCTGACATTGAATCCATACGTTCCATCAGCCAGACGCCGATCGACCTGCACATCATTTCTCCCGATCCCCAACCTTTTATTAACCGTGCGGCGGCTTTGGGCGTGGAATATGTGCAAGTTCAGCTAGAGGATGCCACTGCCCCATTCCACTTTCCGGCAGGAACAAAATCACGTTTTGGATTGGCCCTAGTTTCGGGCACTTCTGTAGATTCGTTTAAACCGTACGCGGATTCCAGCTTTTTCGTGTTGTTCATGACCACTACGCCCGGCCAAAGCGGCGGCGTGTTCAACAAGGAAAACTTTAGGCGGATTCGTGAATTTGCAAAAAAATTTCCGTCCAAGCGTATCCATGTGGACGGAGGCGTAAATGGAGAGACGGCTTTCATCCTTCGGCTGTTGGGTGTAGATTCCGTGGTTTCCGGTTCATTTCTGGTAAACCATGCCTTGCCTGGCGTAGCCATGTTGGAATTGCTTCACCGCGAAGTAAGTTCTACCTATACCGTAGGCGATTTTATGGATGAAATGGAAATTCCATCCATCCCCGAAAAAGATTGTAGCTTCTTAGAAACCGTAGAAGCTGTGGAAAAGCACGGAAAAGGTTTCATATTCTTTACCGACGGAAGCGGAAAACTCACCGGCATCAGCAGCAATGCGGATATCCGACGGGCGGTATTGAAACACAAGGAAAACATACACCAAGTACCGGCAGATGATTTCATTAACCGTAAACCATTGACGATAAATAAAAACGAAAATATAACGGGCCTTTTGCGGATGATCAAAGGGCAAAAATTCCCGGTAAATTTTTTACCCGTGGTAAACGATGGCCAACAATTGGTCGGCTATCTGACATTTAACGCACTTATCAAAGGAGAATCATGATTATACATTTGAAGGACAACATTTCCGCAGAAAAAGCGGCAGAATTAGGTGTTCAATTCCGTTCTATTTTATTAACGGATAACGACCAACAAATATTGGTAACGGAAAGCAAAATCAAAGAATTACCAGAAGGGATAGCCTCGTTTACGAAAGAATTTTTTCCTACGAGTTCGGATATCCAATTGGCATCTAAATCATATCGTTCCGAAAAACGTAGCGTGAATCTGGGGCCAGTAACGATTGGCGGAAATACCAATAATACGGTGATGATTACGGGACCATGTTCCGTAGAATCGGAAGAGCAGATTACCCAAGCAGCAGAACTTTGCGTAGAACTGGGCGTAAAAATTTTACGTGCCGGATGCTATAAACCGCGTACGTCGCCCTACTCTTTCCAAGGCATGGGATTGGATGGGTTAAAGCTGTTGGCCAAAATGCGCGAGAAATATGGTTTGTCTGTGATTACCGAGGTTCGCGATGCTTCGCATATAGATGACATCATCGAATACAGCGACATCATCCAGATTGGGGCCAAAGCCATGTACGACCAAGGAATCTTGAGACGATGCGGTACCACCCAAAAACCGGTTTTATTGAAACGCGGGTTCGGTTCCACCTTACAGGAATTTGTACAGGCGGCCGAATTTATCTTGTCCGGAGGAAACCCAAACGTGGTGCTTTGCGAACGCGGCATCCGTACGTTTGAGACGAAGACCCGCTTTACGTTGGATTTATGTGGAGTAGCGTTCCTAAAACAGGAAACGAATTTGCCGGTGGTATTGGACCCAAGCCATGCGATGGGATATGCTTACGGCGTGCCTGATTTAACGCGTGCCTGTACTGCCATGGGTGTGGATGGTTTGATCATTGAAACACACCCGAATCCGGCTGTGGCCAAATCAGACGCTTCGCAACAATTGAATTTTGAGGAATTTACCCATTTATATAACAGCGTAAAGCCTGTGGCAGAGGCTGTCGGTTATAATTTAGTATAGATTTTTCATGAACCACTTAGGTACTTAGGACACTTATATTAATTTGGTGTACATTTTTTGTCTAGTAGTGCATTGAAAAATATTCCCTTCTATCTTTACCATAATGATTAGAGTATTTATAATATTTTTATTCTTTATTTCTTCGCTATCATCTTTTGCACAAGACGGTTGGGCCGCCTATATGATGCCCGGTGAAGTACATAAACAATTGGCGGTCTATGCCGTACCCAACGATTGGAATGTGAGGATGAGCGTATGGTCGGCAGATGGCGTTATTCCCGAATCATTTGATTTGAAAGGAAATATCAGGATGGTAATGGATGGACGGTTTCTTGAAATCCGTTATACAGGCGAAATCATGGGAATGAAATACGAGGCATTGACTCATTTGGGTTATAATAACCTGACCAAAATCTTCTCGCATGTTGATTTCAGTACTTTCGGTACCGGATTTGGCATCATGGAAGGTACTTGGAACGAATTTCAAAAAGTAGCCTCGTTAAAAGGCGAAACCCAAAGTCCCGAAGACAATAAAGTGATTGCCTTGCGTGAAACCATCAAATTCATCGGACCAGATGAGATCATATTTGAAATGTACGACACACGGGAAGGTCAAAAGGAATTTAAATCGTTAGAATTTATTCTCTCGAAAAAAAAATAAAAAGGAGAAGCATGACGCTTCTCCTTTTCTTTTTCAAATCAAACCTACAGCTACAGTTTTTAAACTCTTTTAGCCGACAATCGAAATCGAACCTCCCGGCTGGAAATTTCCCGCGGAATCATAAGTATATACAAAAATTCCGTTGGAACCGATAAACAACGCAATGCCGTTATGCATAATTACATCCGTTACATGTAAGGACGGAATGCTTGTTATATTAATCAAGTTATTGGGATTGGCGGCATTGAATACTTTCACACCGTATTCCGCTTCACAGATCACCAAAACATCTCCATCTATTCCCAAACCGTGTGGCCTGCTCATGGGATAAGTCTTGATCAGAAACGGCGAATTGATATTTTGTACATTTAAAATATCCAATTGATTGGAAGCATTGTTGCAAGCCGTTCCATTTCTCAACGTCACGTAAGCCAAATCATCCTGTACGATGACCGGATCGCAAGCCGTAGCATGTGAAAAACCACTGATATAATTGGGAGACGAAGGATTTTGCAACCCGAAAATCTGCAAACCTGTTTGTGTTCCAACAAATAGGTATCGCCCGTTAGCAATAATGGTTTCGATATTCCAACCGATGGATTGCTCCGAAACTTTGGATGGATTACTGGCATCGGCAATGGAATATGTATGCAATTTACTGATATCCACCGTGTACAAATAATCGCCATTCACGGCAAATGCAGCCATGGAACCACCGCCCGAAAACGTAGACGGGCCGATAGAACTGGAAGTAAAGATATCGTTCATGATACCACCTCCCATAAATGTCTTGTTTCCCCCGGAGCAGGCATATTCATCTTTCACCTGCTCCACTTTCCAACCGATCACCACACCCTTTGTCTCGTCCGGCGCCACCACCGGGAAACCCGTGTTCGCCTCAGCCTTAAATGCATTGTAAGGAAAAACATTCGGTAAGCGTTTCACTTCGCTGGGCTGGCTTGGATTGGAAACGTCCAATACCAATAAATCGGTATAACTGTCGGCCAGTAAATAATTGCCTTTAACGGCCACGTCCATTACGCCCGGAATTTGCACGAATACCATCTCGTAGGGAGCTGAAGCATTGGAGATGTTGTATATATGAACCCCTTTGTTCACATCGCTCACGAATAAATAACCATCCTTTCGCCAAAATTTACCAGGGTGTTCCAATATTTCGGATGATTTCGTGGTGATTGGCTTCCGTAATTCTTCGTAAGAAAGATAAATAGGCACGTTGGCGTCGTAAATCATTTCGTTTTTACACGAATCTTTGCATGATGTGATTCCCAGCGTGATAAACGTAAGTGATAGAATAACCGTAAAAACAGAATATTTTTTCATGAGAGTTTGTTTGTTTGATTATAAGATGCGGCTGGTTTTAAAATGGTTGCATGAGATGTAATTTTGTTTTGATGTGCCGAAGTTATTTAGCCACCATGCAACCTATCCCCTCTTTATTGCATCTATGGATAAAACTTTGTCAGAATGAAATTCTTTTTTACCGTCCTAACATCGCATTTATTGACCCTCTCTGCCCTTTCCCAAATAAACGCCCTACCCATTCCCAAAAAGAAAATGTTGGGGGTGTATAATACCACCACCGCCGCCATCATGCCCACGGTGAAGGAAAATAACTATCCATATTATGACATAGGTTATCCTTATCCAATCTACGGCAATGAAAAGCGTATGGGATTTTCGTTCAGAAATACCACGGGTTACCGCTTTTTTGATGCATTGAACTTGGGTGCTGGTGTAGGTTTTGACAATTACGAATCTACGGCCATCAACCTTCCTCTTTACGGAGAAATTTCGGGAAACATACTCAACAGAAGGTTTACGCCCATTTACTATGCACAGGCCGGTTACGGAATCGGAGTCAACATCACCGAAAAAGATTCCCAAAATCGAATAAAAAAGGCCGAAGGCGGTGTAATGGCGGCGGCCGGAATAGGATTTGGCGGAAGATTGGACCAACATACCATTTTACGTATTAACTTTGGTTATCGATTACAGAAAGCATCCTACACAAGCGAAATTGAACAGTACAACATGCCACCCTATATTATGGTTCGCCATATGACTTACCATCGGGTGGAACTTGGGTTGAGTTTCACTTTCCAACAATAATAATATAGAACAGATTGAGCGTATCGCCAGATATATTGGAAGGTTGCCGTAAAGGGAAAAGGGAGTTTCAGGAGAAACTCTACCAAATCCTCGCACCCAAACTTTTCCCGGTTTGCCTACGGTATGCCTCTGGAAGGGACGAAGCCGAAGATTGGATGCAGGATGCGTGGATTAAGATTTTCGGCAAGATTTCCGATTTTAGGAACGAAGGTTCCTTTGAGGGATGGACGCGGCGTGTGACGGTTACGGTCTGCTTGGAAAACCTCCGTAAAAAGAATATCCTCTTCGAGCATACGGAACTGAACCGATTGCCCCATGTGTCTGAAGACAACCAGATCCTTTCCACCCTATCCGCTTCGGAACTCATCCATGTGATACAAACTTTACCACCCGGTTACCGTGCTGTATTCAACTTATTTGTAATGGAAGAATTCAGCCACGAAGAAATATCGGTGCGATTGGGAATTAACATCGGAACATCTAAATCCCAACTGGCCCGTGCCAGACAGTTGTTAAGAGAGAAAATAACATTGCTTCATGCAGAAGCCAGACCAATAATAATCCAGAAATGAGCAATAGGGTGAACCATAGCGACGATTTATTCCGCCAACGGATGGAGGATTTTAGGGAGATGCCGCCCGATCAGGTTTGGGCCGGTGTAGCTGATGCTTTGGCCCAAAGGAAAAAGAAACGCAGACTTATCATTTGGTTTTGGTCGGGTGGCTTGGGTTTTGCCGCTTCCGTTATCATGGCATCGTTGTTATTTAATCCAGTCCACCAAACCCAAAAATTACATATCGCCGATAGCGAACAACAAAATATAACAGCTGCCGGACACAATTTAAAGACGACGGAAGAATCACTAGCACAAGGCAGCGGACAAAAAACGAATACGACCGAAAGTGGTGTGCCATCAGTGGTTAAACCTTATACCAATTCGGTCAATAAAAACGTCCATAACGATTTTAATATAACCGAAACGTCATCTAACCCAACACTTCCCCAAAAAAACAGAATAAGCATCCCTTCGAACGTAAAAATTACTGACGGGAATGAAATCGCTCGGAACCAAAATCATCATAATCGGCAAGCAGTTGAAAATAATATGCTTTACCCGATACATATTGAACCTACACCCAATATCTATTTACCAACGGAAGGGATGAAACTGGTGACCTATCCGGCCGAAAAATATGAATCACCGACCACAACCGTTGTATGTACATCCGGGACACCACGGTTTAGGGCTACCATAAGCGTTTACGGATACGGTGGCGGAATTGCCTATCAACGGAATCCGTCCAGCACATTCACCAGCGAACCCAATACCATCGTCAACACATCGGAAAATAAAAATAAACGTTTCGGGTTATATGCCGCCACGGCCATCAAAGCTGGATTCATACACCGTACCGGCATCTATATGAATTTAGGTGTTGGATACGAGACCCAAAGGTTTTCGAGCCGCGAGCAATTTCAGTCACCCGGTATCACTAATACACCGAGTACGGTAGATGGTTTACAAAATTCATATACAAATACTTCTTTTGGTTTGGTAAGCCTTCCTTTTGATATAGAAGAGACACAAATGACGCCCCAATCATTGGACGGCAAACTTATTTACCAAAGTCATTACCTATTCCTTCCTGTCGATTTGGGTTATTCCTTTACATTTAAAAGATTTGGTATTGATTTAGGAACCAGCGCCACCTTCCACCTACCCGTATCACAAAAAGCAATTTTCTACCCGGACCAGGGAAAAGCCAGGGTATTAAAAACCAACATACCGGCTGCATTTAATTTTTCATTGGGTTTTGAGCCTTCCGTCAGCTACCATATCTTCCGCGGTTTCAGCATCATGGCCGGAGGAACATTCAGATATCACCTATTGGATACTTACAAAGACGAATCCAACGTTTCGCGACCTTATGTATTGGCCGGAAATTTGGGACTGAAATACACCTTCAACCGCCGCTGAAAATAAATACTTCCAATATCTAAATCCCATATCTAAAATCTAATTTTTTCACCAAATTTGCCGGAAATAAGAACATCATCCCATGATCAATCGTTTCGATCCGTCGCAAACCTATACATTCAACTTTCCTACGCGCATCCGTTTTGGTGCGGGTGTCATTAAAGAATTGGGTGCCTACCTAACAGATAACGGCTTATCGAAGCCACTTATCGTCACCGATCCGGTCATCAGCCAATTGGAATTCTTTAAAAACATCGTGGCCGATTTGGAATCGCAGGGTTTAGCGGTAAGCGTATTTTCGGATATGCACAAAAACCCAGTAAAGTCTGACGTACTGAAAGGCGGAGATGCGTATGACAACAGCGGAAGCGATTCCATCGTGGGTATAGGCGGCGGTGCGGCTTTGGATGTGGCACGTGCCATCGTGCTACGTATCAACCATCGCAGAGATTTGTTTGATTACGACGATCTCATCGGTGGCGACGTATACGTAACCAATGATGTTCCACATTTCGTTACCGTTCCCACCACATCGGGTACCGGAAGCGAAGTGGGCCGTAGCGCGATTATTTCTGAGGATGAGTCGCACAAAAAACGCATTTTATTCTCACCCAAGTTATTGGCCAAAATCGTTTTTGCCGACCCGGAATTGACGATGGCCCTGCCACCATTCGTAACGGCTGCCACAGGAATGGATGCCTTGACGCATAATATGGAAGCATATATCGCCAAAAATTTCCACCCGATTTGCGACGGTATTGCCTTGGAAGGCATGGCCATGATTGCCGAAAATATTGAAAAAGCGACAAATAATCCAGATATCACCTCGCGCGCCTATATGTTGCTGGGTTCCATGATGGGGGCCATCGCTTTCCAAAAAGGATTGGGCGTGGTGCATTCACTCTCCCACCCGCTTTCCACACTATTGGATACACACCATGGATTGGGTAACGCGGTGAATTTGCCATACGGCATGAAATTCAACTACGAAGGCTTTGAGGATAAATTCGATAAAATGGCTTCTGTATTGGGTGCTAAATCCGGTAAAGAATTGCCTGAATTTTTATTTGAATTAAACGACAAGGTGGGAATTCCGCGTAAACTGAGCGATATCGGCGTGAAGGAGGAACATTTGGAATCCTTGTCCGACTTGGCTATTGCCGATTTCGCACACCCGAATAACCCGAAACCCTGCACCCGCGAAGATTTTTTGAAATTATATAAAGAGGCATTATAATGCCTATCCGGATTGGGATTACCGATACTTCGTCTCGCTACGAAAATTATCCGAAATGGATAAAGGGAGAACGTGCGGATATTGAAATCGTAAAATTATCTGCAGATTTAAATAACCTTTACGAATTGGATTCGTGTCAAGGCATCATTTTTTCGGGCGGAGTGGACGTACATCCCAAATTCTACGGAAAAACGGACGAGAATTATTTCAGGGCTCCGGATGAATTCAATGTGCCGCGCGACGAGTTCGAATTGTCCGTTTTCAAACGGACACAAGAATTAAACATTCCCGTTCTTGGTATTTGTCGTGGTTTGCAGATTATCAACGTGGCTTTGGGCGGTACGCTCGTTCCCGATTTGGAATCCGTAGGAAAAGAGGACCACACCCGCCATGGAATGACGGACGGGATCCACGAAGTGACGATCATCAAAAAATCTTTTCTGTTCGATTATACGAAAGAATTAAACGGAACAGTCAATTCGGCGCACCACCAAGCCATAGGCAAAGTATCGCCCGAATTAAAGATAACTGCCTACTCGCCCGACATGGTAGCCGAAGCCGCAGAGTACAAGGAAAAGGAAAACAATCCCTGGATGATGTTGGTGCAATGGCATCCGGAAAGATTACACCAAACCGATCCCGGCAATCCGTTGGAAAAAGCGATTCGGGATGCGTTTTTGGGCGCTTTGGATAATTAATCGAGTTTAATTTTCTTCTTTAGGAACCTTATGAAAAATGTCATCAACCGACATTTTTAAATTAGGAAAAAGGAGGCTATACACTTCCATACCTTCTACAAACGGCGGTAAACCGTAGTATTTATTAGTTTTTTCTTCCAAGCGGTAAATCAACAGAGTGCGCTGCAAAGGTTGCACTATCCAGTATTCCGGCACACCGCTTTCTTCATACAACCGGAATTTAGTATCCATTTCGTGGCGCGAATTACCGGGAGAAAGAATTTCGACCACCACATCTGGCGCACCGTTGCAGCCACGGCCATCACTAATCTTGGTTTCGTCGCATACGATACATAAATCAGGCTGAACAACCGTACTGTCTTTAATTCCACTTTTTATTGGTAATCTCACATCAAAAGGAGCTATAAAAACTCGGCAAACCTTTCCATAGAATAAATTAAGAAATGTCCTGGACAAGTTTGCACTGATTTGCTGATGGGAGACATTCGGTGCCGGACTCATCTTAAACAGCTTACCACGTATCAATTCTACACGTTCCGTAAACTGCCATTTCAGGTAATCCCAATAAGTATAAACCCCGTCGGGATTCAACATACCATATTCAACTATCGGCTCTTCGGCTTCCATGTTAGCTAAATTATGAAAAAAATATTGGACTGATGACCGCTTGTTTTTATGCGTGGTCTTTATGTAAAAATGAAGTCCACATCCATCATTTCAAAGTATAAAACGATTACATTTGTCCACCAAAGTTTAATGATACCATACTTGTTTTCATGAAAATCATCAATCCAGCCACGGACGAACTTATTTCAGATATAGCCGAAGATACGCGAGAGCAGATTACGGCCAAATACGACAAATTAAAACTGGGACAAAAAGAATGGGCTTCGCGTTCCTTACCCGAGCGTATATCCATCATTTCTCGCTATGCGGAACTGGTAAAAGAAAACATCGAAGAATTGGCCCAGGCATTAACCATGGAGATGGGTAAGCCTATCAGACAAAGTCGGGGCGAAATCAATGGTGCCGGTGGCAGAATTACCTTTTTCGTAAATAATGCGGAGAAATATTTGGGTGAGGAAGAAATGAGCAACGGAAACGGCATGCGCGAACTGATCCGTCATGAAGCGTTAGGCGTCATCGGAAATATTTCGGCATGGAATTATCCTTACAACGTCGGTTATAACGTGTTTATCCCGGCTCTGTTAGCGGGTAACGCCGTGTTATATAAGCCATCGGAATTCGCTACGTTGACGGGTTTGAAAATCCGCGATTTATTGTGGAAGGCCGGTGTACCTGAAACCGCTTTTGAAATCGTGGTCGGAACGGGACAAGCCGGCCAAGTGATGCTGGAATTACCTTTGGATGGTTACTTTTTCACGGGTTCGTATAAAACGGGACGTTATATTGCTGAAACCGTAGCTAAAAAATTGGTTCCGATAGGTTTGGAATTGGGTGGAAAGGATCCCGTTTACGTAACAGAAAATATTCCCGACGTAAAAGCTGCCGCACAAGGAATAGCCGACGGAGCCTTCTATAACAACGGACAAAGCTGCTGCGCGGTTGAACGCATTTACGTACACGAAAAAATATATGACGAATTCGTGAACCATTTTACGGCCGAGGTACAAACCTTTGTAGCCGGCAATCCGGCCGACGAAGCCACATATAGTGGAGCCATCTCACGCAGTGCCCAGTTAGATGTATTGGAAGAACAAATCCAAGATGCATCCCAAAAAGGTGCAAAAATTTTAACCGGCGGAAAACGGATCGATAAACCCGGAAATTGGTTCGAAAATACGGTGTTGGTCAACGTAAACCACGACATGAGTGTAATGCGCGAGGAAAGTTTCGGTCCGGTGATCGGCATCATGAAAGTAAACGGTGACGAAGAAGCCGTTTCGTTGATGAGCGATACGGAATACGGATTAACATCTGCCATCTATACCACGGATACAGAGCGTGCCGAAAAACTCTCCGCACAACTAAATTCCGGAACGGTATATTGGAACTGCTGTGATCGCGTAAGCGCGAACGTGCCATGGAGTGGACGCGGAAATTCGGGTTTGGGTTCTACCCTCTCCTACCAAGGCATCCGTGCCTTTACGCAACCAAAAGCTTACCACATCAGAAGCTAGAAATTACTAATTATCTAAATAGTAATTTCTAATTTAAAATTGTCCCATTTCTCTACAGGTTGATTTTTTAAACAAGGTAAAACACTAACCAATCGTTATATTTAAACATTGGTATAATAAATGTGTTTACCCTTATTAAACAATCTGTCTATGTTTGATTTGTTACTTGATTCCGCACTAATCATTTTCTTGTATATGGTGGCGTGGTTTATCATCGCGCAAATCATCAAAAACAATGGGATTGTAGATATTGCTTGGGGATTGGGGTTTGTTGCCGTAGCTACTTATTTCCTTATTTCAGGCGATGTGGATTGGAATTCCAGGCGCATTGGCTTATGGGCCATGATTGCGTTATGGGGTTTAAGACTTTCTTCCCATATCGCATACAGAAACTGGGGAAAACCCGAAGATTACCGTTACCAAAACTTCCGTAAGAATTGGGGGAAGTACCCATATTTTGGCGCGTTTTTCCAGGTTTTTATGTTCCAGGGGCTTATCATGATCATTATTTTGGCCCCGGTTTATGTTGTGTATTATCATAAACCTGCCGCCGACCATTTCCCTATCGCTTTACAAATCATGGGTTTTATTATTTTCCTTTTCGGCTTCTTATTTGAGGCCATCGGCGATTATCAATTATTGAAATTTGGCCAGCAACCCGGGAACAAGGGGCACATCATCCAAAGCGGACTTTGGAAATATACACGGCATCCCAATTATTTTGGCGAAGCGACACTTTGGTGGGGTATCGCAGTATATGCATTATCCACACAAAACGGATGGATCGGTTTGATTGCCCCAATCATAGTCACCATTCTGGTGACAAAAGTTTCGGGTGTAGCCATGCTAGAAAGAAAATATAAAGATAACCCTGAATTTCAGGCATATGCCGCCAAAACGCCCGCTTTCTTTCCTAATTTTTTTAACAAATAAAAGCGCTTATCATTTCCAATTATCCATTTCAAATTTTAGTTATATGAGAAACGCAGTACCCGCAAAAGGATTGGCCATATTAAATTTAATAGGCTTAATCATAACGATTACCGCCAACGGATTGGCGAATGGCTTACCGCTGAATGGTATGACGACAGGTGAACTATCTGACTTATACCCCAACCTGTTCGTTCCCGCCGGAATTACCTTTTCCATTTGGGGCGTGATTTATTTTCTGCTCATCTGTTTTTGTATATACACATTGGTTGGCGTTTTTCGGAACAATGATAAAACCACCATGAAAGTGGTACAGATGGGATATTGGTTCTTTATTTCCTGTTTGGCAAATGCCGGTTGGATTTTCGCTTGGCATTACCGGATAGTACCGCTTTCCGTAGGAATCATGCTTTTATTACTCATTTCACTGTGTATCATTTATTCGCGTTTGAGGAAATTGCCCTTGTTATATACGAAAAAAGAATATTTTTTTCTCCAACTCCCCTTCGGCGTTTATTTGGGATGGATAACGATTGCCACCATTGCCAACATAACAGCCCTACTGGTTAGTTTGGGTTGGAACCGATTTGGGCTGAGTGAAGACATCTGGCTTACCATCATGTTGTTTATTGCCGTGGCATTAAACATATATATCCTACGCAAGAAAAAGGATTTTGAATATACGGCAGTTGTCATTTGGGCATTTGTCGGCATCATCATAAAACGTAACGAGATGGGGCAGATAGATTTAATCGGTTTTTATACGGCTATTTCCGGAATTATCATCCTATGTATCTCTTTATATATATTTTTGAGGCCGAAAAACACTTTATAAAGAACAGTTTCACTACTTAACCATGGATTACGGAATTATTATTTCGCTCGTTACGCTTATTTTATTAGAAATTGTTCTTGGGATAGACAATGTGATCTTCCTCTCCATTTTGGCCAATAAATTACCTGCCCACCAACAAAAAAAGGCACGCCGGCTCGGTTTGATTTTGGCCGGTGTTATACGCCTCGGTTTGTTGGGGATGATTTCACTCATCATGAAATTAGACAATGATTTATTCGTGGTGGGTGGCATGGGTTTTTCGGGTAAAGATTTTGTATTGATTTTGGGAGGGCTATTCCTCTTGTATAAAAGTAGCGCCGAAATTTTCCACAAAATGGAAGGCGAATCGGGCGACACTTCAAAGAATTTGAAATCGACCACGTTCGGGCAGGTTTTGATCCAAATTTTATTGATGGACATCGTATTCTCCATCGATTCCATCATTACCGCCATCGGTGTGGTGGAAGAAGTTTGGGTAATGTACGTGGCCGTGATCGTTACCGTAGGAGTGATGTTGGTGGCGGCCGAACCCATCAGCAGTTTCGTGAATAAGCACCCATCATTCAAAATGTTGGCACTTACTTTCTTGTTATTGATCGGATTTACATTGATAGGCGAAGGGTTTGACCTGCACATCCCGAAACCTTACATATATTCAGCCATGGGCTTTTCGTTCTTGGTAAACCTCATCCAATTGCGCAGCGGACGAAAATCCGAACCGGTAAAAACACACGAACACTACCAGGAAGGCGAAGAGAACTTGCCTAAATAGAACTCATTTATAAAAACAGAAAAAGCTTGTATGGCGTACAAGCTTTTTCTGTTTTATGGAAACCAATTTTCTATTCTGTTGGTTTACTTTCTTTCTTTTTCTTCTTTTTGGGCTTCAGCGATTTTTTGGCTTTCGGTTCCAAAGGTTTTGAATTCTTCAAATCAATCCCTTGCTCTTCCGCCAATTGTTGCTTTTTAATTTTCCAATAGTCGCCGCCGTATGATACAAAAATTTCGGAGCCGGCCTTAATGTTTCTGGTGGCTTTGATGTAGGGAACCCCACGGATATTCGTAAACTCAGCATTATTCTTCAAACCTTCTACAATTTCGAAGCCCTCAGCATCGTTGGCGTAGCGGGCAAACGATTCCATATTATACAAGGCATCCACACATTTTTTGTAGGAAACAAAATATAGGTATGGCGCTTCCTGGATTCTTTCCCCATACCGTTCCCTCACCTCTTTCATCGTCATGATGTCACCTTCGTACTCGATGACGAGCGAGCCTTTTTTGATATCCGATTCCGTGAAAAGCCCTAATCCGGCATTGGGGATTCCTGAATCTTTCACGACCAGGATATAATCATTCACTATTTTCTTCGTCTTCATGTCTTGAGGAAATACGATTTCGTCGCTGCAAAACTACTAAAAAGCAGAAACCTTGGTATAACCCATAGCAATACGAATGCCGGTTAGATTCATTCGTACCATCTTCATCAGCGGTATCACAACTTAGTCTTCACCTTATCCCACGATTTTATCTGCCAACGTGTATCAGCTTCGCTGATGAGCTGACCTTTTGTATCGTAAATGGTAGAAGTAAAATTTACGAAGATCACGTCGCTTTCCCTCAGAGGATCCAATACCATGGTCTTTAGCTGTTCGTCCGTCAACTCAAACTTAGCCGTTACCGATGTTTTGCCTTGGTATTTATAACGGATATCCATACGTTCCATAATAAGCCGGTATTTATCGGAACTGAGTTTCCGCAAAAGCGACAAACCCGCCACATATTCACTGGCCGTAGCTAATGCGCAGGCATGTACACCTTTGATGTGGTTTAGGTTCTTCGATTTATATGGAATGGTTACCTCAAAGCCATCCGTCGTAATCTTGGTGATGCTTACACCATGGGGTTTGTTAAACGGAATTTTCCAATGTAAGGCCTTATTGAGTAGCCATAATTGAAATGATGATTTTTCGGCTTTTTTAACCGCTTTCTGAAATGCGTCCATGGTTTAAATTTCACCAAATGTATCAGTTTCAATAGATTTCAGAAATATATAATCTACGGTTGGTAAACTTCGAATGTACCATTGGCATAAAACAACATGACCTTTATCGGCTTCATCGAATTACTTTGCTGAATATCAAAACGCTGATTGGTTTTTGAAACAGTATCCATACCCGATAATTTTTTATCCGTTTGTCCTGAAATCATTTCGGTTGTGTCTTGTTTCAGTGGAGCAGGAACTTCATCCGGCATCATTTCGCCTTTTCCCGTAATAAGCCAAGTGAGACTTAGTGACGGGTAAACGGCGAGTAGTTTTTCCAAAAAATCAACGCTCGGTTTGTTCCTTGCCGATAATAAATGCGAAAGGGAAGAGCGTTGCACACCCAGTTTTTCGGAAAACGAAGCTGCGTTCTCGCCCAGTTTAGCCATCAATTGTTCAAGCCGATCAGAAATTTCCATTTTACAAATGTAATAAATTTAAATACTTAAATATATGCATTTTAAATATAAAATATTACAAATGTATTCATACATATGAGTAAACGAAAACATATAAATAACAAATGTAAAATAAAAATAAAAACTTTAATAATAAATAATTAATTACATAATAATCAATTATATATAAATTAAAATAAACAACAATATCTATCATATGTCCAAAAAATGAAATTATATCTACATCTCAAATATTAAGAAATACATAAACAATATATTTATGTTTATTAAATTAAATAACTCATAATAAGTATTATAATTTTATTAAAAAACAAATGTAAACACACGGAATGGCCAATAAAAATTCATTTTTTTTATCGTACAGATATAGTTTAGCGCCTCCATTTTGATTCCGCGTTAATAAATTATTACTTTTGTTTAGTATCAAAATTTATAAGGCATGAAAAAAACAGTTACTATTTTAGCAATGTCCCTCTCCGGGATATTTGCTTATGACGCATCGGCGCAAATCATTTTTAGCGCGCTGGAACCGGCGAACGTGGTGAGTACTTATCCACAAACAAATCCCACAGATTGGAGTGCTGACCTAGACGTCACTGCGAATGCAGTGGAGGGTTTTGCCGTATTGGTTAACGACGGAACGACTGGTGATTCATTAGGTTGTAATGTATTAACGAATGCAGCAGCCGTGAGTGGCAAAATCGCATTTATATATAGAGGCGACTGCGAATTTGGAAGAAAAGCCAAAAGAGCACAAGATGCCGGAGCCATAGGCGCAGTTATCATCAACAACATCCCAGGCGGACCAGTAGGTATGGCCGGTGGGGCTGATGGAGGTGCCGTTACCATTCCGGTAATGATGATTTCACTTGAAACGGCTGCCATACTACGTCCATATTTGGATAACGGAACATTGAAAGTGTTTATGGGTTCCAAATTGGGTAAATTTCCAAACGACCTTGGATTCTTGGCCAATGATGTTATCCGTCCGGAAAACTTCGCCATGCCATCGTTGCTCGTGCAGAACGTAAACAATTATCCAGTGCACTTGGGTGGATGGGTTAAAAACTTTGGTGCCAATGCACAAGCGAACTCGACACTTACGGCAACCATCAAGAAAGGTGCTACCACCGTTTATGAGGAATCTCTAGCTGTAGCTTCCATCGCATCAGGAGATAGCTCATTCATTGAGTTACCTACTTTTACATTACCGAATTCAAGTGTTTCTGAATATGTTTTGACTTATTTGGCATCTTCCGACAACGCTGACGGTGATTCAAGTGATAACATCATCACACAAAGTTTCCACATTTCTGATAACGTGTTGAGCAAAAGCCGTTACGACTTTACAGCAAACGAGCCTGTGGCGGCAGCTTACAATAAATTGGCTGAAGCATTACCTGCAGAAAACAACAAAATACGTTGGGGCATCTTGTTCGAAGCGAAAGAAGGTAGCAACGTAAAAGCAAAGTCTGTTAAGTTCTCTGCCACGTTGGCCGTAGCCGATTCTGCATTGTCTCTCCAAGGTGAGCAAATTACGGCTACATTGGCCGAATGGATTGACCAAAACGCCAATACTGAAATAGAGCCGGCTGAAGTACAAGACGTTGCTTTTGGATTCTATGAGTACGATTCAAACCGTAAAGAAGAAACGATTGAAATCAATTTTGAAGGTAGCGGTGGTACCAATGCAGGTTTTTCATTAGAAAACAACAAATTCTATATTGCATCCATTACTTATGAAAATGCAGCAAAATCTGTTTTCTTTGGCGCAGACAATGCGTTGAACTACTTCGAGACAAGAAACAAATACGGATTCAGAATTAACCCATTATTGGACATCAACTCAACTTCAGCCACTTGGAATGAATTTGAAATGGGAACCATCTTGGCTCTTTCTGTTCAATTTGAGGCCAACAATTCTTCTGTTTCTGAGAATCCATCAGAGCTTAAATTGTCTGCCTATCCAAACCCGGCTACGGAAATGGTTAACATCACTTTTGGTGGTGCGGTATCAAATTCCGATGTTCAGGTTAACGTAGTTGATTTGGCGGGACGTTCTATCATGAACCAACAATTCAACGTTACTTCACAAAACGTAGTAAGCGTGAACACATCAAACTTGGCTAACGGTTCATACTTCTTCAAAGTAAGCGTGAACGGACAAGTTGTTAAATCTTTACCAATCGTTATTGCTAAATAATCCGCAATGCTATTGACAAAAAAAGGGAAGCTCTGCTTCCCTTTTTTTTATGCCCTATTTTACTGACATTTGAATCTTAATTATTCAGTATGTCTCCGTTGCGTATCCTATCCATCCTTATTGGCCTACAATGTTTCGTTTCGACCGCTTTTGCCCAATTCCCCACGGATCCCCGATCGGACAGTTTACATATTACCCGCCAAACCATTCGCCTCACGATTACCGATTTCACCAATAAAACCATAGGCGGCAGTTCGGATATCCATTTTACATCAAAAACCAATGGCGCACGAGGCATTTATCTAGATTTATTCGAATTCGCCGTTGATTCGGTAAAAATAAACGACATACACGCGCCATTCACTTACAACGATTCACTTATCCGCATACCATTTGCCTCCACGATGGATACGGGAGACAGCGCCACCGTTACCGTTTGGTATAAAGGCTTGGCTCAGCAAGGGTCCGGGGGTTGGGGCGGATTCTATTGGAGCCAAGGCATCGCGTTTAATATGGGTGTCACACTGTACGACGTTCCGCACAATGCCGGCAGATTCTGGTTTCCCTGTTTCGACAATTTCATGGAAAAATCATTATATGAATTATACATCACCACCCAAGGCTCACATACGGCCATTTGTGGAGGTACATTGATCAATACTACAAACAACGCAGATTTAACAAAAACTTGGCATTGGAAACTGCATGATCTGGTTCCATCCTATTTGGTTTCCGTCGCGGTAGGTCCGCTGGTTAACGTTAATAAGGTATTTAGCGGTTTAAATGGCCAAATTCCCGTTATTTTGGCTTCGGTGGCTTCAGATACCACAGCCATGAAAAATTCGTTCCTACACCTCGAGAACTCATTTCACATATATGAGCAGTTTTATGGCCCGTATCTTTGGGAACGTATCGGATATGTATCCGTTCCCTTCAACGGGGGCGCCATGGAGCACGCTACGAACATTGCCTACCAGAAAACATTGATTGACGGCGCACTCACCTACGAAACCGTGATGGCCCATGAACTCAGCCACCACTGGTGGGGAGATTTAATTACCTGCGAAACCGCGGAAGATATGTGGATGAACGAAGGCATGGCTGTTTTTAGCGAATATCTTTTCACGGAACAACTATATGGTAGGCAAGCTGCCATCGCCGATATACGGAATAGCCACAGTTCAGTCATCCGTACGGCCCATACGACCGATGGTGGTTATCAGCCCTTGAGTGGTATGCCGCAAGAACACACATACGGAAAACATACCTACGATAAGGGAGGCAACGTGGCCTGGTCGCTACGCGGATATATGGGCGATTCGTCATTTTTTAAAGGATTACGTGGCGTCCTGAACCGGTATAAATTCAGTAACCTGGATGCCCCAAAATTTAGCGACGTGATGAGTGATTCCAGCGGCTATGATGTCCATCCTTTTTTTGACGATTGGATTATACAGCCCGGTTTTGCAGAATTTTTATTGGACTCATTCACCGTCCAGCCGGCCGGAAACCAATTCTCCGTTTCGGTGAGCACATCCCAACGGCTGAGACAGGCGAACCATTTGTATAGCCAAGTGCCCTTGGAGATTACTTTCGTGGCACAAAATCGGAACCAAACGTCAAGAACATTGATACATAATGGCTTAAGCTCAAATGATGAATTCATTATTCCTTTTGAGCCCGTAGCTGTTTTCGTTAACCGTAGCCAAAAACTGTTCTATGCCGTAACTGCGGATGAACTCGAAATAAAAAGCACGGGAACCACCTCCCTTTCCTATTCTAATTTTAGGTTGAATACATCTTCCATACCCGCCAATGATTCTGCTTTGGTTAGATCCGAATACCACTGGGCCAAACCGGATGATAACATCCAAGACTATTGGAAATATGATTTAACACCCGACCGCTTTTGGAAAATCGACGGCATCTTTCCAGCTGGATTTGAAGCCATAGGAACATTTTCATATGATGGTAGCATTTCCGGGCCGGATTATCCGGTTATATACTTTGAAGATAGCGTGGTACTCTTCTACAGAATGAACAGTGGTGCAGAATGGGCGCCTGCTTCCGATTACATCATTAACAAACAGTTGCCAAACGACAAGAAAGGCAACATCACCACGCCTATCAAAAAGGGAGAATATTGCATCGGATCCAAACGGGCTACAGTTTCAATAGTGGACCCGAAATCTTCCGATCCTGTATGTAAAGTTTTCCCCAATCCATCCGACGGACAGTTCAGTATACAGCTTGAAGGAAAAATAAATGACCAACTTTCTATTACCATCATGGATGCCACTGGAAAGATACTGGTAAACAAGAAATTAAACGGAGAAAACACGTTTGATTACCGACACATTTTATCAGCCGGCCAATACACGGTCAAGTTGATGGCCAGGAATCAGGAAATCGGAAATAATACCTTGATTATCAAAAAATAATATTAGTTGATGGGAATCCTATTTTTTATCTTTTTGAATTTTTGTACGAACACAAAACCTATCTTAAAATAAGAAGTCATTCCTTTATCCGGCACGTTATAAAAATAACTGTCGTTTGAAACCCCGTCGCCATTCACGATTTTTTCCAGATAGATATGTGATTTTCTCATTTCATAACTGAGAAAATTAAAGCCTACCGTAAAACCGATGACGGAACTATAATCGTCGTCCATGTGCATAAAGAAAGCCAGCTGGGGAGAAACCGTAAAACCGCTCGCCCCAAAATTATCCCTTGAGTTTGGATAAAACAAAGTATCTACGCCAGCCCGCAAGTTTGAGAATTGTAGGAAGGTATACCCAACGAACAAGGAGGGAAAAAAGGAGAATCGTTGGTCCCTTTTTAATCTGGCCTCATATCCTATATTAATACCCGGTGTGATATGGTGTTGAAGAATATCGCGGTTCTTGATTTTAAAATCATTGGGGCTTCTCGTTTGGAAAAGATTGTACTGGGCGCCAAAACCCATA
>Ga0247814_10000827_pt1 | contig 20933 bp, 17 predicted proteins | sample UWRJL179409R1_FD_179947 | JGI IMG/M metagenome (GOLD analysis project Ga0247814, IMG submission 179947) | Plant litter microbial communities from Arlington Agricultural Research Station in Wisconsin, United States - UWRJ-L179-409R-1 | ecosystem: Environmental > Terrestrial > Plant litter >... | reverse complement strand
TTCATCAGGTTTCTCCGCGAGAGTGACGACTGTATACGTCGCCTTTGATTTTTTAGTTGCCGGTGCAGCTTCAATACTGAAACGTGGAGCCACTTCACAACATAACTAGCAGAGCAGTTTCCATGCCCAACCTTAAACTCAATAAAATATCAATAAATTCAAAGGGTTATTAAACTGAACGCTTTTGCATGCCGTGCAAAATGCATGAAGTCGTTGTTCGATCTCTGGCATTTTGCGTTGCTTAACAAACGACACGTTCAACTCGAACATGGGCCTTGCAACCGTTTATCCGAAGCCAGGAACTGCACAGTTAACACTTCGTTCAAAAGTAGACACCGCAGGTGTAGGCCCACTCATTTATCACGTTGCCAATCGGTCGGGAGATACCCAATGCCTACCGCCAATAAAGACAAATACACCGACAAACAAAAGCGCAAAGCCGAACACATCGAAGAGGGTTACGAAAAGAAAGGTGTGTCCGAAAGCGAAGCAGAAGCGCGAGCCTGGGCTACCGTTAACAAGCAATCCGGCGGTGGTGAGCGCAAGGGTGGTTCGGGGACGAAAACATCGTCCACGGCCAAATCCAGCGCCCGCAAAGATTCAGCCAAGCGCGCAGTTGCCACTAAACATGGCGCGCCACGCAGCAACGAACCGTTGGAGTCACAAACCAAGGTCGACCTGATGCAACGGGCCCGTGGCCTGAACATCGCAGGGCGATCCAGCATGAGCAAACAGGAGCTGATCTCTGCGCTGAAAAAGGCTTCGTAGTGCAGCGGGGAAGCCATCGCGTATATGGGAGTTGATCAATGAGCGGATCCAGAACGAGCACAAAAAAAGCTGCCGTAGTTCTCTTGTCCACCCATAAAAAGCTCGCAACACATGAAATTGTTGTACATCAGGCACTGGCAGAAAAAATCGCCGGGTTGCTCGGGACGCAGTTTGAAGGTCTGTATGACGAGGCCATCCATACGCAATCTAGCCTGTATTACGTCCCTTCCGACACGCTGATCGGCAAGCAGGAAAACAGCGCGCTGCATATCGAGGACGCCAACGACCTGTTCGGTGGGTTGATCGCGCAGCCGTTCATGGCCACCAAGGCCATCTCCCATCCCCTTATACCCAACGCCACTGCCAAGCCACCCGGCTGGTCCGAGCAGTTTGACGAGCAAACCACAGACGCAGTGCTGTCCGGTTACACCGTGTTCAACCAACAGGACGCGGATCGCGCGGGCCGACTGATTCTGGCCAACGGACCGGTACGCATAAAACCGGTGCTGGCGACGGCGGGTCGCGGCCAGATCGTCGCCCACGATCAAGCCGAGCTCGACCAGGCCATCGCGCAGCAGGACATGGCGGAAGTCGAAACCTGGGGGCTGGTGCTGGAAGAGGACCTGACCGATGTCGTGACTTTGAGCGTCGGTCAGGTCAACGTTGCCGGGATCACCGCCAGTTATCACGGCACCCAATGCCTGACTCAGGATAATCAGGGCGAAACGGTTTATGGCGGCTCCACGCTGTGGGTCGTGCGCGGCGATTATCAGACGCTGCTCAAGCAACCCCTCGAAGAATCCGTCAGGCGAGCCATCACTCAGGCGATGCGCTATGAGCAGGCGGCCTTTGAGTGTTTCCCCGACTTGATCGCGTCCCGACGCAATTACGACATTGCCCAAGGCACCAACGCCCAAGGCGAGCGCTGCTCCGGCGTGCTTGAGCAATCCTGGCGTATCGGCGGCGCCAGCGCGGCGGAGGTCGAAGCCTTGCTGGCATTCGCTGCCGATCCCGACCTACAGGCGATTTGCGCCTCCACCCACGAAATCTATGGCCCCACTACGCTCCCGGCAGGGGCCAATGTGCTTTACGAGGGCAACGACCCGGACGTGGGCTTCATTACCAAATTCACACAGGTTCAACCTTATGAGCGTCAGCAGTGAAAGCATTGAAATTGCCGTCGATGATCAGTCGATCTCGGGAACCATCCTGACCCCAGGCGCGAAAATCCCCGGCATCCTGTTCGTCCACGGCTGGGGCGGCAGCCAACAGCGTGACCTGGCCCGGGCGAAAAACATCACGGGCCTGGGCTGCGTGTGCCTGACATTCGATTTGCGCGGCCATGAACGCACCCATGAAATGCGCGCCCGCGTGTCTCGTGAAGACAGCCTGGCGGATCTGGTCGCCGCTTACGACCGACTGGTCAGCCATCCGGCCGTCGACGACAGCGCCATCGCCGTGATCGGCAGCAGTTATGGCGGTTATCTGGCGACGATCCTCAGCGGGTTGCGCCCGGTCAAATGGCTGGCCTTGCGGGTGCCGGCGCTGTATTGGGACGCCGACTGGGAGATGCCCAAGCAAGAACTGGATCGCGACAAACTCGCCCACTATCGCCGCTCGGCCGTGACTGCGGCGGACAATCGCGCGTTGGCGGCGTGCAAGGAATTCAAGGGAGATGTGCTGCTCATCGAATCAGAACAGGACGACTACGTACCGCATGCCACGTTGATGAGTTATCGCGGCGCGTTCGAGCTGGCGCATTCGTTGACGTATCGGCTGGTGGATGGCGCCGACCACGCGCTGAGCAGCGACATCAGCCAAAGCATCTACAGCTCGATGCTGAGCAACTGGATCAGCGAAATGGTGATCGGCGCACGCCTGGTGGATTACCCGCATCATTCGTCGAAATATTCCTGAGGCCTTTCAACCCTTGCTGTGCTCGGGCGAAGTGGGCCCTTTGACGACCCCGCGAGGGCCTTCAAGCCCCCAGATCGCCAACCCGACCACGGGCAACAGCAAAATGACAATGGCCCACATGGTCTTGGTGCCGCTGCTCTTGTCGCTGCGAAAAACACTGTTGATGGCCCAGAGATCCACCAACAGCAGGATCACCGCAGCGCCAATCGCAAACCACATACCTGCTTGAGACACTTCCATCTCACACCTCCTTTGCAGAAACGCCAGAGGTCTTCAAACAAGACCTCCGGCCCTGGTTGCCTAAACCGCCGGGACGACCACGCCTTCCGGTTCGCCGACACGGCTGTCGAAACCCGGCGTGAGAATCACCTTGCGGCAGTCCTCTTCTTTCTTGTCGAAGATCTTGTAGCCTTCGGCCGCCTCTTCCAGGGACATCCGATGGGTGATGATTGCTTCGGGATTCAACGCGCCGCTTTCGATGTGTTCCAGCAACTCCGGCAGATAACGCTGCACGTGGGTCTGGCCCATCTTGAACGTCAGGCCCTTGTCGAAGGCATCACCAAACATGAAGCCGTGGATGAAGCCGGCGTAAACACCCGGCACGCTCACCGTCCCGCCACGACGCACTGCCGCGATGCACTGGCGCAACGCCTTGCCGCTGCTGCCTTCGAGCTTGAGGGTGGCGAGAATGGTTTCCGTGGTGCTGCCCTTGGCTTCGAAACCCACCGCATCGATCACCCCGTCAACGCCACGCATGCCAGCGGTCTGGCGAATGATGGTATCGGCCGGATCATCGTCATCGTCGAAGTTGATCGGGATGACGCCATACGTGGCCTCTGCGTAGGCGAGGCGATACGGGTGGTGATCGACCATGAAGATCTTCTCCGCACCCAGCATCCGCGCGCACGCCGCACTGAGCAGCCCGACCGGGCCAGCGCCATAAATCGCGACGCTGGAACCCTTGCCAATGCCGGCATTGAGCACCGCTTGCCAGGCGGTGGGCAAAATGTCTGAGAGGAACAGCACCTTTTCATCAGACAGCGTGCCTGGCACCTTGAATGGCCCGGTATTGCCTTTGGGTACCCGCACGTATTCCGCCTGTCCGCCCGGAATCCCGCCGTACAGGTGACTGAAACCAAACAGCGCGGCCCCAGGTGGAATCGACTTTTTATTCAGAATCGCGCCACGTCCGGTGTTGGTGGTTTCGCAGGCGGCGAATTGATCCAGCTGACAGAAGAAGCAACTGCCGCAAGCAATCACAAACGGGATGACTACGCGGTCCCCCGGCTGGACTGCCGTGACGTGAGAGCCGACTTCCTCGACAATGCCCATGAACTCATGACCAAAAATATCGCCGTGCTCGGTGGCGGGAATCTTGCCGCGATACAGGTGCAAATCCGAGCCACAGATGGCAGTTGCCGTGACTTTCAGAAGGATATCGTCAACTTCCTGAATGACCGGATCAGCGACAGTTTCGACCCTGACATCGTGGGCCCCGTGATAGGTAAGTGCGCGCATGGAGTTCTCCCGAACAAGTGGCTTTTTTGATACCAGTAATTGCAGTACTTGAATAAAAGGAGGTCGCTGGACGAACTAAAGTTCAGACCTCGGTGTAATAAGTTGACCAGCGGGCCGAACAGTTACATCCCACAGCGCAGCAGAATTAGTCCACCTACCGTTCAGCCTTTTGCGCTGAACTCATCGGCCAACTAACCTCTAACGAGTTGACACGGCTGCGTGCCGTAATCTGGAGGCTGCTTAGAGCAAGAGGGATTTGCCATGACTGCGCACTTCATTAAATTGTTCACTCACCCCGAACATGCATGGCGGGACATTCGCCAGGACGAAGAACAGCACCCGCGCCACTATCTGCTGCATTTGCTGGTGTTGGCGTTGATACCGGCGATAAGCCTGTACATCGGCACCACACAAGTGGGCTGGAGCCTGGCGGAAGGTGAGAACGTTCGCTTGACCCCGAGCAGTGCGTTGCAGCTGTGCGTGATGCTCTACGTAACCATTCTGATCGGCACGATCATCATGGGCGCGTTCATCCGCTGGATGTCCCGCACGTTCGAAGCCCGGCCGACGCTCAATCAATGCATCGGTTTCGCGGCCTATACCGCTACGCCGCTTATGCTCGCCGGTTTGGCCGGCCTTTATCCCAGCCGTTGGCTGGCAATTGCCGTGCTGGGCCTGGCGGGCCTGTATTCGACGTACCTGCTGTTCGTCGGCATCACGACCTTCATGCGTCTGGATGAAGGCAAAGGGTTTCTTTACGCCGCAGCGGCATGGGGCGTCGGCCTTCTGGTGCTGGTGACGTCCCTGGTGGAGATGATTCTGCTCTGGTACAACCACCTGACTCCGGAGTACCTGCGGGACGTGGCTATGTTGTCGACATCACTGGTGTCGGCAAGCGTCTGAACAGCACCGCCCCGCCAAGCTGTAAAAACTGCTGTGCGACAACTGCCGACCGGTAAATACTGAGCACATCCCGGAGCATTTTAGGGATGTCTTTCCAGTCGGAGTCGTCATGAATTCTTCTTCCCTGCGCATTTGCGTCGCCGGTGGGGGCGCTATCGGCTGCACGCTGGCGGCCCGCATGGCCTTGAGTGGCCAGGCGATCAATGTGTTCGCTCGGGGCGAGACCCTGGGCATCCTGCAGCGTGACGGCATTCACCTGAGCGATGTGCACGGCGAGCATCACGTGCGGGTCAATGCCAGCGACAACGCAAGCGCCCTGGGCGAACAGGACCTGGTATTTCTCTGCGCCAAAGCCCATTCCCTCAGCAAGATGCTGCCGCAAATCCAGCCCCTGATCGGCCCGCAAACTGTCGTCATACCGGTGGTCAATGGCGTGCCGTGGTGGTACTTCCATGGCGAAGGCGGTCGCTTCGATGGCGAACGAATCGAAGCGGTCGACCCTGGCGGCCTGCTGACCGATGCGCTGGATCTGAACCAGATCATCGGCTGCGTCGTATTCGTCACCGCCCAATGCCCGAGCCCTGGCGTGGTCAAATCCGACGATCCTTATCGAATCATCTTCGGTGAGCTGGATAACAAGCTGACGCCCCGTCTGGAACGCGTGCGGACACTGATCGAGGCGTCCGGTATCGAGGCGCAAGGCACCGACCGGTTACGCGATCAGTTGTGGACGAAAATCATCGCCAACCTGACGTCCAATCCGGTGTCGGTGATCACCGGCGCGACGCTGGGGCAGATCTATGGCTTGCCGCAGATGCGTGACTTGGCAATGGGCATGTTTCAGGAGGCGATGCTGCTTGCCACGACCTATGACGCCAGCGTGAGCATGGACCGCGAAGCGTTCATTCGCTTTGGCGCAAGCATGGGTGCGGTGCGCACGTCCATGCTGCAAGACTTCGAGAAAGGCTTGCCGCTGGAACTGGCGGCGATTGGCGATGCCGTGCTGGAACTGGCCGAACGCGCCAACGTGCCAATGCCCATAACCCGCAGCATTTTGACCCTGGCGCATTTTTGTGCGGGGAAGGCGGGGTAGAAACCCAGGTTCCGTTGGAGCGACGCTTGCCCGCGAAGAGGCCGGTGCAATCGATGAAAATCTTCATCGCCCGCACTGACGCCTTCCCGGATAAATCCGGTCCTACAATTGCTGCGCTCCAATCACAGAGGCGGGCTTAAACAAGGCAAGCCTCGCTCCAGTTGCGCCAGATCAGGTAATTGGCGCGGGGTTGAACAGAGTAATGTCGTTGTGCAAACGATAGTGCTCGGTCCAGGTTTTTTTCTTGCCGCTGGCCACGTCCAGATAGAAGTGGAACAGCTCCCAACCCAGGTCTTCGATGCTGGCGCGGCCTGTGGCGATGCGACCTGCGTCGATATCAATCAGGTCCGGCCAGCGCTGAGCGAGCTCGGTACGGGTCGAAACCTTGACCACCGGCGCCATGGCCAGACCGTAAGGCGTGCCGCGTCCCGTGGTGAACACGTGCAGGTTCATCCCGGCGGCCAGCTGCAAGGTACCGCAGACAAAATCGCTGGCTGGAGTCGCACAGAAAATCAGACCTTTGCGCTTGAAGCGTTCGCCAGGGCCAAGCACCCCGTTGATCGCGCTGCTGCCGGATTTGACGATCGATCCCAGGGACTTCTCGACGATATTCGACAACCCGCCCTTCTTGTTGCCCGGCGTGGTGTTGGCGCTGCGATCCGCTTCACCTTTGGCCAGGTACCGGTCGTACCAGTCCATTTCGCGAACCAGTTCTTCGGCCACTTCCTGCGACTCGGCGCGGGCGGTGAGCAAGTAGATGGCGTCCCGCACTTCGGTGACTTCGGAAAACATCACCGTGGCACCGGCGCGCAGCAACAGGTCCGAGGCGTAACCCAAGGCAGGGTTGGCGGTAATGCCGGAAAACGCATCGCTGCCACCGCACTGCATGCCCAGAATCAACTCGGAGGCCGGCACCGTTTCGCGACGACGCTGATCGAGTTTTTTCAGGCGCACTTCAGCCAGTTCCATGATCTGCTCGATCATTTCATTGAAGCCGTGGCTGGAATCCTGAAGCTTGTAGAGCCATGGATCACTGAGATCCACCGAGCTGTCGTCTTCATGCATAACCTGTCCGGCCTGCAATTTCTCGCAGCCCAGACTGATGACCAACGCTTCGCCGCCCAGGTTCGGGTTGCGGGCCAGGTTGCGCACGGTACGAATCGGGATGTATGCGTCAGTGGCCGTAATGGCAACGCCGCAGCCGTAGCTGTGGGTCAGCGCCACCACGTCATCGACGTTCGGGTATTTGGGCAGCAACTCGTCACGAATGCGCTTGACCGCATGGTCCAGCACACCGGTCACGCACTGCACGGTAGTGGTGATGCCAAGAATGTTGCGCGTGCCGACGGTGCCGTCGGCGTTGCGGTAACCCTCGAAGGTGAACCCTTCCAGCGGCGCCTGCTGTTGCGGCACCGCGTCAGACATCGGCAAGCTGTCCAGCGCAGGCGCGGACGGCATGCGCAGCTGATCTTCCCTGACCCAACTGCCCCGTGGAATCGGCTGCAAGGCATAACCAATGGTATGCCCGTAACGGATAATCGGCTCGCCTTCGGCGATATCGACGGTGTTGACCTTGTGGCTCTGCGGTACGTTGTCGATGGTCACCAGGCCATTGTCGAACTCGGTGCCGGCTGGCACACCCTGGTCGTTGACCACCACGACCACGTTGTCCAGCTCATGGAGCCGGATGTAACGTGGCGAATCGGCATGTTGAATCAGGTTCATCACGGTTTTCCTCAGGATTTAGCTTGAGAAAGGTCGCTGGCGTTATCGCCAATCAGTGGCCCCTTGGTTGGAGGCTCTTTCAATTCAACGCGTTTGATCTCACCCACGATGAAGATGTAGCTGAACACTGCCACGACGGCATTGGCACCCACGAACACCAGCGCCCATTTGAACGAGCCAGTGGTGCTGATGATGTAGCCAATCACGATTGGGGTAGTGATCGATGCAATGTTACCGAAAGTGTTGAACAGGCCGCCGCTCAAACCGGCAATCTGTTTCGGCGAGGCATCGGACATGACCGCCCAACCCAGTGCGCCTACACCTTTACCGAAGAACGCCAGTGCCATGAAGCCCACCACCATCCATTCGACGTCGACATAGTTGCACGCGACGATGGTCGTCGACAGCAACAGACCGCCAATGATCGGTGCTTTGCGAGCGAAGGTCAGGGAATGGCCCTTACGCAGCAGGTAGTCGGAAATGATCCCGCCCAATACGCCGCCGATAAAGCCGCAGATCGCTGGCAAGGACGCAATGATACCGGCCTTGAGGATGGTCATGCCGCGTTCCTGAACCAGATACACCGGGAACCAGGTCAGGAAGAAGTAGGTGATGCCGTTGATGCAGTACTGGCTCAGGTAGATGCCGAGCATCATGCGGTTGGTCAGCAATTGACGGATGTAGTCCCATTTCGGGCCCGAGCTGCTGCCTTTGCCTTTGTCCTGATCCATATCGACCATGCCGCCGTTGTTGGCGATGTGATCGAACTCTTCCTTGTTGATGCGTGGGTGTTCGCGCGGGCTGTAGATGACTTTCATCCAGACCACCGAGAACACGATGCCGATGGCACCCATCACGACGAACACATGCTGCCAGCCATAGGTGTAGACGATCCAGCCCATCAAAGGCGCGAACAGCACAGTGGCGAAGTATTGCGCGGAGTTGAAGATGGCGGATGCCGTGCCACGTTCGGCGGTCGGAAACCAGGCAGCCACGATGCGGGCGTTGCCAGGGAAGGAAGGCGCTTCGGCCAGACCTACCATGAAGCGCAGCATGAACAGCACGATGATTGCAGAGGAGACACCGAATTCACCGACATAGCCTTGCAGCAAGGTGAACAGCGACCAGGTGAAAATACTCAGGGCGTAGATTTTTTTGGAACCGAAGCGGTCGAGCAGCCAGCCGCCCGGGATCTGACCGGCCACGTAGGCCCAACCAAATGCAGAGAAGATGAACCCGAGAGTGACGGCGTCGATGCCAAGGTCTTTTTGCAGGCTTGAACCTGCGATAGCGATGGTGGCGCGGTCGGCGTAGTTGATCGTGGTCACCAGGAACAGCATGAGCAGGATCAAATAGCGGACGTGAGTCGGCTTGGTTTTCAGCATGTGTGTGAACTCCCACTAATTATTTTTTTTACGCGGGTAAAACTGTTTTTTTGTGTTGCTAACGCCTGCCGGCCCCTTAGGCGATATCGCTCATGGCGAGTCGTCCTACCTACAGTACAAACGCGTCCTTACGATCCTTGCTGCTGGCAAACACCCAAGGGCAAAAAACCGCTGATCGCTCAGCGGTTGATTACCTGTGGATTTGTTACTGCTTACCCTGCTTGTCCATCAAGGCTGCGAGCATTTCGTACTCTTCAGCGGTCAGGTCAGTCAGTGGGGTCCGCACCGGACCTGCGTCATAGCCAGCGATTTTGGCGCCGGCCTTGACGATGCTCACGGCATAACCGGATTTACGGTTACGAATGTCCAGGTATGGCAGGAAGAAGTCGTCGATCATTTTGCCGACCGCAACGTGATCGTCCTTGGCGATAGCGTGGTAGAAGTCCATCGCCAGTTTTGGTACGAAGTTGAACACCGCAGACGAGTAAACCGGTACGCCCAGTGCCTTGTAGGCAGCGGCGTAGACTTCAGCGGTCGGCAAACCGCCCAGGTACGAGAAGCGATCACCGAGGCGACGACGGATCGAAACCATCAGTTCGATATCGCCCAGGCCATCTTTGTAGCCGATCAGATTCGGGCAACGCTCGGCCAGTTGTTCCAGCAGCGGAGCGGTCAGGCGGCACACGTTACGGTTGTAGACGATGACGCCGATCTTGACCGATTTGCACACAGCTTCAACGTGGGCGGCAACACCGTCCTGGCTGGCTTCAGTCAGGTAGTGCGGCAGCAGCAACAGACCTTTGGCACCCAGACGCTCGGCTTCTTGCGCGTATTCGATAGCCTGGCGGGTAGAACCGCCGACACCGGCAAGAATCGGCACGCTGGTCGCGCAAGTATCGACCGCAGTCTTGATCACTTCGGAGTATTCGCTGGCTGCCAGGGAGAAGAACTCACCTGTACCGCCGGCAGCGAACAAAGCGCTGGCGCCGTACGGGGCCAACCACTCAAGACGTTTGATGTAGCCAGCGCGATGGAAGTCGCCCTGAGCATTGAAATCGGTAACCGGGAAGGACAGCAGACCGTGTGAAAGGATGGACTTCAGTTCTTGTGGATTCATTATTCGAACACCCTGGGAAGCAAAAAAAGTGAATGGATCATCAGTCCTGCGCTGATGTCGTAAGTCATCGTACAACTGAAAATAAGATGACTCAACAGGCTTTTACAGATATTTGCTTCGACGGTCAGCGTACAAAGGACAGAGCCCGCAGGAATGGGGCTTGGCGGGATTGGGTATAGAACGAAAGTCGTACGACGTCTTGGATTGGAGGACTGCACCAACGCCTTCGGGAATGGATCCCCTCACTCTCACTATTTCGTCAATTGCATTGGAGCGGCGGCCAATCCGGAAAATCGCTTCGGCTTTTGATCTTCGCTTTTCCAAGCCACGCTATCACAGACGCCGCCAAACGCGCGTCGGGAGGCTGAGCGCAGGTGTCGTGGGGTGGGGCGACCGGCATGGATGCCGGTCGAGCGCCGTTGCGCCAGGGATGGCGCGTCGGCGCGCACCCACACCACGACACCGGAGCGAAGGAACCCGACGAAGTCGGGCCGGACGTCAGCGCAGATGGTTTCGTCCTTTTGCCGTAACAAAAGGACTCGACCGTCAGGGCGAAACCAAATCCAGCCGCACCGCCAATGCTGTTGGTGCTACCCAATTTGCAGCGCGCCCACGGAGCAAGACTCAAGCCCGCTGAGATTCAGCCTCTTCATGGGCGTGGCGCAAGCGTTCGCGGCTATTGGTCAGGTGCAGGCGCATGGCGGCGCGGGCAGCGTCCGAGTCCTGGCGGGCGATTGCGTCGTAAATCTCCTCGTGTTCCCGGCTGAGGCGATTCATATAGTGCTGCTGATCGTCATGAGCCAGGCGCGCCGAGTTCAAGCGCGTGCGGGGAATAATGCTGGTGCCCAGGTGGGTCATGATGTCAGTGAAATACCGATTGCCCGTGGACAGCGCGATCTGCAGATGGAACTGAAAGTCCGACGCCACGGCATCGCTGGCATGTGCCGCGCTTTCATTCAATGCATCCAGCGCGTTACGCATGGCCAGCAACTGCTCGTCGGTACGTCGTTGCGCAGCCAGGCCGGCAGATTCCACTTCCAGACTGATCCGCAATTCGAGAATCGCCAGCACATCACGCAAGGTGACAATCGTCGCCGGGTCGATACGGAAACCGCTCGGGCTTGGCGTATCGAGCACAAAGGTGCCGATGCCATGCCGGGTTTCCACCAGTCCTGACGCCTGCAGGCGCGAAATCGCTTCGCGCACGACAGTGCGGCTCACGCCCTGCTCTTCCATGATCGCCGACTCGGTCGGCAATTTGTCCCCACGCTTGAGCTGTCCGCTGCGAATTCGCTCAGACAATTCAGTGACCAGCTCTTGCGCCAGACTGCGGTGCTTTCTGCGGGCGCGAGGCGGAGCGCTTTGATTTTCCATATCCAACATCAATCTCAGGGCAGTTAAGAGAGCAATGATAGCTCACGGCGTTGTACGATCACATGCGTAAAAACGACTCGATCTGCAACATATCTATACAACCGCTTCAGGATGCGGCTGTTCGAGCAGTTGCCCGCCCTCAATGCGCAAGTGCCGACGATGAAAACGCTTGAGACTGCTGCGATGACCAATGCTCAACAGGGTCACGCCCGGCAATTCATCGATCAGCGCCTGATACAGCGCCGCCTCGTCCTCTTCATCCATGGCCGAAGTCGCCTCATCCAGATACAACCAGCGCGGCGCGAACAACAATGCCCGGGCAAAGGCCACGCGCTGCTGTTCGCCCGGCGACAACATACGTTGCCAGTGATTGCTTTCATCCAGACGCGGGATCAGATGGCTCAAGCGACAGGTTTGCAGAATCTCGGCAAAGCGCTCGTCTGGGTAAACGTCGCTGGCCTGTGGATAACTTAACGCGTCGCGCAAGGTGCCGATGGGCAGATAAGGCTTCTGCGGCAAGAACAGATAGCGTTCCGCCGGTACGACCAACTGGCCATGACCATCATTCCACAACCCGCCCAACGCCCGCAGTAACGTGCTTTTGCCGCTGCCGGACCGTCCGCTGAGCATGACGTGCTCACCCGCAGCGATGCTCAGATTGGCATTGTTGAGCAATTGCCGACCCGCGCCGAGCTGCAAGCCCAGGCCTTTCAAGCTCAGCGCATTGCCGTCGCGACGGATATCGAAGGCTGGCTCGCGCTGTTCATTCTGGGCCATGGCCTGGCGGAAACTCAGCAGACGATCACAAGTCGCGCGCCAGGAGGCCAGCGTGGTGTACGCGTCGATAAACCAGCTGAAGTTCTCCTGCACATTGCCGAATGCCGAGTTGATCTGCATCAGGCCGCCCAACTCGATCTTGCCCGCAAAGTAACGTGGCGCCGCGACCACAAAAGCGAAAATGATGGCGATCTGCGAATAACCGGCAGTGAAGAACGTCAGGCGTTTCTGCACTTTCATGATCGTCCAGAAATTGCCCCAGACCATGCCGAACCGCGAACTCAGGCGCTCGTTCTCGTTGGGCTCGCCATTGGACAGCGCAATGCTTTCGGCATTTTCCCGCACCCGAACCAAAGCAAAACGCAGATCGGCTTCGTAGCGTTCCTGTTGGTTGCTGAGCAGAATCAGACGCCGCCCGATCAGGTGCGTCAGCCAGCTGCCCACCACCGCATACACCAGGGCTGCCCAGAACATATAACCGGGGATGGTGATACCGAACAATTCGATGCTGCCGGAAACGCCCCACAGGATGATGGAAAACGAAACCAGACTGACCACCGTGCGCATCAGCCCCAGACCCAGCGACAAAGTGCTGGTGGTGAACTGATCCAGATCCTGGGACAGGCGTTGGTCAGGGTTGTCGGTATAACCGCCCTGCTCCAGCTGGTAATAATTCTTGTGACTGAGCCATTTGGCGAAATGCTGTTCGGTCAACCAGCGCCGCCAGCGAATGGTCAGCATTTGCGTGAGATACAGCCGGTAAACCGCGCCCAGAATACCCACCGCCGCGATTCCGCAAAAGTACAGAATCTGCTGGGTGAAGGCTTCCAGGTCTTTCTTTTCCAGCGCGTTGTAGAAGTCGCGGTACCAGCTGTTGATCACCACCGAAATGGCCACGCTGAACAGCGAAAGGGCAATGACCGCTATCAGTAGAATCCAGGCCAGGCCCTTTTCTTCACTGCGCCAGTACGGGGTGGTGAGTTTCCATACTCGCGAAAAGAAAGCGCCTTCAACGCTGTCATTGACCGTTGAATACTCGGCATTACGACTCATGGGTGATGTCTCGGCTTCGATTGATGTTCAGCGTTCGGGATCAACCTGAACGCTCGACACGATCATCCTTGAAGGGGGTTGTGCTTTGACTCAGCGACGCACCGGCCGCTTCTGCAACTTGCGCTGCAAGGTACGGCGATGCATGCCCAGCGCTCGGGCTGTGGCGGAAATATTGCCTTCATGCTCGGTCAACACACGCTGAATGTGTTCCCACTGCAAGCGGTCCACCGACATCGGGTTTTCCGGCACCAGGGTATCCAGATCGGAATGCTGGGAGAGCAGCGAGGCCAGCACATCGTCGGCATCAGCCGGCTTGCACAGGTAATTGCACGCGCCGCGCTTGATCGCCTCGACAGCGGTGGCAATGCTCGAATAACCGGTGAGGATCACCACGCGCATGTCCGGGTCCAGCTCCAGCAGCTTGGGCAGCAAGACCAGGCCGGAATCGCCATCCATCTTCAAGTCCAGCGCGGCAAACTCGGGAATATCCGCCTGGGCCAGGGCCAGGCCTTCTTCGGCGGAACCTGCGGTGCTCACGCGAAAACCGCGACGGCTCATGGCGCGCGCCATTACTCGGGTAAAGGTCGCATCATCGTCAACCAGCAACAGATGCGGCAGCTCTTCGCCTTCAACCTGGATTTCGTCACTCATTTAAGTCTCCTCGGGCATCACGGGGCAGACGCAGCTCAGTGAGCGTACCGCCTTCTTCATGACTGTAGAGTTTTACCGAGCCGCCCGCGCGGGTCACGCTGGCTTTGCTCAGGAAAAGGCCCAGGCCGAAGCCTTTGCCCTTGGTGGTAAAGAAAGGTTTGCCGATTTGTTCGGCAATGGCCAGCGGCACCCCGGCGCCGTGGTCGCGAATACTGATGCAGATTTCTTCCGCGTCCCAGCCAAGACTGACCTCCAGCCCTTCCGGGCAGGCATCGGCGGCGTTGTTCAGCAGGTTAAGCAACGCTTGGGTCAAGTCCGGCGGCGGCGCAAGCATGGGCGCTGTATCGGTGCCCAGCAACAGAAAACGATAACTGGCTTCCGGGCGCATCAGGTGCCAGCGATTGAGGGCTTCATTCAGCCAATGCGTCACCGCTTGTTTTTCCACCGCCAGACGTCGATTGTTCTCCGAAGCGCGAACCAGTTGCTGCAAGGTCAGCTTGCACTGCTTGACCTGTTCCTGCAGCACCGCAAGATCGTCCTGCAAGGCCGGATCGTGATGATCCTGACGCATCTCTTTAAGCAACACGCTCATGGTTGACAACGGCGTGCCCAACTCATGCGCCGCGCCAGCTGCCTGGGTCGCCACGGCAAGCAATTGCTGATCGCGCAGCCCCTCCTCGCGGCGCTCGGCACGCAGTTGCTCCTGGCGGCGCAGTTCTTCGGCCATTTTCGCCGCGAAGAAGGTAATCACCGCCGCCGCCAGGGCGAAACTCAGCCACATGCCGTAAACCTGCAGGTTTTCCCGGGCGATGGGCAAGGTGTCCAACGGATAGAACTGCACCAGCAGCAAGGTGTAGGCGGCCAGTGCGATGCCGGAAAGAATCAGCGAAAAACGCCATGGCAGCGTTACGGCAGCGATGGTCAGCGGCACCAGATAATAAGAAACAAACGGGTTGGTCGAGCCGCCGGAGTAGTACAGCAGCGCGCTATGGATCAGCAGGTCGAAGGCCAGCTGCACGGCATATTCCAGCTCGGTGACCGGCAACGACGTGCGCAGCCGGACGGCGGTCAGGACACACCAGACCATGGAAAAGCCGAGGGTAATCGCCAGCTGCATCCAGGGCAGCGGCAACAAGTGAAACAGGTAGGCAATACCCACTGATCCAGCCTGCGCGGCCAGCACCAGCATACGGATAAGCGTCAGGCGCCAGAGGTTCTGGCGAGTAGCGGACAGCAATTGAACGGGGGCGAGCATGAGCTCTCCTGATGAGTGCTCCAGGCGAATCGGTGCGAGTATAACCAGCCACAGGTGAAAACTGCGAAAAGTGAGGCATGTTTCATGAAGCTTTGCGCTTAAGAGCGAACTTGCTCGCAAGACACTATTTCAGTGCGTGCCGGACGAATGCCTCGCCAACAAGTTGCCTCGCGGTGTCACTTACATTGCGATATAGACCAGCACCCAGCTTGCGCAGGACCGGCTTCAGCCGGGAGGGCGCAAGGTCTGACGACGCCACTGCGGCGAATGGACCGGCCTCCTCCCGGCTAAAGCCGGTCCTACGGCATGAAGTCAGCGCTGGCACCCTTAGTTCGCGCGAGGAACCTGCCCCCGCTTTCAGAGTCTGATAGCTTTGCGTCTCAGCTCGACCACACCTCTATAAAAGGAAGTTTCCATGTTCAGCCTTCGTCCTGCCGCCACCCTGCTCGCCTTGGGTGCTGCCGCCCTTTCCAGCGTTTCAGCCATGGCTGAAGACGTTCATTACAACCAGATTTCCGTGCGCGCCGAAGTCGACCAGGAAGTCGCTCGTGACTTGATGAACGTCACGCTCTACAGCGAGGCGCAGAACACCGATCCGGCCAAACTCGCTGCTGAAATCACCGAAACCCTGAACAAGGCGCTCGCGCAGGCGCGGCAGGTTAACGGCGTGACGATCCGCCAGGGCAATCGCAGCAGTTATCCGGTCTATGACGACAAGGGCCAGAAGATCACCGGCTGGCGTGAACGCGCCGAGCTGCGTCTGGAAAGCGCGGATTTCGCGGCGCTGTCCAAGCTCACCGGGGAAATGCTCGGCGACATGAAAATGGGCGGCATGGACTTCTCCATCGCCAAACCCACCCGCAAGACCAGCGAAGACGCCCTGCTCAAAAGTGCCGTAACAGCATTCCGCGCCCGGGCGCAGCTGTTGACCGAAGCGTTGGGCGGCACTGGCTACAAAGTGATCAATCTGAACTTCAATACGTCGGGCTACCCACAGCCGTATCTGCGCGCACCGGTCATGATGATGAAAGCCGAACGCTCTGACGCAGCACCCACTCCGGATGTCGAAGCCGGCACCAGTCAGGTCACCGTCACCGCCGACGGCGTGATCGAAGTCGCCATTCCCTGATTGGCCTTGGCGGCAAGCAAATCATGGTTGCCGCCATTTCCTCCAAGTCCCGCCGACACCTCGCTACACCTGTGTGCCTTCTGCCTACAACCCCTGGTGAACTGGCTGATTCCGCAGATTTTCGCAGTCCGTAAACTCACACCCCGTTACACCCAATTCATTTTTACGCGCATGTCATTGGCAGTCGACTGCGGCTGCACGCTTGCGCTCACTCCATGCACCACTAAAGAGGAATCACGGATGAATCCTTCAAAAAATACAGCTGAATCATTTCTCGATGACGAGACCATTATTGAACCGCGTCCGGTCGCGTTCCGATTCGAAGCCGGTAAAGGCGACGAACATAAAGCCACCCACGGCTCAATCGAGGCGGTCCTCGCCAGCGCAGGTTTCACCCCGTATCAGATCCGCGCCATCTATTACGGCAATTGGCTCAGGGATTATTCGCAGCTGCTCGACCCCAAACTTGTCCGCGCAGTCGACATGCCGAAAAACTTCCCGGACGTGCTGTCTCGGGAAGCCTTGACCCAAATCGTCGATGTGCTGGCGGTCCGGGAATTTACCGACCTGATGCAAAACGATCGGGAAAATTTCAAGGTGACTCCCGAGCGCCTCGGCGTCTATCGCCCAAGCGAACACCTGGACAACCCCAAACCCGCCAACGACAAACGTAGCGACCCGAAAAGCATCGACACCGATTTCGAAGACGGGGTCGCACCTGATGACGCGTCGCTGCAAGTCGACCCTGAAACGTCAATGAAGCGGTATTTGCAGCAGGGTCTGGACTTCATGACCGCCCAGCTCAACCTGGCGCGTCAGGCTGGCCCGCAATCCGCCGACGGCCTGCGGACATTGGGCTCTGCACTGCATGTGCTGGAAGACTTTTTCGCTCACTCCAACTTCGTCGAGCTCAGCCTGAAAAAGGTGGGCCATGACGACGTGCTGCCATGGACCTCCAAGGCCGACTGCAAGCATGCCTTGCCTTTGGTGACCGGCACTTTCGGCGGTACCGACATCATCGCCAGTCTGGCGGCGCCGCTGGGCAGGATCCTGTTCTCCACCGACGACAAACCGTTTGAAGCCACCAGGCCCGGCGTACGTTATGAGCGTGACCAGATCATCCAGATCCTGCTCGGTGAACACCCGGACCCGAAATGGAATGACGCCCACGAGACATTCCTGAGCGCTCGCGATAAATGGGCCGATCTGCCGTTTGCCAGCAAGGTGGAAGAAATATTCAATGTCATTGGCGCGCCGGGCAGAATCGTTGGCAACGCTATCGGCACCGCCATGCAAGGCCTGACCACGCTGTTCGGTAACAGCGTTGACGACGCGCAAACCGTCTTTGGCGAAGACCCCAACACCAGTGGCTCGACAGATCCGTCTCACTCGCAGCTCGCCAAGGACCATGCCGAACATCCCCTGCATCGGCTTGCGGCACTGCTGGCAGAAACTGCGGTACTTCGCGTCGGGCAGGCCATGCTCGGGCAATGGGAACAGAAGTTCGGGGTTCAGGACCCGGCACAAATAGCAGCGCAGTACTTTACCCACCCCATGGACAGTAACTGGCAGGACGCACTGGTGCGCGAATGGGCGAAAGACAATCCCGGTCTTGTGATGCGTGCAACCCGCAAAAGCGAGCTGGATAACGTCCATAAAAAATTACAGAACAGTGCAGAAAAAGCGCTGGACCGATTCAAAAACGAGAGCAGCAATTTCCTGAGCAAGTTCAGCGAAATCAAATCCGTCAAAGACGTGTGGAACCTGATCACTGGCAAGTAGCGTTTCGCGAGTCGCCGCTGGCTGGCAGCCCAGCAAGAAGTTTGTAGGAACCCAGACAGTGCGGCACTATCCGATGTCTATCGTTTGTCGATATTCAGGCACGGCTATTGCCGCACTTCGCGAGGACTCCATGACACCGACGTTATTCAAACCGCTGTTGCTGACTACCGCGCTGCTGGCTTGCGCGCCTCTCGCCCAAGCCGCCAGCACCCTTGTGTATTGCTCTGAAGCCAGCCCCGCAGGCTTCGATCCGAGCCAGTACACCAGCGGCACGGATTTCGATGCGTCCGCCGAAACCGTGTTCAATCGCCTGACTCAATTCAAGCGTGGCGGCACCGAAGTCGAGCCCGGACTCGCGACCCGCTGGGATGTTTCCAGCGACGGCCTGAACTACACCTTTCACCTGCGGCCCGGCGTGAAGTTCCACACCACCGATTACTTCAAACCAGGTCGGGATTTCAACGCCGACGATGTGCTGTTCACCTTCAATCGGCTACTGGATGCCAACCAGCCGTTTCGTAAGGCGTATCCGTCCGAGTCGCCCTATTTCACCGACATGGACATGAACAAAACCATCAAGAGCGTGGAAAAGGTCGACGACCAGACCGTCACGTTCAAGCTGAACAACATCGACGCCGCTTTCGTGCAGAACCTGGCGATGAGCTTCGCCTCGATTCAGTCCGCCGAATACGCCGACCAATTGCTCAAGCAGGGCAAAGCCGAAGAGATCAATCAAAAGCCCATCGGCACCGGCCCGTTTGTGTTCAAGCGTTATCAGAAGGACACGCAGATTCGCTACGACGCCAACACGTCGTACTGGAAACCTGAGGACGTCAAACTCGATCACCTGATTTTCTCGATCAACAGCGACGCCGCCGTACGGCTGCAAAAGCTCAAGGCCGGCGAATGCCAGGTCAGCGGTTACCCGCGTCCGCAAGACATCGAGCTGATGCAGAAAGATCCGAATCTGAAGGTGCTGAGCCAGGCCGGTTTCAACCTGGGGTTCCTGGCTTACAACGTGACCCACCCGCCCCTGGATCAACTCAAGGTGCGTCAGGCGCTGGACATGGCCATCGACAAGCCCGCAATCATCAAGGCGGTTTACCAGAGTGCCGGCCAGTTGGCCGAGAACGCCATTCCACCGGGCCAGTGGAGCTATGACCCAAGCGTGAAAGACGCGCCATACGACCCGACCAAGGCCAAACAGCTGCTCAAGGAAGCCGGCATCGCGCCAGGCACCCAGATCAACCTGTGGGCCATGACCGTCCAGCGCGCGTCGAACCCCAATGCACGCATGTCGGCGCAGATGATTCAGGCCGACTGGTCGAAGATCGGCATCAAGGCCAACATCGTCAGCTATGAATGGGGCGAGTACATCAAGCGCGCCAAGGCTGGCGAGCACGACGTGATGATCTATGGCTGGACCGGTGACAATGGCGACCCGGACAACTGGCTTGGCGTCTTGTACAGCTGCGCAGCGGTCAAGGGCAGCAACTACGCCAAATGGTGTGATCCGGCCTACGACAAGCTCGTGCAACAGGCCAAGCTGACCACCAACCGCGACGAGCGGATCAAGCTTTACCAACAGGCCCAGCACATTCTCAAGGCCCAGGTGCCGATCACGCCGATTGCCAATTCCAAGGTCTTCCAGCCGATGCGCAAGGAAGTTCAGGACTTCAAATTGAGCACGTTTGGCCTGACGCCTTTTTATGGGGTTAGCCTGAGCCAATAAAGCGGACCAATGCAAAATATTGGTAACACTCGCGCGCCAACCGGGTGCATTCACCACGTTCGGTTGCGCGCAGTTGGTGCGTAAAACTTTCCTGAATGCGACGCGCAAACGATCAAATGCGCTAATAATTATACTTATGCGACATTCGTGTACGCTCGTGCCACACATTGTGTCTTCTTTGACGTCAGGATCTTGCTTTGGGTATGGCCCCTGCATAACTATCCGCAAGGTCTAGCCCACAAGGTCAGATCCTCTCTTAAAAAATGACAACAACTGAGGCCACCATGCTCAAACAAGCGGTCATTCCGTTTCTACTCAGCGCAGGTTTGCTCGCTGCAGCTCCTTTCGCCCAGGCAGCATCGAACCTAGTGTTCTGCTCCGAAGGCAGCCCGGCCGGTTTCGACCCAGGCCAGTACACCACTGGTACTGACTTCGACGCAGCGGCAGAAACCATTTTCAACCGTTTGAGCCAGTTCGAACGTGGCGGTACCGCAGTTGTGCCAGGTCTGGCAACCAGCTGGGATATCTCTCCCGACGTGCTGACCTACACCTTCCATTTGCGTGAAGGCGTCAAGTTCCACACCACGCCGTACTTCAAGCCTACCCGCGAGTTCAATGCCGATGACGTGCTGTTCACGTTCAATCGCATGATCGACAAGGATATGCCGTTCCGCAAAGCGTACCCGACCGAATTCCCGTACTTCACCGACATGGCCATGGACACCAACATCGCCAAGATCGAAAAAGTCGACGA
>Ga0247814_10000826_pt1 | contig 20942 bp, 19 predicted proteins | sample UWRJL179409R1_FD_179947 | JGI IMG/M metagenome (GOLD analysis project Ga0247814, IMG submission 179947) | Plant litter microbial communities from Arlington Agricultural Research Station in Wisconsin, United States - UWRJ-L179-409R-1 | ecosystem: Environmental > Terrestrial > Plant litter >... | reverse complement strand
TCTATGAACTTGCGTCTGGTTTCACTTCCTTCTACAATCAAATCCCGGTCGGCAGGCGAGATAATGACCAATGGAATAAAACCAATGTGGTCTGAAAATTTATCATATTGCTTACCATTGCGCTTCAATATCTTTTTTTGCCCTTTTTTGAGGCTGCACACGATTTGTTCGGTTCTGTCATTTTTTTCAAATTCGCCATCAATTACAAAAAACTCTTCTCCATGCTTAATATTCTGGACAGCCAAAGGATTGAAGTAGCTTTTTCCGTACGATAACTGATAAATCGCATCGAGAACGTTGGTTTTTCCGATACCGTTTTTTCCGACGAAACAATTAATCTTCCGGTCAAAATCAAAGCTGGCTTCAGAAAAATTTTTATAATTGAATAAGGAAATTTTTTTTAAATGCATCAGAAGGCTTGCTGTTGTTGAGATTTCTGAAATACAAACATCGTCGTTTCAGAGGGTGCAAATTATTGAAAAATATCGATAAATAGTACAATTAATGTTTTTCGGAAGTTAAATTTGAAGATAACATCAAAATAACATCTATAAACGGATTTTTTTCAATATAAAATCAGTTTTTTTTATGTGGGTTTGAATAAAAATTTTATTTTTGCGGCTCACTAATTTAAAATAAATGGCAACGTACAATAAAAGAGGTTACAAAACTCCAAAAGAAAAAGAAGAAAAGTTAGACAATAACTATATTGAAGACGTAAATGTTGATGAAAAAGACAGTACTACTGCTGGTGTTTTCAATTCTTTGGACCAAACCGCTTCAAGAACTGAAGAATGGGTTGCCAGAAACCAAAAATACATCTTCGGAGTTGTCGCAGCTATTGCTTTAGTAACTATTGGCTATGTATTGTACCAAAAATTCATTGCTCAGCCTAAAGAAGATGAAGCGGCAAATGAAATGTTTGAAGCACAGCAAAATTTTCAGCAAGCTGTTGACGGGACAAAAAGTGATTCATTGTTCAATTTGGCATTAAAAGGTTCTGAAGGTAAATTCGGTTTTAAAGATATCGCTGAAAAATATTCAGGTACAGCGGCTGGAAATTTAGCCAACTATTATGCGGGAATTGCCTACCTTAATACAGGAAAATATACTGAGGCAATTGCTTCTTTGGAAAAATTCAAATCAGATGATGTCATGTTGAGCGTTTTGGCTGTTGGTGCTATCGGAGATGCACATTCGCAGCTCAACCACCAGAAAGAGGCTTTGGAAAAATATGTAAAAGCGTCTGAAATGAATAAAAATGATCTAACAACGCCACGTTTTTTACTAAAAGCAGGACAAACTGCTCTGGCATTAGGAAACAAAGCCGATGCATTGAAATATTTCACTGAAATCAAAGAAAAATACGAAAACACTCCTGAAGGATCAACAATTGATGCTTTGATAGGATTGGCACAATAAAGCATTGCGAAGTTATATTTTAGAATTGGTAAATGAGATTTTAGAATTTTGATGCGTTTTCTTAAATTTGCAGGAGCTAATCTCAATTCTTAATACTAACATCTAATAGCTAAACTATGGCCACGGCAAATAAAAATTTATCGGATTATGATAAAACAACAATCCCAGACGCGAAAGATTTTCGGTTTGGGATTGTTGTTTCAGAATGGAATGATCATATCTCCGAAGGCTTGTATTCAGGCGCAATTGCAGCTCTGACCGATTGTGGTGCGCAGCACAGAAACATTATCCGTTGGAATGTTCCCGGAAGTTTTGAACTCGTGTATGCTGCCAAAAAGATGATTGAAACCCAAAAACCTGACGTGATCATCACTATCGGCAGTGTAATAAAAGGCGAAACCCAGCATTTTGATTTTGTGTGTGGAGGCGTGACCCAGGGAATTAAGGACTTAAATGTGCTGTCAGATGTTCCGGTAATCTTTTGCGTATTGACAGATAACAATGAACAGCAATCCATCGACAGAAGCGGTGGTACACACGGAAATAAAGGAACCGAAGCCGCAATTGCTGCTATAAAAATGGCATTCCTGCGACTACAGGCCAACGGTTATCAGTTTCAAAGCCAGAATTTGATCACTTCCAATCAGTTGCAGATTGAAAACCCAACTTTAGAGCTGGATAAATAATTGGATACTGAAATAAAACTACACTATGCAAACCTGCTTTTAACGAGCAGGTTTTTCTTTTTTTTATGATAATCTTAGGCATAAAAGCTGATGGAAATTTGTTAAATTTGTCAACTTTGGTTTCACATCTCAAACCCCAAATAAAATAATGTCCAGTATTATCCAGTTACTTCCCGATCATGTCGCCAACCAGATTGCTGCTGGCGAAGTAGTGCAGCGTCCGGCTTCGGTAGTAAAGGAATTACTGGAAAATGCCGTTGATGCCAAAGCTACCGATATCAAACTGATTATCAAAGATGCCGGTAAGTCATTGGTACAAATTATAGACAACGGAATGGGAATGAGTGTCACTGATGCGCGTTTGTGCTTTGAACGACACGCGACTTCAAAAATCCGTCAGGCCGAAGATCTATTTTCACTACATACAAAAGGTTTTCGTGGGGAAGCATTGGCTTCTATCGCGGCAATTGCTCATGTGGAAATGAAAACCAGACAGGATCAGGAGGAATTGGGAACACACATTATCATCGAAGGAAGCAGGTTTGTTTCCCAGGATGTGGCAGTTTTACCCAAAGGAACTTCATTTTCTGTTAAAAATCTGTTTTTCAATATTCCGGCAAGGCGTAATTTTCTCAAATCGGAAATTGTTGAATTCAAGCATATTATGGATGAATTTCAACGCGTTGCTCTTGCACACCCGAATGTACATTTTACATTTTATCATAATGGAAGTGAGATGTTTAATCTTCCTCCATCGAATTTCAGACAGCGCATTGTCAATATTTTTTCGGCCAAGACAAATGAAAAACTGGTTCCGATTCAGGAAGAAACTGAGATTGTTACCATATCCGGATTTGTATCCAAACCTGAATTCGCAAAAAAAAATCGTGGCGAACAGTTTTTCTTTGTCAATGACCGCTTCATCAAAAGCGGCTACCTGCACCATGCGATTATGGCTGCTTATGAAGGTTTGCTGAAAGACGGCTGCCAACCCAGTTACTTTTTATACCTGCATGTGCCGCCGAACACCATCGATATTAATATTCATCCAACTAAAACGGAAATTAAATTCGATGATGAACATGCTTTGTATGCTATTTTGCGTTCATCGGCAAAGCACAGTCTCGGGCAGTTTAATGTGGCACCGGTTTTGGATTTCGACAGGGATGCCAACCTTGATACGCCGTATCATTATAAAAACCTTGAAGCATCCGTTCCGACCATTCAATTTGATGGGAATTTTAATCCGTTTTCAGAAGAGAAACCCAATAAGCATTCAGGTTTCGAGAGTTATAGCAATAGAAAGCCCGAAACTGCCAACTGGGAAAGTTTGTATGTTGGCCTAAAAAGTGATACCGAAACAATCACCGAAAATGCACCAATGCAATTTGAAGGCGAAGAGATTACCGCTTCTTTATTTGAAGACAATGAATTCGAGCAGGCGGTACATAAAACCTATCAGATCCACCGTAAATATATTGTCAATCCTATTAAATCGGGAATGGTTATCGTTGATCAGCAAAGGGCGCATCAGCGTGTTTTGTATGAGCAGTTTTTAACCAATATGACTGTATATCATGCTTCGAGCCAACAATTGTTGTTTCCGCTGCATTTGTATTTTTCAAGCGGAGAAATTCGGCTCATCACTGAATTGCAACTTTCTTTAACCAATACCGGTTTTGTTTTCGAAGAAACCAATGAGGATAATGTAGTTATTTCAGGATTGCCGGTCAATGTTACCGAAAGTGAAGTGTCGATTGTTTTAGAGCAATTGATCAGTGATTTACAGGACGGAATTCCGGAAAGCAGTTTCAGCCAGAATGATACGATTGCTAAATCTATGGCCAAAAGTCTGGCGGTAAAAACTGGTACTTATCTTTCAGAGAAAGAACAGGAAAATTTAGTGAACGGCCTTTTTGCCTGTAAAGAACCCAATGTTTCTCCATTTCAAAAACCTACTTTCATCACCATGCGTGTGGAAGATTTAGACAAAAAATTCGCGATATGATGCAGATTACACCAACTGTTAAGCAGTTATTGATTATTAATATTATCTTTTTTATAGGAAGCCAGATTGTGGGCGATGCAGCTTATGATTTTTTGTCGCTTTACTTTTTTGAGAATCCAAAATTCCAAATCTGGCAGCCATTGACACACATGTTTATGCATGCGGAAGTGTACAGAGGAAATGTTGGCAATATCATGCATATCGCATTCAATATGTTTGCATTGTATTCTTTCGGCTCGGTGCTTGAGCATTTTTGGGGCGGAAAACGATTTCTGTTTTTTTATATTTCGTGCGGATTGGGAGCGGTGATATTGCATTCGCTGATAAGTTATTATCTTTTCCATGACGGATTGGAAACACTTATTCAAGCAGGCTATCACAAAGCAAATATTCTTAATTTGCTCAATCAAGGAAAAATTGACCCAAGTTGGACGACAATATTAGGAGAATCCAGAATGTATAATTTTGCGAGTTCCTACATTGCTCCAGTCGTTGGGGCTTCCGGTGCAATCTACGGTCTTCTTGTTGCCTTTGCCTTTATGGCTCCAAATGCAGAATTGGCTTTAATGTTTATTCCCGTTCCAATAAAAGCTAAATATTTTGTTCCAGGTTTGCTTTGCGTTGATTTATTTTTGGGAGTAAAGGGAAGCTCTATTTTTGGAGCTGGCGGTACCGGTATCGCACATTTTGCCCATATTGGTGGCGCCATCGTTGGTTTTCTGATGATGTGGTATTGGAAGAAAAATAGTTTTAATCAAAATCGTTGGAATTAAGATGAACATTTTAGACGATTTAAAATTACAGTATAAAATAGGAGGATCTGCTCAAAAACTGCTTTATTGGAATGTGGGTTTATTTGCGATTCCGTATGTGGTTTTTGCTGTCTTGACTTTATTCGGAATTAACATCAACTTCCTGAGCTATTTAAGTTTGTCATCCAATCCGGTAGATTTGCTTTGGAAACCATGGTCGATTATTACATACGCCTTTTTCCATTCGGGTTTCCTGCATTTGCTCTTTAACATGCTCGTATTGAACTTTTCCAGTAGATTGTTCCTGACTTATTTTACGCAGAAACAATTCCTGAACTTATATTTCACCGGAACCATTTTCGCGGGAATTATCTATATGATCAGCTATTATTTGTTGCCCTCTTTATCAAGTGTTGATGTTAGCCTTGTTGGCGCTTCGGGAGCGATTATGGCTATTCTTTTCGCAGTTGCAACATATTCTCCGCTCATGGAAGTCAGATTGCTGCTCATTGGAAATGTAAAACTCTGGCACATCGCTTTTTTCCTGATCGTCATTGATTTGATTCAGCTTCCATTAGAAAACACAGGCGGACATCTGGCACATCTGGCCGGTGCTTTATTTGGCTATATTTACATTAAACAATTGCAACGCGGCAGTGATATTGGCAGCTGGTTTTCATTTCTAATGGATAAATTCGTCAATTTGTTCAGTAGAAAAGAAAGTACGCCATTCAAAAAAGTACACCGAAATTATATGCCAAAACCTGAGAAAACGGTATCAAAAATTGTCACTAAAGACAAAACCCAAAAGCAGATTGATGAGATTTTAGATAAAATCAGCCAATCAGGTTATGACAGCCTCACCAAAGAGGAAAAAGAATTTCTTTTTAAGGCAGGAAAATAAATGCTGCAAAATATAATAGAATTTATAACTTGCGGTGGCTTTTAGCCAAAACAAACTATTCATGAAGCGACTTTCGTGGTTCAATAAAGCAATGTTTTTTTTCAATATAGTTCTTACTGTATTGACAATTATCGCCTATGTTTTACCTTTTTTGGCGCCGAAGTTATTTCCGTTACTTTCGGTGCTGACATTGGTTTTACCGTTGTTTTTAATTTTAAACGGACTCTTTTTTATTTATTGGCTGCTGCAATTTAAGAGACAGATATTTCTATCTGCTCTGGTCTTGCTGACAGGTATTACCTTCATTAATAAATTTTATAAATTTTCAGAAGTCAATGTACCTGAAAGTGAGAATGATTTTGTGGTGATGAGTTATAATGTGCGGTTGTTTAATTTATTCGAATGGCTTCCCAAAGACGATGTTTCCAAAGACATCCGGGCTTTTATCAATGAAAAAAACCCTGATATTTTATGTATTCAGGAATTTTCTTATTCTTCAGATATCGACCTGAAAGTATACCCGCACCGCTACATTTATATGGAAGGTAACAAAATAAGGACAGGACAGGCTATTTATTCTAAATTTCCAATCCTTGACGAAGGCCATCTTGTCTTCCCGAACTCTAATAATAACGTAATTTTTGCGGATATTAAAAAGGGAAAAGACATTATTCGGGTTTATAACATGCATTTGCAATCGATTAAAATTTCCCCTGATGTGAATGAAATATCAGAGAATATCGACGGAATTGACCAGGAGAAGTCACAGATGGTCATCAAGAGAATCGGTTCGGCATTTAAAAAGCAACAACAGCAGGCCGAGATTATCATGAACCACAAAGAGAATTGTACGTATCCGATAATTATCTGCGGAGACATGAATAACAGTTCATTTTCCTATGTATACAGAAGTATCAAAGGGACATTAAATGACACTTTTGAAGAAGCCGGAAAGGGTTTTGGAAAGACTTACAATTTCAAGTACTATCCCGCAAGGATTGATTATATTTTTACCGATCCACAGATAAAGGTAAAAAGTTTTGAGAGTTTTCCGGATTTCGAGAATTCAGACCATTATCCAATCATGACGCGCTTGTCATTCGAGTAAATCTTATAATTGCTGCTTTTTAAGATAATCCAAAGCAAATCTTCCTTCGTTGAAAAGCAAATCCAATACGCTCAGATTATTCAGGAATCCGTGTTTGTCTCCAAAAACCTGAGTGTAAGGATTACAAACGAATGGGTCTTTTTTACCATTAGCCAATGGCCTGAAGTCGGTATAATTATTGGCTTCATGAAAATATTCGCCGGTTTTCGAATAGTCCGGTTGCATCCCAAGGCATTTTGATACAATTTCAAAAGTTTCCAGATTCAAATCCATTAAAAACACATGCTTTTTCCCGAAAACAGGCGCAAGCGCATCTTCAAAATATTCAAAGAAAGGCGATGTCCTGTAAGCGGCTTCCAATGATTTGAAATGTTGTTTCTGCCAGTTGAAAGCCGTTTCGAGCTGCACGTCCTTTGTTTTCTGATGGGAATTTTTTGAATGCTTGATCGGAATATTCAAAAGCTGTAGGCCATTCGGACTGTAGATATACATCCGGTTCCTGTTGGTTTGCTTCTGGAAATTGTCCTCCATTTCAAATGTAATACTATCCGCTTTTGCCATTGCAGCAAAATGACTGATAGAAGGAAAATAAGTTGGATGCAGCAGCGCGTTCATGTTGGATTAGCTATTTTCTTTTCTCTTATTCATGAAGAAAGTGATTCCAAAATAAGCTGCAAGCGCGATCAGGAAGAATTTAAAATAGGAGTAAGGCTGTCCGTCACCACCAACAGTGGTAAACAAACGTTCCCATCGTATTTTTCCTAAGCCTTTACCATAACTGTCGAGGCTCAGCCAAATGAAAACCGGTTTTCCAACTACGTGGTTTTCAGGCACGAATCCCCAATAACGACTGTCTTCAGAGTTGTGGCGATTGTCTCCCATCATCCAGTAATAATTCTGCTTGAAAGTATAAGAGGTCGCTATTTTTCCATTGATACGGATTTCATTTCCGGTAATCTTAAGGTCATTTTTTTCATACTCGGCAATCAGCCTTTTGTAGAAAGGAATGGTTTGCGCATTTAAAGCTACGGTTTTGCCTTCCTGCGGAATGTAAATCGGACCGTAATTGTCGCGGTTCCATGTTGTAGCATTTTGTGGGAAAACACCACGCGGACCTCTTTCCGGTTCATGCATAATTCTTCTGTCGATGCTTATAACAAACGGATTATTTTTCAATCTTGCGATAGATTCCTCTGTCAATGCTGAGAAAATGAAAGTATTCTGAGCCACCTGTCCGAAACTATCGGTGATATGCAAATCGTTCCGAAGGTAATTTTCATCAAATGTACCTTGTCCATTCGTCGTTACCGTATAAGAATATTGAGGCTTAGCCCTTTCCGGCAACGGAAGTAGTTTTCCATTTACATAGACAATTCCGTCTTTTATCGAAAGGCTGTCACCGGCAATCGCCAGGCATCTTTTGACGTAGTTTGATTTTTTGTCGATAGGCTTGTCTACTTTCGTCCGGTTGGACGTATCAAAAAACTTGTAGACGGTATCGACCGGCCAGTTGAAAACCACGATATCATTGCGTTCAATTTTTTCAATTCCCGGAAAACGGAAATAAGGAATCTGTGGCCAATTGGAATATGATTTTTTTTGTAAAATAGGAATAGTATCATGAACCATCGGCAAAGCCACGGCAGTCATTGGTGTACGGGCACCATAATGAAATTTGCTTACGAATAAGAAGTCACCAACCAAAAGCGATTTTTCTAATGAAGATGTCGGAATGGTAAAAGGCTGCATCACATAAGTATGTACTAAAGTAGCAACTACAATTGCAAAAAGCAGCGAACTAATGGTATCCGCGCCTCTGTTGGCCGGAACCAGACTTCGATCCGGAATATGATTTAACGGCTGCGTGTAATTAACATAAGCGACATACAACCCTAAAGTTGCAATGGCAAGAATGGTATCAGTTGTTGTGTTTTTGCCAAAGCTTCGAAGTGTCTCTACCCAAATCACCGGAATCATAATCAGGTTAACTATTGGTGCAAAAAGCAAAATGGTCCACCAAGCCGGGCGATTGATAATTTTCATCAACACTATCGCGTTATAAATCGGCACAGCAGCTTCCCAACGCTTTCTGCCGGCAGCTTCATACATTTTCCACGTTCCTATAAAATGCAGCACCTGTATAACCAGAAAAAATACAAACCATTGATATAGTGTCATAATATACTTATTTTATAATTTTAAATCCAAAACATCTTTCATTGTAAAAACGCCGGTTTTTCCCATAATCCATTCAGCGGCTATCACTGAACCCAAAGCAAAACCTTCGCGGTTGTGGGCAATATGCTGTATGGCAATCGCATCTGTTTCTGAATTGTAAGTAACCGTATGTGTTCCGGGAACATTTTCAATTCTTTTGGCGTCGATCAGTATTTCATCACTTTTACTTTCATTCAGTTCAGCATTTTTCAAACCCCAACTTGAATAATCAGAATAGTTGATTATTTCTTTAGCGAGTGTAATCGCAGTACCACTTGGCGCATCGAGCTTTTGCGTATGGTGAATTTCTTCCATCGATACTTTATAATCAGTAAATTTCGACATCATTTTCGCCAGATATTCATTAAGCTCAAAAAAAATATTTACCCCAAGGCTGAAATTTGAACCATAAATAAAAGCGCCATTTTTCTCTTCACACAATTTCACAACCGATTCATAATCAGAAAGCCAGCCCGTCGTACCCGACACAATCGGAATATTAGTATGCAGGCATTCAGAAATGTTACGCACAGCCGCATCCGGAATGCTGAAATCAATAGCTACATCAGCAGCTGAAAGTCCGTCAAAAGTATCGGAACTGGTTTTACGCAGCATAATTTCATGTCCGCGTTCCAAAGCCACTTTTTCAATGACTTTACCCATTTTCCCATATCCTAAAAGTGCTATCTTCATCAGAATTTATAATTAAACGCAAGTCCAACCGAAGGCTTATAATTCAGGTCATTGGGATTCATAGTAGGCTTGAAAGTCAGGTTATCATTTACATTAAACTGTCCGAGATGGGCATCAACATTGGCATCAACAATATTAAGAATGTAAAAAGCCGCGGTGATCAGCATGGATAAGTCACGGTTCCTTTGATAAAATCGCTGTGCGGTTATCAGACGGTCATTTGTGAGGTAAGAATATTTGGCATTCGTAACTCCGAGCAGACGGCTTTTGTATTCGTTCCTGAATTCGTGGTATTTGTCGTTATTCGAAGTATAGAAGTATAAGCTTGTTCCAATCGCGCCATACACCAAAGGAACTTTCCAGTATTTTTTATTGTAAACCTGTCCCAATCCGGGAAAGATGGCAGAATAAAATGCTGCTTTTGCCGGCGCTAACGGATTAATTTCTTTATCTTTTACAGTATCTCTGGCTACCAAAATCGCATCGTCTTTCCCTTGTGCATTCAGGAAATTTCCGCAAAAAAAGAAAAACAATATGAGGATATATTTCGGCACTAACCTTTAATCAGTTTTATAATTCTGTTGAAGTCTTCTTCAGAATGAAACGGAATCGTGATTTTCCCTTTTCCATTTCCGGCTACTTTCACATCGACTTTTGCTCCAAAATAAGAAGCAATAGCCTTTTTTTCTTCTGAAGCAATGGCGAAAGCATTTCCTTTTGCTGCTTTAGCCGGCGCTGGTTTTTTACTTTCCTGATAGGTTTTTACCAATGCTTCGGTTTCACGGACGGATAAATTTTGGCTGACGATTTTCTGATAAATATCAGTCTGCACATCCTGATCCTCAATATTGATAATCGCGCGGCCGTGACCCATACTGATAAAACTGTCACGGATTCCTGTCTGGATAATCGGGTCCAATTTCAAAAGGCGCAGGTAATTCGCAATGGTCGACCGTTTTTTTCCTACACGCTCGCTCATTTGTTCCTGAGTCAATTGTATCTCATCAATGAGGCGCTGATAGGACAAAGCAATCTCAATCGGATCCAAATCATGTCTCTGGATGTTTTCCACCAAAGCCATCTCAAGCGATTCCTGGTCATTCGCAATTCTGATATACGCAGGAACAGTTGTTAATCCAACAATTTTAGAAGCGCGCAATCTGCGTTCTCCTGAAATCAGCTGGTATTTGTTAAAATCTAATTTTCTAACAGTAATGGGCTGGATGACACCCAGTTCACGAATAGAAGTAGCAAGTTCCTGTAGTGACTCTTCATTGAAATTGCTTCTCGGCTGAAACGGATTGATTTCAATAACATCGAGCTCAAGTTCAATGATATTACCGACAACCTTATCCGCGTTTTTATCGTCAACCGACTGGATATTGTTTTCCGGATCTTTAAGCAACGCAGATAATCCTCTTCCTAATGCTTGTTTTTTTACTGCCTGTGACATATAATCTAATTGCTGTTTTTCTTAATTATTTCCTGTGCTAAATGCAGGTAATTGGTTGCGCCTTTGCTGGTTGCGTCATAATTGATAATGCTTTCACCAAAACTTGGCGCTTCGCTGAGCTTCACATTACGCTGGATGATTGTTTCAAAAACCATGTTGTTAAAATGCTTCTGTACTTCTTCTACAACCTGGTTCGACAATCGCAGCCTCGAATCGAACATCGTAAGCAACAAACCTTCAATATCCAATTCGGGGTTGTGGATTTTCTGAACGCTTTTGATCGTATTGAGCAATTTGCCCAGGCCTTCCAAAGCATAATATTCGCACTGAATGGGAATCACGACAGAATCCGCAGCCGTTAACGCGTTTAATGTTAATAATCCCAATGATGGCGCGCAATCAATCAGGATATAATCATATTTGTCTTTAATACCTGCCAAAGCCTGTTTGAGCATATATTCCCTGTTTTCCTTATCTACAAGTTCAATCTCAATAGCAACAAGATCAATATGGGCAGCAATTACATCCACATTAGGCGCAGAGCATTTAATAATTGCCTCTTCAGGAAGATTACTGTGTTCGAGAACCTGATAAGTGCCTATAGTAACATTGTCAATATCAATTCCGAGACCTGAACTCGCGTTGGCCTGCGGATCTGCATCAATCAGCAATACTTTTTTTTCTAAAACACCTAATGAAGCCGCCAAATTTACAGAGGTTGTTGTTTTTCCAACACCGCCTTTCTGATTGGCAATAGCAATGATTTTACCCATTTATTTTTTTAAATTTTGAGCCGTAAAAATACAATTATTTATGGGTTTTTCAAGGCTTATTTGTTAACAATACTGTAAAGTTGCAAGTCCAAAGCCAAAACCGGGAAGCGATATTTTAAAGGGTTATTTTTCAGGAGCTTATTCCTGCTGTCCGCTGTATCTTTTATTCCGCTGCGCTCCACAAAGGATGCCGCTTCCATCAGGGCTAGGGCAGCAGTTTCCACATGACAATTCTTCCGACATTCACATTCGACATTCAACATTCAACTTTCGACATTCGACATTCGACGTTCAACTACTTGTTTTTCTTCGCCTTAATCATCATCTCGAGCATGTCCCACATCTCTTCGGGAATAGCTTCCAATAAATTGAATTGTCCTGCGCCTTTGAGCCATTCGCCGCCATCAAGGACAACGACTTCACCATTGACATAAGCCGAAAAATCGGAAACCAGGTAAGCAGCCAGATTAGCCAATTCCTGATGATCGCCTACCCGTTGCAACGGTACTTTTTTGGCAAGGTCAAATTTTTCTTTAAGATCACCGGGCAATAATCTGTCCCACGCGCCTTTGGTAGGAAAAGGACCGGGCGCAATTGCATTCGAACGGATTCCGTATTTTGCCCATTCTACCGCCAGGCTTCTCGTCATAGCCAAAACGCCTGCTTTCGCAGTAGCGCTCGGAACAACATAAGCCGAACCCGTAAAAGCATAAGTGGTAACGATATTTAAAATTACGGATGACTCTTGTTTGCTGTCAATCCAGTGTTTTCCAAAAGCGAGCGTACAATTTTTAGAACCTTTCAATACGATGTCAATGATTGTGTCAAAGGCATTCGCGGATAATCTTTCTGTTGGAGAAATAAAATTTCCTGCGGCATTGTTAAGCAAAACGTCTACTTTTCCGAAAGCTTTTAAAACTTCCTGAAGCATATTTTCTACTTCGTCATAATGGCGTACATCACATTGCACTGGCAGACAGGTTCCGCCGGTTTCTGCTTCGAGTTCTGCGGCAGTGGTTTTTAGTTTTTCCAAATCGCGGGAAGAAATCGCGACTTTGGCACCGAGTTCAAGAAAATATCGGGTCATGGCTTTACCAAGTCCGCTTCCGCCTCCGGTTACTACGATAACCTTTCCTTTGAGTGCATCGTCACGAAGCATTTTTGCTGAAAAATTCATATTTTGTGTTTTGGGTAAAAATAGCAAAAAAATCCAAAGATTTTCAAAATTAAAACTTGATTTATGACAACAGTTAATCGGTAAAAAAATAAAAAAACCTGCAAACTCAATTGTTGCAGGTGTTTGTTTTCGACCTTATAGAAAATCATTCGTCGGGATGACTGGATTCGAACCAGCGACCCCTGGCACCCCATGCCAGTACGCTACCAGGCTGCGCTACATCCCGATATCAGACTGCAAATATATTTTTTTTATTGAAATTGAAAAAGTTTTCGAATATTATAATTGCACGAGCCGGTTTACTGCTTCGGATAAAGTATCTTCTTGTTTGGCAAAGCAAAAACGGATGCATTTCAGGTCTTTGTTATCAGCATAAAATGGAGAAAGCGGAATGGCAGCAACGCCAAAATCCCTTACCAGCCGCTTCGTAAAGTCCATGTCATTTTCATAAGAAAAAGAAGCATAGGAGGCAAGTTGGAAAAAAGAGCCTTCGCAAGGCAGCAATTCAAATTTTGTCTGTTGCATAAGATGGCGAAAAAAGTTTCTTTTATGCTGATAAAATGCAGATAAATCTTTTACATTAACAATATCCAGATAATCATTGATGGCATATTGAGCGATGCTATTAACACTAAAGACTAAATATTGGTGCACTTTTTTAATTTCGCGCATTATTATTTCGGGAGCTATAAGATAACCGATTTTCCATCCGGTGATATGAAATGATTTTCCGAAAGAGGAAATACTGATGCTTCTTTCCAGTAATTTTGGCCGCTGATGAATAGAAATGTGCGGGTTCTCAAATGCAATGTATTCATAGACTTCATCGGAGAGAACAAATACGTCAGGATATAAATCCAGTAATAATTCGAGTTGTATGAAATCTGTTTCTTTCCAGATTCGTCCTGAAGGGTTATGAGGATTATTGGTGATAATCATGCGGGTTTTGCTATTCATCGCTTTGCCAATCGCTTCCCAATCGGGCATAAAGTCATTTTGCAGCGGAATATGTACCGGTTTCGCGTTGCACAATAAAACTGGCGCATCATAGCAGTCATACGCAGGATCGAGGATGATTACTTCATCATTTTTACTTACAAGAGCCTGAATGGCAGCAAATATGCCTTCGGTGGCACCGGCAGTAATGAGTATTTCAGAATGTGGGTCGGCTTTGCGTTGGTACGAATCAAAAGTAAGCGCTGCAATTTTATCAAGCAGCGGTGCATATCCAGGCATAGGAAAATATTGGTGGATTGCTTCGTAAGCGGATTTTGCAAGAATGCTTTTCAGCTTTTCATCCGGCGAAAAATCAGGAAAACCCTGCGACAAATTGATGGCATTATTCTCTTTTGCCAGCTGCGACATGGTGCTGAAAATACTGGAAGTAATATTTGGAAGTTTCGACATTTTTCAGATTTTGGCAATAAAAGTACAAGGAATTTGCGACGTGCGGTACAACTTTATTTTACTAAATTAGCTGGTGTAATAATTTAATTGATTTAAGTGTATGTTTAACTTCATAAAATAAAAAAATGAATCCTATTGTTAGAAATATCCTGGCGGTTATTGCCGGATATCTATCTGGAAGTCTGGTCAATATGGCAATCATCATGGTAAGCGGCTCTGTAATTCCGCCTCCAAACGGTACCGATGTTACAACTATGGAAGGCTTAAAGGCTTCACTTCATTTGTTTGAGCCCAAGCATTTTATTTTACCATTTGCCGCCCATGCTCTTGGAGCTTTTGCAGGCGCTTTTCTTACCGCGGCTATTGCTGCCAGCCATAAAATGAAATTTGCGTTAGGCATCGGTTTCCTTTTTTTATTGGCCGGAATTGCCAATGTCGTATTATTGCCGTCACCGCTTTGGTTTACAATACTGGATCTTACTGTTGCCTATTTACCAATGGCTTATATTGCGGGGAAAATAGTACAGAAAAGACAATCATAAACTGGATGAACCAATACTGTCTAAAAAATCTTTATTGACAGGTTTTTCATGAAAAGCAGTAATGTTCCTGTCATTTTTGGCCCGGCTGATATCATTTTCATCAAGGCTGGAAGATACGATGTAAGTTTTGCTGTTATTTTTGAATGTATCAGGTAATTTATCATAGGCTTCCATGAACTCAAATCCCGACATCATAGGCATGTAAATATCCACCAGAAGAACCTGAGGCAGAAGCGCGGTGTTGTTTTGATTGTCCTGAAGGTATTGCAACGCGTTTTGGGCCAAAGAAAATTCGAGCACTTTTTTGGAGAAATTATTTTTGAGAATCATTCTCGAAGTGACATAAAGGTCGATGGCATTGTCATCAATGATCATGACGGTATCAAATTTTGTATGCTGTTCTTCTCTCATGTGTTTTGATTTTTAAGGCGGATGTGGAATTTGGTTCCTTTCCCTAAAGTTGATTTTACTTCAATTGTGCCATGTAATTTGGTGACAATTTCTTTTACAATATAAAGTCCGATTCCCGATCCGTCAATTTTAGCTTCGGCACGGAAAAACATTTCAAAAATCCGGCCTAAGTGTTCCGCTGGAATGCCTATTCCGCTATCTTCAATCGTAAAATCAAGAAAATTTTTATTGCTCTTTCCGTTAATTTTAATCAGGCTATTCTTGTTCTCTTTTTTTCTGAATTTAATCGCATTGGAAATGAGATTTTCAAATATGGTGTAAATACTTTGCCTGTCTGAAAAAAAATCATCCTGTTCATCAAGATCAATACTGAAGGTAACTTCTTTCGCATTTTTACTATGGCGCAAGCTTTCTACAATACCGTTAACGGTTTCCTGCAATGGAATTTTGGAAATTTCAGTTTTCGTACGGTTGTTTCTTGAATAACTCAATATATTTTTGATAAAACCGTCGAGCCTTTGGATGCCACTTTTTATCATCTTAGTATGTTCAAGGGTTTCCGGTTCTAATGTTTCTTCCTCGATGAATGAAACCAGTCCCATGATCGATGTCAGCGGCGAACGCAAATCATGTGAAACACTGTACACAAAGCGATCGAGTTCAAAATTGGTTTTGATGAGTTCTTTATTTTGGTTTTCGAGAGCGAATTCGGTTTGAATCCTTTCCGTAATATCGCGGGAATGACAGGCAACACCTACGACCTCTGCTCCTTTGGAAATAGGAGAGAAGGAAATGTCTGACCAGTTACCATTGGGTTGTGTCAGCCTTACGGTTTGGCGAAATGCTTTTCCCGAAAGTGCTTTATTATAAAATCGGGTGTATTGTTTTGCCGTTGCGGCTGACAGTTCCGGTTGCAGGATGTATTCTCCTTTTTGCATGGCTCTGCCATATACTTCCATAACCATTCTGTCGAAGGCTGAATTGGAAGTAATCAGCCGCATTTCTTTATCAATGCTCCACATCAAGTCGGTAGTGTTATTGATAAGTGCATTGGTATTGTTTTGAGTAAATTCCACTTGCTGTTCGGCTTTTTTCTTTTCAGATACATCTGTGAAATTAGAGACAATCGCATGTAAGCCGGCTTCTTCGAGCATATTCGTGGCCGTACCTTCACACCATAACCATTTTCCTTTAGCATGTTTCATACGTACTAAGAAGTTAATGGATTGTCCCGGATTTTTAACGAGTTCTGCCCTTTTTTGCTTAAAGTCATTCAGATCTTCGGGATGAATAAGTTCAAAAAGAGAAGTGTGAAACATATTTTTTAAATCGTAACCGAGTACTTTTGATATTGACGGACTGCCGTAAAATAACTTTCCATCAGCTGTGGCAAGGGTTTTCATGTCGGCACTTTTTTCAATCAATGCCCTGAAACGCTTTTCATTTTCTTCAACAATCCGCTCTGTTTCCCTGTGTTTTTTTTCTTTTTCGAAATTATTCAGCGCAAAGGAAATATCAGTTATGATTTCTTCGAGTAATAGAATCTCTTCTTTTCCCGTAAAGTAGGTCTTATCAGAATAAAGGTTTAACGTTCCTATGATTTTGCCCGATTTGCGAATGGGAAGTACAATAAAGGAAAGTACATTCAATTCCTGCGCGTAGGTTCGCAATCCGTGAAGTTCATCATGATCGGTATCATTGCATACAAAATAGCTTCCGGTTTCCAATACTTCGCGCTGCGGACTTTTTTCCGAAATGATCGCATCAGTAAAATAATGGATGTGCTTTTCTTCCAATCCACAATGTTCAACAAGATTGATTTGTTTGTTTTTGGAATCAAAAAGACCTATCCATGCCATTTTATATTTTCCAAATTCGATTGCGGCATCGCAGGCGTTTTTGTACAGATTTATCTCGGTACTGAAGTGCACAATGCTTTGATTGATTTGGCTTAGGAATGAATAAAGATCACGGCCTTTACGGATTTTTTCTTCGGAAAGTTTATGCTCGGTAATATCGAGCGATAAAATGCAGATTCCTTCTTCGGCTGGTTGGATGCAGAGGTCGAACCATCTTACAGATTTATCAGGATAAATAAATTCGTTTTCAATGCGCCGCGATTTACGGTCTTTCATGCACTTTTTCAGAACTTTAAACAATTCAGTCTTTTCAATGTCCGGATATTTTTCCATCATTGTATGACCCAACAGTTCTTGCTTCGGAATTTTTGACTGTACCGTCATGATATCATTGAGATAAACATAGCGCCAGTTAAAATCGATGATTTGAATGCCCTCAAGCAATGAATCGAGTCTGTGTCGGAATTGTTCTTCGGAGTTCATTATGGTTTCTTTGTTTCCAGATCAACCGTTTTAGTAGTAATTGGGTGGTACAATGCTTACTAAGACTATCCTAACAATATTACGATTTATATCGGAAACTCACAGGTAAAGACTGTCATTTAACACTAAAAAGAATGAATCTAAAGATGGAAATTACCAGATGAATATCTTTAAATTTGGCGAATGATTGCTATTTAAGTAATTTCCTTGTCCAAATGGTATCATTGTTTCTTAAAGTCAGCAAATACATTCCGCTTGGCATTCCCGAAGTATCAATTTTCTGAATTTTATCACCTATAATCATTTCGATCATTTTTTTACCCGTGAAATCAAAAATAGTTAACTCATTATTGACTGTTTGTGATTGAATGGTCAATTCATTTTGAAACGGATTTGGATAGGCCAAAATTGGTTCAACGTTGACTTTTGTCGTTGCCAATGGTAAGCAAACCGACTGCTGTGTCCAGGAAAAAGCGCCCAAACCACTAATGCTCTCATCAGAAACCGCATTACCGCCAAGATTCAAATAATTCATATTGCAATAAGTAGCATTACCATTTGGCGAATTGGCAAAGCGGGTAAAGAAACCTCTTTGCGCAGGATTGTTATTGGCGTTATTTCCGGGATATTCTTTTCCTGTTCCGTTTGCCGAAATATTATAAAAAGAAAGATTGTAAATTCCGTCTCCCGATTTTTTCTGGATGAAAATGGCATCGTTCTTAGAATCAATGATATCGATATCAGAAAACTGGATATTTTTAACCTGTGTTCCCGCGCTGCTTGCGCTAAAGATATCAACAGCGCCAACTGGCTGATTGTACAGGTCATTAAAGGTTCCGCAACCGATGATAGTGATATCGTGCAGTTCATGCATTCCCAAACTATTAAATGCAACGCCGGGAAAAGAATTGCTGATACGGATTCCCGCTTCAAGATTGTCTTTTATAATCAGGTTATAAGCCTTATTGTTTTTGCCTCCATAAAAAGCCAATCCCGATGCACGCCAGCAGTTTTCAGAAGTATTGTTCCGAAAAGTATTATTGATGCATTCGAGTCCGTTCGCACACCAAATTGCCTGATCGTCATCGCCATTATTCCTGAAATTGCAATGCTCCACAATAGCATTTGAAGTTCCTTTGCATAAATTGATTCCATCTGCGTAATTGTTCCTGAACCGGCAATGCGATAAGGTAAAACCATTGGCAATCGCTGGTCCGCCAACATTGTATTGTGCAATCCAGGCACCACATTCAAAATGTTCGGCCCAGATATTTTTAATTGTTGAAGCGGCGGTAAATACGCCATTTATTGCTTTGTAGGAATTGCTTCGCGAAACCGAATTGGTCGTCAGGTAAAGATCCGCAAAACTAATATTGGTGGCATTGGCACGCAATCCGCCATTCAAAGCGGTAGTGTTAGTGAAATTAATTTGGGTGTGCCACATTCCGGCGCCAAGCAGTGATGTATTGGCTGCGCCAAAGTAAAGCTCTCGGTTCACATTATAAATTCCCGATGGAAGAAATATTTTTTGTCCGCCGTGCGAATCGATAAAAGCCTGTAGGTTGCTGCCATTGCCGGTATAAGCTATAGCTCCTGAAGGCATGCCAACAGGTGGCGGAACAAGTTCAAGTTCGGCAAAATCAATGTGCACATCGCCACTTTCGCGTATGAGTTTTAAATTTCCGGAACTAAGAATAGGAGCAGGTAATTTATAGCGGATTTCATCAAATCGCATTTTTGGGTTTTGGTTGATTACGCCCGAATTGTTCGGATTGCCATTATTCCAAAGATATTCCCAGGACCAGATCGCTGTGAGTGTTAAACTCGTGATTTTCGTATTACCGTCATAAATTCCGATGATAGCAGTTTGTCCGTCAGGAACGCTGTAGCGAATGACCAATCCGTCTGCGGCTTCTGTTAAAGTCCATTCGATAGTTGCGTTCGCACTACCCAGATTAACACATTTTTGATCTGATGCTTCTGATTGAAGGTCGGCCTGAACATATGACTTAGAAGTTGCCAATGCGCCATTCGACAACAAACCCAAATCAGCTTCGTAGCGCTTGTAAGGCGCGTCATAATAACCACGCTGCGCACTGACAGTAAAAGCGGACAGTAAAAATAAAACTATGGAGACAATTGTTTTCATAAGGCTTATGACTGAAATTTGTTAAACAATATTTTTAGAATAAGCAATATAAGAAACAATCTGTTATTATTCTGCGATTAAAACTTCGAGGATGGTAATTGCCGCTTCGCTGATTTTTGTTCCCGGTCCGAAAACTGCAACCGCACCGGCATCAAATAAATATTGATAATCCTGCGCCGGAATCACACCGCCTACAATTACCATAATATCCTGACGGCCATATTTTTTTAATTCTTCAATTACTTGTGGCACTAAAGTTTTATGGCCTGCTGCCAATGATGATACGCCCAGAATGTGCACGTCATTTTCGATTGCTTGTTTTGCTGCTTCGGCGGGCGTTTGGAAAAGCGGACCTATATCCACATCAAACCCGACATCCGCATAACCTGTGGCGACTACTTTTGCGCCACGATCATGCCCATCCTGACCCATTTTTGCAATCATAATCCTGGGACGACGCCCTTCTTTTTTTGCAAAAGCATCAGCCAGTTGTTTGGCTTTTTCGAAGCTTTCATCATTTTTTATTTCTTTGCTGTACACGCCGCTAAAGGATTTAATTTGTGCTTTATATCTTCCAAAAATACTTTCCAGAGCATCGCTGATTTCTCCAAGAGTTGCGCGATTTCGGGCGGCGTCAACTGCAATTTCCAATAGATTTCCGTCTCCGGATTGGGCACAAAGCGTTAATTTATCAAGTGATTCCTTTACTTTTTCGGTATTTCTGGATGCTTTAATGTTTTGCAGCTGTTTGACTTGTTGTTTACGAACCATCTGATTGTCAACGTCTAATATATGCAGCGGATCTTCTTTCTTAAGGCGGTATTTGTTGACGCCTACAATAATATCCTGACTGCTGTCAATCCGTGCCTGTTTTCGTGCTGCTGCTTCTTCAATCCGC
>Ga0247814_10000825_pt1 | contig 21117 bp, 19 predicted proteins | sample UWRJL179409R1_FD_179947 | JGI IMG/M metagenome (GOLD analysis project Ga0247814, IMG submission 179947) | Plant litter microbial communities from Arlington Agricultural Research Station in Wisconsin, United States - UWRJ-L179-409R-1 | ecosystem: Environmental > Terrestrial > Plant litter >... | reverse complement strand
AACTGCATTGTTGTTTTTTTTTGCAAAAGTAAGCAAAAAGCAGGCGTTTCACTATAATTTACGCTATAACTCGTAATATTTATATTGAAATCTCAATTACAAAAAAGTAAACTATTTCTTTACCATAGAAATCCATTGTTTTAATACACATTGCAAATTTTCTTTTTTAACTGTAAGGTCTGCAAGATCCATAATGGTTATTGTTCGCCGGCCATCCGTGTAATTTCCCTCCAATATGCCAGTGGTATCATTTACAGTAGCTCCTGTAGGAAAAACAAGTAATATATAATCCTTATTTCGCAAATTAAAAACTACAATATCCCTTTTATATTCTTTAGCATCAAAGTCAGGCATAGAGCCATTATAATAGAAGGCAGGTGAGTTCCACTTTATATGTTCGGCAATTATGTCATCAGTATTTAATATGATTTCCCTTATTGCCTGCATGGTATTTGCTAACGGATGTGCAGAGGTTTCAATGTACTTTGAAACCTGATCTTTATCGGATAGGTTATTTTTTGCCATACTTTTTCATCAAAGATAATTGTATAACGAAAAAAATATACAGTGAAAAGAAGACAGCAAAAGAGGGAAGGTGAGACAGAGTGTACTACCGGCACGGATAATCTGCATCATTATTCTTTATTCTTTACCAGATAAACAGTATCTGCACGCCGAAACTTTGGGTTGTTTGCAATTTTTATACGTTGCGTATACGAGCTGTCTTTAGCTCTGGTAATTTGTACCGTCATTGTACCTGCTTTGTTTACATCTTTCAACCGTGCTGCGGTGGCAGGGGTAGGGCTCACAGTATAAGTACAATCATCGATCCATACAATATCAAAATCATATACCTCTTCCGAATTTTCCATTTTCTCTGTTTGCACATTACCTTTGCGCGTAATAAAAGATACTTTTTTAGTTGCAGGATCGGTTACTTTAAAAGAGCCTTCTTTAAAATTTACACAGTTTTTTTGACTAAAGCCGAGTAGCGGTAACAGTACGATTAAGACAAATAATGTAATTTTTTCTTTCATAGGTTGAGTTATAGAGTTAAACTGTATTGCTTTCATGTTTTAGCAATACAGTCATAAAATTAACCAGAATAATATTATTTATCCTACATTATATGTTAAAATATAATGCCAAAAGTCCTAATACTGCAGGTGCTGCCTGAACATATAAAATTGTTTTTTGTACTGTCACTGCACCATATATCCCGGCAACAAAAACACAGGATAAAAAGAACGCTGCTACATTAAAGCTCCAGATAGTATCTGTAATGAGCAACGACCAAATTAAACCTGCCGACAAGAAGCCATTATATAACCCCTGGTTTCCGGCCATAGATTTTGTTTTCTCAAACATATCTACCGGGAGTTTTCTAAAAACTTTTTTTGCTCGGGTAGTCCACACAAACATTTCAAGCCACATAATGTAAATATGTAGGACAGCTATAATAGCAATTATTATGTTGGCTATAATCATGTGGTTATACTACGTTGGTCCATTTAAAGTTGCGTTCTATGGCGCGTATCATTTCACCTGCAATGTCTTTATGTGTCGCACCTTCAATACCTTCAAGGCCGGGTGAGGAGTTAACTTCAAGCAATAAAGGGCCTTTAGAAGAACGAATAATATCTACACCGGCAACTTTAAGGTTCATGGCTTTTGCGGCTCTTACAGCAATCCTTTTTTCTTCAGAAGTCACTTTAATTACCGATGCTGTACCGCCAAGGTGAATATTAGCACGAAATTCTCCCGGTAATGCTTCGCGTTGAATAGCAGCTACAACTTTACCGTCTATTACAAAACAACGGATGTCTTTACCGTTAGCTTCTTTAATAAATTCCTGAACTAATATATTTGCATTAAGACTTTTAAAGGCATTAATCACGCTTTCTGCGGCCTTTTTTGTTTCTGCCAAAACCACGCCTTTACCCTGTGTACCTTCTAAAAGCTTAACAATTAAAGGAGAACCACCCACCATTTTAATGAGGTCATTAGTATCCAGCGGTGAGTTTGCAAACCCGGTTGTAGGGATGTCAATACCGCTATTAAGCAGCAATTGCAGTGAATATAATTTATCTCGGCTTTGGCTTATAGCCATGGCCGAATTAAGGCAAAATACCTTAAGCGCTTCAAAATGACGGGTTAGGGCACAGCCGTAAAACGTCATGCTGGGGCGAATGCGGGGTATAACGGCATCGAAATCATTAAGTACACGGCCACCACGGTAATGTATTTCCGGAGTGTCTGCATCCAGCTTCATGTAACAGTACTTAAGGTTTAAAAAGTGCATTTCATGACCCCGGGCTTCGCCAGCTTCCATAATGCGTTTGTTACTGTATAATTCCGGATTGCTTGCAAGTACACCAATGCGCAGGCCACGTTTTGGTTCTTCTCCTTTTTCGTAATATTCTAATAACTTTTCACGCGTTGGCTGGCCTAAAAGGTATTTTTGTTCAGGGTCTACTAATAAACGCCCACTCATAGCCTCGCGGCCTAACAGCATACGAAAACCCATAGAGTCGCGGTTTGTAAGCGTAAACTCTGCTTCCCAGTTAATTTCGCCTACCTGTATCTGCGCTTTAATAACATAGCGCTGCTCGCGGTAGCCGCTGCTGCTTTTTACCACGCGTTTATCTACCAGCGGTGCCTGGCAATGTATAACGGTTTTAGCGTTGTTTTGTATGGGGTTTATATCAAACTTTACCCAGCTTTCGCCGTCCTTTTCAAAAGGGGCAATGTTTATGGCATGAAGTGCCGATGTTTTTGCGCCCGAGTCTACACGTGCTTTAATTGTGGGGATACCAAGATCCGGGAACGAACACCATTCTTCGCTTCCTACTATTACTTTTTCGAGCATTTTAGATTTAATTTCTTAATCTAAATTACTACTTTTTTTAATGATGGAACGTAGTACCGCAATATTTAGCAAAAAAATAATACTGCACCAAATTTTAGTTAATAGGTTGCGTTTTATTTAAAAATTCTCACATTACATAAAAACTAAAAAAAAGAACACTAAGTATTCAATTACAGTAATTTAAGACGAATCACTTAATTAATTAGTTATATATTAGGTTTATAAATGTTTGGCATAAACCCTTTTCCTTAAGTAAGTGAATATAAAACCAAACAGCGCCAGGACTACTAACGGAAGGCCAATAGTTACTATTTGTGTTGTGGTATATTCTTGCTGTACTTTTTTAGCATCAAGAAAACGCAGATTTACGTTTTTACCGCGTATTTTAATAAGGCCGTTATCATCCAGCAGGTAGTTTGCACAGTTTAGTAAAAAATCCCTGTTGCTATAGGTTTGTTGTAACCACGGGTCTATGCCATCGGTCAATAACTTTTTATTGGCATACTTGTAATTCACAATATCGCCATCGGCTATAACTATCATTTTATTAGCCACACCATCATCTTTAATAGCACTAAATTTAACAGGCTTAACCCTGTTTTTATAAACCGACGAAAATTTACCTTCAAGTAAAACACCTATGGTTTTATTCCCTTCTTTAAATTGGCCGGGGTTTATATTGTTTAAAAATTGGTACAGGTTAACTTCTACAGGAACGCCAACGGCCTTAGAATCCTGAGAACTTTGCAGTAATGTGGTTTTTTTAATATTATTTTTTAAAGTATCTATCTGGTTAGCAAACTCTAACTTAACAATATTTATATTCTTGTTTATAGGGTGGTTCTCCTGAGAACGTATAACTGGAGAGTAGGGCCAGTCTACAGGCACCTCACCGTTAGGCGATTGTACGCTTATGGGTGTACTTAACAGATCCTGAATAAGCACAGGATTAATGCGCACTCCATATTTAAACAGCATATCGTCAAGGTTAAGGTCGCGCGGATACGCTAACGATGTGGCTGCTTTATTACGAAGGCTGTCAAGGTCCATAGTCACTTTGTCTATCATCCACATGGTTTTACCGCCATTCATAATATACTGGTCTACAACCGCTTTTTCATCATCGGTAAAAGCTTCTGTAGGTTTTGCTATAATAGCAAGATCAAAACGCCTTAAATTTTCTAAGGTTTTTTGCCTGTTATCTTTTAACGAATCAAGGTTAAACTCGCCCAGCAGATAATATTCTTTAAGGCTCAGCAGAAAATCCGACATGTATTTATCAGGAATTTCACCATTGCCTTTTATAATTGCGATTTTCTTTTTAGCTGTTAAGGCAAGCTTCGTTATAGCATCAGAAAAATTGTACTCTAATAGCTGCACCGATTTATTGATGTTCTCATCTTTATTGGTCATAAAGTTGTTTACCAACAGCGGTACCCGAACGGATTTCTGCCCCATGTTTGCAATGGCCCAAGGAAAAATCTGTATAAGTGATTTTTTGCCTTTTCGGGTCATATCAATATTAGTAGGGGTAAAGCCCAGGGCATACATTTCCTGTATGTTTTTTTGCACGTCTTCTTCTTCGGCAAGAGGGTCTATAAAATTAAAAGTAATATTGCTGTTATACACCTGGTATTCCTCCAGTATCTGCCTAATCTCGTTTTGAAGGCGCTTAAATTCAGGAGGCAGGTCGCCACCTAAAAATATATCTATGTATAGTGGCTCGTTAACCTGCTCTATTATATTTACAGACGCGTCAGATAATGTGTAGCGTTTATCATCGGTAAGGTCAAACCGTTTAAAAACATAGCTGCCTGCAAAGTTAAGCACTATAAGTACCGCGGCAATAATGCCCAGCTGTGTAAGGTTTTTTTGTTTTGCTGCCTTCATTACCCTTTTAGCGATTTAAGTTGATAAACAGTTAACGACAAAAAGAAAACAGCAATGCTTATAAAATAAATAATATCGCGGGTATCTATAACGCCGCGGCTTATGCTTTTAAAATGATAATCCATACCAAATGACGCTACTACATTGCTAAAACTGCCGGAGTAAGCGGCAAGTTCTTCAAAACCAAAGTATAGTATAAAGCATAAGAATACAGATACTATAAAAGCTACGATTTGGTTTTCAGACAGGGTAGAGGTAAACACTCCTATCGCTGTATAACCTGCAATAAGAAACAGCAGGCCAAAGTATGATGCCAGTGTACTGCCCATATCTATATTTCCGGGCGGGTTGCCCAGTTGCGAAACTACTACTACATAAATAACCGTAGGTAGTAATGCCAGTAGTATAAGTACAAATGCGCCTAAAAATTTTCCGTTCACAATTTCCCAAATGGTTAGTGGCCTTGTAAAAAGGAGTTCTATAGTGCCTTGTTTTTTTTCGTCGGAAAAACTGCGCATGGTTACCGCAGGTATAAGAAAAATAAGTATCCACGGGGCAAGGGTAAAAAATGGTGCCAGATCGGCAAAGCCACTGTTAAGTATGTTATAGTCGCCTTCAAACACCCATAAAAAAAGGCCGTTAAGCAACAGGAAAATAGCGATAACCAGGTATCCTATGGTCGAGCCAAAAAAGGATTTGATCTCTCTGATTAATATTGATCTCATTTTATAAACTAATAATATCCTTATATAACGTACATATTGAATGTTTATGACAGGCTAACAAGCTTATCTAAACTCCATGCCTCGGGCTTAATATTAAACAACGGCTTTGTTACGGCCCATGTATTGCAAAACAAAGCCGATGCACGGTAGGCTTCCAGATGGTCTTCACTTTCCCAATAACTGTAGGTAAAAAATACCGACGGGTTGGTTTTATCCCGGTACAGCTCTAAAAAAAGATTGCCCGGAAAGTTGCGGATATCCTGTTGTACGCTATTAAAATTAGCCAGGAAATCGTTCACTTTATTGTCATGAAAGCCCATTTTTACAATGCGTACAAACATACTGTTTTTTGGTTTATTATTTATAGGTAATTTTGAGTTGTTATAAGTGTATTCAATTTCATATTCGTAAATTCCTGGCTAAAAGAATAACCGGCAGGCTTATCTGTAAAAGCTGTGCATATCACTGCCTGAAAACCTGTAACCGCAATTGAAAACTGATCTTCAAATTTATTGAAACACCACATTTACCACATCCCTGAACTTAAGCCCTAATAAAGTTTTTGCAGTACCCACTGTAGAGGGGTTACTGCGGTAAATGGCAATTTCCAAAAAACCTGCTTCGTTAAAAATAGCCAGTTTTTCTCCTTCATAATCCTTAAGCGAAAAACGCTCGTTAACAGTAAAATCAGAAAATCCTGCCTTAACCGTTTTAATACTCTTGGTACTAAAGGTAATTTCAAAATCCCGCCCTTTAGCTACATCTTTTACCTGCCTCTTTGTAATGTTGGTAACACAGTTGCCAAAATGATCTATATACACCACACAGCCACGTATAGAAGTACTATCGGGGCTTACCACGGGGTGCAGGTCATAAATTTGCTTAATATCTGTAATTTCACGGCCTATTACGGTAAGCAGTCCGCCTTTAGCAAGGTGGCATGCAACCATTACAAACACATCCATCTCGCTGCTGCCATCGGGCAGGCGGTCGTGTATATTAATCTCAACTATTTTTTCAGGAACAATTTTTTCGGTAAGGAGGCTAAGTATGCCGTTATCGGCACAAATAAAGTAGTGGCCGTTCCATAGCATGGCAATGTGGCGGTTTTCTTTAGTAAGCTCTGCATCTACACCTATAAGGTGCACGGTTCCCTGCGGAAAGCTGGCGTATGCCGCACCTACTATGTAGCTGGCTTCCGATACGTTAAAGAGGTCTACATGGTGCGAAATATCAACAATAGGTGCCTCAGCATAGCAGGAAAGTATCTTGCCTTTTAGCGCTCCCACAAAGTGGTCTTTGAGCCCAAAATCGGTAGTGAGGGTAATTATTGACATAAAATTGTGCAAAACTTTTAAAAAATGCGACTAAAATTTCACTAAATTTGAATGCAAAGCTACTAATTATATAGCTATTATTTCTAAAAATTAAAACCTTCTGCTTTTGAACGAACGTACGATTGAACTTACAGACATAGCCCCTAAAGATTTTTGGGGAGCACAGGATTCTCATCTTGAAACTATTAAGAAATATTATCCGAAATTAAAGATCGTTGCCCGCGGTACTACGCTTAAAGCTTTTGGCGAAAAAGAACAACTGGACGAGTTCGAAAAACGTTTTAAACGCCTTATGCAGCATTTTTCGCGTTATAATACTATAGATGATAATGTTATAGAGCGCGTTATACAAAGCGATAGTAATGTAGAGCAAATGAACCCCAGCGATAAAATACTGGTACACGGTTTGGGTGGCAAGCTTATAAAGGCCATGACACCTAACCAGCAAAAACTGGTAGACTATATGGCTAAGAATGATATGGTTTTTGCAATAGGCCCGGCAGGAACGGGTAAAACCTACACTGGTGTGGCACTTGCGGTTAAGGCACTCAAAGAAAAGCAGGTAAAGCGAATTATACTTACCCGCCCGGCAGTAGAGGCAGGAGAGAACCTTGGCTTTCTTCCGGGGGATATGAAGGAAAAACTGGATCCTTACATGCAGCCGTTATATGATGCATTGCGCGATATGCTGCCACCACAAACACTGGAGGATTATATACTTAAGGGTATTATTCAAATTGCCCCGCTTGCTTTTATGCGTGGCCGAACATTAGACCATGCTTTTGTAATACTGGATGAAGCGCAAAATACTACGCACTCGCAAATGAAAATGTTCCTAACCCGTATGGGAAAGAATGCAAAATTTATGATTACCGGCGACCCCGGACAGGTAGATTTACCGCGCCGTACCATTAGCGGACTTAAAGAGGCTATTCTTATACTTAAAGATGTAGAAGGTGTGGGTATTATTTACCTTGATGATAAAGATATTGTGCGCCACCGTCTTGTTAAAAAGATCATTGAAGCTTATAAAGGGATTGAGAACCACGATTAATATTTGAGTTTGACAAATCCATATTAAGAGCTAACTAAAAAATGCCTGTTAATAACAGGCATTTTTTGTGTAATTATGTTTGTTTACAGTTATTTATGTTCTTTACTTAAAGTAAAAAAGAATGTTGTGCCTTCGTTTTCGATACTTTCCAGCCAAATCTTTCCGTTGTAAAAATGTATTATTTTTTTTACGATAGACAGGCCAATGCCCGATGACTGGTTATTGTTTTCCAATTTAGTAAAAATATTAAATATTTTATCAAAGTAAGCTGCGGGTATGCCTTTACCATTATCTTTTATATAGAATTCTGCTACGTTGTGGTATTCGCGGCAACCTATTTCTATAATGCCATTTTGTTTGTCATTATACTTTATGGCATTATCTATAAGATTTTGAAAAAGCTGGCGGAAACGGTAATAATTGCCGTACATAGACGGAAGGGTATTTTTTATTTTAACCTGTATGGTTCCCGGAACTACTATAGAATCGAAAATTTCGTTTACCATAATATTAAAATCAACTATACGGTTCTCTGATTCCAGTTTATCTATAGAAGAGTAATCGAGTATACCTATAATTAAAAGGTCCATCTTTTCTACATTTGATAAAATAAGGTTGAGCGAATTTAAACTATCAGCATCTAATTTACCATTATTATCTTCTATTACCCATGTAATAAGGGTATTAATATTACGTAATGGGGCTTTAAGGTCGTGCGACACCACATGGGCATATTCGTTAAGCTCCTGGTTTTGTGCTTCAAGGCTTTTAAGTAATTCTTCGCGCTGCTGGTTTATCCTTACAATTTCGGCCGATTGCTGCTTTATATAATCAATAGATGCAAAATCGGCCGCAATTCCTGCATCAAGGTTCATGGCACTAAGCATAAATTCTAGGTTGCTGTTTATTTCTTTAAGGCTTTTTGCCTCATCGCGTAATTTTTGGTTTGCTTCAAAAAGCTCGTCAGAACTTAGTTTAATAGCGCGCTGAAGCATAGCAATATGATCTTCATAGGTTGTATATGATTCATTTATTGCAGCTAAGAATTTCTCTGCTAAAGGCTCCTGTTCAGGGGCTAAATATTTACGGATCTGTCGTTTTAATAACGAATTCATCTATTCGCTAATTAAAGTTAAAGTCATGGTTTGGTTATGCAGTTCACATTCGCGCGTACCATGAAAAGGTGCAATTTCACCATACGAATAAAACCCTGCTATAGCTGCCTGGTCTCCTACAATTTCGTTTACCAGTTCTATTTCTTCTTCAACACGCTGGTTCATTACCACCTTGCGGCCAATACAGCTTACAACAAGGGCAAGCTGCGGTTTGGTTTTTCGGCCCTCCATTGCAAATTCAGATGCTTTTTGGGCACCGTTGGCAATACCGTCGGGCGAGATCATTATTAGCTGTACGCGCGAGTCCTGCGGAACTACATCGGCGAATATCATACTGTTATTTTCAAGATCGGGGGTAACTACAGCCCGTACTACAGCGTTAGTTTTGCCCGGGGCAATAACGTTAAGAGGATACATAAGTGCCGATAGAGTAAATTCTACAGCTTTTTCCCCAAGATATTTTTTGTAAAGGTCAAGGGAGGGCTGCCCGTCAATTTCATATAGTGTGCTACCTTCCGATTTTGTAACAATACGCTCCGGGCCAAAGGCAAGCCACCCGCCGTGACTGGCAAAAGTGATTTCGAGCGTTTCTCCGTAAAACCCTATAAGTATAATTTCACCTTCTTTAGGTTTTTCATTATAGGATGCCAGTGTCCTTTCATAGCGCACATTGTCGCCGCACAGGCCACCGGTTATAGAAACATTATCGGCAATATCATTTTCAAGCCCTTTTATAAGCGATGTACCGCTTACAAAACTGCCTTCAGAGAGTACAAATAAATGTTTCAGCCCTTCGGCTGGCATTTGTTTTGCCAATGCTTCACCAAGTTGCCTTGTATTTTTATCGTGATTAAATATATTGTCGGTTTTTACTATGAAGCTGCTTTTTTCAAATTCAATAGCCATCACGGTAACCGAATTATCAAATACATCTATGGCAATAATCTCGCCGGCAGTAGAGGCATATACAATATGGGCATACGGAAATTCAACCTTTATATCATCCAGCACAGCATCATCTTCAAGCATTACACGGTCTGCAAATACTAATACCAGCGGATTGTTAAGGTTTATTTTATCTGATGTGTAATGCCATTCCTGACCCTGTTTTTTGTATGCCTGTACAACTTTCATATAAAATATATCTTAAAGGTGGTAATTTGATTAAAAGTAAACATACAAAACAAACGATACAAAACGCTTTTATTTAGATGACGTTAACAGTATCTTTAGACGAATGAACGTTTAGTGTAGACGAATGGTTTTTGTATTGGAATTTGAAAATTATATAATTTTAGATTGATACTAAAAAAAACAGCGCCCAAAGGCGCTGTCTGCTTGCTACTATTTCTTTAAATATGTATCAAAATAATCGGCAATCTTTTGGTTAAGATGCACACGGTCTTTGCCGCGCACGTTGTGCTCATGAGTAGGGTAGAGAAAATAATCTACCTGTTTGCCGGCCTTAATACAGGCTTCTATAAACTCCATGCTGTGCTGCTGTACTACCACGTTATCCTGTGCGCCATGTATAGCCAGCAGCCTGCCCTGTAGTTTGGGCGCTTTCTTAATTACGTTAGTTTTGTCATAACCTTCCGGGTTTTCCTGTGGCATATCCATATAGCGTTCGCCATACATTACTTCATAATACTTCCAGTCGCAAACGGGGCCACCGGCAACGCCCACTTTAAAAGTATCGGCATGGTCCAGCATTAAAGAGGTTGTCATGAACCCGCCAAAACTCCAGCCATAAACGCCTATCTTAGTCTGGTCTATAAACGATTTACTTTTCAGGAAGTCTATACCTTTCATTTGGTCGGCCATTTCATTAACACCCAGGTTGCGGTGCACCACATGTTCAAAATCACGGCCACGTGCATCGCTGCCACGGTTATCTACAGTAAATACTATATAACCCTGTTGTGCCATGTAGTAGTCAAAAAGGCTTGCGCCTCCAAGCCATCTATTGGTAACTAACTGTGCATGAGGGCCACCATAAACATAAACCATTACCGGATATTTTTTTGTAGCATCAAAATTTGCAGGGTAAATGATCCTGCCGTTAAGCGGGGTTTTACCATCGGCAGCAATAAGGGTAACCAGTTCCATTTTTGGCAATACTGTTTTACCGGCATACGGGTTTTCAGCGTTAAACAGACTAGTTGCCTTTTTATTTTTCAGGTTAATTATGGATACGTTATTCGGGGTAGCGGCGTTACTTAGGTTATCTAAAGCTAAAGCACCATCACTGCTCACCGCTGCATCATGAGTACCACCCTCTGTGGTAAGCTGTACCGTTTTACCCGATGATAATTCTACCTTATACAATTGCCTGTCGAGACCGTTATTGGCAGTGCCAATGTAAAATACATTTTTGGCGTCGGCATCAAAATTTAAAAGTTCGGTAACAACCACCTCTTTATACCCCAGCTTTTTAATTAGCTTGCCATCGGTATTATAAAGGTACAACTGTTCAAAGCCATCTTTTTCAGTACGGTATAAAAAATGGTTGCTATTCTTTGGTACAAAAGTTAGGTTGTGCAGAGGCTCTACATAAGTAGAAGCTTTTTCTTCAAACAATGTCTTAATTAAGTTGCCTGTAGCGGTATCATATTTATTAAGCTTCAGGTGGTTTTGCTCACGGTTAAGTACACCTACATATATTTGCTTACCGTCGGCTGACCAGGTAACGGCAGTTAAAAATTGTTCTTTAGGGCCATCAGTTTTTAATGTTACCTTTTTTGCGGTAGCCACATCATAAACTACAAGCGTAACCTCTTCGCTTTTCATGCCCGCCATAGGGTATTTAATTTCTTTGTCGGTGGCAATGCGTTCGCTCCATTGCACCAACGGGAAGTTAGCTACCATAGTTTCATCTTTACGGTAGTATAGTAATTTATCACTGTTTGGGCTCCACCACATACCGCGGTCTATGCCAAATTCCTGGCGGTGGGTGTAGTCGCTGCCGTTTACAATGCCTTTATCAGTATCATTGGTTACGTTAACATCTTTACCATTGGCGCTAATAATAATATTGTTTTCTTTAAGCCATGCGGCAGAGGTGCCATTTGATGATAATATTTGGTTAGCCGCATCCTGATTGATTGCTACGGCGTTAACAACTGTTTTTTTATCGGCATCAAATAGAACTAAGTAGTTGCTTTTTTCGCCTTCAACCTCTAATAAAAGAATACTTTTATCTTTCCACGTATATCCGTAAGGGAAAATCCTTAAAGTAAAAGTATCACTGCTGAATTTACTTTTCAAAGCATTTGCAAGCTCTTCCTTAGTTACTAAAACCGTTTCTGCCCATTGGCCAGACTCGGTTCTTTGAACTAATTTGCCATACGTATCATCAAGATAGGTTAGGGTATGGGTATCCGGCCTCCATTGTGGTGCTACCAGGCTCTTAGGGGCAAAGATTTGGTATTGCCCGGAAGTGGCTTCCTGTATGGTAAGGTTTTTTTGTGCCGTAGCAGCCATCCCGCTAAGGAGAAACAGCCATAAAAGTTTTTTCATTACGTATATAATTTAAAAAAGCGAATTTACTTAAACTATTGCTTTGTGCCAATGATAGTAATTTAATTGTTTGATTTAGTCACGAATTTCACGAATTTTCATTAATTCTTTTTAAGATATCTATGCTCAAATGGTAAATTAGTATCTATTCTTTACACATTTGATTTTCAAAATATTATATTCTTATTTTAGATATTTAAAATCTTGGGATGTGAAATATGTATCATTTTTATATATTATTTGTTATTATTATCAAAGAAAAACTTACATTTAGAAAAATATTATAACACTAAATGTTAATTAGCCTCACTTTATGAAAAATAAAACTACTATAGGCAATTATGATATGTTACAGGGCGTGTTTGATGAAATGATGGCACCGGGCAAAGTGCGCGACCATTATTCTAAATTTATTTCGTCATTCAGTGCCTTAAAAGACAATGAAGTAGAAGCTAAGAATGAGCTTGCCCAAAAACTTTTTATGACCCAGGGTATAACCTTTACGGTATACAGCAGTGGCGAGGGAATAGAGAAAATCTTTCCGTTCGATATGATTCCGCGTATTATAGAAGCGGCAGAATGGGATTATATAGAAAAAGGAATAAAGCAGCGCCTTAAGGCACTCAATATTTTTCTTAAAGATGTGTATCACCAGCAGTTTATTATAAAAGACGGTATCATTCCGGCATCGCTTATTTACTCTTGCCCCAATTTTTTACGGGAAATGGTAAATGTAGATGTGCCTTTTGATATTTACTCACACATAAGTGGTATAGACCTTATTCGTGACCATGACGGGTCGTATTACGTACTGGAAGACAACCTGCGAACGCCATCGGGAGTAAGTTACATGCTGGAAAACCGCAATATGAGTTCGCGTATTTTTCCTAATATCCTACCCGAAAATAAAGTACGCCAGGTTAAGGAATACCCGGAATTGCTTATAAAGAACCTATTGGCCTTAGCCAATGAAAAAAGCAGCCGGCCCACGGTGGTACTGCTAACCCCCGGTATTTATAATTCGGCATATTTTGAGCATACTACGCTTGCCCGCCTTATGGGTATAGAGCTGGTAGAAGGCCGCGACCTCGTGGTACAAAACCATAAGGTGTATATGAAAACTACCAAAGGTTTAAAGAAAGTAGATGTTATTTACCGCAGGGTAGATGATGAGTTTATAGACCCGTTGGTGTTTCGCCCCGATAGTATGCTTGGTGTTCCCGGTATTTACCATGCCTACCGCAAAGGGAATGTGGTTATAGTAAATGCTATGGGCAATGGTGTTGCCGATGATAAAGCCGTATACTCGTATGTGCCCGACATGATTCGATACTACCTTAACGAAGAGCCTATACTTAAAAGTGTGCCTACCTATAAAATGGAAAATCAGGACGAACGCAAATATGCCATAGAGAACATTCGCGATATGGTAGTAAAACGTACCAACGAAAGTGGTGGCTACGGTATGCTTATAGGCGACTGCGCTACCGATGAAGAGATAGCTACCTTTATAACCGAAATAAACAATGAGCCACGCCAGTTTATTGCACAGCCCATTATAAAACTGTCTACAGCGCCATGTTATATTAATGGTAAGCTGCAGCCGCGCCGTGTAGATTTGCGTCCGTATGCATTGTATGGCCCCGATGGGATAGATATTGTTCCCGGCGGGCTTACGCGTGTAGCCCTTAAAGAGGGGTCTATTGTGGTAAATTCTTCGCAGGGTGGGGGCAGTAAGGATACCTGGATTATTGATTAACATTAACAAGACAACTAAATGCTGAGTAGAGTAGCCGAAAATATTTTCTGGATGAGCCGTTATATGGAGCGCACCAACATCCATCTCCGGAATTTGCAAACGCTGTACATTGCCTCGCAGGATGGTACACCGGTTATTAGCTGGGAAACCATTTATAATGAATACAGCCCCGGACAAAAATCGGCGGCATGCTCCGGCGATGCTGATATATTACAAAACATATTTTTTGATAATAACCTTGAATATTCGCTGTGTAACAATATTTTGCGTGCCCGCGAAAATGCCCGTAGTGCCCAGGATCACATAACTAAAGAATTATGGCAATCGCTTAACGATTTTTACCACCAAATGCGCAACCCGGCGCTTAAGGCACAAATAGCTAACCATGACCCTATAACAGTTTTTGACCAGTTTATAAAGCAGTGCATGCATTACTACGGCACGGTAGATAACTCTATGTTTAGGGGTGAGGGATTTTATTTTCTTCGCATTGGCGGGTATATAGAAAGGGCATTGCAATGTATATTGTTGCTAAAAAGGCAATTATCATTATCTGACATAACAAGGGCAGAGGCAGTAGACCCGGTAAGCTGGAGGTATTTGCTAATATCGCTTAGCGGTTATGAATACTACCTTCGGGCGAATGCAGGAACATTTAATGCAGAGTCTATGTACAACCAAATACTGTATGAAGAGCATTTTCCTAACTCGGTTGCATTTGCTCTTAACCAAATATCTACCTTTAGCAAGAACCTTAAAAAGAGTAACCTTGAGGAACAAAAAGATACTATTGAGTTTATGATAGGCAAGACCATTGCACTTTTAAAATTTAGTAAGCCCGAAAATGACAATGCTTCGCAAATGGAGTTTATAAACCAGCTGGAAACGGGGCTTCATGAAATAGTACAGGCATTTGACAGGCATTATTTTAAGGTAGCCTATTAAATTTATTTAGTAAAACTAATCATAATGCGCCGTAAAAGTATGATATTTGACCCCCAAACAAACTAAAACTGAGATAACAAACTATGCCGTTATATCACGTAAAACACATTACCCGCTACCAGTACCCGGAACCTGTTACCGACAGTGCTAACCAGATAATGCTAAAGCCGCAAAGTAGTGACCACCAGGAAATAAATGATATTAAAATAACCATAAGCCCTAATGTGCCCATTGATTATTTTATAGATTACCTGGGCAATTCTACCGGGGTTTTTACCATTGTAGAGCCTCACAGCGAACTGGAAATTGTGGCCGACCTTGAGGTAGTTACGCATCCTGTAAACTTCCCTATGCCTACGGCTTTTCCTGACGAGGAATGGAAAGTACTGTTCCAGTTAAAAGATACTTTTGATTTTATAGATTTTGCCCGCCCCGATATGTATAAATACAGGCCGGAAGTAGAGGCGGTGGCCAAAGGTATTGCAAAGCCCGGCGTATCGGTTTTTGAAACCATATCTAAACTTGCAGAATATATTTACACCAATTTTACCTATAAGCAGGGAGTTACTAACGTAAGCACAAAAATTGATGAAGTATGGGAACTTAAAGCCGGTGTTTGCCAGGATTTTGCACACTTACTGTTAGAAATGCTGCGCACCATTAGCATTCCGTCGCGTTATATAAGTGGGTATATATGCCCGGTTAACCATGAGCTTAGGGGTGAAGGTGCTACTCATGCCTGGGTAGAAGCATATATACCTGATTATGGATGGTTTGCAATAGATCCTACCAATAATTGCTGGGTAAGCGACCGACATGTTAAGATTGCTTTTGGGCGTAATTTTTCTGATTGCACGCCGGTAAAAGGTACTTATAAGGGCCCAAGTAACCACAAGCTTACAGTATCTGTAATTATTAGCAACGAAAAAGGAGATGAAAACGCCCATGTGTTTGCAGAGCCTGCATACGTATCTGAAACAGCTCCTGTAGAAGTTACGACCATACCTGTAAACTCGTACCAAAAGTTCCTCGATATGCAACAGCAGCAGCAACAACAATAGTAAAAAATGGTATTGTAAATACCTGCGATACCATTTTTATATATACTGCTTTACAAATAATTCCTGTTTAATAAATTATCATTTCACTATAAGGTCATATTTGTCTAACAATCCTTTAAGGCCTGCGTATGAGAATTTTGCTTTACGCAACTTGTTTTTTTCCGGATCTATAGAAAAATTATAGCTTGTGGTAAAATCAGCTTTGTTAGCAATGGTATCGCTAAATACACTTTTATGCAGGTTACAGTTGTCAAAAATAACATCGGTAAGATCTGATTTCATAAAATCAACAGCGGTAAGGCTACAATTAGTAAATAATGTTCCTTTTAATTTTAGTGTATAAAATTTTGCATAATCAAGTATGCAATCTTTAAATTCTACGCTGAATAATAATGAGTCAACCATAGAGAAATTTACTCCCGTAAAATTGCATTTTGTAAACGATGCATCACGTAATGATACGTAGTTTATTTTAGCCTCAGTAAAAGTGCAATTAATAAAAATACAGTCGGTAAAAGCTACACCAAGAAAATCCGCATTACTAAAGTTGCAATTGATAAATGTACAGCGTTCAAAGTCTTTGTACATAATATCCTGTACATCATATAATTTATCAGTTATTTGTGCGTCAATAATATAATTTGCAGACATAATTTTAATTTGCTGCAATGTATAAATAATAATTGGGTACAGTTATAATGTTATTAAACATCAGGATCATAGAATCAATCGTTTAAATTGAAGTAATCTACTTTATTGAATGTGTGAGTTATTTGACCTATAATATATATTATGTAAAATAGTAAATTACAAATCCCCCTTTGGATTTTTAAACAAAAAAGCCGAACACTATAAGTATTCGGCTTTAAATTGCTGTAGATATTCTTACTTAATGCTAAAAGGAATTTCAAGGTGTTCCCAGGCAAGTGTTACATCACTTTTATTTACGGTATAAACTAAGCTTTCAGCTAATTTAGCCGCTTTCTTAGTTTTTACAGAAACGCGTAAAGCATCTTTCTTTTCATCATAATTAAACGGATTCAAATCTGTAGTTTCTTTGCTAAATACAATAGTTGCTTTTCCGTCTTTTTCAGGAATTACAAAAAAAGTATATTTTCCTGCAGCAAGATCTTTACCTTCAACTTTTATTGCTTTACTTGTTTCAAAAGTTGTTGCTTTATTAGCACCGGCACGCCAAACTTTTCCGTAAGGTACAAGTTCGCCCCAAATAGTCCTGCCTTTTACAAACGGACTGCTGTAATCTATTTTTATTGTAGCACCATTAATAGTACCGGTAGCTGTTGCCGCAGGGCTTGCAGGCTTTTTTTCCTGTGCAACTGCGACAGATGTTGTAAATACAGCCATAAACAATATGGCAATTTTTGCTGTAAATTTCATTATTATAAATTTGTGTTATAGTGTAAAGGTAATAACTTAAGCTATAAACACAAACACCAATAGTATTGTTAATCAATTTTAACAAACCTTTATGCTATACATATAATCATTTCTTTTGTATCGGCTTAAAAAATAGTATTTTTAGCATAAAATTACCGGTAATGAAAAACCCTGTTGCTCAAAATGTTGCTGATTTTTTAAAGCACTATCCACCTTTTAGCAGTCTCTCTCTTGCTGAATTGCTGGATATTGCTTCGCAATGTAAAGTAATATATCTCGAAAAAAACCAGGTTCTTTTTAGGGGCGGCGATACTACGCATGCAGACTTTTACATAGTTAAAGACGGGGCTGTTGGCCTTTCGCTTACATCTGATGCCGAAGAAACCCTTATAGATAAGTGCGATGAAGGTGATATTCTTGGATTAAGGCCCTTTTTTGCAAAGAATGATTACCTTCTTACTGCGCGTGCACGTGAAGAGGCTTTAGTATACGGTATTCCAATTACTGTTTTTCAGCCTTATGTTACACAAAACCCTAAAGTATTAGAGTTTTTACTGGAAAGCTTTGCATCGCAAACCCGTAATCCTTATGATAAAGAACGCAGTGGGCGTTTACTCTCTGAAAATACTATTTTTAATGAACAGGATGTAGATATACAATATTTCCAGCCTATAAAATACAGCCGCAACCCTATTACTGCCAACCCCGAAGATGTATTGATGTTTATCGCTAAAACTATGGCCAACAGTAGTATTGGGAGTGTAATTATTCAACGCGACCAGTTACCTATTGGGATTATTACCGATAGGGACCTCCGTTCTAAAATTGCTACCGGCCTCTTCCCAATTACTTCTGAAGCGCATGAGGTAATGACGAGCCCTGTTATAACAGTACCCGAAAACATATCGGTAGCAGAGGCGCAAATGATAATGCTTAAACACAATGTAGGCCACCTTTGCGTAACGCGCGACGGCAGCGATAAGTCGGCTGTTACAGGAATAATATCAGAACATGATGTTGTTGCGGCTCAGGCCAATACGCCGGGTGTATTGCTTAAGCAAACACGCAGGGCCACTAACAATAAGGAGCTTAAATACGTTCGCGAAAAACTAACCGACCTTATACAAAGTTCTATAGATAAAAACATACCTATTTCGCACATGTCTAACATTGTGGCCGAAATCAACATTGCCCTTACCCGCCGTGCTATAGAGCTCGCTGTTATTAAGATAGGTACCCACCCCCCTGTTCGTTTTACATGGGTAAACATTGGCAGCCAGGGCCGTAAAGAGCAATTATTGCTAACCGACCAGGATAATGCACTTGTTTTTGAAGACGTGGAAGCCAGCCAGTATGATGCCGTAAAACGCTATTTTGTAGAACTGGCAGAACTTGTTACAGAATCGCTTAACAAAGTTGGGTACGAGTTTTCGCCCCATAATATTATGGCCAGGAACCCACAGTGGTGTAAATCGCTAACCGACTGGATTAAGCAATACAATACCTGGATTAATACGCCTGCCGAGAAAGGTGTTGAAATTAGCACACTTTTTTTCGACTTTGATTTTATTTATGGCTATCCTGCTATTGAAGATACTCTAACCGAGACCATAAAGCAAAATATGACAAGGAATAAAAAATTCTTTGCTTTTCTGGCTAATGATACCCTTAAGAACCCGCCGCCTTTAGGCTTTTTCAGGCAGTTTTTAGTTGAGGGAGATGGTGAACATAAAGACAGCTTTGATATTAAGGCGAGGGCTTTAGAACCGCTTATAGATGCCGCGCGCCTGCTTGCTTTAAGCCAAGGGCAAACAGAGATTACTAACACTTACCACCGCTACAAAAAACTGGCTGACCTGGAACCGCAACATGCCGACTTGTATGATGAATGTGCCGAGGCTTTTAATGTATTACAAAAGTTCAGGACCGAAGAGGGGCTTATAAATAGTTCTAACGGCAGGTACCTTAACTTAAATGAGTTGTCTAAAACAGATAAGGTAAAACTTAAGAACTGTTTTCAGCCTATAAACGATATTCAGGATCTTATAAAAAATCGCTTTTCACTAACCTATATCAGTTAATTATGGCTTTTGAATGGCTAACAGGGACTACCCCGCAGTTTTGGAAAAATTATAGCTTATTGTTTGACAATGATAGTAATACGCATCAAAAACGCTACGTAGTTTTTGATATGGAAACTACAGGCCTTGACTGGAAGGAAGATGTTATTCTTTCTATCGGGGCAATAGGCGTTGTTGGCAATGCTATAGAAATTGGCGATTTTTTAGAAATATATATCCATCAGGATAAATTTAGCCCGCAGTCGGTCGCCCTAAGTGGGGTAATTATCGATTCATCAAATGAAAAAGTGGTTGAGGCTGAAGGTATGATACAGCTGCTTAACTTTGTTAAGGACGCCACTCTTGTAGGGCATAATGTAAACCTTGATATAGAGATGGTTAACCAGGCATTAAAGCGCCTTGACCTTGGCAGGATAAAAAACCCACTAATGGATACTAATGCATTATACCAGCGATGGAAAGATTTGCCGGATGATACACAAACGAGCCTTGACGAAGTTTGCGACGCTTTAAAAATTGATAAAAGCGATCGCCACACCGCATGGGGAAATGCATATACTACAGCAATGGTTTTTCTAAAATTAAAAAAGAAGCTTAATATCTAAATAATTACGCTTCAGGGTTGTTTTTCCGGCAGGATAATATGAAAGGTAGTGCCCTTCCCTATTGCCGACTCTGTATAAATGGCCCCATGATGATTAACAACTATACGCCTGCAAATGGCGAGACCAATGCCCGACCCAGAATATTCGGTGCGGGAATGCAACCTTTTAAATACTTCAAAAATTTGCTTTTGGTACTGTTCATCTATGCCAATACCATTATCTGCTATAGAGAATTTATAATAGCCGGAGTTTACAGGATGGCTAACATAAGCCGTAGCCTGCTCACTGGTTAGTTTTTCTGCACGTACAGTAACTTTAGGCTTTATGCCCGGTGCAACAAACTTTAACCCGTTGCCTATAAGATTATAGAATAACTGGTTCATTTGCAGTGGTACAGCGTCTATAATGGGCAAAGTGCCAATTTCTACTTCGGCGCTTTTTTCTTCAATAAGCAATTCAAAATCGCTTTTCACCGCTTGGACTATACTAAGAAGGTTAGTCCTTACAAATCGGGTATCCGGGTTTAATAATCTCGAAAATTCCAACAGGTCTTTTATAAGGAGCGACATCCTGTCAGACGATCTTACTATCTTATCTATAGTTGTTTTATGTATGCCCTCAGTATCCCTATCTTTCAAAAGATTAGAGAACATGCTTATTTTTCTTAAAGGTTCCTGCAGGTCATGGCTGGCTACATAAGCATATTGTTCAAGTTCTTCATTTGTACTCACCAGCCTTTGATTTATCTCGGCAAGTTCG
>Ga0247814_10000824_pt1 | contig 21150 bp, 14 predicted proteins | sample UWRJL179409R1_FD_179947 | JGI IMG/M metagenome (GOLD analysis project Ga0247814, IMG submission 179947) | Plant litter microbial communities from Arlington Agricultural Research Station in Wisconsin, United States - UWRJ-L179-409R-1 | ecosystem: Environmental > Terrestrial > Plant litter >... | reverse complement strand
AAATTCTTCCTGGTAAACTGATTTCTGGAGGTAAAGTTCGTATAGTTATTCCATCGGCGTTAGGTTATGGTACCGCAGGATCGGGTAGCGTACCAGCAAATGCGTGTCTGGATTTTGATATCGAAATCACTAACGTTACAAACTAATTGTTAAAGGCCCTTAATCGCTAAGGGCCTCTTTAAATACTTTGAGAATTCTTTCTCTCGCAAAAGCATGTTCAACTATAGGTTGGGTATGCTTTTCTTGTTTATATTCGGGTGCCCATCGGTAGATATACTGGTTTTTAGGATCAAAACGTTTGGCCTGTAGTTCGGGGTTAAAAACCCTGAAGTAAGGTGCAGCATCATTACCACAGCCGCATGCCCATTGCCATCCACCCACATTACTGGCCATTTCATAATCTAATAGTTTCTCTGCAAAGTAAGCTTCTCCCCAGCGCCAGTCGATCAGCAGGTGTTTGGTAAGGAAACTGCCCACAATCATCCTGACCCGGTTGTGCATATATCCGATCTGGTTGAGCTGGTTCATCCCCGCATCTACAATTGGATATCCGGTTTTTCCATTTTTCCAGGCTTCAAACTGCGCTTCATTATTAATCCAGCGGATCTTATCATAGGCAGGTTTAAATGATTGTGTTGAGGTATGCGGAAAGTTAAAGAGAATCATCATGTAAAAATCTCTCCATGCCAGTTCGGAAAGCCATTTGCTGGCTTTTGCATCTTTAGCCTTTGCTGCGGCCTCACGGATACTTACCGTTCCAAACCGTAGATGTAAACCGATCCGTGTGGTAGCGTCGTCAGCGGGATAGTCCCTGCGTTCTTCGTAAGCAGCTAATTTTTTCTCAAAATCGGCTGAAGGAAACTGCTGGTCTGATTCTTCAAATCCCAGCACTGAAAGATCGGGGAATGGAAGAGGGTTAGTTTGAAAAAGATGATCGAGGTATTTGTTTACCGGATAGGGCTTAAGATAAAATTCATTTAGCTTCTTTTCCCATTGTCTGAAGTATGGGGTGAAAACTGTATAGGGTTTTCCATCAGCTTTGGTGATCTCGTTTTTTTCGAATATCACCTGGTCTTTGTAGGTGTGAAAAGGGATAGATTCTGTACTGAGGTATTCTGCGAGTGCATCATCACGTTCTATGGCGTAAGGCTCATAATCATGGTTGGTATATACTTCTTTAACTTTATACTCGGAAAGTACTGCTGTCCATACTTCTTCTGGTTTACCATATTTAATCAGAAAAGAGGATCCATGTTGCTGCAGTATGGTCTCCATTTTTTGCAGTTCATGGTAAATAAAGGTTACACGCGCATCTTCAGGATCGAGTTCGTCCAGGATATTCTTGTCAAATATAAAGAGCAATAAAACCGGATATTCTCCTTTGAGTGCGCGATATAAAGCAGCATTATCGGTTAACCTCAGGTCTCTCCTGATCCAGCAAATGCTGATTTCTGTATTCATCTGTATGTATGGTTTGATCTGTGGTGTTTAATTTTATTGACTTATCGCAGTCTGTGCCGGTGTTATCCATTGCAGTGTTCCACAGCAATATCCTGCAATTGGTTATGCGCTGTAAATATCGGATAATGCGGTTTCAATATGGTCAAATTTGAATATAAAACCGCTGGACTGTAATTTCTCTGCTGAGGTATTGTTACTATTGATCACCACTGCGCTCATTTCACCCAGAATTAGCTGTAATACCCCGGCCGGTACATTAAATGGCCAAACCGGGCGGTGTAGCTGCTTTGCAATAGTTTTTGTTAAGGTTTTATTAGTAACAGGAAAAGGCGCGGTAGCATTATAAATGCCAGACAAGTGCTGGTTATCCAACAGATGCAAATATACCCGGGTCATATCAAGGTGATGGATCCATGGTATGTATTGAGTGCCCTTACCTAATGGCGCACCGGCAAAAAATTGTACAGGCTTAGACATGGCAGGTAATGCACCACTGTCTTTGCTTAAAACAACCCCAGTTCTGATTTTAACAACTCTTAGGCAAAGGGCTAAACCCTGGTCGGCCGCAGCTTCCCACTCTTTGCAGCATTTAGCCATAAAGCCTGTCCCTGCAGGGCTTTCTTCGGTCAGCACCTCATTGGCCCTGTCCCCGTAAATACCTACTGCAGCGGCAGAGATAAAATGCTTTACCTGGTTTACATTTTCGGCTATGGTTTTAAATAAAAGCTGTGCAGACATCACCCGGCTATCAATGATCTTTTTCTTTCTTTCTTCGGTCCATCTGCCATCTGAGATGTTTTCTCCGGCAAGATGAATGATAGTGTCTATCCCGTTAAGGCAACTTTTATCAATTTCCTGTTTATAAACGTCCCATATAAAAACTTTTACATCTTTAATGCGTTGTGGTTTCCTGGAAAGTAAAGATACCTGGTCGCCCCGTTCCAAAAGATTTTTGATCAGGTCTTTGCCAAGCATTCCTGTGGCACCTGTAAGTAGAATATGCTGGTTCATGTATAGATAACCTGAATTGAATAAGTTTGGTTTTAGGAATCATGCTCTATTTAGGGTTAACTTTTGTTTTGCTTATGTAAATATTGGCTTACGTATTAGTTGTTAGCATAAAAATGCTATATTTTTGATCTCTATTAATAGAAATTAAGTCTTAACTGAATGAAATCTAAGAAAATACTCGTCTGGTTCAGAAATGATTTGCGGCTGCATGACAACGAAATGTTGGTAGAGGCGATCGCTAAGTCGGACAGTATTTTGCCTGTTTATTTTTTTGACCCGCGCTATGCCGAGGAAGCTCTGGATGGGGGCACAAAAACGGGTATCATCAGAAGTAATTTTCTGATACAAAGTGTTGCCGCTCTTCGTGAGGCCTTATTAAAAATAGGTGGGAACCTCTTAGTGATCTCCGGTAAACCTGAAGATCATATTCCTGCCCTTGTAGAAAAATATGAAATAGCTGAAGTTTACCATCACCGTGAGGTGGCTACCGAAGAAACTACTATTTCTTCTAACGTGGAAGATCTGTTATGGAAACTCCGTGTAAACCTGAAGCATTTTATCGGACACACGTTATATAATAAAGAAGACCTGCCCTTTCCAATTAAAGATATCCCCGACGTTTTTGCCCAGTTTAAGAAAAAGACCGAAAGGGATGCGATGGTGAAAGACTGCTTCCCTGCACCCACTGAAGTTATTCTGGTAGAGGCTGAAGAATGGGGAGAGATGCCCCTAGCTGTTACAGATGATACAAAACCAGCTGGCGGGGAAGAGGAAGGTATAAAACACCTAAAAGAACTATTTAAAGAAGGTGCGGAGATTTATTTAAAAGTAAGTGCCAAGGCCCATGCTGATAAAGCTGCTTTTTCTTCAATGTTATCACCATGGTTGGCTGTAGGTTGTTTATCTCCAAGAAAGGTTTACTGGGCTGTTAAAAATGCAGAACGCAAGTTTGGTAACCATACCAATTTCAGTCATCTTATACTGGGGCTGCTTTGGCGCGATTACTTTAGGTTTATGTTTAAAAAGCATACAGTGAGTTTTTTTAGTGAAGTGGTTACCGAAACCAATGATCAGCTTACTGAACAGGAATATAATAAATTATTAAATCAGTGGAAAGAGGGACGGACGGGCCATGTAACGGTAGACCAGTATATGACCGAGCTTAACCATACTGGCTTTATGTCGCACGCGGGCAGGCTGCTGGTAGCAACTTTCCTGATTTATGTAATCAAACTGAACTGGTTAGACGGGGCTGCGTATTTTGAGCAGAAATTAATCGATTACTCCCCTGCAAGTAATTGGGGCAACTGGGCAAACATAGCTATTGGTGCAAAAGACCCCCGTTCAAAGAATACTTTTGATCTCGACAAACAGATTAAAATGCTGGACCTTGAAATTTTTGTTCCTTCTTAATAATTCTTGTCCCCGACTTCTGCATATTAATTGTTTTTCTTATGTTCAACACAATTTAAAGGCCAAAACTATTTTGTTGAAGATTTGTTGTTACATCAGGTGAAAAAATATTCTATCAGTGATATCGAGGGCTTAATCGGCATAAAAGCACATACAATCAGGGCTTGGGAATCACGATATAACCTTGTACCCCCAAAACGCACGCCTACCAATATCAGGTTTTATGATGAGGAAGACCTGAAGATGTTACTAAATATTGTGACGCTAAACGGTAAAGGATATAAAATCAGCAGGATTGCCAAGATGAGCAAACAGCAGATTTCGGAGATGGTCACCCAATTTAAGTCCGACTGGAATAACGATGCCGTACAGGTACTGCACCTTTCTGACGCTACCCTAAATTTTGATGAAGTTGCCTTTGCGGAAATCCTCTCTGGCTGTATCCAGGAAATGGGGCTTACCAAAACTATGGATTTGGTACTTTTCCCCTTTATGAAAAAGGTTGGTATGCTGTGGCAAACAGGTGCCATCGATCCTTCGCACGAACATTTTGCTTCAAATTTAATCAGAGACAGGATTATTGTCGAAATCGATAAAGTGGTTAAACCGGAAAAAGAAGATACCAAACGTTTTTTACTCTTTTTACCGGAAGTGGAAATGCACGAAACAGGCCTCCTGTTTGCACGCTATTTGTTAAAGAAATGCGGCATGGATACGCTTTATCTGGGCCCTGATATCCCATATACCGATGTAAAAAAAGTAGTTCTTTCTTATCGGCCTGATTATGCGTTTATTGTGTTAACTTCACTGAATCTTGGAAAAGATATCAATAAAATAATCGGAAAGGTAATGGATCATCTTGATGTTCCGTTATTGGTTGCAGGGAGTTTGATCTCTGAATTTGATATTCTTGTAGACGATAAGCTTACGCCTCTAAAAAACGTTTGCGATATCGTAGAATTTCTTGAAGAATTATAGCTGTTTTTTAAGGTAAAATCCTAATTTTGCCATACTTATACCAATTCTTAAACAATGGATAATTTATCTTATCTCAACGGCGCAAATGCCGAATACATCGATTCTATTTATCAAACTTATAAAGAAGATCCTACTGCTGTCGAATTTGGCTGGCAGAAATTTTTTGAGGGCTTTGATTTTGGAAGGAGTGCTGATGCTGGAGTAACTAGTGAAGCTGCTCCTGAGCATTTCTTAAAAGAAGTAAATGTCCTCAATCTCATTAACGGCTACCGTCAGCGCGGGCACTTGTTCACGCAGACCAACCCGGTAAGAGAAAGACGTCATCATTTACCCACCCTGGATATCTCTAATTTCGGATTAAGCGATGCTGACCTCGGTACGGTTTTTAATTCTGGCGTAGAAATCGGTATTGGTGCAGCCAAATTAAGCGACATTATTACTTTCCTGAAAAAGACCTATTGCAGGTCTATAGGTGCAGAATATAAATTTGTACGTACCCCGGAGGTGCTTGGCTGGATTGAGAACAAAATGGAAAGTGTGCAGAACACGCCAAGCTTCTCTATCGACGAAAAGAAAAGGATCCTTAGAAAATTAAATGAGGCCGTAAGTTTTGAGAATTTCCTGGGAACAAAATTCCTTGGTCAGAAACGTTTCTCCCTGGAAGGGGCTGAAGCTTTGATTCCTGCACTGGATTCTGTAATTGAAAAAGGGGCAAAGTTAGGAATCGAAGAGTTTGTAATCGGTATGGCACACAGAGGACGCTTAAACGTTCTTGCCAATATCATGCAGAAAACCTATAAAGATATTTTTGCTGAATTTGAAGGTAAAGGTTACAGTGCAGAATCTCCATTTGGAGGGGATGTAAAATACCACCTGGGTTATTCTACAGATGTAACCACTAACGACGGGAAAAATGTTCACTTAAGTTTATGTCCAAACCCATCACACCTTGAAACAGTAAATGGTGTTGTGGAAGGGATGACCCGTTCTAAAATTGATTTTAAATACGATGGCGACAACTCCCGTATTGCACCGATTCTGATCCATGGTGATGCTTCGGTAGCAGGACAGGGAATTGTATATGAAGTAATCCAGATGGCTGGCCTTGATGGATACAAAACCGGCGGAACGATCCACCTGGTGATCAATAACCAAATCGGTTTTACCACCAACTATAAAGATGGACGTACCAGTACGTATTGTACTGATATTGCAAAAGTTACGCTTTCTCCTGTATTCCATGTAAACGGAGACGATGTGGAAGCGCTGGTATATGCCATCAACCTGGCAATGGAATACCGTCAGAAATACAAAAACGATGTATTTATCGACATTCTTTGTTACCGCAGGTTTGGCCATAATGAAGCGGATGAACCTAAGTTCACTCAGCCTTTATTGTACAAAAGCATTGAGCAGCATGCCAACCCAAGAGACATCTATATCAAACAATTGATTGGTGAAGGCAAAATGGAAGAAAGCCTTGCTAAAGAAATGGAAGTAGAATTCCGGGGTATCCTGCAGCAAAGACTTAACGAAGCAAAGGAACTGACATCAACTTATACTGAAGTTAAGTTTGCCGGCGCCTGGTCTGAAATGAGGATTGCAAGTGCATCAGATTTTGATGTTTCTCCAGATACATCTCTGAGTAAAGAAGTATTGCTACCGATTGCTGAAAGCATCAGTACTTTACCAACAGACAAGAAGTTTTTCAAGAAAATAGAGAAACTATTTGCAGAGCGTAATAAGATGGCTACTACCAGTCATGTGTTCGACTGGGCTATGGGTGAGCAAATGGCTTATGCCAGCTTGCTTGCTGAAGGTAAAAGGGTGCGTTTAAGCGGTCAGGATGTAGAGCGCGGAACATTCTCCCACCGTCATGCTGTTTTAACACTGGAAGATTCGGAAGAAGAATATATTCCATTAGCAAATCTTTCTGCTGGACAGGCACCATTTGATATCTACAATTCACATTTATCTGAATATGGTGTTTTAGGTTTTGAATATGGTTATGCCATGGCAAACCCGAATGCGTTAACGATCTGGGAAGCACAGTTTGGTGATTTCTTTAACGGGGCACAGATTGTGGTTGACCAGTATATTGCCAGTGCAGAGACAAAATGGCAGCGTGAAAATGGTTTGGTGATGTTGTTGCCGCATGGTTATGAAGGACAGGGACCTGAGCACTCTTCTGCAAGGATTGAGCGTTTCATGGAGTTATGTGCAGATTACAATATGCAGGTAACCAACTGTACTACACCGGCTAACTTCTTCCATGCTATCCGCCGTCAGTTCAGTCGTGATTTCAGGAAGCCTTTAGTTGTATTTACACCAAAAAGCTTGTTGCGCCACCCGGCATGTGTATCTCCTTTAACAGATTTCACAGAAGGTAAGTTCCAGGAGGTAATTGACGATGTAAACGTGAAAACGGATGAAGTAAACAGAGTGTTATTCTGCAGTGGTAAGATCTATTACGAATTGCTGGAAAAACAACAGAAAGATGAGATTAAACATGTAGCGATTGTTCGTGTTGAACAGTTATATCCTACACCTTTAGCTCAGATGGAAGCTGTTTATGGAGGTTATAAAAATGCAAAAGAAGCGATCTGGGTACAGGAAGAACCAGAAAACATGGGGGCATGGCCATACATGCTGCGTAAAACCCGGAAGACAATCTTCAGCGATATTGAAGTGATCTCCAGAAATGAAAGCAGCAGTACTGCTACCGGATTTGCAAAACAGCATGCTGCACAGCAGGCTGCAATACTGGCAAAAGCATTTGAAACACCAGTTACTGAAGAAGACAAGAACATCGCTAAAAAGTCAGTTAATAAAGTATATAACGTAGATTAGAAAATATATCAATTATGAGTCTAGAAATAAAAGTTCCGCCAGTAGGGGAATCAATTACCGAAGTTGTTTTATCACGCTGGGTAAAAAATGATGGTGAGGCAGTAGAAATGGATGAAGTAATAGCCGAATTAGAATCTGATAAAGCAACTTTTGAGTTAACTGCTGAGCAAGCCGGAACTTTGAAAATAGTAGCTGCCGAAGGTGATACTTTAGCCATAGGTGCTGTAGTTTGTAGTATTGAAGATGGTGGAGCTGCCCCTAAAGCAGCAGCTCCTGCAGAAGAGAAAGCTGCTGTTGCCGAAGATAAGCAGGCTGCCCCGGTAGCTGAAAAATCTGGTGAAAGTTATGCGACTGGTACCCCTTCGCCTGCAGCAGGAAAAATCCTTGCTGAAAAAGGTGTTGATGCCGGTGCTGTAAAAGGTTCTGGTGTTGATGGCAGAATTACAAAAGAAGATGCATTAAAAGCAGAAAAAGCTGCTCCTGCTCCTGCAAAAGCAGCTGCGCCTGCAGCGGTTTCGGCTCCGGCACCAGTTGCCGGATCGAGAAACGAACGCAGGGAGAAAATGTCTCCTTTACGCAAAACTGTTGCGAAACGTTTAGTAGCGGTTAAAAATGAAACAGCAATGTTAACTACGTTTAACGAAGTTAATATGAAGCCTATCATGGACCTGCGTGGAAAATATAAAGATCAGTTTAAAGAGAAACATGGTGTAGGTCTTGGTTTCATGAGCTTTTTTACAAAAGCAGTTTGTGAGGCAATGAAAGATTTCCCTTCTGTAAACGCAAGAATTGATGGTGATGCAATTATCTTCAATGACTTTGTAGATATTTCAATCGCTGTTTCTGCACCAAAAGGATTGGTTGTGCCAATTATCAGAAATGCAGAAAGCATGAGCCTTGCACAAATTGAAAAGTCGGTAATTGAACTGGCAACCAAGGCACGTGACAGCAAGTTAACAATTGAAGAGATGACAGGCGGAACGTTTACGATCACCAACGGTGGTGTATTTGGTTCAATGATGTCTACCCCGATTATCAATGCACCACAATCAGCTATCCTGGGCATGCACAATATTATTGAGCGCCCAATTGCAGAAAAAGGAGAAGTAGTTGTACGCCCGATGATGTATCTTGCTTTATCTTATGACCACCGTATTATCGACGGCAGAGAGTCTGTAGGCTTCCTGGTTAGGGTAAAACAGTTGTTAGAAGACCCTGCACGTTTGCTGTTAGGTATATAGATTTCTATTAAATATAATGGGCCTGATGATTTAATCATCAGGCTTTTTTGTTTAACGACAAATTAACTATTTGTTCGCCATTTTCAAGTCATAAATTAGTTGATAAAAATATTATATTACTAATTGAGTACTTTTGCCTGGTGAAGAAAAGCTACCTACTATTATTATTTTTACTTGCTATAAGTTACAGCCTTGAGGCGCAGGATCATACAAATGATGCAAATGTTACTATCGGAAAAAGTATCTTTTCCAATGATGTTAAAAGGAACTTCTCCAGAAAAGGGGATTTCTATGTACACTGGGGATATAACCATTCGTGGTATGGAAAAAGCGATATCCGCTTCCAGGGACCAAATTATGATTTCACTTTAAAAGATGTTGTTGCCCATGACAGGCAGTCTAAACTGAGCTGGGATTATTTGAATCCTGGACTGATCACTGTACCACAATATAACCTTCGTGTGGGGTACTTTATAAAAGACAATTACAGTATTTCCATTGGCTGGGACCATATGAAATATGTAATGGATATTCCGCAAACGGTAGCAATTACCGGGACTATCGGAGATCAGATTTCTTCACCCAATGTACCAACCGGTGTTTATGCAGGAACCTATAACGGGGAAATGATTACTGTTACACCACAAATGCTTACTTATGAGCATACAGATGGTTTTAACTATGCAAATATAGAAATTGAACGTTACGATGATATTTGGGTAGCACCTTCAAGAGAAACCTCACTGACTTTAGAAACAGGCATAGGCCTGGGAATAATGGTGCCGCGCTCTGATGTGCATTTATTTGAACAGGGGCGGAACAACCACTGGAATGTGTCGGGATATGGTTTCTCTGCTAAAATGGGGCTGAAGTTTTATATCTCTAAAGGCTTGTATTTACAAAACACCACCAAAGTGGGTGCAACTAATTTAAAAAATGTACATACTACAGGCAGGGATGATATTGATAAAGCAAGCCAAAAGATCAATTATGTAGAAAACCTTTTTGCACTGGGATATCAGTTTTAGAGTTGCTCTGATTTTTCAGCCCTGCCCGATAGTTTTTGTATGGGTATTTACTCTTTTTTAGTAGTGATATAGAAATTTGGATCTGCTTTAAAATCAGTGTCTGTAATACCATCAACTGCTACAGTTTTCCATTTACTGGTTGGGTAGATCAGGGTAAAAACATTAGGTTTCAGGCTTACTTTAACCGGCATTTCAAATCCATCTACTACGTTTGTCCATTTATAGCTTAGCTTTCCATCGGTTATATGATAGCTCAGTACAGGAATTTTGATCGTCCTGAGGTACTGGTCGTAAACCTTGGCTAGTTTTAAACCGCTTTGTTTGCTGATATAGTTTTCAATCTGTGCAGTGGTAACCGTCTGGTGATAAAAAGTTTTATTTAATCCCCTCAAAATTTGTCTGAACTTTTCATCATCATTGATCAGCTGGCGAATGGTGTGGATCATATTTGCACCTTTAGGATACATGTCACCAGAACCTTCTTTATTAACCCCGTAATAACCTATAACGGGAACATCATTGGCAATACCCTTTCTGATACCAGCAACATATTCAGTTGATGCTGCTTTCCCAAATGCTGATTCCAGGAAAAGAGATTCAGAGTAGTTTGTGAAACTCTCGTGGATCCACATATCTGCGATATCTTTGGCCGTAATGTTGTTTCCGAACCATTCGTGCCCGCTTTCGTGAACAGTGATGAAATCAAACTTTAATCCCCATCCTGTATTGGACAGGTCACGGCCTAAATAGCCCTTTTTAAATTGATTGCCATACGCTACTGCACTTTGGTGTTCCATGCCCAGGTGAGGGGCTTGTACAAGCTTATAGCCGTCTTTGTAAAATGGATAGGGGCCAAACCAATGTTCAAATGATGCCAGCATTGGCTTAACATCGGCATCCCAGTGTGGTTTGGCTTTAACGCTGTCTTCCTTAAGCGACCAGTAATCGATGCTAAGGTCTCCATTTTCGCCTTTAAAGGTATCTGTCCAGTGTGCATAGTTTCCAATATAAAATGTGACACTGTAGTTGTTGATTGGGTTGCTGACGAACCAGTTATATTGCTCGTAACCGTCAGGCTGCGCAACGATGCTTCTCAGGCGTCCGTTAGAAACTTCCTTTAGCCCTTTAGGGATACTCACACTAATTAGTACACTGTCTACCTCATCACTTTGGTGATCTTTGGTAGGCCACCATGAGCTGGCACCAAATCCCTGGCAGGCAACAGACACCCATGGATCTCCTGCTTTGTCTTTGCTAAAGATAAATCCTCCATCCCACGGTGGTCTTCTGGCAATTACCGGGTTGCCCGAGTAAAATACGGTGAATTTATCCTTAGTACCTTTTTTGATGGTTTTTGGAAAAGTGATAAATACTGCATTAAACTCCCTTTTAAAAGGAACTTCCTGATTGCCATAAGTAACTTTATCAACAACAAGATTGCTGAACAGGTCAAACTGTAAACGACTGAAATCAGCCGCAGCTGTAAAATTGAATTCATTGCTGCCGCTGATGAACTTTTTGTCGATATCTATTTTAACATCGAGGTGATAGTAATTGATATCATAACAGGTACGCAGGGGCGTGAGCATTCCTCTAAGCGTATCTGCACGGGTAAAGGCAGTTCTTCCATCCATTAGCTGTGCCTGTGCACCAAAAGCACTCAGGACTACAATGAGGATACTATAAATAAAAGTTTTCATTATTTGACTGTGGTTTAAACGGTAATAGTGGTTAAAGGTATATATGAATAGTTAGAGGTAAATATAGCAGATATGTGCCTTTTTTTAGCAAACTGGCCTATTTTAACGTAAAAATCACTAGTATTTGCCACGTTCCGGCCTAATCATCGGCGAATGATTGTAACTTTATCCGATCATATATATACAGGACTTTATGGCCGGCAAAAAATTAATACCATCTTTTATCACTGCTTTGTTTACGCCAAAACTGATTGCGTTTATTAAGTTTGGGATTACGGGTGTATCAGGTTTGACTATAGATTTTGCACTTACCTGGTTTTTTAAAGACGAACTCCATTTTAATAAATTTGTGGCCAACGGCATTGGTTTTACGGCAGCGGTGATGAGTAATTATGTGATACATCGTAACTGGACATTTAAACATAATAAATCGAAGGCCGGTCCGCAGTTTGCGGTCTTTTTTACCGTTTCTGTAATTGGCCTGCTGTTAAATTCAGCTATTATTTTTCTATTGGATAATATGCTTTACGTGAACTTCTATGTCAGTAAAGCTGTTGCCATCTTTATTGTCTTTTTCTGGAATTTCAGTGCTAACTATTTCTTTGTTTTTAAATCTAAAGACAGGGAAAGCCAAATCTAAATACCTATGCATAACGAGCTTGCTGATCAAAAAACAAAATGGCTGTACCTTTTTTTAGGATTGGCCGCACTGCTTAATTTCAGTGGGTTGTTTGTTACTATTATGGGGCCCGATGCTGCGCTTTATGCATCCATTGCAAAAAACATGGTGCAGCATGATAATTTTTCAGAGCTGTTTGTACAGGGTAAAGACTGGCTGGATAAACCGCATTTCCCATTTTGGATAACCGCTGTCTTTTTTAAAGTGTTTGGCGTATCTACCTGGGCTTACAAATTACCAGGAGTGTTGTTTGTGCTGATGGCTGCGTTTTATACTTATAAACTTGCCAAAGCGCTCTATAATAAAGAAACAGGTTTGTGGGCTGCATTGATTTTGCTCACCGCCCAGCATATCATTATCTGTACAATGGATGTGCGGGCAGAACCCTATCTCACCGGCTTGATTATAGCAGCTGTTTACCATTTTCACCGCTCAATGGAAAAAAAATGGTTTGTTCATCTGTTGATGGCCTCCTTATTTGCCGCCTGTGCAGTGATGACCAAAGGTGTTTTTGCGTTAATTCCAGTTGGTGGTGCTGTAGCAGGCGAGTTGCTGATGAAGAAAAACTGGAAAATGGTGTTCAACTTCAGATGGGTGGTGGCCCTTGTACTGGTAGCACTATTTATTATCCCGGAAATCTATTCCCTGTACATACAGTTTGACCTTCATCCGGAAAAGGTGGTGTTTGGACAACAGCATGTTTCAGGTATCAAATTCTTTTTCTGGGACAGCCAGTTTGGCCGTTTCTTTAATACGGGGCCGATTAAAAAATCTGGGGGCGACCTAACTTTCTTTCTGCACACAATTCTTTGGGCTTACCTGCCCTGGAGCTTATTGTTTTATGCCGCAGTTGTGCAGTTTTTCCGCAAAAACTTTAAGCAGCCCGCTCAGGCAGATTGGTACTGTATCGGGGGGGCGTTATTAACTTTTCTTGTCTTTTCAGTATCAAAATTTCAGCTGCCTTTTTATATTGTAATTGTATTTCCTTTCTTTTCAATACTGTGTGCGCAATGGCTGTACACACTGCAGGCGGCAACTGCAATAAAAGCCGTCCGGATTACCCAAACTGTGGTGGCATCGATCATGGTGCTGCTGGTGATTATACTGCATTACTTTTTCCGTCCGGCCAGTCTGAACGTATTTACCATTGTACTGTTGCTATTATCAATTGGCCTCTTTGCTTTGATAACTAAGACTGAGGGTTTAGGACGTTTTAAAATCCTTTTTCAAACATGCACAGTTGTATTTTTTGTTAACCTCTACTTCAACCTGGCCTATTATCCGCGTTTACTTAAATACCAGGGGGATAGTGAAGCCGCATTCTGGATCAACGCGCATAACCCGCAGCAGCTTCCGGTAGTGCAGACCCGCATTGGTTTTGGTTTTGCGCTGGAACTGTATACCAAAGCACCGGTCTTTTACTCCTGGCCCGGCGGGCTTTCGCTCCTCCCGAAAAAGCCGTATTTGCTTTATGCGGATACCGACCTGGTAAACCAGTTTATCAGCCAGGGTTTGAAGGTGAAACGTCTGCAAACTTTTGATACATACCGTATCAGCCGGCTTAAAGGGAAGTTTTTAAACCATGCCACAAGGCAGGAAACACTGGCCAAAACAGAAGTTGTACTGGTGGAGTAAAAGATTAGCAATAAACCTTATTGCAATGCCTTATTTCTTTAGCGGTTTATTAACTTTGCACCACAAAAAAATATCATTATGCAATACGACGTCGTTATTATTGGTTCTGGTCCTGGTGGTTATGTTGGCGCAATAAGATGTGCACAATTAGGCTTAAAAACAGCTGTTATCGAAAAGTATAAAACTTTTGGAGGTACCTGTTTAAACGTAGGCTGTATCCCTTCAAAAGCATTATTAGATTCATCAGAGCATTTTCATAATGCTGCTCATACGTTTACTACCCACGGTATCGAATTAAAAGACCTGAGTGTGAATATGCCGCAGATGATTGCCCGCAAGGATGATGTGGTTGCACAAAATACTGCTGGTATCACATACCTGTTCAAAAAAAATAAAATTGACAGCTTTGAAGGGTTAGGATCTTTTGTAGATAAAAATACAATTAAGATTACTAAGACAGACGGCACGTCTGAAACGATTACTGCAAAAAATGTAATCATTGCTACAGGTTCTAAACCTACAGCATTGCCATTTTTACCAATCGATAAAAAGAGAATTATCACTTCTACAGAAGCACTAAATATTAAAGAAGTACCTAAAACCATGGTTGTTATTGGTGGTGGTGTAATCGGATTAGAATTAGGATCTGTATATGCACGTTTAGGAACTAAAGTTTCTGTAATTGAATTCCTGCCTTCGATCATCGCTACGATGGACGCAGGCTTAGGTAAAGAATTACAGCGCGTATTGAAAAAGTCACTCGGTATGGAGTTCTTTATGGGCCACAAAGTGACGGGAGCAACTGCCACGGACGAATCGGTAACTGTAAGCGCACAAAATTCAAAAGGCGAAGACGTAACGTTTGATGCCGATTACTGTATTGTAGCAGTAGGACGTACAGCTTATACAGCCGGATTAGGATTGGAAAATATCGGTATTACCACAGAAGAGCGCGGTAATAAAATACCTGTAAATGCACATTTGGAAACTACTGTTCCTGGTGTTTATGCTATCGGTGATGTGATTACTGGTGCCATGCTTGCACACAAAGCGGAAGACGAAGGTGTATATGTTGCAGAAACTATTGCCGGACAAAAACCACATATCAATTACAACCTGATTCCGGGTGTAGTTTATACCTGGCCAGAGGTAGCTTCTGTAGGTTATACAGAAGAGCAGTTAAAAACTAATGGTACAAAATACAAAGCTGGTTCTTTCCCATTCAAAGCGAGTGGGCGTGCTAAAGCAAGTATGGATACTGATGGTTTTGTAAAAGTGCTTGCAGATGAAGCTACTGACGAAGTATTAGGTGTACATATCATTGGTCCGCGTGCTGCAGATATGATTGCAGAAGCAGTAGTTGCCATGGAATTCCGTGCATCGGCAGAAGATATAGCAAGAATCTCTCATGCTCACCCTACTTATACTGAAGCTACCAGGGAAGCTGCACTTGCCGCAACGGGTAACAGGGCAATACATATTTAATATTTTGCGCTCATAGCGCGTTACTATAGAATTTAAGAACCTGCAGCTAGTCTGCGGGTTTTTTTATACCCGGTAAGGGGTAAATCTTAGTCAGTGCCGCAGCACTGATTTTAATCAGCCTCAGGTTTTCTTCCAAATGTCCATGCTGCACTTCTACGTTGATATAGGGGATCTTCTGCTGCATAGCATAGATCGATAAGGAGCCATCATCCGCGGCAAAGGGCGACTGCAGTACAACATTCACATTTTCCTGTTTGAGCAGGTTGAATATCGCTTTTTCGGTAACCAGTATCATATCGTCCGGATCCATTTCAAAGTTGATATGCACAGAATCTGCTGCGCTGGACAGCTCGTACCCTGGAAGATAACTCCTGATCCCAAATGCGCCATCGCCGTTATTATGCAAGGTGAAAATATACCCCGGCTTTTCCTGGTTATAGTAGTTTATAATTTTCTTGCCAGCACTATCGAGCATATTAACCACATTATCATCCCATAAGCCATATTTTTTTAGCCCTATCTTTATGCCTTTTGGGGTATAAATACTATTTGGGTCGGTCTGAAAGGTTTCTTCGTCGTTGATGAATTTGAAGTTACGGCCACCGCCATACTGACAATCTACAATTGTGCCACCATGCACGCTCAAATACAGAAAAGCCGCTTTAACGCCTGTATCTTCATTATCATGGATTGCCAGGAAATTGATATTTGGCTCCTGATAGCGGTATTTTACCAGGTTTACTTCCAGATCTCCCAGTGCAAAAAATGACGTGTCGCTTGTCATTCCTTCAAAAACAGGCGGGTGCTGGGCTGCTGCTTTCAGCGTAGTGCATAGTAAGATCAGTACGATTATATACCTTGATAACATAATAAGTTTTACGATTGGTTTTGTTTGTAAAGCAAAAAAGGAACCACAAAGGGTTCCTTTAGATAAATATACAATTAAATCTATTTAGTGCTGGTGGTCCAGGTCGTATTCTTTAACCTCTTTATGGTCGTAGGGCGCAACCATCAGTTCGTCGATAGTTACGCCTTTTTTATTAAAACCGAAACGGTCCAGCATACTATCAAAAATCTGGTACATCACCGGAACCACTACAAGCGTAAGGAATAGAGAACTTAGGAGTCCGCCGATAATTACCCATGCCAGTCCGTTTTTCCATTCTGCACCTGCACCACTTGCCAGGGCTATCGGCATCATACCGATCACCATCGCAATGGTTGTCATCAGGATAGGTCTTAAACGTGCATGGTTGGCTAAAATCAGTGCCTCGTGTGTAGTTTTTCCTTCTGCTTTCATCTGGTTTGTAAAATCGACCAGGATAATTGCATTTTTTGCTACCAGACCGATCAGCATAATCAGACCCAGAATCGTAAAGATATTTAACGCATTATTGGTTAATGATAAGGCCAGTAATGCCCCGATTACCGATAAAGGAATAGAGAACATCACCACGAAAGGATAAACAAAACTATCATACAGGGCTACCATAATCAGGTATACCAAAATGATAGATGCCATTAGCGCAATACCTAACGTACCAAAACCTTCCCCCTGATTTTCTGCATCACCCGCCCACACGTAACTTACGCCAACAGGTTTTTTCAGTTTGCCAGACTCTTCCAGGTCTTCCAGTTGTTTTTGGAACTCGGCCACAACATCACCCGTAGGTCTTCCAATCGACTGTGCTTTTACAGATACCGACGTACTTTTGTCCCTTCGTTCCAGCTGACTCGGTCCCGCGCCCTCTTTAATTTCCGCAAATTGCGACAGCTTAACCTGTTTGCCTTCGGTATTTACAAAAATCAGGTTTCTTACATCGTTGATGTTTTTCCTGTTAAAAGTCTGGTAGCGGATATTGATATCGTACTCGTACTCTCCTTTTCTGAATTTTCCATCTGTATTACCGCTAAAAGCAGTTTGCATAGTAGAACCTACCGTTTGCAGACTTAGCCCAAGCGAAGCCATCTTATCGCGGTCTACCTGCACATTGATCTCCGGGCTACCACCTTCTACAGAAAGCTTAAGCTCGGCAGAACCTTTAATCTTTGACAGGATATCCATGGCAGACTTTGCATATTTCATTGCACTGTCCAGGTCAGATCCCATTACTACCAGCTCGATTGGTGCATTTTCAGCAATTCCCAGGATACTGATTGGTACAGTTTTTACTTTTGCACCTACAAGGTATTTGGCTAATTCCCGGCTTACTTTGGTAGCATAGATGCTGGAGTTATCTGCACGTTTATCACGTTCTACCAGTTTTACATTGATCTCCGATTTATACGCCGTAGCCTGAGTACCACCGAAGTCGCCACTAGACTGTCCTACAGTAGTAATCGTTTGGATAATCTCCGGTTTCTTGGTCAAAAATGCCTCAGCCCTTTGTGTGGTCAAATTAGTTTGTTCTATGGAAGCATCTTTTGGCAGCTCTATTTGCACAAGAAATTCTCCTTTATCACTTTTAGGGAAAAACTCCGTTCCGATATACCCCGCAGGGATTAATCCGCATGAACCAAAAAACATTACGAGTACCAGTAAAATTGTTTTTCCTTTATTAGCCAGAGACCAGGTGAGGATACTCGTAATCCAGATCGTAAACTTTTTCAGCTGCTCTTCAAACCATAAAATGAAACGGCCAAATATATTTTTACCTTCTATTTTCTCCAGTTTACCGAAGCGTGAAGACAGCAGCGGTACAATAGTGAACGAAGAAAACAGGGATAGGAGTGTGGCAATGATTACCACTACACAGAACTGGCGCAGAATATTAGATACCAGGCCGGTGCTGATTGCAATAGGGAAAAACACTACCACAATTACCAGCGTGATAGACACTACCGTAAAACCGATCTCGCTTGTTGCATCATATGCTGCACGAACTTTATTTTTACCCATCTCCATGTGGCGATAGATATTCTCCAGTACCACGATCGCATCATCCACCAGGATACCTACTACCAGTGATAGCCCCAGCAGTGACATCAGGTTTAATGTGTAACCCAGTAAACTCATACCGATGAAAGTTGCGATTAACGAAGCTGGGATAGACACCATAACGATCAGTGCGTTCCTGATACTGTGCAGAAAGAAAAGCATTACAAACGCAACCAGCACAATGGCCAGTAATAAATCATGGATTACCGCATCAGCAGATTCCAGCGTGAAGATGGAACTGTCATTGGCGATAACGATCTTTAAATCGTTTGTTTTGTAATCCTGCATCAGTTTGGCAATCACTGTGTGCACACCTTTACTCACTTCTACCGCATTGGCATCTGATTGTTTGATGATTTGTACGGCAATTGCCCCTTTGCGGTCGATACGGGCAAGCTTGTCTACTTCTTTCTGTGTATCCCTTACGTCTGCCACATCTCCCAAACGGATTTGCGCACCATCTTGTCCGGTATTGATAACAAGGTTACGTAATTCATCCACATTTTTATATTTACCAGATAAACGGATCAGGATGTCCTGCTCCTGTGTTTTTACACTACCTGTTGGAAAGTCCAGGTTAGAAGTTAAGATTGCCTGTTGTACCTGTGGTACGGATAATCCATAGCCCTGTAATTTATCTGCATCCAGTGCAACTTCAATTTCCCGTTCCTGTCCACCTACAAGGTTTACCTGCGCTACACCGGTTACCCTTGAAATAATTGGCGCAATACGTTTGTCAATTAAGTCATAAAATGCCGCATCGTCCATTTTGGCAGAGGCCGACATAGTAATTACCGGCAGGTCATCCAGCGAGAACTTATTCAGTGAAGGCGGTTTTACTTCTTCCGGCAGATCTGCCAGTATCGAGTTTACCTTACGCTGTGCTTCGTTTAGTGAAAGATCTACATTAGCCTTGTCATTTAACGTAATCGTAACTACAGATAAACTTTCGTAAGAAACTGCGTTCAGTTTTTTGATGTTCTCCATGGAGGAGACCGCATCTTCAATCTTTTTTGTTACGGTATTTTCTACCTCACTGGGGGAAGCTCCGGGATAAATCGTAGATATGGATACTACGTTATTGGAGAACTTTGGAAGCAGTTCGTAACTTAAAGAGAAGTAGCTCAATAGCCCCATTAAGGTAAGCACGGTAAACACCACAATTACCAGCGAAGGACGCTTTATTGATATTTCTGTTAATTTCATCAGTCTATATTTTAGCGGTTATGCAGCTGCCACGGTCAACTTTATTGCTCATTGAGCGGTATGCCCGGGGCAGCTTCATCTATATCGGTTTTGTATTATTTGATTGGAGCAACGGTACTGCCATCAATTAAATTGATTTGTCCGCTCACAATAACTGTTTCACCTTCTTTCAGTCCTTCGATAATCTCTACCTGATCACCAATAGTTCTGCCGGCAATTACTTTGCGCAGTTTAGCCGTATTTCCGTTTTCCAAAACAAAAATCTGGTTGCTGCTTACACTGCCTACAAAAGAACCGCGTGGAATCGTTATCGTAGCTGCCTGTGCAGGGAATTTAAAAATCGCTGTTCCATACATACCTGCCTTAATCGTATTCTTATGGTTGTTTTCTACTTCAATCTCCACCGGGAAATTTAATGTTGCATCTGCTTTAGGCGCAATGAAAGTAATTTTACCAGAGAAATTATCTGCCGGAAATACATTAGACTTGATCTGTGCCTGGTCGCCCACCTTCAGGTTGGCTACCTGTCCTTCATTTACATTTACTTTCAGCTTCAGTTTTGATACATCAACGATTTCGAATAACTGTGTTCCCTGTGCGGTAACAAAAGCACCAACTTCAATATATTTTTTATTAATGATCCCGTTTATCGGAGCTTTGATGTTAGCATCGCTTACCCTGCGTGCAGAGCTCTGCAACCTTAACCTTGCATTTTTGGTAGCCAGCTTGGCCTGGTCGAGTTGCTGTTGTGTTACACCGCCTGTTTTGAAAGAGCTGCTATAACGTGCTTCATCTTTGATCGCATTTTCCAGGGTAGCCTGTGCGGTTTCGCGGTCGGTATTGATAATTTCTGCATCAATACGCGCTAAAACTTGTCCTTTACTTACACGATCTCCTTCTTCAACGTAGATTTTACTTACCCTTCCTGCATTTTCTGAAAGAAAGTCCAGCTCCTGCCTGGGGATAAAATTACCATTCACACTAAAATCTAAATCTACGGGTTGTTTTTTCACTGCTGCGATACGTACACTGATGGCGCCGCTTCCCTGGGATACTAATGCCGTTTGTGCATCATTTTTCTTTTTATTGCTGTTAAGAACCCAGGCAATAGCTCCAATGACAACTATAATTAGAACGACTGTTATAATTCCTCTTTTCATTTTAATAGTGATTTTATATTTCCGTTAGATTTGATTAATTGGATTTCGGCGATCTTATAATTTAACAAGGCCTGGGTATAGCTGTTTTGTGCTTCGGTTAGTGCGTTTTCTGTATCTAACAGATCCGTTAATGCCGCTAAACCGTTGTTATAGTTGTTCTGGGTACTGTTGTAAATTTCCTGGGCAAGCTGTACATTCTGACGCTGCGCTTTAATCGTATTGATATTGTTTTTCAACTGGATTTTCGCATTTTCATAGGCAAGGTTTAAGGAGTTCCGGGTATTCCGGATATCTTCATCGGCCTTTCTGATATCTACATTTGCCTGGCGTACCCTCGATCGTGTGGCGAATCCATCAAATATGGG
>Ga0247814_10000823_pt1 | contig 21191 bp, 15 predicted proteins | sample UWRJL179409R1_FD_179947 | JGI IMG/M metagenome (GOLD analysis project Ga0247814, IMG submission 179947) | Plant litter microbial communities from Arlington Agricultural Research Station in Wisconsin, United States - UWRJ-L179-409R-1 | ecosystem: Environmental > Terrestrial > Plant litter >... | reverse complement strand
TTTAGGTATGAAAACTACAATTGAAGAAGGAAAAACCGCAGCAATCACGAGTTACATTCTCATTATCGGTGTGTTGATTGCCATGTCGATGAATGGTGAGAAAAAAAATACTTTTGCCTCGTTCCACATTAGGCAGGCATTGGGATTATCGATTACATTTATTTCGCTCGGACTCATTATCAGCAATTTCAACAGCTTTATGATTTCGGCAACCATGTGGCTTTTCGTTTCCATTTTATGGGGATATGGAATTTTCAGTGCCATCAATGGAGAAATCAAACCACTGCCTTTATTGGGTAATTTATTTCAAAAAGCTTTTAAAAGTATTTCTTAATTATGGCATTATCGTTACAACATCTGGTTAAAGAACCGAAAAATATAAAAGAAAAAAATCCGCTGTTGCTGCTAATTCACGGTTATGGCAGCAATGAAGAAGATTTATTTTCATTTGCCTCAGAACTTCCTGAAGAGTATTATGTGATTTCCGCACGTGCGCCTTATGATATGTCATATGGAAGTTACGCCTGGTATGCCATTAATTTTGATGCTGATGAAAATAAGTTTTCCGATTTGGATCAGGCAAAATCATCTCGCGACCTGATTGCCGGGTTTATTGATGAAATATGTATTGCTTATCCGATTGACAAGGACAATATCACGCTGATTGGTTTTAGCCAGGGAACAATTCTGAGTTATGCCGTGGCGTTGTCTTATCCTGAAAAAGTGCAGCGTGTAGTGGCGATTAGCGGTTATTTGAACCTTGAGATTCTCGCTTCGGATTATCAAAAAAACAACTTTTCCAATCTTACAGTATTTGCTTCCCATGGCAGTGTTGATCAGGTAATTCCTGTAGATTGGGCACGCAAGGCAAAGCCAATTCTGGACAATTTAGGAATCGCGAACGTTTACAAAGAATATCCTGTCGGACACGGTGTGTCTCCGCAAAATTTTTACGATTTCAAAAACTGGCTCGAAAATAAATAAGAGAATTATTTTTGGTACAACAATGATTGTACGGTCTCAAAAGAAACTGTTTCATCAGCGTTGATGAAATATTTCAGTAATACTTCTCCCCAATATTCCCCATCGCTGTAATCGGCGATAATCCATCGGTGGTTCAATATCCGTGCTTTATTGATAACGAATTTTTGCGCACCAATCTGGTCTTGTCCGATATATGGGTTGCCTTTCGGATTGGCATTCAGATCCATCAGTTTTTCAGTCACATATGGTATTAATTTTTCATACGGAATGAATTTTTCAGAATTAGCGTTGTCAAAATAGTTTTGTGCGTTTTGGTTGAACTCCAATGAAAAATAACCGGCATCAGCCAGTTTTGCAGTTACCGATGCAAGGCTGTCTTTGTATTTCGTATTCGTTTTGCTGAATTGCGACTCCTCAAACGCAATACGCTTACTAAAATACATGAATGTGAATATATTCATCAGAATCGCGATAATAAACAGGTAAAGGAATAATGATTTTTTCATTTTTAAAATATTAAATGGTAATTTCTAAATTATCGTAGGCTACAAACACGTTTGGCGGTAATTTTTTTTGTATTTCTTCATGGAAACCGAAAGTGTGACTAATGTGCGTGAGATAGGTCCTTTCGGGCTTGACCAAAGCTATAAAATCCAATGCTTCCTGCAAATTAAAATGAGTAGTATGGGTTTCTTCTCGTAAAGCATTCACAACCAACACTTTTATGCCAATTAACTTGAGAATTTCAGATGGTTCAATCGTTTTTACATCTGTCAGATAGGCAAAATCATCAATCCTATAGCCAAAAACCTGCAGATTTCCATGCAATACATTAATTGGAATGGCTATTTTGTCTCCAACAGCAAATGGAACATCGTTAACCACTTCAATTGGAGTCACTGTTGGCGCTCCGGGATATTTATTTAATGTTTCAAAAACATAATCAAAACGCCTGCGAAGATTGTCAATAACCCGTTGGTGCGCATAAACCGGAATGTCTCCCTGACGGAAATTAAACGGACGAATGTCATCAAGACCAGCCGTATGATCTGAATGTTCGTGTGTATACAAAATACCATCAACATGCAGGCAGCCCGAAGCCAACATTTGTTGCCTGAAATCCGGTCCGCAATCTATCACAAATGAATAATTATCCCAGTGAATCCAAGCCGAGACACGCAGTCGCTTGTCTTTTGAATCATGGCTGAGTGAAACCGGATGATTGCTTCCGATTACCGGAATTCCCTGTGATGTTCCTGTACCGAGAAAATATACTTTCAATTGTGTTATTTTTTACAAAAATAGTATTAATTCTCTTTCGTTACAGCCCTATTTTGCTAACTTTGTAATGTATATATGCTATCAGAAAGAAATGGATACACAAATAAAATTAAAAGGCGACAAAGTCATTGAACAAATCCCTTCTACCAAAGACAAAGCGCTTCGTATAAATTTGAATGAAAATATTTACGGAACATTTGCTGAAATTGGAGCCGGACAGGAAACCGTCAGACATTTTTTCCGTTCCGGAGGTTCTTCGGGAACGATAGCCAAAGCAATGTCGGCTTATGATAAAGACTTTAGTGATGCCATTTACGGTATCGAAACTGATGGCCGATATGTTACTGAAAGCAGGTTAAAAAAAATGCTTACCCATGAAGTCAACCTGATAGAAAGACGTTTGAGCAGGGAAAAGCATCCTAATAAAATGTTCTTCAGTTATGCCAATACTGTCGCTACCATTGATTTTGCGAAACAATTTAAAGGCCATGGCTGGGTTGGAATTAAATTTCAGATTGAGCCTGATGAAGACTACAACGAAATCATCATCCACATTCGTTTTAAAGAAACAGATGCCAGACTGCAACAGGAAACTTTAGGTATTCTTGGTGTGAACCTGATTTATGGGGCATATTACAAATACAATGATCCGAAGAAATTGCTTCGTTACTTATACGATCATCTCGATAAAGACCAGTTAGAGATTGATACCATTAATTTTTCAGGGCCACGTTTTGCTGATATTGACAACCGTTTGATGAGTTTGCAGCTGGTTAAAAACGGAATGACCGATGCGGTGATGTTTGATCCGGAGGGAAAGAACATCCTTCCTGCTTCTATTTTGTACAAGAAAAACATTCTTGCTTTGCGTGGAAGTTTCCGTCCGGTGACAAGTGTCAACATGGACATGTATGAGAAATCGCTCAAGATGTTTCTCGCCGAAAGCAAAGTAGAAAAAGACAATACACTTGTAGTTTTTGAAATTACCTTATCCAATCTCCGATCAGAAGGTGAAATTGATGAAAGGGATTTTATGGATAGGGCTGAACTTTTATGTTCTTTGGGCCAAACCGTAATGATATCGAATTTTCAGGAATATTACAAAGTAGTAGAATATTTCTCTAATTATACCAAAGCCCGAATGGGTCTGGCAATGGGAGTGAATAATCTGGTCGACATTTTTGACGAGAAATACTATCGCCATTTGAGCGGAGGAATATTGGAAGCTTTTGGTAAATTATTCTACAGGGATTTGAAAGTATTTTTATATCCGATGCTTGAGGATGGAATTGTGATTGATTCTGAAAACCTGAAAGTGCATCCAAGAATGAAAGAATTGTATAAATTCTTTAAATTCAATGGCAAAGTGGTTGATATTGATGATGTTGATCCGCATACACTGGAAGTCTTTTCCCGTGAAGTTTTGAAAATGATCGCCAATGGAAAATCCGGTTGGGAAAGTATGCTCCCGAAAGGTATTGCCGAGTTGATCAAAGAGCACCAGCTTTTTGGTTATGATCCCAATAAGATTTTAGAAAATTCGAAATAGATTTACACCATATAATAACAAAGAGTCAAAACCAGAGATAATATCTTCGTTTTGACTCTTTTACTTATATACCTATTTCAAAATTTGTGCAGCATGGTTCTTTGTTTTGACATCCGAAATTACTTCTTCTATAATTCCGTTTTCATCAATAATAAATGTGGTGCGGTTGATGCCGTCAAATAGTCTGCCCATGAACTTTTTCGGACCCCATACTCCAAAAGCATTGATCACTTCTTTGTCTTCGTCGGCTATAAGCGGGAATGGAAGATGGAATTTTTCCTTAAACTTATTTTGCTTTTTCTGGGAATCGGCACTTACACCAAGCAACGCATAATTGCCAGCTGTAAAACGTTCGTAGTTGTCGCGCAAATCGCAGGCTTCGGCAGTGCATCCAGGAGTATCTGCTCTCGGATAGAAAAATACGACCAGTTTCTTTCCTTTGTAATCTTCTAGCTGATGAAATTTTCCATCTTGGTCGAATCCTGAAAAATCGGGTGCAGCATCGCCTTTTTGTAGTGTAGTCATGAATGTTGGTTTTGAATACGGATTTTCTGTTTGCCCCGGATTAGCGAAAACCCCGGAATGCGGACAGTATAACATTTTTTGCATTTATAAAGCGACCAAAGGGAGCTATTATAAAGGCTTAAAATGATACTGGCCGAATGAGGAGTTGCAGCGGAAAGCCGGATTAGGCACATCATAAAAATTGTACTATTTTTACTTTATAAAAATACGAAAATGACCCAACAGGAACGCGCGGCTTTTGTTATAAATACGTTAAATGACTTGTACCCCGAAATTCCGATGCCGTTGGATCATAAAGATGCATACACGTTATTGATCGCGGTTTTGCTTTCTGCACAATGTACTGATGTAAGGGTAAATCAAATTACGCCTTTGCTTTTTGCGAAAGCTGATAATCCGTATGATATGGTGAAGATGAGTGTAGAAGAAATTCAGGATATCATTCGTCCGTGTGGTTTGTCGCCCATGAAATCCAAAGGAATTTATGGCCTTTCTAAAATTTTGATTGAAAAATACGATGGCGCTGTGCCGCAAAGTTTTGAAGGACTTGAAGAATTGCCGGCTGTGGGACATAAAACCGCAAGTGTTGTGATGTCGCAGGCTTTTGGGATTCCGGCGTTTCCGGTTGATACACACATTCACCGACTGATGTACCGCTGGAATTTGTCCAGCGGAAAAAATGTAGTGCAAACGGAGAAAGATGCCAAGCAGATTTTTCCTAAAAAACTCTGGAATGGCCTTCATTTACAAATTATATGGTATGGAAGGCAATATTCTCCAGCCAGAGGTTTGGATCTGGAGAAAGATATCATTACGAGAACCATTGGAAGGAAGTCGGTTTTAGAAGAATATGCAAAAAAAACGTCCCGATAATATCGGGACGTTTTCTTAATTAGCTATGTTTTCTATGTTCATTTTACCCACTTTAATAAAGCTTAATGCTTTTGAGTAATTTAATAAAAAAGATATTGTTTCTTTTTTAGGTTTCATAGAATTGTTCACTAATGTCTTTTTAGAGTAAATTTTTGCCATATTGTGTTTTTATGTTTGTTATAATCTACAACGTGGCAATATTTGAAATATTGTTAATTAGTTAAAATAATTTGGTGTTTTTCTATTACTTTTCTCAAATTCATGAGTGCGTAACGCATTCTTCCCAATGCAGTGTTGATGCTAACGCCTGTCAACTCCGATATTTCCTTGAAACTTAAATCCTGGTAAATACGCATTATAAGAACTTCCTTTTGATCTTCCGGTAATTCTTCAATGATTTTTTTAAGGTCTTTTTCTACCTGCTCAGAAATCATTTGATTTTCTATGGTCATTGAATTGTCAGTCATGATAGAAAAAATAGAAAACTCATCAGTTTCCCGAAACATAGGCATTTTTTTGTTTCTCCTGAAATGGTCAATAATCAGGTTGTGGGCGATTCGCATGACCCAAGGCAGGAATTTACCCTCTTCATTATAAGAATTGGATTTTAAAGTTTTGATTACTTTGATAAAAGTATCCTGAAAAATATCATCAGTGATATCCCTGTCGGAAATTTTCGAATAGATGAAACCGTATATCTTAGATTGGTGCCTATTGATGAGTGTTGACAAAGCTGTTTCATCGCCTGCCACATAACTCTTTACCAATAATGCATCTGGGGTGTGTACATTAGCCATAAAATACCTTTTAGTTTTGTTTTAAATCTTGAGAAATTTCTCTAAAAAGTAATTTTTTTTATAGGCAAACGTTAAATTAGGATTAATATTTAAACCAAATGTAGCACAATTTTTTTTTCAAAAACAAATTATATGTAAACTTTAACAGATTAAATGCAATATGAAAGAAATTGTGCTACTTGGTTTACTGGTAAACTTTTACGTAATCAATTTCAAAAGTTTGGGGAAAAATAGAGTCATCTACTTTTGGTCCGCCAAAATCTCCGCCAATTGCTACATTCAAAATAAAATAAAATGGTTGGTTAAATGGCCATACTTCTTCTGTCCTGTTTTCAGGATTAAAGGTATATACCAATTTATTGTCTACGAAAAAATCGATTTTCTCTTTGCTCCATTCGGCAGCATAAATATGAAATCCTTCTTCGATATCTTCAAATTTGGTTTTTTTTGTGTTGATTGTGTTGCCATGACTGTCCTGCGTATGTAAAGACGTGAAAACCATATCGGGTTCGCGGCCTACATATTCCAGGATATCAATTTCTCCACATTTTGGCCATTTGGCTTCGCTGATATTTGATCCGAGCATCCAGAATGCCGGCCAGATTCCGTGACCAACAGGCAATTTAGCCCTTGCTTCCATTCTTCCATATTGGAATTCCTTTTTGCCTTTAGTAGTGATTCTGGTCGATGTATATTTATCGCCATCCTTTTTGGCTGTAATAATCAATTTGCCATCTTTAAGCTGATGGTTGTCTTTTGTGTACAACTGCCTTTCGTGGTTTCCCCAACCGCAATTAGGGCAGCCATCTCCCATTTCGTAATTCCAGGCTTTTTCGTTGAGCGTTGTGCCATTAAAATTCTCTTCCCAAACCAATTTGAGCTTTGATTTCTGGGCAAAACAAAAATGGGTAGCAATTAATACGAATAACAGGATTGTTTTTTTCATGCAGTTTTAATTTGAAAATTGGAAATTAGCCTCAGTGGTTTGGGCAGAATTGGTTCCTACAAATACTTTAAAGTCTCCGGGTTCAGTTTCCCATTTGCCATTAACTGTGTAATATTCAAGTGTTTTCTCATTGATTGTAAAAGAGACTTTCTTTGTTTCATTTGGCTGTAATTCAATCATTTTGAAATCCTTGAGCTCTTTGACAGGTCTTGTTGTGCTGCCTATCAGGTCTCTGATATACATTTGTACCACTTCTTTTCCTGTATACTTACCAGAATTTTTAATATCAATGGAAACTTCAATTTTACCATTTTTTGTTAAAGAGTTTGTATCCAGTTTAAGATTCGAATATTCAAATTTTGAATAGCTCAGCCCATAACCAAATGGATATAATGGCGTATTTTTTTCATCAGTGTAATGTGACCAAAATACACTTTCGGGTTCATTCATTGTTGGTCTTCCGGTATTCTTATAATTGTAGTAAATCGGAACCTGTCCGACATTTCTCGGAAAAGTCATCGGTAATTTTCCACTCGGATTGTAATCTCCATATAAGACCTGCGCAATGGCGTTGCCGCTTTCTGTTCCTAAATGCCACGCCTCGACAATTGACGGAATGTGCTCATCAGCCCAAGGAATGGTTAGCGGACGTCCGTTTGTCAATACCAATACGACATTTGGATTTGCCGCATAAACCGCTTCGAGTAATTCCTGCTGCACGCCTGGCAAACCAATTTCTGTACGGCTTCTGCCTTCACCGGTTTGCAAACCATGTTCTCCAAGAACCATAACTACGACATCTGCTTTCTTAGCCGAAGCGATAGCTTCCGAAAATCCGCTTTTATCAGTAGTATTGATATGTGTTTCCCAGACAAATTGGGTTCTTCCAATAGCCACATCGGCACCTTTGATATAAGTCAGCTGATTGCCTGTATATTTTTGCATTCCTTCTAAAACGGATACGGCTGTATTATCATCGGCAGCGATTCTCCAACTTCCAAGCGGACTTGTCTTATCATTGGCCAAAGCACCAATTAATGCAATTTTTTGATTGGATTTCTTAAGTGGCAATAATTCAGTATTGTTTTTTAATAAAACGATTGACTTTTTTGCAACATCGAGTACGCCTTCATGAAAAGCGGCTTTCCCTACTGTTGCTTTTTCATAGGCTTCATCACAATATTTATAAGGGTTTTCAAAAAGACCCAATTCGAATTTCGTTTTTAATATTCTTTTTACCGCGTCATCTATAAGTAGCTCTTTCACCTTACCTTCTCTTACAGATTGCGAGAGATATTCAACATATACGTAAGATTCCATGTCCATGTCTGAACCTGCGTTTAATGCGATTTCAGCAGCTTCTTTACCGTTTTTGGCGTAGCCGTGCGGAACCATTTCAGCTATTGAACCCCAATCAGAAACAACAAAGCCATCAAATTTCCAATCTTCTTTGAGGATTTTCCTTTGTAGATAAGCATTTCCGGTTGCCGGAATTCCGTTGAGTTCATTGAAAGAATTCATGAATGTTCTTACGCCGGCATCAACAGAAGCTTTGAAAGAAGGCAGAATAATATTGTGTAAAGTAGATTCGCTAATATCAACCGTGTTGTAATCTCTGCCTGATTCTGCAAAACCATAACCTGCAAAGTGTTTTGCACAGGCTAAGATTGTTTTGTTTGATTTGAAATCTTCACCCTGAAATCCTTGTATCCTTGCAATCGCAATTTTACTTGCTAAATAAGGATCTTCACCCGAGCCTTCCATTACTCTTCCCCATCTGGCGTCTCTGGAAATATCGACCATTGGTGCAAAAGTCCAATTGATGCCAACAGCAGATGCTTCTTCAGCAGCTATGGCCGCCGATTTCTTAATCGCTTCCATATCCCAGCTCGCAGATTCTGCCAGTGGAATTGGGCTAATGGTCTTAAAACCATGAATTACATCGAATCCAAAAAGTAAAGGAATTTTTAATCTGGTTTGTTCTACTGCAATTTTCTGGATCGCGCGAACATCTTTGGCTCCTTTAATATTAAGCATTGAGCCTACCCAGCCTTTTTTGAGGTGTTCGTATTTTTTTGCTGCCTGACCTTCTTTTGGAGCAGGACCGGTTAGATCATAAAATCCATTATATTGGTTAAGTTGTCCGACCTTTTCTTCCAAAGTCATTAGCTTTAAAAGTGAATCGACTCTTATATCAATTTTGCTTTTTTTATTAGATGAAGAAACAACTGGTTTGGAAGAATTACAACTGAAAAATAATACGATAGCTATAACAAACCCATATTGGAATGGATGTCTTTTTCTCATTCTTTAGATTTCGATGATTTATAAACAGTCATTAACAAGAAGATTAGCAAATGCTAATCTTCCTGCCTGACTAAAACAAAATGTAAATATTTGTTATTATTGGTAAACCCTAACGTAATCAACTTCCATTGAAGACTGGGTAAAACCTGGAGCAACTGTTCCTCCAAAATAACCGCCCATCGCCACATTCATGATCAGGAAAAAGTCATGATTGAATGGAATGGCAGTACTATTTGCAACAGAATGGAACAAGACATCATCAACATAAATCTTAATCGATGTAGGACTCCACACAGTTTTGTATATATGGAAGTCGGTAGATGCATTTGCTATCGTTGTGCTATTACTATTGGCATTACCTGCTGAACGACCAGGATAATGCAGCGTTCCGTAAATTACGTTTGGCTGATTTCCTTTGTGCTCCATAATATCAATCTCGCCACAAGCTGGCCATGCATTAGTATTTACAGCACCCAGCATCCAGATTGCCGGCCATGTTCCGCCACCAGTAGGTAGTTTTGCACGTGCTTCAACTTTACCGTATGTAAATTGGAATTTACCTTGGGTTTTGATTCTTCCGGAAGTGTAGCCTGAACCTTGGGCTCTTAGTGTAATTTTTAAATTTCCATCTGCCACAGCAACATTGTTTGCACTGTTTGAGTAAGATTGAACTTCCTGGTTACCCCATCCGTCAACACCATTCCCTAAATCATAACCCCATTTTGTAGGATCGGGAGCACCATCTGTATTGAATTCATCAGACCATATTAAGTTGGTATAATCTGTTTCAGGCACTTGATTTGGTGGCGTAGTAGTGAAGATATGGTACCATGCCAATGCATCATTTCCTCCCATAACGGCTCTTACAACCATCCGGTTTTCGGTTATGGATAAAACTTCGTAAGAATTTTGCCCGATGTAATAACCCATAAAACCATTATCCGAAAATCTTAATACGGTTCCTGTTGTTTGGGATTCGTGCAAAGGATTTTGACTAACAACTGATTCAGAAGCTCCTAATGATACGTTTTTAATTCCACTGGTATCATAATCATAACAATTATCAGAACCGGCGGTACCTCCAACAACGGATTGGAATGCAGTATTGAAAAATGTTCTTCCCTGGTTATTCAATTGGTATTTTAGCTGATTGCCATCCAAAGAAAAAGTCAGGATATTGTCATATAAGCAACTGCTGTTTGGTGAGCCCGCTTTTTCAAATGGTGCAGCCATGTAATAATTGGCATAATAATTTTTGGTTTCATCTGAATCATTTTGTCCAACACCTAAATGTCCGGGTTCTGATGCTGAGAAATACCAATTCTTTTGTGTACCTCCAGTTAAAAACTGTACGGTTTCAGGATCTTTGTAATCATACAGAACATCCAATTCAATTGTCGTATCTGTGTTTACACCGCCTTTACCATTAGCAACAACTGTAATAACATAATGGTGTAATCCTGGTTCTGTTAATGGTTCATTGAAAACTCCACTTGGTCGCGCAACAGGAGTTTCACTATCAACAACATAAGTGTAAGAAACAGCATTGGCGGCTGTTGCAGTGATCTTTACCATTCCGGAACCATCACCATTGGGATGCGTTCCATCCTTACCAACTATTTCAAAATTGACTTCGAGGTTCGTAGGCTTGGTTAATGTTCCGAAAGATTTCTCATCTTCCTGACAATTTACCATCAATAGGATCGTAAAAAGGGAAACTAAATTAATTAATACTTTTTTCATTTTCATTTTCTTTTTTTAATTGGATTGTGTAATATCATCAAAATAATAGGTAGCTCCAGTACCTGCTGTCCCAAAACCAAAGAATAGTACAATTCTTTGATAATTGTTAGCATTTACAATACCTGTAAAATCAAAGGTCACTTCTTCCCATCCATTAGCAACAGTAGTGGTAGCACTTTTTTCAATATTGATTGTAGCGTTAGATAATTTCTCCAGTTTCATCAAAACGACAGTTCCTGCCTGAGGAGACCAGACTTTCATTTTAATTTTTTGCATGGCAGCAAAATTTATTGGGCTTCCTAATTCTATAAAAGAACCTGCCCAAACTTCAGAACCATTGTTTTTTGTTAAAGCGGCTACCTTTGTAGAAGTATTGATTCCGTTGCTTTGCGGATTATTGATTACCTCAGAATTAGCTCCGCCAAAACTTGTAAATGTGTAAGTTAATGTTGGAGACTGAAAATTTAATGGCAGGTTTACCGTTTCAGCACCGGAAGTCAGATCGATATCATCGAAATAAAAATTTTGTCCGGTTCCGGCAACACCAAAATCAAAAAACACTACTATACGCTGGTAATTGTTAGCATTTACAATTCCGGCAAAATTAAATGTCAGTTCTTCCCACCCGTTAGCAACTGTACTTGTTGCGTCAACTTCTGTGGCGATATTAGCATTTAATAAATTTTCAAGTTTCATTTTTACTATTATTCCCGATTGAGGAGACCAAACTTTCATTTTGATCTTAGTAAGCGTAGCAAAATTAATTGGCGCACCCAATTCAAGTGCAGATCCAGCCCATACTTCTGAAGCGTTATTTTTAGTCAGCATAGCAACTTTGGCACTGCCATTACCAGCACTTACGTGAGGATTATTAACCACTGCTGAATTGGCTCCACCAAAATTATTAAACGCGTAATCTAATGTAGCAGACTCAAAATCAACCGGCATTAAAATCGGATTGTTTACAATTGTAATTGTTTCAGTATAATCAGTAGTTGCTACACCTCCGCTTAAAGCGACAACCCTGATTGTATATGTACCTACACTTGAATAGGTATGAGTTATTGCTTCACCTTCCATAAACTGAACCGGAACCTGGGCAGGATCTTCACCAAAATATACCTGGAAGAAAGTCTCCAGGTTAGCTTTAGCTTTAACACTGACTGACATATTATCGCCCGGCACATCGCTTATATCAACTTCTAAATTGGTTGGTGCCAAAAACGAAACCGTTAACTCTTGAGTTACTTCTGTCTTTTTCCCATTAACAGTCATTGCGATTATAGTTACCTGATAAACGCCTTCAGGATACACGTGTTTGGCAGATGCTCCAGGAACCAAAAAGGCAGGTTCTGCATCACCGTGACCAAAACGAATTTCATATTCAGTTACTCCTTCTCCACGCGGTACAAATGAAACGGTACCAGAATTGTCCTGTGTGATGGTCATCAATGCCGAAATGTTATCAGGAGCAGTTAATGCATTCACATCAACATCATCGTTCTCCTTTGCACAACCGGCAAGGATAATTAGAGCGAACAGACTTAAAATTAAATGTATTTTTTTCATAATTCTTATTTTTTAGTAACCTGGGTTTTGTTGCCAATTGCCGTTAGAGAATCGGATTTCTTCATTTGGTACAGGAAAAACTTCATTCTTTCCTGTTGTAAAGCCTGTGATTTCCTGAGCTGCTTTACCCGTTCTCACCAAATCAAAGAAACGGTGTCCTTCTCCTACCAATTCAACTCTTCTTTCTGCTAAGATGAAATCTGTCAATGCAGCTCCTGAAGCTGAAATATCATGATTGTTATCGCCGAAAGCTCTTCTTCTAACTTGGTTAAGATATTCTCTTGCCTTACCGTCATTAATTCCGCCTCGGTTAAATGCCTCGGCAGCCATTAATAGAACATCAGCGTAGCGAATTGACCTGTAATTATTTGGGTTAGTCAAGTTTGCATCGCCAATATTTTGGTCGCCTTGGCGTGGTATGTATTTTCTGTTATAGTAACCCGTATGCTTATACCCAATACCGTATTTAACGCCAGCATTATTGTTATAAGTCGTATTTGCAGCAGCAAATGCTACGATATCCAAAATGGAAACGGATTTTCTGTTATCGCCCACTTCAAATGCATCAACAATTTTTTGTGTTGGCACATTAAAGCTAAATCCTGAATCATAAAGAGGCGCACTAAGGTTTCTAACTCCATTGAAACCAACAGCAACATTACCTTCACTACACTGCAGACAGGTAAAACTGGCACCTTCAGCATCAGTATATTGGATTTCAAATACAGACTCAGGACCATTTTCTCCGGAATTTTCGAAAATAGCGCTGTAATTAGCAACTAAACTATATGATCCTGAAGTAATTAGTTGGTCCAAAACAGTAGATGCATTTACAAATTTCTCCTGATACAAATAGGCTTTTCCCAATAATGCCTGGGCAGCTCCTTTTGTTGCTCTACCACTTTGAGCGGCTACTGGGTTAAGGTTGTCTATAGCAAAGAGTAAATCTGATTCTATAGATGCATATACCTCAGCAACCGGTGATCTTGGGATGGTTTTTTCATCATCTAATTTGAAACGTTTGTCTCCGCTTAAAGGAATAGGTCCAAAAAATTTCACTAATTCAAAATTGTAGTAAGCCCTAAGAAAACGGGCCTCAGCTATAACCTGATTTTTATTTGGAAAATCCGTTTTATCTTTAAATTCCAGAATATAATTCGCCCTGTTAACTCCGGCGAACAACCAATCCCAAATATTTTTGAGCTCTGCATTTACTGCAGTATGATTCATGTCATCAATTTGCTGAAAACCAGCAACGTCATTGGCACTTTCACCACCGGAAAGTGTATTATCTGATGCAATATCTCCGAGCATTACATTTTTAAATGTCGCGTGAAGTAAATCGTATGCTCCAATTAATGCACTATTATAGTCAGCTTCTGAGTTAAAATAGTTTTCTGAATCTATAGAATAAACTGGATCACGCTCTACAAAGTCATCCGTACAGGAAATAGCTATTGTAACTATAATTCCTATTAGAATTCCGATTTTTAATATATTTTTTTTCATTATTATTATTTTTAAAATTGTAAGTTAAACCCAACCAAATATGTTCTCGGTACCGGATAAAATCCATAATCAATACCTGAACCAATAACACCACCACCTGAATTTGGATCACCACTGCCTAAAGCACTAGGGTCAAAGCCTCTGTATTTTGTGAAGGTATATACGTTGTTTGCAGATGCATAGATTCTAACTTTTGAAAGCCCCATTCGCTCGGTAGCTTTTTTATTAATAGTATACCCTAATTGTACATTTTGGATTCTTAAGAATGATGCGTCTTCAACAAAATAGTCTGAGAAAAGATTGTTATTGGTTGCACCAGTTGTAACTCTTGGAACAGAATTGCTCGTTCCTTCACCTGTCCAACGATCAAGAGTATAATTTAATTTATTAACATCTGAAACTACTCTTTCATAATTTCTTACCAATTCATTACCTACCGATGCATAAGTATAGGAAACGAAATCAAAGCTTTTATAACTGAAATTAAGGTTGAATCCTAATGTATAATCCGCAATTGGATCACCAATATCGGTTTTGTCATTCACGTCTATTTTACCATCTCCATTTATATCCCTAAATTTTATATCTCCAGGAGCAGTAAGAGGCGTACCCAATGCAGCCTGTGTAGGATGGGCATCAATTTCGGCCTGATTCTGGAAAATTCCATCAGTTACATATCCATAGAAATAACCTAAAGAATGTCCGATTTCCATTCTTGATGGTGCTGGCTGACCAACTCCAAAACCACCGCCTTCAATATAACCCGTAGAATTTCTAACTTCAATCACCTCATTGTCAATTGTGGTAATGTTGAAACCAAAATCCAAATTAAAATTCTCTGAAAGTTTTTCTTTGTATCGGATAGAAAACTCATATCCTTTATTACTTACTTTACCTGCATTTACAGTTGGACTTCCTGATCCCGGAGCGGCTACACCCGTAATTCCGGACACGGGAATACGTTCGACTAATAGTGCCGCTCTGTTCTCTTCGAAATAATCAGCAGTGATGTCTATTTTGTCTTTCCATAATCTTAAATCCAAACCTAAATCTAATTTTTTAGCTTCTTCCCATTGAATTGCCGGGTTAGGCAAAACGCCAATAGCAGTTCCATTAACCAAAGCTCCATTAAAAACATAGGTTGCCTCTCCTGTTAATGTTCCTAAATAACGATTGTCGCCAATTTGATCATTTCCTAATACACCATAACTACCACGTATTTTCATGAAATTAAGAAATGCTTCTTTATTAAAGAAATTTTCTTCTGAAACTACCCAACCAGCTGTAAAGGCTGGAAAGATACCTTTCCTTTTATCAGGACCAAATTTAGTTGAAAGATCTCGACGGATCGTAGCTGAAATCAGGTATTTTCCTTTATATGAATAATCTAAAAATGCAAAATGCGACAATCTCCTCTCATCATATTGGTACGATGAAACATCTCTTACTCCAGCCCCACCTGTTCCTTTTGCTAAGTTGATATCAGCAAATTCCCATGAATTATTTGGCACATCATATCCACTTGCGTACAATCCGTTTCCAAATTGTTTAGATATAGTTGTGCCTAAAGTAAACTTAATTTTATGGTTTTCAAAAAGCGATTTTTCATATTCTGCAAATAAGTCCAGGCTATAATCATTATCCTGAATACCATTTTGGTCAACACGGCTTCTGGTTACGTCAAAGACCTTACCACCGTAAGACAATTCTTTAGCAAAGGTTTTTGATTTACTGTTAGATGTAGCAAAACCAAATCTTGAGGTAAATTTTAAATCTTTCAGGATATCATAAGTTAACTTAACATTTCCATTGAGCTTCTTAAGATTGTAGTCATTATAAGTATTTGCTATCTGAGCCAAAGGATTGATAACTTCAATTCCGTAACCAGGCGTACTTGGCACCAAACTAAAATCACCATTTTCATATACCGGTTGAATAGCCGGAACATTTAGCGCATTGAACAAAACTGACCCTAATCCATTTTCATTTAAGCTTCTTCTTTTAATAAATGTATAGGCAAAATTTGTCTGAAGTTTTAATTTAGAACTTAAGTCAACCCCTAAGGCCAAACGAGCGGTACTTCTTTTAAATCCTGATTTCTCACCTCCTACAATTCCTTCTTGTTTAAGATCGGAACCACTTAAGGAATAGGTGATTTTATCTGATCCGCCTGACACGGTAAAGTCATTATTCATAATTGGCGCTTTTTCAAACACCTTGTCTTGCCAATTTGTTCCGTCTCCCAGATTAGAGACATCTGCATATGGTGCTTCTTGTCCATTATTTACATAACTTTCATTCAATAGTAAAGCATATTCTGTAGCATTTAGCATAGACAATTTCTTAGTTGTCTCTTGGAAGCCGGTGTAACTATTAAAGGAGAATTTAGCTTTTGAATTTTTCTTTCCCATTTTAGTTGTTACTAACACAATTCCGTTTGCTCCTAAAGTACCATAAATTGCAGCCTGCGCATCTTTTAGAATTACAATTGACTCAACATCATCTGGATTGATCGTACCTAAATCCTGGCCCGGAACCGGAATACCATCTAATATGATAGTAGCTTTTGAATTTCCATTCGTTGCAATACCTCTAATCCTAACATCAAAACCCGCACCTGGCGCACCCGAATTAGAACTTACTGTTACACCTGCAACAGTTCCTTGTAATGCTTGTTCTAATTTAACAGGTCTAAGGTCTGCTATAGTTTCGCTACCAACTATGGCAACTGCACCTGTAATATCTTTCTTTCTTTTACTTGAATACCCTAACACAACAACTTCATCTAACGATTTAGTATCTTCCTGAAGACTTATTGCAACATTAGCATTACTACTTGTGACATTATATTCAACAGTTTTGAATCCTACATAGGTAAAAACAATTTTTGATCCTGCCGGAACACCTTTTAAAGAGAACTTACCGTCAAAGTCGGTTAAAGTTCCTTTGGTTGCATTTTTAACTTGGACATTGACTCCCGGTATAGGTAATCCGGAACCGGTTTCTTTAACAACACCTCCAATATCATAGCCTTGGGCAAAACCAAAACATGACAGAAGCAGAAAATAAATTAATAGATAGTTTGACTTCATATATTTGTTTTTTGTGAGTTCTAAAATTAATATCTTTTTTAAGATTTATTTAATAAATGCCACAACAAAAAATATACAATGCAAAAAAAGCGATGTAAATTTTTGGTAAAGGCAAAATAGTACTGTGGTTTCTCACTATTTAAGTTTTCAGATATGCATGTTTCTGTAAAAAAAATACTAAAAAAACTTATTACGCTGAGATTGTTGTGGTAATGTATGGGTGAAACTGTTAATGTTGTATTGTGATTATATAGACAAAATGTACTCAACAAGTCCTTGTTCGTGAGGTAAATCCATTTTCTTCCGCAAACGATATCGTTTAATCTCTACGCTTCTTACCGATATGTTGAGTAATGGAGCAATTTCTTTGGAAGATAGGTTCAATCTAAGGTACGCGCAAAGTCGCAAATCGTTGGGTGTTAATGCGGGATGCGCTACTTTCACTTTCTTAAGAAAATCTTTATCGGCATTATCAAATGCTTCTTTAAAAACATTCCATGTGTCTTCTTCAGAAATGTTTTTGGTAATGGTTGATATAACCGATTTGATACTTCTGTTACCATCATCTGAAGTCTTCTTCAAATCGTCTTTTATCAACGAAAGCAATTCATTCTTTTTAATCAGACTCATCGTAGAAACAGCCAGTTCCCTATTCTTTGCATCAAAATCCTGAGAAAGCTGCTCATTCCTGATTTTCATCAGTTGTTGCTCATTTTCCAATTCTTTGATTTCGAGCAACAGGTTATTTTCCTCAATTAACTTTTCTCGCTGTTGCTGGTAGTAATTTTTATACGATTTATTGATAAAATGCGCGAGTATAAAAATCAGTATAATATAAATAAACAGCGCTAAATTAGTTGTGTACCAAGGTTTTAAAATCGTAAATGCATAAACAGCCGTGTTTTCGGGAGATGAATTGGCAATTTTAGCCCTTACTTTAAAAACATAATCTCCTGGAGAAAGATTTTTAAAATTTACTGTCGACCTGGCACTCCATTCACTCCATTCTTCCTGCACGCCTTCCAATAAATACTGGTACTCTGTATTGATGTATTTATTGTATTCAGGAACGGTGTAACTAAAAGTGATGTTATTTTCATCATATTTGAATCTGCCTTCTTCAAGTACAGAACAATTCCTTATCTTTTGATTGAGCTTGTTGATGCTGATGTTCGAAATGGATACACTGTAATTTTTAAAACTCAGATCGTTAATATTGATGGTATAATACCCATCCGCAGTACCAATAAGATAAATAGAATTTGATAACTGGGTGATATTTTCAAAACCCGACATCGAGTTATTCAGAGATGCAGGAATCGGTATTTCATTCTTTTTCAGTTCATTACTAAGTTTACTGAGTGTAAAATAATGAATATAATTCTTTGTGAATAACCATAATTTGTTTGAATTATCAACAATCAATTTCCCCGAAGTGTATTCGTCTTTTTCAAACACAGAGCTCAATAATGCGTCCTTTTCAAACTGCTTTGTTTTTGAATTTAATCTGTAAATACCATCTTTATAGGCATAATAAATGACATTGTTAAATTTAGTAATACTTGCATTTTTTCCCTTTTTAGGAGATTGATAGGCGACATATTTACCCGAACGCAACGTTTTATCCAATTGCAATCGATACACGCCTTTGTATTCATGACTCACATACACATCGAGTGAATTGGTAATTTCGAAATAACGCGATGAGTAATCAAATCCGGCAATTTTATTTCTGAAGACCCACTGGTTATTGAATTTCTCCAATACCGAAATTCCATAATAATTCCCCTGAAGCAACAAATTCTTGTGGTAAGGTACGGTTTCGAATTTCCACGTTCCTGATTGAGAAAAAACAGACCGAGCTACAGTATCTTCAATTAGAAATGTACCGGAATCATGTCCGCAAAAAACCGAACCATCATATTCAAATAGCGACCAAACCTGCCCTTTCGTCCCGTTTATAAATTTAAAGGCTTCGCTGCTGTTATAATTCTTATAAAACAGTCCCTGATTTGTTCCAATGTAAAGCTTGCCGTTATGCAGTAAGGATGTATAAACTGTTCCGAATATCCCTGTATCATCAGAAAAGCTTTTCACTGGCGTCTGAAGGTTGATACAGTTGATTCCGTTGTCCAATCCTATCCATAAATTCTTATCTGTATCTTCAAATAAAGACAAGATTGTATTATTACTGAGTCCGCGATTTTGAGTGATATGGTATTTTACTTTTCCATCTGTCGTAAGAATATAAATTCCGTTTGACACCGTTCCGAGCGCAAAACTACTATCAGAAAGCATCTGGCTGCTGTAGATACTGCTAGCGGATAATTCCGATTCGGCTTCGGTGACAAATTTCGATAAATTTCCGTTGATGAGTTTATAAAAACCATTCAGCTGTGTTTGAATGAGCAAACCTTCATCATTCGAAAAAATATTGACAATTTTATTATTTTGCAGCACGGGATTATTAGAAACCAACTTGCTTTTTCCATTTTCTATTTCAAAAAGCCCTTCTTTTATCGTCTGGAAATAAACCGAATTGCTTGTCCTAAACGAACGCAGGACGCCATTGTTAGGAGAAATGATATTAAAAAGTCCCGACTTGGTATCGTAAATATAAATCCGGCTCAGGGATTGGAAAATCACCCATTGATCATAGTCGAGGATATTCCAGAATTGTTCATCATCCTGTAACTTATTTTTGATGGTTTGACTTAGAGACGTATATTTAAGTTGTGCATTGGCCTGTCTGGACCAATACCCAAATTCCATATAGCAACCCGTATAAATTTTGGTTCCGATAACTTTTACAGACCGTATGATTGTTTCATTTGGAGACGGATATAGACTCCACGTAGATCCGTTATACTCTAAAAGCCCTTCATTATTAGCGAAGAAAATGTAATGATTCTGGTCCTGCGAAATCATCCAGTTCTGATTCCCTGCACCATAAGTTGTAGATCCGTATTTAAGGATTGGTGGTAATTCCTGAGAATTTATTGTAAGGGAAATGAATAGAAAAAAGAATAAATGTCTTAAAAATTTAATTTTCCGCATTTTAAACATTAGTAAGGGTGGCTGTGATAAAGATAACATAAATTCTATGAAAATAGAGAGGCAAATGCTGTTAAAAAAAACAGCACGCTCTTAGGGAACGTGCTGTTTGCCAAAAAACTATCTTTTTATTTTTTTACAAAACGTGAAGCAGATTCTTTTCCGTTAATTGTAGCTTTCATTACATAAACTCCCGACTGAAGATCAGAAACATCTAATGAAACTGATTTGCTGTTTGGATTTTGTGCCAATACATTTTGTCCTAACAAATTAAATACAGCAACGTTTTCGATAGCATTCTTAGCATCAAGATTCAATTTATTTGTCGCTGGATTTGGATACATCGAAACCTGTGCATTTTGAAATTCGCTAACGCTCAAAGCTGCTGGTGTAACCAATACATTTCCTAAAGCAGCCTGATTGGCAGGATTACCATTTAAACCTGTTACCGCAAAACCATATTGCACTATCAATCCTGCAGGAATGGAATTTGCAGTGATGCTAAATTGACCCGGAGTTAAAGGTGTAGTAACCAATACATCTGTAGAAAAATTTGTTGCTGGGTTCAAACCTTTGATAAATGCAATTGCAGTATACCCTGAAGCCAAAGTGTTACTTACGACGTTTGCTTTGAAAGTAACAGTTTGTCCATCCAATGAAGCATCTTCAACATACGTATTACCTTCAAATATTTTATTTCCTATAGCTCCATTTGACCAATATGGATCAGCAGCATTATAAGTGTTAAAATTAGGATAAAGCGTAACAGAATTTGTTCCTGCATCAATGACAGTTTTAATATCTGCAACTCCCCATGACCCACCAAACTGATAAACATTAGCCAAATCGAAAACATTAGCATAACCTGACCAAGCGGCACTTCCGCTTACCGTAACTGTAACCTGTGCAGTTACCTTTGATGTAGTTGCAATTAAGCAAATCACCAATAAACTGATTGAAAG
>Ga0247814_10000822_pt1 | contig 21239 bp, 15 predicted proteins | sample UWRJL179409R1_FD_179947 | JGI IMG/M metagenome (GOLD analysis project Ga0247814, IMG submission 179947) | Plant litter microbial communities from Arlington Agricultural Research Station in Wisconsin, United States - UWRJ-L179-409R-1 | ecosystem: Environmental > Terrestrial > Plant litter >... | reverse complement strand
CCCGACATGCCACAACGCGGACATGAATTACCGCCAATCGGAATACCCAAAGAATTAGCATTTTTAGCTGACTGCTGATCCGGCGTTTCATCGGCTGCGATTGCAACAGGTTCAGGGCTGTATGGTTTGATAGCATTGCGTTTCTCACTACCATTAATGCCGCCGATTGGTTCTGTCACGGCATAAGACCTCGGAGCCGCCTGTGATCCGCCAATGCCGCCTATAGAACTGTCGTTTCTGGGAGCACCCTGATTTCCTGGTCCGCCGATCTCAATAGTGGTAAAATGCCGTGGTACGGCTTGGCCGCCGATATCAGGGCCAATGGGAGATTGAGGATCGCGTGGCGCTGTCTGGCCGCCGCCGATTTCAATTCCTAAAATAGCGACCAACATAAGAAACGGCAAAGCCAGTTTCCTTAAAAGAACGGATTTTGAGCCTGTGGCTCCTTTGATTGTTTTCATAATAAAATGATTTAAAAATTGATGATTGAAACTTTCTCGAAAAAAAAGCGTCCCTGTTGGTTGATTAATTCCGTCAGGGATGGCTTTTCTGTCAGCCGTTAAAGTCCGCTGACCTGGACTAGCGCAAGTGGGTTGAATGCACCGTTTTTAAGCGAATACATCTGCGCGTTGACTTCCTGATAGAACTCGATACCCAAAGCGAGAAACAAAGGTTTCGTACTGGCTGCGGTAACCTGATTGGTCTGTGCAACCGCGACGGTCGCGACCGCATCCCACGGCAAAATTGCCGTTGACGAATCGGTAACCGTGAAAACCTCATTTTCGAAATCGATTTCCGCTCCCGCAGAAATGATTTTGTAATGCGTCGTTCCCGAAGGCGCCACAATCATGTTCGCCGGAATAAACGGCGGAATATCCACCGTCAATTCGCCTGTAACACGATCAATAGCTGCCGTATAAGGAGCAAATAGGCTTGTGCCTAACTTTCCGCGGATGTTGAACTCAAATCCTGCTAAAAGCTCCGCTTCGCCGTCAATGACATTCCTTAATCCACGTTCGTTTACCAAATCCGCCTGGATCACCGTGACCATTATTTTGGTCAGCCTGCTGGCCATCCTGCTATCAGCAGAATTGATTAGCACGGCACGCAATGCGGTCCTCAGCATTTTCCCTGCGCGTCCGGCACGTCCAAACTCGGCGCCGTTCTCACGCGTCCTTTGAAAAGCTGGGTCGCTCATGATCCTGCTTTTCTCGATTCCTCCTTTCTCCCGGGCCAGGTGCCCGTCCAGTGAAGTCTTGTAAAAGGTAATCCCTCCGAGAGTACCCTTTAGTTTAATTATGCCTTTCTGTCTTGCCATAATTTCTTGACTTTTTTGATTAATAATTCTGTTCGATACTCCATCATTTTCAGAATCGTTGCAACTAATTTTTTGAATGAATTAATCAAAGTTTCAAGCAATGGCGCGACATTTCAAAGGGTCGTTGTCCGTAATTGCCTATAATTGCCCATAAGTATCAATAATTGCGGATCGCAGTTTCGAGAATTTACATAGCTTTGTGAAGTCTGGTTGAGGTAAGGCTGAGCCATAGCAAAGGCATAGATAAAGTATCAAAAGTGACAAATGGGAACTAGCAGCGGTAGAGTGTGCATGTACCCGAAAGACGTTCAACGCATAATGGGAAAAGAATACGTCCAGGCAAGGAGGTATTTAATCAAGATAAAGAAGCATCTTAAGAAAGAAAATCATCAGTATATTTCGGTGGAAGAATTCGCTAAATATTCAGGTCTTCCAATAGAAGAAGTTTTGCGTTGTATGTTGTAGGGATCCTAAGCAGAAAATTGATCTGCAGAACATTTGAAACCTCACCAAACTAGTTCAACAACCAGTATAAAAACTAGTCTAGCTTTTTGATATTCAGTAAGATTTTTGTATTTTTACATTTCACAAATTAATGCAATCAACTACGATTTCATAATTGGGCATAAATTCGGTTACCCGAATTAAATCAAATTTATAAAGCTACTGTTTACAGTATCTGAGGAGGGAAGTTTCAATCCCTCTTTCTCCGCGAAGGAAAACCGAAAGTGAAAGCTTTCGGTTTTTCTTCGGCCAGGATTGCCCGCCCGGGAACAGCGCCAGCTAATCCCTTCCAAATTCTTCCATTGCCTCCTAAACCCGAAGTATGCCTACACTACTACCGCACTACTACCGCATCAGTACCGCACTAATAGATTTTTGCCTTACCGCTATCATACCAAGCCATATCCCGACCCAATATTGTTAGATTTTACCTTATTTCCCTAAAACCACCCTGTATCATTTTAGGTGGTTATTGGTGATTATTGGCGGTTATTGACAGCCACCGTACGAACCTGCATTGTTATTTTAGAGCTTTGATACCACATTCGAGGTTTAGTTGCAACGATTTCAAGAATGACACACTGAGTATCAATCATTAAATAATCATTATTATGGCCAGACAATCAGGCATTATTAAAATTGAAGGAACGGTAGATGACCTTACATTCCTTAAGCGCGGCGGGAGGTATTTCGTGCGCAGGAAAGGCGGGGTTTCCCGAAGCAGGATGCTCCATGATCCTGCCTTTGAGCGTACTCGCGAAAACAGCAATGAATTTGCGCATGCCGCCAAGTGTGCGACGCAGCTGCGTCGTGCGGCGATGGTGCTCATCAAAAAAGCCCATGCGCCGAAGCTCAGCAACCGGCTTGTGTCGGTTTTGTTCAGGATCAAGAACTTAGACAGCACATCGGTACGGGGTGCGCGGCAGGTTTCGATAGGGCTTGCCACTCCTGCCGGAAAGGCGCTGCTCACCGGTTATGACTTAAATCCCGCGGCATCGCTTGCGGCTGTACTGCACGCGCCTTATGTGCTCACCGCTGCGACAGGAGCTATATCGATCACCGATTTTGTCCCTGCCGAAATGCTGCAGTATCCGCAGTATGCGACGCATGTGGGGCTTACGGCCGGATTTCTTATTGTGGATTTCGAATCTGGTGTTTCTACGGCTGCCTTAAGCGCTGAAACGCAGCTTGCGCTTGATGCTGCCGAGACTACCGTGACACTTACGCCATCGGCTGTGCCGACAGGGGCAGGTACAAAGCTGCATTTGCTGCTCGTGGCTTTCTATCAGGAGGTCAATGGGGTGTTGTGTCCTTTGCAGGATGGGCATTTTAATTCGCTTGCCGTGGTGGCGGTGGATTGATTTGCTTACATTGGAATTGTTCCCTGCCGTTTTTGCGGTGGGGAACTTTTTTTTTTGTGGGTGTTTTATGGCGCGCCAGAACGTTAGAATTATTACGATTTAAATTCCACTCCAACTTTTTATGAATATTATTTGATAATAATATAGTTAAAAGTCCAACCTTATTTTCGTTAGCGTTAATAATAAGAAAATCTTTTTTTTCCTTAAATATTGTTTATGCATTTTTATTATGTAAGAATAATAAAAATTTTGAATAACTCTACAAAATTATCTATCAGGATATTCAATTAACTTTTATCTTTGTAAAGAATTTGAAACATTCTACAAAATAGTATAGGTGCAGAAACAGTTAAAAGATATTGCTAATATAAAGTTTGGGCTTTATGTAAAACCACTTGAAAAAGGTTTTGCTAGGTACTTGCAGGCTAAAAATTTTGACGATTTTGGCAATCTTCAAAGCGAAATGGATGCCTTCGTAAATATAGACAATAAAAATGAAAGCCATCTTTTAGAAGATGGGGATGTGCTATTTGTGGGTAAAGGGTTTAGAAATTTCGCATGGACTTATAACAAATCTATGGGTCCGGCAATTGCGTCTTCTATATTTTATGTAATTAGACCAAACAAGCAAAAAGTTAATCCCGATTACATTACAACGCTTTTCAACTCTCAAAAATACCAAAATCAATTTCAAAGTATGGGTGCTGGGAGTTCTATTCCGTCTATAAGAAAAGGAGAATTAGAGAGTATTATGATGGTTATTCCTAATTTAGAAATACAAAATAATATAGCTACTATAAGTGCTTTACATTCAGAAGAAATCCAATTATCAAATCAAATTATTGAACAGAAAAAAGCCTTGTTTCAAGGTATAATCAACAAAATCGTAAAATAGATTAGTATGGAAAATAAAATCACACAAAAAGAAATAAACCAAATAGTTTGGAAAGCTTGTGACACTTTCAGAGGTGTGTTAAATAGCAATCAATATAAAGATTATGTACTAACAATGCTTTTTGTGAAATACGTTTCCGATGTATGGAAAGACAAAAAAACTTTCTACGCAATAAAATACAACGGTGATAATGCGCGTATGGAAAGGGCTTTGGCAAATGAGCGTTTCAAACTACCGGAAAATGCGACCTTCGAATTCCTATTTGAAAATAGAAACGAACCAAACTTAGGCGAACTAATCAACACTTCATTAGAGCGTATCGAAGATGCCAATAGAAGTAAATTAGACCGTGTTTTCCGAAGCATTGATTTTAACTCCGAAAACAATCTTGGGCAAACAAAAGACAGAAACCGCAGACTAAAAAACCTGTTGGTCGATTTTGCAGCAATGGATTTACAACCCTCCCATTTAGACGGAAATGATATTATTGGAGATGCTTACGAATATCTTATTTCGATGTTTGCGGGTGAAGAAGGCAAGAAATCGGGCGAGTTCTACACACCTAGCGAAGTATCTACACTACTAGCAAGATTATTAGACCCACAACCAGGAGACCGAATATGTGATCCAGCGTGTGGAAGTGCGTCGCTATTAATAAAAATGGCAAAAGAAGTGGGAAGTAATAACTTTGCTTTATACGGTCAAGAAGTAAACGGAAGCACTTGGGCATTGGCTAGAATGAATATGTTTTTGCACGAGATTGACGATGCTACTATTGAGTGGGGCGATACTTTAAACAATCCTCGTTTATTAGAGGGAGATAACCTAATGAAGTTCAACATCGTTACCGCAAATCCTCCATTTTCGTTAGACAAATGGGGCGCTGAAACAGCTATTGCAGATATGCATAACCGTTATCATAGAGGAGTTCCTCCAAAAAGTAAAGGTGATTACGCTTTTATTAGTCATATGATAGAAACTACTTATGAAGATACAGGGCGTGTTGGAGTAATTATGCCACACGGTGCATTATTTCGTGGCAGTAGTGAAGGTAAAATACGCCAACAATTAATTGAGGAAAACCTTTTAGAAGCCGTCATTGGCTTACCTGCCAACTTGTTTTTTGGGACCGGTATTCCTGCGTCAATATTAATCTTCAATAGAGCAAAAGGAAACAATACGGATGTATTGTTTATAGATGCTAGCAAAGGTTATGAAGCAGGGAAAAATCAAAACAGATTACGCGATACTGAAAAAGTAAGCGATATTAAAAAAATAGTTGACACCTATGTTAACTTCAAAAATACCGCACCACTAATTACTGAAAATGGAATTGTTGCAGAAGATAAATATGCTTTTAGAGCAACAATCAAAGATTTAAAAGAAAACGACTACAACTTAAACATTCCTAGATATGTAGATACCTTTGAAGAAGAAATAGCTATTGATGTAAAGCAAACACAAGAAACAATTGTATCATTAAAAAAAGAATTGGTTTCAGTTGAAGAAAAAATGAATAAGTATTTAATGGAGTTAGGATTTTAAAATAAAAACATGAACAACACCAATACAACACCAGTAATAAGCCAAGATATAATTAAATCAATAACAGTAGATTATAAAAAAACTGCTATAGGGATTATTCCTAAGGATTGGGAAGTAAAAAAATTAGGTGATTTATGTTTTGACAAAGGTGAATACGGTATTAATGCAGCAGCAGTTGATTTTAAGAACGACTTACCGGCATATATTAGAATTACAGATATTGATGACGATGGTTGTTTTTCAAGTTTTAAAAAATGTTCCGTTGATGATATAAATTCTAGCAATTTTTACCTTAACAAGAATGACATTGTATTTGTTAGGACTGGTGCAACGACCGGGAAAGCATATTTATATAATGAAAACGATGGTAAATTAGTATTTGCAGGTTTCCTTATTCGATTTAAAATTGATGTTAACAAGGTTAATGATTATTTCCTATGGACTTATACCCAATCAAAACCATATTGGGATTGGGTAAAAACAGTAAGTACGAGAAGTGGACAGCCTGGTATCAATAGTACTGAATATGCTTCTATTCAATTACCAATACCACCACTGCCGGAGCAACAAAAAATAGTAGAAATATTTTTTACTTGGAATGAAGCTATAGCAAAATGTAATACAACTATCAATTCATTAAAAGATAGAAATAAAGGACTTGCTCAACAATTGCTAACTGGCAAAAAAAGATTGAGCGGGTTTAGTGCTAAATGGGAAATGAAACCTCTAAGCGATTTATTAATTTATTCGCCACGAGAAGTAGATAAACCACGTGAACCATTTTTAGCGTTGGGTTTGAGAAGCCATGGTAAAGGTGTATTCCATAAGGTAGATTTTGAACCCAATGCTATTGCTATGACAAAACTATTTGAAGTAAAAGAAAATGATTTGGTTGTAAATATAACATTTGCTTGGGAACAAGCTATAGCAATTGCATCGAAAAAGGATGAAGGCGGTTTAGTGTCACACCGTTTCCCAACTTACACTTTTAATCCAAAAACTGCAACACATTCTTATTTTAAATTCTTTATTCTTCAAAGTTTTTTTAAAAGTATGTTAGAATTAATTTCTCCAGGTGGTGCAGGTAGAAATAGAGTAATGAGCAAAAAAGATTTTTTAAAGTTAGAAGTTAAAGTTCCAAAAATAGAAGAACAACTTGCAATAGCCCAAGTATTAGAAACAGCAGACCAAGAATTAAAGAGCTATGAAACCAAACTAGAAGCCTTGCAATTACAAAAGAAAGGATTGATGCAACAGTTGCTAACAGGAAAAATAAGAGTAAATGTAAAATAGAAAAAATCATGAGCACAACCTATAATATCTATATCGACGAAAGCTGTCACTTACAAGATGATGACTCAGAAGTAATGTGTATTGGTTATACAAAAATTAACCTTAAGGACTACGAGGCTTTAAAAAAAGTAATTAAAGCTATCAAAGTAAAGCACAATACGCCTACTGAAATTAAGTGGAACAAACTATCTACATCAAGATGGGAATTATACAAAGAGTTAATTGATTTCTTTTTTAGAAGCAATATAGAATTTCGAAGTGTGCTCGTCAAAAACAAGCAGAATTTAGGTCATATTCGGTACAATCGGGAAGACCAAAACAGCTATTATTACAAAACGTTAAGAATCCTGCTAAACAACAAAGTGTCTCATGGCGATGATGAATATCGGGTTTACCTCGATTTTAAAGACACAAGAGGCAAAGCACGATTATTGTTATTAGAAAAGGAATTAAATGCTTTTCATAATGAGAATTCACCTTTTAAACATTTTCAACATATTCACTCAGACGAAAATGAGTTTCTGCAATTAACGGATTTATTTATTGGTGCCATTTGCTATAAAGCACGAAAGGAATATATTAAAGAAAATGCCTCCCCAATAAGAAAGAAAGTAATTAATTACATCGAAGAGTGTTCCGGGTATTTGTTAGATGACGCTACAGAACCTTTAGAAACAAAATTCTTTATTGATGACTGGGTTATTAAAGCATCTTCCCAAATTAAACCTTTAGAGAATGATTAGTTTGGATGATTTAGAGGACTTATTTGAAGATTTAAGTATAGATGGTCCCGATAAAGCACAAATGTTTACAATGTATGGTCATTATTTAAATGATATTGTAAAAAATCCCATAGTCATCAAAGGGGTAACATTAACTTTTAATAAAAATGCGTCCAGACATCCTATCTGCAAAGGAAAGCACCAGTGTTTTGAGCACATCATTACACGGGAGAGCAAACATTCAGGAAAACGATATTTTGATCCTCAAAGAGCAAATAAAATACATTGGATTAGACCCATTCTGGAGAATGTAAATGACCCTAGAATAAAATATTTTGAGGCCATCAATGATGATAATGAAAATCAACAATTCTATTGGTATGAAGAAATGAATTTTGTAATTATCTTAAGGGAGATAACTCCTAATTTATTATTGATAACTTCTTTTTCTGTTGATAAAGAGGGAAGATATGGTTTTAAAAAACAATATAAAGCCTATAAAGAGAGGGCATAAAAAAACCCCACTTCGTGAGTGAGGTACGTATCTTTAGGCAATACGATTGGATGAACAAGTCATTCGCCAAGTCATTTACACTTTGTGTAGTGACACTGCAAAGATAATAATTAATTTTAATAAAACAATAGTTGTACCAAAAAACGCTATTAATAAAGAAAAAACAATAGATATGAGTACTCCATCTTTTATAGAAGATCATATAGCACAACTACCAGCATTAAAACTTTTAATGAATATAGGTTGGCATTATCTTACTCCTGATGAAGCTCTTGAAGCTAGAGGGAATAGAACTTCTAATGTATTATTGGAAGATATTCTAAAAGAACAATTGCGTAAAATAAACAAGATTGAATACAAGCAAAAAGAGTTTGAATTTACAGATGCAAATATAAGTAATGGTTTACTAGCGTTAAGAGATTTACCTGTACAAGATGGATATATTGCAGCTAATAAAGCATATTATGAATTAATAACATTAGGTAAAAGTTTAGAACAAACAGTTCTAGGCGACAAAAAGAGTTTCTCCTTTCAATACATTGATTGGAAAAACCTAGAAAATAACACCTATCATGTTACAGAAGAATTTAGTGTTTTACGTTCAGAAAGAAACGACCATTATCGTCCAGATATAGTTTTGTTTATAAATGGTATTCCGATGGTAGTTATTGAATGCAAAAGTCCAATAATAAAAGAACCTATTGATAAAGCTATTGAACAGCACCAACGCAATCAACAAGATGATGGCATACGTTCCTTATACTTGTATTCAAATATTTTAATGTCTATTGCTGTAAATGACGCAAAGTTTGCAACAACTGCAACACCAAAGGAGTTTTGGAGTTTCTGGAAAGAATTATTCAAAACCAAAGAAGAACAAGTACTTTGGGAAGATACTATTTCGGATATCAAAACTAAATCAGTAAACAAAGCAGACTGGAACAAGTTAATCGATTGGCACGAAAAAAGAAATGAGTTTATAGCAAACGTGGTTGATAATGCAGAAACCGTAACTGAACAGGATAAGTTGCTTTTTAGTTTTTGTGAACCGAAACGAATACTGGATTTGATGTTCAACTACATTGTATATGATGATGGGGTAAAAAAAATAACCAGATATCAACAGTACTTTGGAATTAAAAATACTTTAGCCCGTTTAAATATTAAAACAAACAACAAATATACTGGTGGCGTTATTTGGCACACACAAGGAAGTGGAAAATCACTAACAATGGTAATGTTAGCACAAATGATTGCTTCGCATCCTAATATCAAAAACCCTAAAATTATATTAGTTACTGACCGTATCGATCTAGATAGTCAAATTACAGAAACATTTCAAAAATGCCAGTTTCCAGTAGAAAATGCGGAAGTTGGTGCATCAAAAGAAATCATCAAAAAACTAAAAGGCGAAAAGCTATCGGATAAAGAATTTGAAAAACTAAAAAAGGACAAAAGTTTATTAAATCTTATCGCTGAGCCTGGTGATGCTGTAATAACAACTTTAATACACAAATTCAAAGCTGCGGTAGATGCATCGGTAACGCCTTTCTTGTCTTCTGAAATTTTTGTTTTGGTTGATGAAGGACACCGTAGTCAATATGGTTCTTTCAATGTAAGAATGCAACAAGTATTTCCAAATGCTTGCTTTATAGCTTTTACAGGAACACCATTAATAAAAAAAGAAAAAAGTACAGCGAATAAGTTTGGGGGTTTAATAGATGTTTATTCTATTAATGATGCGGTTGCTGATGGTGCAGTTGTTCCATTGCTATATGAAGGAAGACACAATTTAATTGAAGTAAATGACAATCCAATTGACAATTATTTCAATAAAATATCTGAACCATTAACTCCTTATGGGAAAGCAGCTTTAAAAAGAAAGTATAGCAGTAAAAACATGCTTAATAAGGCAGACCAAATTATTTATGCAAGAGCCTGGGATATTGTAGAACATTTTGTAGACAATTGGCAAGGCACAGTTTTTAAAGGACAGCTAGTGGCGCCTAACAAGGCTACAGCCATAAAATACAAAGAGTATTTTGATGAAATTGGAAAAGTTACTTCCGAAGTTATCATTTCCGCACCAGACACTCGTGAAGGTGAAGATGATGCTTTTGAGAAAGCAGATGATAAAGTAAAAGCATTTTGGAAAGCTAAAATGGATAAATACGGAACTACTGAAAAGTACGAGAAATCTATCATAAGCGCTTTTAAAAAGCAAGACACACCCGAAATTATTATTGTAGTTGACAAACTACTTACAGGTTTTGATGCCCCAAGAAATATTGTATTATATATAACACGATCTTTAAGAGAACATACATTATTACAAGCCATCGCAAGGGTGAACAGATTGCATCCGGGTAAAGATTACGGTTACATTATTGATTATTATGGTAACCTTCAAAACTTAGACAAAGCTTTAGAAACCTATTCAGGAGATAATGCTTATGATGAAGAAGATTTAGCTGGTACATTTACCAATATCAATGATGAAATTAAAAAATTACCGCAATCACATTCAGAAGTATGGGATATTTTTAAAACAATAACAAATAAGTATGATGAACCTGCATATGAAGTATTATTAGCAGATGAAGAAATTAGACATAATTTTTATGAAAAGGTATCAATATTTGCACGATTATTAAAGCTGGCATTGTCTAGTTATGAGTTTGAAACTAAAACGCCTGATAAAGTAATTGCCAAATACAAAAAGGATTTAAAGTTCTTTTTAGAATTAAGAATTTCAGTTAAAAGACGATATTCCGACGAAGCAGATTATGCAGCTTATGAACCACAAATTCAAAAGTTAATAGACAAGCATATTACAACCGAAGGAGATATGCTAAAAATTACGGATTTGGTAAACATTTTCGACAAGGAACAAAGAGAAGCAGAAGTTGAAAAGCTAACAGGTAAAGCAGCAAAAGCAGACCATATAGCAAGTAGAACAATTAGAGCTATAAATGTAAAGATTAATGAAGACCCTATTTATTACAAAAACCTTTCCGCTTTCATTAGGGAAACTATTGAAATATATCGTTTAGAACGTATTACAGAAGCGGAATACTTGCGGAAAGTAAAAGAATTTGAAGCAGAATTTTTAAGTGGTAAGAGAAGTAATATTCCAAATGAACTGGATGGCAATGATACCGGCATAGCAATATACAATTTAGTGAAAGATATTCTTAAAGTTGAATTAGGAACGAAGCCTGAAATAGCTACAGAGATAGCAGTTGAAGTAGATGCTATAATACGATCTATTGTTTATGAGGATAATATACTGATAATTGATTGGCAAAACAAAACTGATATTGAGGGGAAAATAAAAATAGCCATTGATGATTATATTTTTGATTTAAAATCGAAATATGATTTAGAGATTTCATTCAAGCAAATTGACGATTTAGTTGAACAAGGATTAAGTATTGCCAAAATCAAATTTGTATAATGGTTACTAAAAACAAGAACATAAAATACGGCTCAAAAGAAATAAGCTACGAACTAATCTTTCAAGAAAGAAAGACATTAGGTATAAAAGTATTTCCGGAAGGTTCAGTAAAAGTGTATGCTCCAAAAGAAACAACTAATGAAAAAATCGAAGAAAAAGTAAAAGAAAAAGCCCGTTGGATAATCAAGCAACAAAATGAATTCCAATCCTATCTTCCATTAACTCCAAAAAGAAAGTATATAAACGGCGAAACGCATTTATATTTAGGAAGGCAATATATTTTACATTCAGAAGTTGCAAAAGCAAACCAAGTAAAAGCATATCGCGGGAAGATTATAGTTAATCATAAAGCGAATACAAAGGTAGAAACAGTTGTTAGAAATTGGTATAAAGAAAAAGCAATCGAACATTTTGCAGCTGTTTTAGAAGAGAAAATCAGCTTATTTTCCAAGTACAATGTTGAAAAACCAGTTATTGAAATTAGAACAATGAATAAGCGTTGGGGAAGTTGTACAGTAAAAGGGAAAATAATATTAAATCCTGAACTAATAAAAGCGCCTAAAGGAAGTATCGAATATGTAATAATACACGAGTTATGTCATTTGGTGCACCACAATCACAATAAAGCCTTCTATGAATTACAGCAAAGAATAATGCCTGATTGGAAAAAATGGAAAAACAAATTAGAATATAGCTTAGTTTAAGACAATAAAGTAAGCATCTGAGGTTTAACTATATTTTAGAAATAGGATTATTTTATCATCTTCTCCAAATACCCAATCTTTTCCCTCTCACTATCCAACAACCGCTCATACAACTTCCTCTTCTCCTCAACCAACTCCATCATCTTATCCAAAGGATTAAAAGTACAGGCATTGTTGTGACTAAAAACACTTTGAGTAACTGATTCATTAAAGTTATTCGTAAAATATTAATCACCCCTTCCTCACTAAATTCCTAATCGCCTCCACACTCACCTCCAAAGCCTCCGCCACGAGCTGTAGTTTATCCTCATCAACGTTTTCGTTGCTTCCATAATAGATATTGATTGCTGGCTCACGCCAATTGCTTCAGCAAGGGCTAATTGTTTCATTCTTCGTAATTCGCGCAGGCGTGCAAAATTGCGGCCGGTGTGTTTTGTTTTGTTTTGTTTCCATGAAAGGTATTGATTAAGTGCTTATAGTGTTTTGGTATCGTACCAGTACAAAAACACACTTTTTGGGAAATTGGGTATTGCAATTTGGGAAAAGTTGTATGCAATGATGCTTCGACTGCTCAGCATGACAAGAGGGTCGAAAATTTGTGTTGCAATTTAGAAAAAGTTGTATGCATGCTTCGACAGGCTCAGCATGACCTTGCTTCGACAGGCTCAGCATGACAAGAGGGTGGGAAATTGGGTATTGCAATTTGGAAAAGATGCATGCATGCTTTGACAGGCTCAGCATGACAAGAGGTGAGAAATTGGTGTTTGCAATATTGGGCAATCATTATCATGTTGTATTAGTTTTAACAGCTATTATAGTACAAACCAAAATATTGTAAAACGCTCTTTTACAGTCTTTTACGGACTTATGATGCAAATGCATACCGATAACCCGCTATTAATTATTTGCGACATCGATAAAGTGTTATGTTTGAACGATTAAATGCTTTATTTGTATTTATTTATAGGACAAATAATACATTTTACGCAAAAGCAATCCCCAAATTCCAAATGCTATCATTCAATGCAAAAGTTTAAAAGATTAATTAATATCACGGTATCGCTCGTAAGCATCGTCTTACTTCTGAATTTCTATGCTTTTTATTATATTAATAATGTATCTAATAGAAATGACGCCCGTGAGGAAATTGAAAAGATGTCTGAACACCAAAAAACTGTGAGTCAGCAAATTCTAAAAAATATAATATTAATCAGGCAAGATAACCTGAATGACTCCCAGTTAGCAGTTGCATTGGCGAATTCTGTTAAGGAATTTACTGAACACCAACAATTTTTTCAATACCAGATTGCTGCTGCAAATCTGGAAGATTCAGATGAATTAAAGCAGCTTATTACAAAAACAACAGTTCCATTTAACAGACTACTTCTTTCGGCGCATGAGACCATTGCAAATTTTTCACTACCGCAACGTGGAGATGATAATACATATATAAATAATCTCAATAAGAATGAAGCCGATTTTTTGAATAAAATGTCGGCAATTACCCACATCGCAAGGACAAACCAAGCTGTATTGGAAAATAAGATCTATTGGGTTACCGTCTCGATCATGGGTTCTTTGGTTTTTTCATTAATCACGCTGGCGTTTTTGGTTATTACCCCGATTCTAAAAGGAGGTATCCGGGATTATAAACTCCTATTAATCGCCAAAAATGAAGCTGAGCAAGCAAGCAAGTCTAAAAGTGAATTTATGTCAAACATGAGCCATGAGCTGAGGACTCCGATGAATGGTATCATTGGTTTTACAGACCTGGTCTTAACCACTGATCTGAAAGATGTGCAGCGCGAATATCTTGGGCACGTCAACAAATCCTCCTATATCCTTCTTGACATCATAAATGATATCCTTGACTTTTCCAAAATAGAAGCGGGTAAGCTGATTATTGAACATGCCCCTTTTAAACTCAGTGAAGCAATTGAAGAAATCGTTGATCTGTTATCTATTCAGGCACATGATAAAAACATTGAATTGGTTTGCAGTATTGATCCTTCAATCCCATCACAATTCAAGGGTGACGCTAACCGGATTAAACAGGTGTTGACAAATCTTTTGGGCAATGCCATTAAGTTTACCAATCAGGGTGACATCCTGATAAGCGTTAAGAAAGAAAATGAAATTTACGGTAAAAATAATGAAAGGTTTCTTGATGTTGTGGTCTCTGTCAAGGATACCGGTATTGGAATACCCGTCGGGCAGCTAAAAAAAATATTTGAAAGCTTTACACAGGCTGATGGATCTCTTACGCGCAGCTATGGGGGCACAGGCCTGGGACTGACTATTTCCAGTAACCTCGTCGAATTAATGGGTGGAACGCTTAAAGTTCAAAGCGAACCTGCAAAAGGCAGCACCTTTACATTCTATCTTCCATTGCAGGTAATTAATGAAAAGCCCGCCTTTAATTTCATTTCACGGCCCATACTACACGATGTGCTCGTGGTAGATGACAATGAGACCAACTGTAATTTAATGCTCGGTATCTTTGAGTTTTTGGATATTCCCTGCAAAATATGCTACAGCGGCATGCAGGCGCTGGCTCTGGTAAATGAGGCTATCAAAGAAGACAGAATGTATGACCTGATCATTACTGACCACCAAATGCCGGAAATGGATGGGATTACCCTGGTGAAGGAAATCAAACATCTCGTGGAAGGCCATCCCGAGCCTTTTATACTCATGCTCTCATCCGTTGGAAAAGAGATGTTCCAACAGGAGGCCGAAGCTATTGGCATCAATAAATTTCTGTCAAAACCGGTAAAGCTCCATGATCTCAGCAACATTTTGTCCAATATTTTTGACAGAGCGGCCCTAGCGCTAAAAGAACCAAATATAATCACACATAAAATTCAACCGTTCTCCGGAACGCCCACAATAGCTGTTGCCGAAGACAATCCTATGAACATGATGCTCATAACCGAAGTACTACATAAAATGGGATTTGCAGTCATCAAAGCGGTTACCGGTAAAGAAATTATAGCTATAGCAACTGCCTTTCATCCCGAAATTATTTTTATGGACATCCATATGCCGGGAATGGATGGATATACTGCAACCAAAATGATCCGTGGATTACCTTCACCCAATAGCAAAGTAACCATCATAGCCCTGACAGCGGACGCGATGAAGGAAGACAAGGAAAAGTGCATCGTGGCGGGAATGGATGATTTTATTGCCAAACCTTTCCGGCTACAGGAAATAGAACAAGTATTGAAAAAATACTTAAAGGATCGTTTACCTATTGAAATGTTGAGCTGATACAATTGCTACTTTCCTTTAAATTGAAATCCAATGCGAAAATTGATATTCCCGTTCATAATGCTGTCCTGCATTCAGATAAATGCACAAGGGTCAATAAAAGTAAATTCAGACAGGCCCGATGAGGCCGATGCGACGTATATTATAGAACGAGGATATTTACAGGTGGAGCACGGCTTTTTCTTTGAGAGGGAAATATCAAATGATAGCCTCATCAGAACTTACGGATTACAGGATGTGACTTTGCGTTTAGGCCTTTTGCCAAAAATTGAGTTCCAGATCCTTTATTCCTTAATTAATAGGGATCACGTCGAACTTAAAACAAATGAGTTTGGTATCGGTTCTGCAAAACTTGGGCTAAAATATAGTGTGGGAACACAGAAAGGAATACTACCATCTTTTTCTGTTTTGGGCAGTATGAGTTATCCATCGGTAGTAAGTAAAGAATTCAGGACAGATCACAAACAATATACCTTCGCTTTACTTTTCCAAAACGAGCTCAAGAATGCAGAAATCAGCTATAATGTAGGTTTTAATAAAGAAAAAAATACGCCATTCGAATGGGTTTATGCAATCTGCCTCAGTAAAGATTTCAACGAGAAATTAAGTGGCTATATTGAGCACTATTCTCATTTGCAGAAAAATGAAGCAGAAGTAAGTTTCGATAGCGGTCTGGGTTATACTGTAAATAATCTGTTAATCTTAGATGTCGCTGGAGGTATTACTGTGAATCAAAACATATTTTTTTTTACAGTTGGCCTGTCTTATCTTATTCCCAAAAAAATATTTTAAGCAATATTTACAAATTTAATGGATAGCAGATTGTTGCGTTGAAAGGGTTGATACGAATGCACAAAAGGGGCACATAAACCACTCGAGGACAATTTGTCCTCATCAACGTTTTCGCTTGCTTCCATAATAGGTACAGACTGTTGGCTCACGCCAATTGCGTCAGCAAGCTCCAATTGTTTCATTCCTCGTAGTTCGCGCAGGCGTGCAACATTGCGGCCGATGTGTTTTGTTTATGTTTCCATGGTAAAACTATTGATTAAGTGCTTATAGTTTTTTGGTAACGTACCAGCACAAAAATACACTTTTTGGGAAATTGGGTATTGCAACAAATCGGACTTTGAAGTTTTTATAAGAGAATCAAAGCTCGAGGATTTTATAAGCACCAATGGTGAAACCATTTTTGTTTCGACCATTCATAAAGCGAAAGGTAAAGAGTTTGATAATGTCTTTCTGCTGCATGACCATTTTGATGCGAGCGAAGATAAATATAAGCGTCAACTGTACTTTGCCCTGACAAGGGCAAAACAAAACCTCACGATTCATCTCAACGGGAATTATCTGATACTGTAAAAACGGAAGGGCTCGAGATAGTTCAAAATAACGATGCCTTTACAAAGCAGGTTGGAAAAATATTACATCTGTCTCATAAAGATATCTATTTAGGATATTCTGAATATGTTCAGCACCGGGTCAATGGATTGAAAAGCGGCGATTCATTGATGATTGCTGATGAAGGTTGTAAAAACGAGAAAGGGGAGTTGGTTTTAAAGTATTCAAAGAAATTTCTTGTCACTTTGGAAGAACTAAAGGGCAATGGTTATCAATTAAAGGAAGCGAAAGTCAATTTTGTTGTTTATTGGACAGATGAAGACAAAAATATTGAAGTGAAAATTATCCTCCCTGAGTTACTTTTTGAGAGGAGATAATTTTTTTAACTAAAAATGTATAACATTCTTCCATCACTTATATCTGATTACATTAGGTCGTAGCTATTTGAAATAATTAGTTCCCCAATCAATTCCATAACATAATAGCCCCAATAAGCTCTAGCAAAAACAAAAAAGTTCCGGAGCCTCGTTCTATCGTCTAAATATTTAGAGGACTCAAAGTTAGCTTTAAACTAATTTATTCAATTCCGTACAAAATTATAAAGTGTGAAAACCCCGGTTACAAAAACCAAACCCAATACAATACCCCTGAATAGCTTTTCCGAAACGTGATCAAGTATTTTTTTGCCTGTATACGTTCCAATAAAACTCACTATCATCAGTAAAGGAATCAGGTATAGGATATCTTGTTTGACATATCCATTAAAGTAATAAGCAAAACTCCTGCTGGCATCTATACCCAGGTCAATGACTGCAGAAGTAGCAATAAAAGTCATTTTGTCAAGATTATAAGCAGCAAGTGTCAATCCTCTGATGGCGCCTCCTGTGCCCACTAATCCGGCGAGAAAACCAGATAAGATACCACCGCCAATAGCATTTCCCGTAGTTGGTTTAATTTTTACATTTTCGAAAATAAAGAAGGTTGCGCTGAGTAAAATAAGAAATACTGCAAGAATGATTTCCAATGTACCCGTATTTAAGAAACGCGTCAGATACGCACCAAGCAACACAAAGATAACCGCCGGGATTCCCACTTTTAGCACGAGATTCCTGTCAAACCCATTCCTGAAAATCACAATCTTGACCAGATTGCTTGATACGTGAAACAGCGCAGTGACAGCCAAAACGGAATGAAATCCCATGAAATATCCGGCAATCGGAACAAAAAAAAGTGAAGAACCAAATCCTCCCACAGTCCCAAGAATTTCAGCCAGCAAAGCCAGCGCTAAGAATAGTAATAAGGATTCGATCGCCATAAAATAATTATCAATTTAATTTTTTAGCATGAATTGCCATTACCGGAATATGAGAATGAAAAGTCATTTGCCGTGACAGGCTGAAGAAGAAAAGCTTTTCAAAAAAACCTTTCTCATGTACGGCCAATACAATAAGATTGCTATTGTGCAATTCTGCAAAGTCAATAGCTGTTTCCTCAAGAATATTTGTAGCCAGTATATGAAAATCGATATCCGCGTCGGCAAATTCTCGTTTCCATTCCCTGATAATGCGTGTTTCATTGTTATTTGGGGCATCTTTAATTTGCAATACATCAATATGAGCGTCGAATGCATCGGCAAAGGGCAGAAGCTGTTGCACGATTTTGAGATAGGGCTTTTCATATTTTGCAAGCAAAAGCATTTTGCTGATCTTCGAGAACGTGCAATTTTCCGGAATTGCCAAAACCACGCCTTTTGCCCTGTTGACAACCTGTTCAGCAACAGACCCCAGAAAAATTTCTTTTAGTCCCGTAGCACCTTTCGTTCCTAAAACAATACAATCAATGTTTTCAGATTCTTCAATCTCCAGAATTTTTTCGATGACGTTGCCGCGCTCAAGCACATGCGAAACTTTAACGGAAACCGCATGGTGCGTTTCAGCGAGATCTTTAAGTTTTGGAACTTCGCTTTTATAATTCTCAAAGTCGCTCCACTCCCGGATGCTGTAATTTTGAGACAGGAAATCGGAATAATCAGGAAAGACGTCGACATCCGGATATACATGGATGGTGATGATTTCGGCATGCAACTTTTTTGCCATGTGAAGCGCATACACAAATGCATGGAAAGAATTTTCAGAAAAATCAATTGGGAAAAGAATTTTTTTCATGATTCAGATTTTTATAATTTGAATCACAAAATTATCCGATGGCTTATTGGCAAACTATGATAATTATCAGGTTTACAATTTGCTAACAATGCTCTTATTCACACATTCTTTGCAGCTTAATATGGTCTTTGATGCGGATTTTTTTACCCGCGAGTTCAATAAGTTCGAGTTTGCTAAACTCGGAGAGCAACCGGATGCAGCTTTCAGTAGCGGTCCCGATCATGCTTGCGATTTCATCGCGCGACAATTGTAGTTTGAGTGTATCGTCTTTATTGACCCCGAAATTATCTTCGAGATACAACAGTGTAAAAGCAAGTCTTTCCTTCACCGTTTTATGTGCCATATTTACCATAATGTTATCCGCTTCCTTGAGGTCGCCGCAAATGGTTTTCATTACATTCATCGAAAACCGGTTGTTGTCATTAAAGAAGCCCAGGATTTCACTTTTTGGGATAAAGCAAACCTGCATATCTTCAATTGCAATCGCAGAAAGATTGGCAGGCTCATCACTAATCATCGACCTCTGTCCTAAAAGCTCGCCTTTTTTCACGAGGTGAACAATTTGATCGCGACCATTCGAGCTGAGCTTAGTCATCTTGCATACGCCATCCTTCACGCAGAAAACACCATTGATGGTTTCGCCTTCGGTAAAAAGAATCTCTCCTTTGCGTACAATTTTTGAGGTTTTGCAATTGGCCATTTTAACCAATTCATCTTTGTTCAGTGCCTTAAGCGAGCTGAATTCCCTCACAATGCATTGCTCACATTTGCCCATACCTAATGAATTAATGTAAGGACAAATGTACTCTTTTACATGACATATATCATATTTTGTGAACAATAGTTGCCGCAAATTTGCTCCAGGTAAAATGAGCAGATTATGGACAATAGTAAGCATTGTTTCCATTGTGGATTAGATATTCGGCCAGCAGATGAGATTGTTTTCAGCGACAAACATTTCTGCTGCAACGGCTGTAAAACTGTTTTTGAAATCTTTTCTTTGAATGGATTGGAATCGTATTACGATTTACAAAATTCGCCAGGGGCAACCCCGTTAGGCAACAGCAGCAAATATGACTTTCTCGATAATGAAAAGATTGTACAACGGCTACTGCAATTCAGCGAAGGCAACACACAGATTGTGCAATTGCATATTCCACACATCCATTGTAGTTCCTGCATCTGGATTTTGGAAAACCTTCGGAAACTGAATCCTGAAATCAGTGCCTCGCAGGTCAACTTTCATGAAAAGACCGTCAGGATTACGTACAATTCAGAAACCATGACGCTCAAAGCGCTTGTTTGCCTGTTAAGCGAAATCGGATATGAACCTTATATTTCTCTTGAAGATTACGACAGCAAAAAGAAAACTGAAGATAAAACGCTGACTTACAAACTCGGCGTCGCTTTTTTTTGCTTCGGCAACATTATGCTGCTTTCCTTTCCCGAATATTTCGAGATGAAGGAATATTGGCTCGATCAATACCGCGGCTTTTTCAGGCTGCTGATTTTTGCGCTTTCGCTGCCGAGTTTCTTTTATTCGGCAAGCGGTTATTATGTAGCTGCCTATAAAAGTATCAGGGCTAAAATGCTCAATATCGAAATCCCGATCGCATTGGGTATCGTGATTATGTTTGTAAGGAGCGTTGTGGATATTGCATTTGATTACGGTCCGGGTTTCTTTGACAGCCTCACCGGACTCATATTTTTCATGCTGCTGGGCAAGATGTTCCAGATCAAGACGTATAGTTTCCTGAGTTTTGAACGCGATTATAAATCGTATTTCCCAATAGCCGTAACAAAGATTGGGAATAATAATTCAGAAGAAAATATTCCAATTTATGAAATCAAACCGGGAGACCGCCTGCTCATCCGCAATGAAGAACTGATTCCTGCCGATGGCGTGTTGGTATCTCGTGAGGCTGCGATCGATTATAGTTTTGTAACGGGTGAAGCGGTGCCCGTATTGAAACAATTGGGCGACAAAATTTTTGCGGGCGGAAGGCTCAGCGGAACGCCTATAGAAATGGAAGTTTTGCAATCCGTTTCCCAAAGCTATCTCACCCAATTGTGGAGCAATGCCATTTTTGAAAAGAAATCAGAGCGAAAATTCCAGTCGATTACCAATAGCGTCAGCCATTATTTTA
>Ga0247814_10000820_pt1 | contig 21251 bp, 23 predicted proteins | sample UWRJL179409R1_FD_179947 | JGI IMG/M metagenome (GOLD analysis project Ga0247814, IMG submission 179947) | Plant litter microbial communities from Arlington Agricultural Research Station in Wisconsin, United States - UWRJ-L179-409R-1 | ecosystem: Environmental > Terrestrial > Plant litter >... | reverse complement strand
ATTGTTTGTGGTTTGCCACCACGAAGTGTAACTTCAGTGCTGTGCAAGTAGTAAGTAACGCCCTTTGAATTTGTGTGACTGTAAGCCATGATAAGTATTTATACCTCCTATTAATGCTGTACGAGTGTTAGCGTACAGCCTCACCAGGGGGGCTGTCAATATCAAATAGTCTTATAATGCTTACGCAACAGCAAACCGAGTACACCAAGGCTAACGAAGCGGACCACTATAAGCCCAAGAATTATTACGAAAACTAACACCGACCAACCTGCAAAATCAGGGCTCCATAGGGGTGAGCTAAATGCATGAATATATGTTTCTTGGCGAGGCTTACTTTGGTCGGTTCCGAGGTCAGCTGCAGCAGGGTACTTTGCCAGTTCACCAGTGGTACACTGCAAATATGCGGCAGAATATGACTTAAACCGAGGCGCACAAACCTCTTGAGCTTTTTTATAAATATTTCCGTTCGGATTGGCATCCCCGTACTGAGCCGATTGCCAATTTTGAAGGTCACGGGAGTAGCTTGATTCTAAGTACACTCCCCGCCCCAGGTCGGTGTTCATATGAGCACTGACATGTCGCTGTAAATCATACAACCTTTTAATAATAACTTGCTCGTCACCTTGGGTGTCAGCGCTCAGAACCCCTTCACGGCGCTCTACCATTCCAATATTATTTAGGCGCAAGAAAGTTGCCGAAACGAACCCAGAAATAATAAGCAGCACAATAAGCTGCCACGTTTTAATACGTTGCAAGTTTTTAATACTTTGCTTTACTCTGCCTTTATCAGCCACAATCTAGAGGTACCCACCTTATGTTCTTACCCTATATTGTACCATGAGCGTTATTTTTTATAGAGTGAGAAATGCGCCGTCAAAACTAGAAGTACGACCACTCCAGCAACGAAGAAGAAGTTTGTAAGCGCGAAAGTACTTCCTGCTACCAAAACGAGAATTCCTAAGATACCAGCACCTAAGAATGCACCAAAGTTTGCAAGCATATCAACCATACCTATGTAGGTAACCCGATGGCCCGATAAGTCGGCATTATCAAACACAGCCCTCGTATATGGCATCGTGTAGCCTGTTGTCGCAACTTCATTGGCAACGTTAGCACCCGCTACCATAATTGGCGAAGTAATAAATGGGCGCATAAGGTGCGTGAGTGAGTTCGCAATAATACTCGCTTTCATAAGAACACGACCGCCATTTTTGTCGATAATTTTGCCATACACGTATGAAGAAATTAAAGTTGCTATAAGCACAACTGAAAGCAAGATACCGGTTATCACGTAAATATCGTTATTCGAACTAATACCAATGACAATCACTGCCGTATAAAGCGTCCACACTGTCCCTGAAGTGAATACATCAAAGCCAACCGCTATCTGAGCCATCCAGTGTTGGCGGATCAGCCTCCAAGGGAAACCGACAAAGTTTAGCTTTTTACCAACTTGTACTTGCTCACCACTATTGAATAGTGGAACAGCAGCAAGCGCAAACAACACAGCCGCGACAACGAGAACAAATTGCGGGCCAAAGAAGTACGCTAAGATACCACCAATAAGCGGGCTAATGCTGGTAGTGATTTTTTCAAGAATATTCATGTAGGCAATTTCCTTACCGGCATGTTCGACACTTTTCACTTTTGAGAAATCGATTGTGTAGCCGATTGAATACATTGTGGCTGAAATGCCCTGAAGAACTAAGACTGGCAATAACAACCAAGGACCAAGTATTGGTAAAAACGCAAAACTAATCATTGAGGGAATATACAGCAGGTTTGAGATAAGGATTCCGTGCTTTGGACCAATACGCGCAACCAATGCAGCTACAGGTAATGCTGATATCGTTTTAAACAGGTAAAAGACTGACCAAAAGAGTGCAATCTGGCCAATGCCGTAGCCATTTTGATACATGTAAATCGACATAAAAGCGCTGGCGATATACAGCGCAGCCATACGAAGCATACGTGACATGTAGAGCTCAGCTATCTCGCTATACGTAGCATGGCGCCAGAAATGACGACGTAAAAGCATTTTATGAAATAAGTTTTGTAACATTTTTGTGTAAGGCCCAACCTTTTTCTCTATTACATCACACCACCTCTATTGTTACAAGTGATATACTAGGCATATGAATGTATATTTTTCGGGTATTGGTGGAGTAGGTATTGGCCCGTTAGCTGAAATTGCGCGTGATGCTGGACACACTATCTTTGGATCAGATTTAGGTGAAGGTTTAGTCACCGAAGAATTACGCAAACAAGGCGTTGAAGTTAATATTGGACAAGACGGCACTTTCTTAAAAACTGTTCAGGCAACTACACCACTCGACTGGTTTGTATACACTGCTGCCCTACCGGAAAACCACCCGGAATTAGTGCTCGCAAAACAACTTGGTATTCGAACTGGCAAACGCGATGAATTCCTTGCTGATTTTCTTGAGCAGCATAACTTAAAATTAATTGCGATTGCGGGTACTCACGGTAAAACCACAACGACCGGTATGGCTGTCTGGTCATTCCTTCAACGTGGTATTCCTGTAAGCTATTCCATTGGCACAACTGTCAGTTTTGGCCCTAGTGGCAAGTACGACCCTGACAGTGAATATTTCGTGTACGAATGTGACGAATACGACCGCAATTTCTTGCACTTCAACCCGTATATCTCACTCATAACTTCAGTTGATTACGACCACCCGGATACCTACCCTACTGAAAAATCGTACTATGACGCCTTCAACCAATTCATCGGCCAATCGAAGGTAGTTATTTGCTGGAAAAAAGATGTTAATGCAGACAATTTATCAAAATACGGAGTGCTACACCTCATTGACGAAAAAACCCGCGACGTTAGCTTCATTAACCTTGCAGGCCTTCACAACCGACAAAATGCGTACCTAGTATTTAGCCTTTTTGTCGACCATCTAGGTGCCTCGGGCGAGGAAGAAGAGATGGTCAAAATCCTTAATGCATTCCCTGGGACTGACCGTCGTTTTGAAAAGCTTGCTGATAATATTTACAGCGATTACGGCCATCACCCAGAAGAAATCGCTGCAACCTTGCAAATGGCCCGGGAGCTGTCTGAAGATGTTGTTTTGGTATATCAACCACACCAAAACTGGCGCCAACATTCTATTCGCGACCAATACACCGACCAGTTTGAGGTTGCTCGCAAAGTATACTGGACTCCAACCTACTTAACGCGCGAAAACCCTGATTACCCAATTCTTGCACCAGAAGAATTAACAACGAATATTACGAATAAAGATTCAATTACCTATACCGACCTAGATGATACACTCTGGGACGAAATCGTCACAGCACGTGATAGCGGTTCGCTGATATTACTTATGGGTGCCGGTTCAATTGATTCTTGGGTTCGCGGAAAACTTTAGCAGTTGTCACTAATACTCCCAGTCGTGGGTAAATTCTACAAAGAAATGCTCATCGCCAAAAAAGCTGCGTGAAACGATATCTTCTACAGCTGGTGCTAAATTCAAACGCAATAATTTTAAAGGTTGCACCCATTTAATAGAATCTGATTCGACAATGTTATCGGTCTCAAAACGAAATATGTGTACGAGCGTAGACGAAAGTATCTCGCCATCAGTTTTAACACGAATATAAGCGTCACCAACGTGCCGAATAACCGATGGCGCATAGTTCAGTTTTTCAAGCGACTCTCGCCGCGCGCTCATCTCAATTGAATAATCGTCAATATGGGTTTTTCCATACGGAAGCGTCCAGGTATCAATATATGGCTGCTTACGGCGTTGTTGAACTAACACATCACCTTCGGAGTTCTGAATCAAAAGCATAGTAATAATTTTTGCCTGTGAACGGATGTTGAGCTTTTCAAGGCTTACACGGTCTACATATGCGAGACCGTTTTTGCTTAATGTATACCCCTCTTCGGTTTTGTCTATCCACTTTTCTTTAATAAGCACCTTTAGGTGGTAGCTAAACAAGTTTGTGTCAGTTTTAGGTGGCCGCAGCTCGCTAAACCTGGCATATTTTCTATGAATTAATATACCAATAATGAACTTCTGAATGTGATGCTGCAAAGCACGTTGCTCAAACATATTTGACTCAAATTAAACTTTCTATCTGCATACACAATAGCACGTTATAGTGACAATGTAATCAGTAAATAACCCACGAAAGGTTTTACCATGAAGACTGAGAAACTAATTAACCAAGTTGAATTTGAGCAAAATAACTACCACGAAATCGAACGTAAATTTATACCTAAGAATGCCGAGCTATTTGAACAATGGCGACCACTTGCCGTTGATATCACTCAAGTGTACTTAAGTGACCCTCAAGATGATTACAGTCTACGCATGCGTCGCATCATCGACCAACAAGGAAACGAGAAGTATACCGCTGCCACTAAAGACCGTGGTGTCGTAAGCAATCGAGGCTTGGAACGATTAGAGGTTGAAACAGCTATCTCAAAAGAATCATTCATGAAGTATGTTTCAGCTGACACATACCCGGTTCTCTTTAAGCAAAGAGCAACTGTGTGTGAAGGTGTGACAATCGATTGGATAGATGGTAGCAACACTCCTATTATTGAAGTTGAGAATAGCGACCTATTCGACGATGCGTCTCAATTCTTATCAAACTTTGAATCTGAATTAATCGAACGTACTGGCGAATTAGATGTTGATAATGAAAGTATCGCCCATGCATTAAGCGAACGTAAGAATGAAAGAGAAAGTACCATCTCAGCAGAAGAAATTGTCGACGACATCCTTGCCTATCGTTCAATTGGCACGCAGAAGCTTGTTATCGGTATCGGAGGGCGTTCAGGTTCAGGTAAAAGCACTTTGGCCAGGGAACTATCAGAACTGATTCAAAAGCATCCTCGTTTGCACGAGACCCCTAGCCTATTTTCGACAGACGACTACCACGTAGGAAGAAAATACCTCGAGACTACATATGGCGCACCCTGGACTAACTGGGAAGATGCTCGCGTGTACAATACCGAATCCGCAGCATCAGATATCGAGAAGTTGCTAAGTGGCGAACCGATTCAAAGACGACGCTTTGACTTCGAACAAGAGGAAGTTGTATTTGAATCAGTCATTGAGCCTACCGATATTATTATCGTTGAAGGTATCCACGCTTCTAGCCAAGACCTTGCCGGTGTACGAACGATGTTTTATGAAGTAAAGACACCGGTTTCAACAGCACTAGGTCGCGACCTTACTCGCCTCATGACAACTAATCGTCCGAGTGATTCAATTGCCAATCCAGAATCGCGTCTTAAGTACATAATTGAAATTGGCGAACCAACCTACCAAACAATTGATACTGCACCACGGAATGTTTTTAGCAGCTGTGCTCGGCCTTTAGGCAAAGAGGCGCTTAGCTCGACTACTCGTTATCAGTAACGCCAAATTCAAGAATTTCTGGGTTAAGCGGGTCGCCGTTGAATGCATCGACAGCTTTCGCTTTAGTAGCCTGTTCATCGTATAGCTTCGTAAATTCATTAATAGAATCTTTATTAACGGAACCGAAACTGCTGTACTCGGTAATTTTATCGGCCTTATCGACTTTATCGCTCACTGACGAAACCCCAGGACGGCTTAAATCAAGTTGCGCAGTACCACTGACGTTATATGCAATCATACTTACGACGGTCAATATAATCGCAATGAGTACCGTAAAAATAAGTAGAAGCGATAATCGGTGTTTGTCCCAAAAAGTCATATCTTCATCGGGTTGCAAAACAATAGGTTCAGCCATTATTCTGATATCCTTTCGAAGTTAAGCTGGAAATCGTCAACAGCCGTTCGGTAATCATCAATGTATCGGTGCAATTTTACAACGTCGTCGTGGACTTTTGAACGGTTCTCCCGAGCTTGCTCGATAGTTGTGTAAAACAATTCAGGCTGGCTTGAGCAATCTATGCGAATAGCGCTTGATAGTTTTTCTTCGTAGGCTTTGTAGTCGTTACGGAAAGAATCGAGGGCTGAACGGTAGCTGGTTGTGACAGCGGAAGTGGCTTTTGCATCTAAACGATTATTACTCAGGCGTGAGTTAAACGGGTCCATGAGTTTACTCGCCATAGATTCATATACTTGACCACGGTTAACACGAAGCAACGCGTCGCTTGCATGCAGCTGGTTCAGCGTACTTTTAATTGAAGTACAGTTACTGCGAATGTGTTCAGCCTGCTCGTCTGTCAGCGACGTCGATTGAGCGTGAGCTGTTTGTGCGCCTAAGCCTAATAAGACCGTTATAGCGGCAATGGCAGCAAGCATAGTAAGTGCGCGTATCATATATGTCTATTGTACCATTTTAAGCTTTATTACTTCTTAGCGCTTTAGGTGAAAGGTATGACCGGTTTTAGAAATCAGACCTTCTTTTTCGAGTGACACAAGGGCTGGTTCGAACCGTTCATCGGCGACAAGCTCAGTCCGCAGTTCAAGCTCATTCAAATCGGCAGCTGTCAATAGTTTTATAATCTGCCCACGGACCTCACGAACACTCCCCTTCAATGGGCTTTGCTTTTTATAATGACGGCTTTTATTATTTTGGCCAATGCCCTGTTTTTTTAAATAGCTACCGTAATCCATCATGGCCCAGTACCATTCACGCGGATGTTCGGTATCGGTTGTTGCTTCTACCACTGCACGTAGTTCGGTATCGCTCACTTCATCACGTTCTAAGAAGAAATGGTAAAAATAAACCGTTCGGATATTAGTTTCAATAAAAATAGAGGGGCTATTAAAGCTGTAAGCTAAAATGGCGCCTGCGGTATTCACACCAATACCCGGCAAACTAATTAAATCTTCTGACGTTTCAGGAAACTTTCCCTCATACTCACCCATTATTTTTATTGCTGCCTCATGCAAGAATTTTGCTCGACGGTTATAACCAAGGCCGCTCCACATTTGCAACACTTCACCAAGCGATGCTTTCGCTAAAAGCTCAACAGTAGGAAACCGTTCAATAAAAGCTTCGAATTTAGGAATGACCCTATCCACCTGGGTTTGCTGCAACATAATTTCACTCACCATAACGTAATATGGCCGAGTGTCCTGACGCCAAGGCATGTCGCGGTAAAGTTCACGACCCTTTTGCCATATAATTTCTTGAAATTCGAGTATATCCACGTTCACTAGTATAATAGAGTTATGAAATTAACAAAGTTCCAACATGCTTGTTTTGTAGTTGAGAAGGACGGCAATAGTATTGTCGTTGACCCAGGAAACCTCACTCACGACTTTATTATGCCGAAACGTGTAGCGGCGGTTTTTATTACGCACAACCATGGTGATCACTTAGATAACCAGTTGGTTATTACTATTTTGCGGGCGAACCCTAAGGCAATTTTATTAGCGCACGAAAGTATTCTTGCTGATTACAAAAATGAAAATACTCAAGCCGTTACTGTTGGCGAAACTGTCGATGCAGGCGGCATTAGTTTGAAGTTTGTTGGTGGCACACACGAACCAATCGATATCGCTATTCCTACTCCGCCAAACATCGGTGTTGTTATCGAAAACCGATTGTACTACCCAGGTGATTCTTATTTCGCTCCAGAACAAACCATTACGGAACTCTTGCTGCCTATTAGCGCGCCGTGGCTGACTATTGGAAAAGCAATGGACCTCGTTCGTATATTAAAGCCAGCTAATACTTTTCCTACTCATGATGCGATTCTATCAACCGAAGGCCAAGCGCTTGTTGATGGCATGGCGACGAAAATTACAGCAAGTCTGAACACAAGTTATCAACGCATCAACGGTAAGACCGTTCAATTATAATGACCCAGCTCGCCTCACCCGAAAACTTTCAAAAAGCCGCTGATCACTTAAGCGCTCACGACCCTATTCTGGCAGAAGTAATTAAAAATGCTCCGTTGCCAGCATTCGTTCCGCATAAAAATTACTATCAAGAACTAGTAGAGAGTATTATTTCTCAGCAGTTAAGCGTAAAGGCTGCAGCCACAATTTTAAAACGTTTTCGTGAACTGTTTTCTGAAAGCTTTCCTACTCCTGAAGATATTTTGAGTGTCGACATTGAAACAATGCGCGGCGCTGGTTTATCGCGCCAAAAAGCTTCGTATATTCAAGACCTCGCAACTCGCGTACTTGAAGGCTCAATACAATTTTCACATCTTGATGCACTGAGTAACCAAGAAATCATTGATGAGCTCACTAAAATTAAAGGCGTTGGCGTATGGACCGTTCACATGTTCTTACTATTTTGCATGGGACGTTTAGATGTCTTGCCAACCGGTGATTTAGGAATTAAAAATGGCATGCGTAAATTGTACGACATGCCCGAAAAGCCTACTCCTGAAGATATGGAAATAGTTGCATCAAATAACCATTGGCATCCGTACGAATCGGTTGCAAGTTGGTACATGTGGCACTCATTAGATAATGCGCCAGTACTTGAAGTTATCGGTTAAGTTCTTGTTGCAAATCATCTGGCACGCCAGGAATACCCGAACCGCCAGTTAGGCTTTCTAAGCCAGGGATACTGCCGTTTTGCACTGATTCCATAATTGCCGGTAGCGCAGTAATAAGGCTAATACCACTTACGAGTAGCAACGCCCCAAGTGCGAGCGCTAAAATCATAATTGTATTGCTCGCAAACTTTTTATACTCGGCAACTTGTAACATCTCGCGACCCTGCTTGTCGCGCATGTAGCCGCCCATAACAAGAAATAAATCCACAATGACCCAAATACCAAAACCACCGACCGTCACGAGCTTAAGAATACCCAAGCCCCAATAGCCCATGTACATACGATCAGCGCCAAATACACCCCAGAAAAAGCTAATAAAGAATGTTGCTAGAAAGTGACGTTGGCGCGGAGATTTTTTAACAACTGCAATAGGTTTTGCGAGTGGCGTTGGCGCTACTTCAACAGGCGCAACAGGTTGTGGCGGCACAGAAGGTTTAGGAAATTCAATTGGTTGCGCTGGTTGAGGATTTTCAACGGGCGGCTGTGTGTTTTCGGGTTGCATATGAGTATTATACGCTTATGGTTATTAGTTAGGCCAATTCTCGAGCACGAAGCGTATATATTCTTGTGCCATGTCGGTCGCAGCAATATCAGCTTTCGCTATCCACACACCATATTCGAAATTAGGGTCTGTAGGAATAATCGAGACATCAATCGGTGCAATTGCAGTAAATGCCAAGATAATTGGGCCGGTGCTACCACCGCGCAAAAAGAAATCAGTGCGCTTCAAAGTGTCGACAGTTAAAGTCAGCTCCTCTAAAAGCTCGCGTCGAATAGTATCGTTAGGGTCTTCCCGTGGCTCAACGTGGCCTCCGGGCAATCCGTAGTAGCCTTTGACTGGATAGTGCATCAATAACACTGATGCTAAGTCATGGCTATACAGCGCAAGCTTGGTAGAGACGACGTGCTTTGGACGCATAACTAAGGGTTAAGGCGGTTAATGTCTCGCGGGAACAATGTAGCTTCTTTTACGTTGCTAAGGCCAATAGTCTTTTGAACGACGCGGTCAACACCCATACCAGCACCACCGTGCACAGGAAGGCCGTATTTAAATGCTTGCAAGTAGTGCTTGAAGCCTTCGTGAGTAACGTCGAGGCCAGCGCGTTCCATTTGCATCAACATCTTTTCGTAGTTGTTTTCACGGAGTGGTACGGTTGCAATTTCAAGGCCACGGAATAGTAGGTCAGCCCAAGCAACTGTTCCTTCTTCGTCTTTGAACTTGTGGTAGAATTTGCCGGCAACTGCTGGGAAATCAGTAGCGTATACCAAGTCGCTGTTAAGGTTCTTGCGGGCATAGTCGGCAATCCAACGTTCTTCGTCTGGGATTAAGTCTTTTTCGTTAGTTGTATCAACTTTGTTAGCCTTAGAATACATTTCGTGAATTTCCATCACAGTAAACTTAGGAATCGAACCGTCTTCAGCCAAGAACAGCTGCGGTGCGTTAAGGCTCTTTAGGTCATCAGCGTGCTTGTCGTAAATTGTTGTGAGTACTTCACGCACCATGTTTCCAACCATATCCATAACTTCTTGGTGAGATTCTACGAAGCCCATCTCAATATCAAGCATGGTAAGTTCAGTTAAGTGACGTGTCGTTGCAGATGGTTCAGCGCGGTAGCTGTGGCCAATTTCGAATACACGCTCAAACGCACCAACCATAATTTGCTTATAGAATTGTGGGCTTTGTGCTAATGTTGCTGTTTTACCGAAGTAGTCTAGCTTGAAAACTTCCGCACCACCTTCAGTTGCTTCAGCAAGCAGCTTTGGCGTATCGATTTCCATGAATTCGTTTCGCTCTAGATACGTGCGCATTGCGCGAACAATACTCGTACGAATTTTGAAAATCTTCTGTTCTTGTAGGTTACGAATGTTGAGCACTCGGTACTCAAATAGGTTATCGAGGTTTTCAGACTTGTGGTTGATTGGCTTATCAATTTCAATTGGCGGTTCGTCGGTAACAGGTACCATCACTTCAACACTCACGTCGTGAAGCTCAGCGCCACCCGGTGCACGTTCATCGGCAGTGACAACACCAGTTAAAGCAAGGACGGTTCCAATTTGTAGACCACGAAGTTTTTCAAGTTCGTCTTTGTCATCAATTAATGTTTGAGCAACGCCGTTACGGTCACGAAGTGTAATAAAGTTAAGGCCACCCATAAGGCGCTTTTTGTGAAGCCAACCTTTAATGGTAATTGTTTCGCCAATGTGGTTGCTGATGTCGTTTGTAAGTGTTCGTGGTGTACTCATAGTATGGCTATTTTACCACCTCTGACAGTATTGAGCTAGACGTCTACGTGACCTTCGGGCGTATTGTTGTTTCGGCCTTCATGTTCAGCGACAGAACGTAGGTCTGCATGGTTGTCGTCCTCATCAACAATTTTACGGCCCAAAAGCGCTTCGATAGTGTCTTCAATTGTCAGCAATCCAACTGTTTCGCGCTGTTTGTTAATAACAATAAACATATGGTGACGGTTCTTTAAAAAGGCGGCCAAAGCATGTTCGAGGGTTTGGTCTTCGCGGACATAGTACACATGCGTGTCCATAACTTTTTCAGCAATGGCAGATTTTCGCACATCAAGTGAAAGTAAATCCCGTAAGTATAAAATACCAACAACATGGTCGAGGTCGCCATCAATAACCGGCAAACGACTGTGACCAAGTGCGTGCAATTCATCGAGTACAAGCGGGCCAAGGAATTCACCATGATTAATAAAATCGATAACGTTTTTTGGCGTCATAATTGAAGATACTACTTTATCGTTGAAATCGAGCGCGTTAATAATAACCTTTCGCTCAATATCGGTCAGTGCCATACCTGAACGGTCAATCAGTTCTTGGAATTCTTCTTTTGAATGAACTTTCTGATCAGCCTGCATTGTACTGTCACTTAAGAATGAAAATACTGCAGGAAACTTTTGCACAAGTTGCAACAATTTCGGTTCAAGTTTTTTATATAAATTATTTGCTGCTTTTGAAACCTGGCGAGTGCGCGCTAATGGTGCGTAAAGAACCGTCACGATAATTGCGACAATAATACCTATTACCCAGCCGAATGTGGCTATTAATAACACGACAGTCGCAACCAATAGTAAGGCCGTTTTAATTGTTAGCACAGCGTGAATTTGCGGGAGTAATTTTTCACGTTTTAATTCAGCCCTGCTTGCAACTGAGTGTTTGGCGCGGCGTTCCAGCTCGGACATACTAAAAGAAGAGTAAGCTGGCTTCATGCCATCAACAAGTAACAAAGCAATGAAGGCAAGCGCCGTTACAATCACGAGAAACGTAAACATCTTACCCCAATTGTACCCTAGTGTCTGCTACAATGGGTATAGTAATTTTGGAGGAAAATATGAACAAATACGGATGGATAATTTTTAGTGTTGCAGTCGTTGTCCTGCTTGGTGGTTTAATCATCTGGACTCGCTCAGCCAACCCTACAGTTGATGTATCGCAAATTAATAACAATTCTATTTTAGCTGCAAGCGTAGACAGCGGTAATATTGCTGACCACGTTGACGGTAAAGCAGATAGCAAAGTGATTCTTGTAGAATACGGCGACTATCAGTGCCCAAGCTGTGGAAGTGCTTACCCTAACGTAAAGACCCTCATGGAAGAATACGGTGATCGGATTGCTTTAGTATTCCGCAACTTCCCTCTTACCAGCATTCACCCGAATGCTAAAGTAGCTGCTGCTGCAGCTGAAGCTGCCGGCCTTCAAGGCAAGTACTGGGAAATGCACGACTTGCTGTACCAGAACCAAAGCGCCTGGGAAACACTTGCAATCGACAAGCGAACTGATGCATTCGTATCATTTGCAACTGAACTACAGTTAGACACAACTAAGTTTACTGCTGATTTATCTAACGCTGATGTGAATAAGAAAATCTCATTCGATATGGCACTTGGTAAAGCAAACTCAGCTTCTGCAACACCAACTTTCTACCTTAATGGCGAAAAGCTTGATGAAACAACTGCTGGTGGTATTGTACAAGGCGATTTAAAGGCCGTTAAAGCCAAGCTAGACACACTGCTAGCCGAATAGTTGATTACGACACAAAACATCAAGAGCGCCCGGTTTAACCACCAGGCGTTCTTTTTTTGGGAAATTTAAAACACCCCGGTGCCTTGGGGTGTTTAAGTTTTTTTCGATTTAAATATATCGCGTCTGTCCACGGTTTAGTGGGCGATAAAGATTCGCCAGTCGGCGGGCACCACATCCACTGCTATCTTCTTGCGCCTTGAAGGCACAAATTCGATGGCTATTGGCATGTGATTATTCACTCCTTGTACTATGTACAGTCCCTTGCACTTCGACCTTTAATTATTTAGCTTTGGCGCAGGACACGTAGATAATAGTATCAATTTAGCGCCAATGAGTCAAGAATACACCGGCTGGCGGTGGGTATGACTTAATAATAAATCATCGCACCACCACTTAGCAATAAGCTATAGCAGGATTATGTAGTAATATACTCTACGCTTCGCCAGGAGTGTCATCTGGAGACGCAGTATTAAGCTTACGCTCCTTCAATGTGAACACCAGAATGGCTGCAGCACCAATCAAGAATGAGGCAACAATAAAGATTGTTCGGAGGCTTTCTGAGAAGGCGTGTGTGACCTTGCTCGAGAACTCGTTCTGATTCGTCTCAAACGTTGTTCGAGCTTCAACCTGGGCTGCCTGAGGCAGTTGAGCGAACTGTTCGTTAGCGCTACTGGTAATTTGGTTCTTAATATCAGGCATATTGAGGGTAAGCAGCGTATTAGGGTCGTCAATTTTACCAATCTTCGATACTGCAGCATTTTGGGAAACAGATTGGATGTACGCGGTGTCACGAATCTCATCTACATGAGTTAAGATACCGGCTGTTAGCATTGCACCGAACACCGCTGTACCAATTGTCGAACCAAGGCTACGGAACAATTGGTTAGAGCTGGTTGCAATACCTAGTTCAGCCTGTGAGAACTCATTTTGAACTGCGAGGTTAAGTACTGGCATCGCAATACCCATACCGAGACCAAGTACCACCATAATCACCGCTTCGTAGGCATATGAGCTCTCTGGAGTAAGCGTTGAGAGGAAAATCATCGCTACTGTTGCAACAGAGAAGCCAACTTGTAGGAAAATCTTGTATCGGCCAAATCGTGAGATAAGCTGCCCGGCCGTAATACTACTGACCATAATGCCGCCGACCATTGGAAGCAGCATTAAACCAGAATCTGTTGGGGATGCGCCAAATACCTGTTGGTTGAACTGCGTAAGGTACAAGATTGAACCCATAAATGCCGAACCGAAGAATGTTGCAATAAGAAGGATTTTTACAAAGTTAGTATTCTTAAAGAAACGTAACGGCAAGATAGGTTCTTTCGCTTTACCTTCAACATAGATGAATGCGGCGATTGCAGCAGCAACAATAGTGAACAGAATCGTACGAAGCACAGCAAGTGACATACCAGTTGTTTCAAGGAAGCCTGCGAAAATAGTTTCAGTGTTATCAACCGAGATAATAAGTACAGCCAATGATACAGATAGCAATGCGGCACCGAGGTAGTCAATGACTGCCTTCGCTGCACGTCGTAACGGTGGACAGAATACGGCAATAAGAATAAGGGCAACAATTCCAATTGGAACATTAATGTAGAACGTCCAACGCCAGTCAGTTGTCATACCAAGGATATTCTGTCCATCGGTCAACCATCCACCAAGAAGCGGACCAACGACTGAAGCTAAACCGAAAACGGCACCAATCAAACCTTGCCATCGAGCACGCTCACGGGCGGCAAACAAGTCACCAACAATCGTGAAGGCGTTGGCGGTAATAATACCACCACCAATACCTTGTAGCGCACGCCACATAATAAGCTGTTCAACGTTGCCGCTAATACCACTCAGTAATGAACCGGCGACGAAGATAGCTACACCAATAAGCAGAATGCGGCGGCGACCGAACAGGTCAGAGAACTTACCAGCAATTGGCACTGTAACAGTAGTAGTAATAAGGTACGCTGTAACAATCCAACTGAGTGAACTGAAGGCGTTAAACTCTTCGACAATCTTTCCGAGTGCTGTAGCAATAATTGTTTGGTCAAGCGCAACCAAAAACAGGCTGGCCATAACCGAAATCATAATAATAAGTTTGCGCTTCAGGCTAAGATGATGGTGCATTGTATAAGTTCCTTAGTTATTTCTTTAGAATGTCTTTATATTGTTCGAGGTTGTTTGTAAGGTGGTCAAGCATGTCACGTAGTTGCTCTTCTTTAATAAACCCTACCCATTTTTTTTCTTGTGAGCCAACTACATACAGTCGGTCGCCTGGTTGAATATCAAGCGCATCACGAGCATCAGCAGGTATTACTACCTGCCCTTTTGTGCCAACAGTGGCTGTGCCAAAAAGTTGTTTATCGTGCATATCGATTACAATAATGCGCCGGTATGAAATGTATGTCAAGTACAACTAAATGCTTAAGTTTTGAGCTTCCACCTTTGTATCTATACTTTATACTGAGGTTATTCTATAGTTAGTATTATGACTGAATCGCAAAACCGGATTATCCTTACCGGAATTAAACCTACCGGCACCCCACATATTGGAAATTACTTTGGCGCAATTGAACCCGCCCTACGCCGCGCGAGTGAATATTCACAAGCGTTCTTCTTTATCGCTGATTATCACGCACTTAACTCGGTGCAAGACGGCGAAACCATGAAGCAACTTACACGTAACGTTGCAGCAACTTGGCTTGCGGCTGGGCTAGATCCGTCTGTGATTAACTTCTACCGACAATCTGATGTTCCGGAGATTTTTGAACTTACAACAATTTTAAACAACTTCGTACCTAAAGGTTGGATGAATAAGATGCACGGCTATAAAGCTGCCGTTGACCGAAACCGTGAAGCAGATAAGCTTGATGATTTCGATGTAAACATGGGACTTTATAACTACCCTATCTTAATGACGTCCGACATTATCATTTTTAATACAAACGACGTACCTGTTGGCCGTGACCAAATTCAACACGTCGAAATTGCACGTGATATCGCACAACGCTTTAATAGCCAGTTCAACGACAACGTATTCGTATTACCCGAGCATGTTATTGCCGACGGCATAGCTGAACTTCCAGGACTTGATGGCCGTAAAATGAGCAAAAGCTACGGAAACACTATCCCTCTTTACGCTGGACGTGAAGCATGGGAACAAGTTGTTCGCAAAATCGTTACCGATTCGGTTGAACACAACGAGGAAACTATTCGCGGTACAGTATACTTCAAAATTCTAGCCAACCTTATAAGTGGCCTAGAACTACAGAATGTTATATATCGTTTATTCCACGGTGACATTGAGGATGCCGCAACTCTTCGTCCAGTAAAACTATTTAGCTGGAAAGAAGCGAAAGACTTAATGGTCGATGCACTTGAAGTTCGTTTTGGCGAACAGGCTGCACGCTATAACCAACTACTAGAAAACCCAGAACACATCGATGCAATTCTTGCTGAAGGTGCAGCAAAAGTACGCCCGATTGCTCAGGCACAATTAGCACACGTTAAAACTGTACTTGGAATTTAATTCTTCACTTTAAATTAGCGAGCGCGTTCATAGTGGCACGTATAGCCACCGATATTCTTTTGTAGATAATCTTGATGATAATCTTCGGCTGTCCAGAAGGTAGTAAGCGGTTCGATGCTAGTTACAATTGGCTGCTCCCAATACACTTGATTGCGAGCAATTGCTTTTTCAGCAGCTTCTTTTTGCTCTTCATCAGCATAAAAGATAGTCGAACGATAGCTTGAACCAATATCATTCCCCTGGCGGTTCATAGTTGTAGGGTCATGAATTTGGAAATGATAATCAAGAAGGTCACCCAGGTTGGTTACTGATGGGTCATAAGTAAGTTTTAAAGCCTCGGCATGGCCAGGATGGTTTTCATAGGTAGGATTATCGTTAGAACCACCTGCGTAACCGACTTCAGTATCGATAACACCAGGCTGGTCGCGGAACAATTCTTCCATTCCCCAAAAACATCCACCGGCAATAACTAATGTATTCATGTAACTATTATACTATACTTAGTATATGAAGAATCCTAACTTATCCAAAGAACAGCAACAAGTACTGTTCGACAAAGCAACTGAAGCACCTTTCAGCGGCGCCCTATTAAACAATCACGACGATGGTGATTACTTATGCGCAAACTGTAATACTCCCCTGTTCCATTCAGACAACAAATTCGAAAGCGGCTCAGGCTGGCCAAGTTTTGATAACGCAATCGAAGGCGCTGTCGTATTTGAAACTGATACCGAATTTGGTATGGTACGCACCGAAATTACCTGCGCAAATTGTGGCGGACACCTTGGACACGTGTTTGAGGATGGGCCACGAGATACGACCGGGTTGCGCTATTGTGTGAACTCACTATCACTTGATTTTAAGAAGAAGTAAGAAATTAAAAACACCCTGTAGTAACGCAGGGTGTTTTTAATTGTCTCAGAATTATTAGCGGCGACGGTTGTTCTTAGGCATGTAGCGGCGTTTGCGAGAGCGGATAACTAGGAATACCACAAGGGCAATGATAAGCAGTATAAATACGATTGCGCCAATTACTGCAAAGATTAACCATTGAGGGATAACCCAGAAAGATTTGGTGACTTCAATGGTTTGGTTTGTAGTACCGTAAGTGAACGTTGCAACGACGTCATAGTGACCAAAGGCTTCGATATCTTTGAATGGAATCTCCCAGCGACGAGAGCTATCGGGAAGGATTACGTCGCGAGGGTCTTTGTTGTTGAAGTCACTTTCGAAAACGACCTTATCACCTTTTTTCACTGACACACGACCAAATGGGCCAATTTGAAGGTTACCTTGGTTCTCGAATGCAAATGAAACCTGGAGATTGTCAGGTGTACGGAAGCTATTTCCAGTATTTCCATTTTGTTGGATGTCAAAGCTATCAAGTCGAAGTTTTTCAACAATATCACCAGGAACAGTTAGTAGTATAAGTGAAGCTACACTTGCACTTAAGTTTACCTGTCCACCACCGTCCGGGTCACTTGGTGCAAAACGAACCGCACCAAAGTAGCCACCCGCTTGAGCGCTTTCAGGCACCGTAATTACGACGTTGAATGTCTTTGACTGCTTTGCTGGGATAGTAGCGGCAGATAGTGGCCCCATAAAGCGCTTAAGACTGTGTGAAGGTGCGAACTTATCAGAGTCAAGAATAAGTGCAGGTGTACCTCGGTCATCACCGGCTACAAAGTCATTTGTGTAAGGTGCTACAGATACGGTCGTATCAGTAAGATTAGTAACAGTTACTTGAACTGTCTTCTTGTCTCCTGGCAAGATTTCGATGTCAGTACGCACTGGCGTAACCTTGATTGTATTAGCAGCATCAGATTTTGTGCTCTGAGCAGACGCGTGAGGATTAACGAGGAGTGCGACAAAAACAGCAAAGGCAACTGCGAGCACTGCTGCAGCCTTAAGGTTCATTTGAATATATTTATTTCCCAACACAGTACATCCCCTTTACGTGATTACCTCCAATCATAACAGATACGGTTACGTTTGGAAATGCTATTTATACAAAACAACACCCCCGTTAAAGGAGGTGTTGTAGTCAAGGCAACAGTAGTTTAGAACTTACCGGTTGCAATAAGACTTAAGTCGGCTGAATATAGTCCAGCTGGTGTCTGATTAGTAACAGTAGCACCAAATGTGAGAGTCATATTCCTGTTATTAACCGGAAGGTTAGCTGTATCTAGGAACGGGTCTCCGAAAGGACTTGTTACACCAGTTTGATTGTCACTTGCAAACGCCAGTGCAAAAGCAGTTGGAGTATAGATTGAGCCTACGGCAGGTTGGAAAGTACCAGATTGGCCTGCACCCGTAGAGGCAGTTCCTGTCTTTACACCAAACTTTGCGGTAGCTGAATTTATTTCAATACCTGTATTTAAGGCAGCTGGAATATCACAGTTAGCAGCACCGCCGCGAACTAAACCACCACAGTTAGTTGTACTACTCTTTAGACTCACCACCGCACCAGTAGCTGCGTTTGTTGAGATTTGAGTATAGATTGATCCTTCACTTACCACCCCAGGTACGAGTGCGAATGCATCACCTACTTGTTGACCAAGCTTAAGTGTTGGAGCTGTAATTGTACCAGTACAGTTATCAGCGATAACACCACCCGATACACAGAAGCTCATGCTTTCAAGTACAGCACCAGATACGCCGATAGTGTTTGTGATTGAGATAGCAGCGCCACCTTCATCTACCCGGTTAGTATCATCGTCAATTGTTTCTTCAGCGTCGTATAGTGCAGCATTAGTATCGTTATTGTAAGTAAGGATACGTGCATATAGTGGACCTACTGCTGAAGGGTTCGTAATACCTTCGAGGTTTATTGTAGTTGCAGTATTAGATGCAATTGCTTGAGTTACGACTACGGTACTTGGCGTAAGGCTTTCTACATTGATAGTAGTTCCATTGTCAGCACCAAGAGCAGTAAAGCCAGCCGGAGCAGTACATGGTTCACCAATTAACGGTGTGTTACTACAAAAATCAATAACTACCGCACCTGCAGAACCTACAGATTTAAATTTAATTTCGTATTCTACGTTTTCAGCTTCTTTAGAAGAGCTTGACAATGCGACCGAACGTTCAGTCAGCTGGGCTGCTGATGCAATTACTGGCAATACAACTGCCAACAATAGCGCACCCGCTACAGCAAACAAGCCTACCTGACGGCTTTTTAATATACTAAAAGAATTCATATTCTTTATTACTCCTCTGTTCTCTTTGGTTACCTTAACTATTTGTATTTGTTGTGGTGATTGTTTTCAGTGTATCACACTTGTGCTTATTTTTGTCAACAAGTTTTTGCAATCTTTTCCACAGATAAAATACGATAACTAGTCCTTAAGACTGTTCCGTTCTTTAAGCATCTTATTACGAATAGAGACGACTTCACTACGACGACCAAGCCAGTATGCAGGCAATAGCAAAACTGAGGCTACAGCGGCAGGAATCCAAAGAACCTCTGTTCGAGAATTTGTGCCTGTCGTGCCCTCTGTGTCCTCTGCAGTATCTACCTGACCATTAGCCACTGCTATCACCTGCAAGAAGGCGCTTACTCCATTAGCATCAGTCACCTTTATATTAGCTTGATAAATACCGGCTTTTTTATAGGTGTGAGCAATACTTACTAGCCCAGCAAGTGATTGGCTCTTAAGTTCAGTTGCAGTGCCATCACCCCAGTCAAGGCTAAAGGCATACGGCCCAGTTCCACCAGATAACTGTAGTGGCCATCCTAGTTCAGTACCAGCAGCAGCTGAACGACGACCATAAGAACTTGTAAGGGTAATGAGCGCACCGAAGGCTGAGAAATTTGTATTAGTGTAGTTAACAGTAATTGTATTAGAGACTGGACCAGGTTGTTCTAGGCTATCGTATACTATAGCAGTTAATTCATTAGTGCCGGAGAATAAACTCACTTGTACGCTAAAGCTACCGTTTACGCACATTACCGCACCGACCATAACGTTATTGTTGTATACCTCAACAAGAAGATCATTCGGGCATATACCGTTAACCGTTATAGGCGATGTGCTGAATGACGCGCCGTTGCCGGGAGTTGTTATTGTTGCAGCTACTGTTGGCGGGGCCTGGGTTTTTGTCGCCTCAAGTCCGTACGAACCCGGCTTAGGCTCTGGGTTAGGAAGTGCGTTAATAGCAGCTGTCGGTCGAACAAAAACAAATAGCGCAAGCAGGCACGAACCGATAATTACCGGAAGTACCCACTGTGCGCTTATTTGAAGTTTACCTACCATAGTTGTGCTTATTGTAACGTGCTTATGCCTGTTACAAAAGGGCTAATGATTATTTTCGGCGACGAGAGAGTTTTTTACGTTGACTAGCATACTTTTGGCCTTTAATCTTTTCAACTAATCGCCAGATTCCAAAGGCAGCAGCAGCTAGAATAACCAACACGCTCACTACAAACCAAACCGGAAGATACCAGAATGACGCAGAGCTTGTAATTTCTTGAGTTCTATTCCCATTTTGGCCATAATACAAATCAAGTGATGCGTTATAATATCCAGGCCAAAGGCCAGAATCAGCACAAGCAGTCGTTTGAGTCGTACCACCGTTAAAATCAAGATTCTCCGATTCAGACTTGATACAGGCAGTAAAAGTTCTTGACTGCCCAATAAGCGCTAGCGAACTATTTGGATTAACATTATTAATAACTTGCTCTTGCCCAAACAAATTCTTTAACGTGATACTGCCAACGGGTGCTTCGGTTACATTACCTTCGTTCTTTAGCGTATACGCAAGAGTTCGAGGCTTGTCACCAGTGATGAAGTAAAAGCCACCTTTTTTATTTTGAGTTGGCTGGGTATAACCACCAAACTTTTCTAGCTTTAAATTCTCATTTACTTCACCAGGAATTGAGGTAAACACCAGTGTTACACCAGATGCACTCAAGCCAACGTTACCTCCATCAGGAGCTCCTGAGGAATAAAGAATTGCACTATAGTAACTACCTGCACCATGGTTAGCAGGAATAGCAACGTTCATATCTAATGTCTTACTTGACTTGGGTGGAATTTTAACCGACTTAGGGATAGTCAAGAAAGGCTTAAGTGACCATGTCGTTTGAGGAGCATCTTCAGCCAGTAAAAGCTTTGGCGTGCCGCCATCATCAGTATAAGTAAAATCTACAACTCGAAGCGTCAGTTCTAGGGTGCGTTCTGTATCAAGGTTAC
>Ga0247814_10000819_pt1 | contig 21252 bp, 22 predicted proteins | sample UWRJL179409R1_FD_179947 | JGI IMG/M metagenome (GOLD analysis project Ga0247814, IMG submission 179947) | Plant litter microbial communities from Arlington Agricultural Research Station in Wisconsin, United States - UWRJ-L179-409R-1 | ecosystem: Environmental > Terrestrial > Plant litter >... | reverse complement strand
TGATCAACTGGTCGCTGACCGACACCATCACTCGGGTAACGCTGAAACTCGGCGTCGACTACGGTTCCGATCTGGATCTGGTCAAGGAGCTGCTGCTCAAGGCCGCTCGCGAGAATCCGCGCGTACTCAAGGAACCCGAGCCACACGTGTACTTCCTCAACTTCGGCGAAAGCACGCTGGATCACGAATTGCGCATGCACGTGCGCGACCTCGGTGACCGCAACCCGGTGCTCGATGAGGTCAACCGCTTCATCAACCGCGAGTTCAAGAAGCAGCACATCAACATCTCGTTCCGCCAGATGGAGGTTTATCTGAAGAACCTGCACGGCCAGGAATACAAGATGGTGCCGATCGAACCGGAAACCAAAACCATCGTGCCGATCGCCGACGATCAGAAACCGCTGCAAGAGCCGCCGCCGGCCAAACTCGACTAACCGGTCTGATCCCAGCAGAATGCTCGGACATTCTGCTGGAGCCGGCCCTTGAAAGCCCTCGACGAACTGACCTTCGACAATCGCTTCGCCCGCCTGGGCGATGCGTTCTCCGCCCACGTGCTGCCCGAGCCGATCGACAACCCGCGTCTGGTCGTCTCCAGCCCGGCCGCCCTGGCCTTGCTGGATCTCGACCCGGCTACCGCTGAAACACAAGAATTTGCCGAACTGTTCGGCGGCCACAAGCTGTGGGCCGATGCCGAGCCGCGAGCGATGGTTTATTCCGGGCATCAGTTCGGCGGTTACACGCCGCAACTGGGTGATGGTCGCGGGCTGCTGCTGGGCGAGGTGTACAACGCAGCCGGCGAGCATTGGGACCTGCACCTCAAGGGCGCCGGGCAAACGCCGTTTTCGCGCATGGGCGATGGCCGTGCGGTGTTGCGTTCGTCGATCCGTGAGTTTTTGGCTTCCGAAGCGCTTTACGCGTTGAACATTCCGTCCTCGCGCGCAGCCTGCGTGATCGGCTCCGACACCCCGGTCTGGCGCGAAAAGCAGGAACGCGCGGCCATGGTGCTGCGTCTGGCGCCGAGCCACATCCGCTTCGGCCACTTCGAATACTTCTATTACACCAAGCGCCCCGAGCAGCAGAAAGAACTCGGCGAACACGTGCTGGCGAATCACTTCCCTGAATGCCTTGAGCAGCCTGAGCCGTACCTGGCGATGTTCCGCGAAATCGTCGAACGCAACGCCGAACTGATCGCCAAGTGGCAGGCCTACGGCTTTTGCCACGGTGTGATGAACACCGACAACATGTCGATCCTCGGCATCACCTTCGACTTCGGCCCGTTCGCCTTCCTCGACGACTTCGACGCCAATTTCATCTGCAACCACTCCGATGATCAGGGCCGCTACTCGTTCAGCAATCAGGTGCCGGTCGGCCAGTGGAACCTCAGTGCGCTGGCTCAGGCGTTGACGCCGTTCATCAGCGTCGAAGCCCTGCGCGAAACCCTCGGCTTGTATCTGCCGCTGTTTCAGGCGCACTACCTCGACCTGATGCGCCGCCGCTTCGGCTTCACCACGGCCGAGGACGATGACCAGAAGCTGCTGGAAGACCTGTTGCAACTGATGCAGAACAGCGGCGTCGATTACACGCTGTTCTTCCGCCGACTCGGTGAAGAGTCCGCCGAACAGGCCGTCGCCCGGTTGCGTGATGACTTCGTCGACATCAAGGGTTTCGATGCCTGGGGTGAACGCTACGTCGCCCGGGTTGCCCGCGATGGCGACGCCGATCAGGAACAGCGCCGCACCCGCATGCATGCGGTCAATCCGCTATACATCCTGCGCAATTACCTGGCGCAAAAAGCCATTGATGCGGCTGAGCAAGGGGATTACTCAGAAGTACGCCGGCTGCACGCGGTGCTGAGCAAACCATTTGAAGAGCAGCCGGGGATGGACGGTTATGCCGAGCGGCCGCCGGAGTGGGGCAAGCATTTGGAGATCAGTTGTTCTTCCTGAGGCGGCCTAGATAAACACGTCTACAGGCAGCTTGAAGTACTCAGCCAACCATCGAACCTGTCGCAGGTTTAGTTGCCGCTTGCCGCTCAGGATCTCAGAGACGACTGACTGAGTGCCCACTCCAGGCAAGTCGCTCTGGGTCAAACCATGCTCACGCATCAGATACCCCAATACTTCAAAACCCGGAGGTTTTGGGACCGGGTGATGCGTTTGATCCCATTCTTCAATCCAGTCACCAATGATATCCACCAAGCTCATCAACGGATGAGACTCGTCATAACCGGTAATTTCCAGCAGTTCGTCGACAGCCAACACCAAGGCATCGTAGTCGTCTTCGTTTTCTGGCAACTGCAGAAAACGAGTAAAGAGACCCGGACTTTGGTCCGCATCGGAATCAAGGCAAACAATTTCAAAGCCAACAGAGTCCCCAGTGAGCGAACTCGTCCGGGTCTTTAAGGTTTTTAGATATTCAGAGCCCTTCAGAAGCTCCGAGAGTGGAAGGCGTTTAACTGTCTTGGCGGTCATAGGAAAGTATTTCGCTCAGGTCTGCACAAGATGACCGATTAGATAAAATACAGATAGTCAGCCTCCGCGCAGCCGTGCGTAGGCCCTTTCCTCAACTGAGGAAGGTAATGACCTACAGATCAATTCCTTGATAATCGTGACTTTGCCTCCAGATCAGTCTCATAGACTTCCTGCCTGAGAGCCCAACATGACCGCCCCACTCCTCATCCCCTGCCCTTCCTGCAATGGCCTCAACCGCATCCCCGCCGAACGCCTCGCTGACCAGCCCAAATGCGGTCGCTGCAAATCCCCGGTGCTGCTGAGCAAACCGTTCGAACTCAAGCAAGGCGATTACGCCAGCCAGATCAAAGGCGATCTGCCGTTGCTGGTGGATGTCTGGGCCGACTGGTGCGGACCGTGCAAGTCGTTTGCGCCGGTGTTCGAGCAGGCGGCTGCGCAAATGGCGGGCAAGTGCCGCTTGGCCAAGCTGGATAGCGAGGCCAATCAGCAGTTGTCGGCGCAGTTGGGGATTCGCTCGATTCCGAGTCTGATTCTGTTCAAGAACGGCCGGGAAGTGGCGCGGCAGAGTGGTGCGTTTCCGCTGCCGCAGTTGATGGCGTGGCTGCGTAGTCAGGGTATCTGACACACCGCCAAACAATGTTGGAGTGAGCCTGCTCGCGATAGCGTCCTGTCAGCCAACACTTGAGTGACTGAAAGGAAGCTATCGCGAGCAGGCTCACTCCTACAGGGGATCTGCGTAGCTCAAGAGATCAGTGCCCTTCGATCAGGTTATGCAACTCGACGAACTGCTGGGTCAGCTTGTGCCGTGGATCGAGGTGGATCAGCGGCATGCTGGCCTGGTGCGATTCACGCATGCGCACCGAACTGGTCAGGTACACCGGCAGTACCGGCAAACCTTCGGCAATCAGTTCATCCAGGATCTGTTGAGGCAGGCTGGCCCGGGCCTGGAACTGGTTGACCACGATGCCTTCGACTTCCAGACCTTCGTTGTGGTCATCCTTCAGCTCTTCGATTTCCGCGATCAGACCGTACAGGGCCTGCCGTGAAAAACTGTCGCAGTCGAAGGGAATCAACACGCGATCAGCAGCTATCAGCGCCGATACCGCATAGAAGTTCAGCGCTGGCGGGGTATCGAGGTAGATCCGGTCGTAATCCTCGGACAACTCATCCAGCAACTTGCGCAGCTTGTTGATCTTGTGCTTGGCCTCAAGCTTGGGCTGCAGGTCGGCCAGTTCGGCGGTCGCCGTGATGATGTGCAGGTTGTCGAACGGGGTTTCATAGATGTCAGCCTGATTCTTCTTCGAGAACGGCCCTGAAGACAGGGTTTGCTTGAAGAAATCGGCAATGCCCATCGGAATGTCATCGCCGGTGAGCCCGGTCAGATACTGAGTGGAGTTGGCCTGGGCATCGAGATCCACCAACAACGTGCGATAACCCTCGCTGGCGCTGACCGCCGCCAGATTGCAGGCAATGCTGGATTTGCCTACGCCACCTTTCTGATTGAACACCACGCGCCGCATGACCAAACCTCCGTGTATCAAAGAATGACCGAGTGTAGATGCGCGCGACCTCGGTTCGCTACCTCCACGGACACGGACTACAAAGTCCGGTGCAAATATTCCCGCACCCGCGACGTAGAAACTGTCATTGATCTTCGCCATGCCCGACAGACAAGCCGCTGACAATCTGGATAATGGCCAAGTGACAGTTTTACCGCGAACCAATCGGTACATTTCGTTGCACAAAATGTAACCAGCATTTGCTACACACTCGTCGCACCGGGATAATGCGCGCCACTCGGCGCCAAGCGCCACGCCACGCCCGTCGCGGTTCTGGTGATTCAACGCGTCAATACAAGCCCGCAGGGGCGGGATGAATGTCCGTGATCAACTTCAACATCGCCCAATGGCGCGCGTGGGCCCCCGGGCTCGACAGCGTGGACGCCTGGCAGGCCTGGAGCCGACAACCGGTGGTGCTCCAGAGCAGTGATGCCGCGCCCGATGTGTCGTTTTTGCCGGCCATGCAGCGCCGCCGCCTCAGCCGACTGGCACGCATGGCATTCAGCGTTGGCTGGCCTCTGGCCGACGGACGGGAGAATCTGCCGCTGGTGTTCGTTTCGCGTCACGGTGAAACCCCGCGCACTTACGAGATCCTCAGCGATCTGGCGACCGAGCAACCGCTGTCGCCGACCCAGTTCAGCCTCTCGGTGCACAACGCGATCATCGGCCTGTGGTCGATCATGCGCGGTGAGACCAGCGAAATGACCGCCCTCGCTGCGGCGGGCGACGGCCTCGAACACGGCATGCTCGAAGCTGCTGCCCTGTTGAATGAGGGCGCCCCCGCCGTGCTGCTGGTGGTCACCGAAGAACAGCCGCCCGTCGCCTACTCGAAGTGGATCGATGACGTGCCGTTTCCGTACGCCGTAGGCCTGCTGCTCACCCCCGGCACCGACTGGCGGCTGACCCTGAACAGCACCACAGAAGCACTGTCCAACGCGCACTGGCCCCACGCGCTCAATCTGCTGCGAACCCTGCTCGGCCAGCAAACCCTTTGCCAACATGCCTGGAAAAATCGTGTATGGACCTGGCAACGCAGCCTGTGACCGAGAAAAACCGCGACGCCTATTACTGGCGCCTGCTGGCCACTGCAGCAAGCTTCGCCCTGTTCGGGCTCGGCGGGCTGTGCCTGCGCGTGTTGGTGTTCCCGCTGCTGGGCTGCCTGCCTGGTGACGCGCTCCGGCATCGTCAGCGTGCGCGGCAGACCGTCAGTCGGCTGTTCTGGTTCTTCGTGCGGTTCATGGCTCGCACCGGCGTGCTGACCTACGACATTCAAGGTGCCGAACGCCTCGGTCGTCCGGGACAAATGATCATCGCCAATCACCCGTCGCTGATCGACGTGGTATTCCTCATCGGTCTGGTTCGCCAGGCCAATTGCGTGGTGAAGAAAAGCCTGTGGGAAAACCCCTTCACTCGCGGGCCGCTGCGCAGCACCGAATACATCAGCAACGACGGCAGCATGGACATGCTCGATGCCGCCGCCCAATCCCTGCAAAACGGCCAGACGCTGATCATTTTCCCCGAAGGCACGCGCACCCAGCCGGGACAGCCACCGGCCTTTCATCGGGGGGCGGCGGCGATTGCCCTGCGCGGTGCGAAAATCCTCACCCCGGTGATCATCAAGGTCAACCCGACCACGCTGACCAAAGCCGAACCGTGGTATCGGATCCCGTCTCGCCGCGTGCACTTCAGTTTTCGCGTCGGGGCCGATATAGACCCACAAGCCTTCGCCGCGCAGGGGCCTGCACCGCAAGCCTCGCGCAAGCTTAACGATTATTTGCACTCTTACTTTATTAAGGAGCTCGCCGAAGATGAGCGATCTGAATCGTGACATCAAACTGCTGATCATCGACGCCCTCGGCCTCGAAGACATCAGCGTCGACGACATCGGCGATGAACAAACGCTGTTCGGCGAAGGCCTGGGCCTGGATTCCGTCGACGCGCTGGAACTGGGTCTGGCGATCCAGAAAAAGTACGGCATCAAAATCGACGCCGACGCCAAAGACACCCGCAACCATTTCACTAACGTGGCGAGCCTTGCGGCCTTCGTCACGGCAAAAAAAGCAGCTTGAGACCGGACCATGCAAACTCGTGACGACATTTTCAACACCCTGCGCGATGCCTTGGTCGAGCTGTTCGAACTGGATCCGGCCCGTGTGAGCCTGGAGTCCAACCTGTATCAGGATCTGGAAATCGACAGCATCGACGCGGTCGATCTGATCGACCACATCAAGCGTCAGACCGGCAAGAAAATTGCCGCTGAAGAATTCAAATCAGTGCGCACGGTCGGTGACGTGGTCGAGGCGGTCTACCGTCTGGTTCAACCGGCCGCATGAGCCGATTGATCGGCCTCGGCCTGCTGCTGGCCGGTCTGCTGTACCCCTTTGCGGTGTATTTCGGTATGGAGCATTTTGCTCCGTGGCAGTTCGGCCTGTTGCTCGGCAGCCTGTGGCTGGCGCGGGCCCTGACTGGCGAACGCAAACCCGGCAGCCTGTGGATGGCTTGCGTGGCGATCGTGTTTTGCCTGTTGCTGGCACTGTTCGACAGCCCGCTGTTGTTGCGCTGGTATCCGGTGCTGATCAGCGGCTTCATGCTGGTGCTGTTCAGCCTGAGCCTGAAATACGGCCCACCAATGGTCGAACGCCTGGCGCGCCTGCGTGAGCCAGAACTGCCGGACATAGCAATTCGCTACACACGCAAGGTCACCGTGGCCTGGAGCGTGTTTTTCTTCTGCAACGGTTTGTGCGCCGCCCTCCTGACCCTGTGGGCGCCGCTGAATTGGTGGATGTTGTACACCGGCCTGATCTCCTATGGATTGATCGGCCTGATGTTTGCCATTGAATGGCTGATACGACAACGGGTAAGAGGCCGTACATGAACTGGATAAAACTTGAGCAGCTGTTGCTCAAGGCTGTGCCGGCACGAGCGATCTGCGCTGCGCCGGCACTCGATCACGCGCAACTGTGCGAGCAGGCGTTGAGCGTCGCCACCGGCCTGCAAGCGCAGGGCGTGAAGCGCCTGGCCGTGCACCTGGAAGATGCCGCCGAACTGGCCGTCGCACTGCTCGGTGCCTGGCGCGCAGGTGCCAGCGTGTTGCTGCCGGCCGACTTGCAGGCGCAAACGCGTCAGCGCTGGTCGGCTGAGGTCGATCTGTGGCTGACCGATCACCCCGATGATGCGCAGCTCGAAGACCTTTATCAGCCGGCATTGCCCGCTGCCGAACTGGATCTCGACCAGTGCAGCCTGAGCCTGTGCACCTCCGGTTCCAGCGGCGAACCCAAGCGTATCGACAAGACCCTGCGCCAAATGGCCAATGAGGTCGAGGCGCTGGAACAGCTGTGGGGCGCGGATCTTGGTGAAGCGTGCATCATCGGCAGCGTCGCCACCCAACATATCTACGGTCTGCTCTTTCGGGTGTTATGGCCGTTGTGCGCCGGGCGCCCGTTCGTGCGCCAGCAACTGGCATTCCCTGAAGACTTGCAGCGCGCCAGCCGCGAGCATGCGGCCTTCGCCTGGGTCACCAGCCCGGCGCTGCTCAAACGCATGGGCGACAACCTCGACTGGCCGGCCCTCAGTGCCGTGCGCCGAGTGTTTTCCTCTGGCGGCGCGCTACCGGCAGACGCCGCGCAAAGCCTGCAGCAACGCCTGCAACAGTGGCCGACCGAAATTCTCGGCAGCTCGGAAACCGGCGGTATCGCCTGGCGTCAGGGCCAGCCGCTGTGGCAACCGTTTACCGGTGTCGAATTGAGTCAGGACAACGACGGCGCGCTGCTGGTCGCCTCACCCTACCTGCCCGCCGGACACATCGAGCACACCGCCGATGCCGCGCGCATTGGCGCCGATGGTCGCTTCGAACTGCTCGGACGCCTGGACCGGATCGTCAAACTCGAAGAGAAACGCATCTCCCTGCCGATGCTCGAACAAGCCTTGGTCGCCCATGACTGGGTCGCCGAAGCGCGTCTGGGTGTGGTGCAGGAAAACCGTGCGTCGCTGGGCGCCCTGCTGGTCCTCAGCGACTCGGGTCTGTTTGCCTTGCGCGAACACGGCCGGCGTAGCCTGACTGAAGGCCTGCGCAAGCATCTGAGCCAGCACTGTGAAGCGCTGGCCCTGCCGCGGCGCTGGCGGCTGGTGCGGCAATTGCCGCTGAACAGCCAGGGCAAACTGCCTCAAGCCAACGTCGAAGCGTTACTGATAGCCCCACGTCCGAAAGCGCCGGAAGTCTTGGAGCAGGTCGAAACCGATGGCGAGTGGAGCCTGCAACTCAGCGTACCGCCGGATCTGGCCTATTTCAGTGGGCACTTCCCTAAAGCCCCGGTATTGCCAGGCGTGGTGCAGGTGGAATGGGCGCTGAATCTGGGGCAGCAGCTGTTGAATCTGACGGGCGCGTTCGCCGGTATGGAAGTGCTGAAATTCCAGCAACTGGTGCGCCCCGGCGATGAAATCCAGCTGCACCTGCGCTTTGATCCCGAGCGCAGCAAACTGTATTTCGCTTATCGCAATGACACGGCGACCTGCTCCAGTGGGCGGATTCTTTTGGGTGTTGATCATGATTGACCTTGGTGAGTGCTGCGCACTCAATCGCGAGCAGGCTCACTCCTACAGGGATCGTCGGTATGCATAACCCTTGCGCCGTGATCCCGGTTTATAACCACGAAACCGCAATCGGCACCGTGGTCGACACCCTGCTCGCACAAAAGCTGCCGTGCATTCTGGTAGACGACGCCAGCGCGCCATCCTGCGCCAAGGTGCTCGACGCGTTGGCCGCTCGCGACGACGTGCATCTGGTGCGCCTCACCGCCAATCAGGGCAAGGGCGGCGCGGTGATGACCGGTCTGCGTGAGGCCTCACGACTGGGCTTCAGCCATGCGTTGCAGGTCGACGCCGATGGTCAGCACGACCTGCACGACGTCGCGCGTTTCGTTGAAGAATCCCGTGCCCATCCCGAGACGCTGATCTGCGGTTATCCGCTGTTCGATGAAAGCGTGCCCAAGGGCCGCTTGTACGCACGCTACCTGACCCACGTGATGGTCTGGATCAACACACTGTCGCTGCAGATCCGCGACTCGATGTGCGGTTTCCGCGTTTATCCACTGGCCTCGACGCTGGCGGTGATCGATTCGGCAAAAATCGGCAAGCGCATGGATTTCGATTCGGACATTCTCGTGCGCCTGTCGTGGCGCAATCAGCCGATGCGCTGGCTGCAAACCAGCGTGCACTACCCGCTGGACGGCGTGTCGCACTTCCGCCTGTTCCACGACAACGCGCTGATTTCAAGCATGCACACGCGGCTGTTCTTCGGCATGTTGCTGCGTTTTCCGCTGATCCTCTGGCGACGGTGGCGAGCATGACCAACGAGGTCGACAAGAAGCACTGGGCCGACCGCGAAGAGCGCGGCAGCTTTCTGCTGATGAAATTCACCGCGTTCGCCGCCAAAGTCCTCGGCCGCCGTCTGCTCAGCCCGTTGCTGTACGGCATCGTCCTGTACTTTTTCCTGTTCGGTCGCACCGCCCGGCGCAGTGCCTGGCAATACCAGCAGCGCTTGGCCGACTGGAATCAGCGCGAGGATTTGCGCCCGACGCATTGGCGGGTGTTCGGCCAGTTCATGGCCTTCGCCGACTCGATGCTCGACAAACTCGACGTGTGGAACGGCAAGCTGAGCATCGAACAGATCGAAATCATTGACCCGGCATTGTTGCGCAATCAATTGCGCGGCAGTCGCGGGCAACTGCTGGTCGGCGCGCACCTGGGCAATCTCGAAGTCTGCCGCGCACTGGCGGAGATCGGCGAAAAGGTCACCATGAATGTGCTGGTGCACACCAAGCACGCCGAGCAATTCAACCGCCTGCTCGGCGAAGCCGGGGCGACCAATCTGCGCCTGATCCAGGTCAGCGAACTCGACCCGGTAATCATGCTGCAACTGCACGAACGCCTGGAGCGCGGCGAGTGGCTGGCGATTGCCGGCGACCGCGTGCCGCTACACGGCGGGCGTAGCGTGACCGTCGACTTCCTCGGCCATCCGGCGCCGTTCCCGCAGGGCCCGTGGCTGCTGGCCGGTCTGCTGAAATGCCCGGTCAATCTGCTGATGTGCCTGAAACAACCGGACGGCCACTATCGCCTGACCCTCGAGCCCTTCGCCGACGCCGTGGTGTGGAAGCGCAGCGAGCGCGAGCAGGTCATTCATCAGTGGGCCACCCGCTATGCGCAGCGCCTGAGTCACTATTGCCTCGAAGCGCCGCAACAATGGTTCAACTTTTACCCATTCTGGAAGACCGATGACGACGCCAACCCATGAGCCGGTAACCTTCGGCGAACGCCCTTTGCGCATCGAAGACGTGCTGGCCCTGGCCAACCGTCAGGCGCCCGTGCAGCTGCAGAGCGACGCCGAGTATCGCGAGCGCATCGCCAAGGGCGCGCGGTTCCTCGATTCGCTGTTGGACAAGGAAGGCGTGATCTACGGCGTGACCACCGGTTACGGCGACTCCTGCGTGGTCGCAGTGCCGTTGCATCACGTCGAAGCGTTGCCGCGTCATCTCTACACCTTCCACGGTTGCGGCCTGGGCAAACTGCTCGACGCGCAAGCCTCCCGCGCGGTGCTGGCGGCGCGTTTGCAGTCGTTGTGCCACGGAGTCTCCGGGGTGCGCGTGGAACTGCTGGAGCGTCTGCACGCGTTCCTCGAATACGACATTCTGCCGCTGATTCCCGAAGAAGGTTCGGTCGGCGCCAGCGGCGATCTGACGCCGCTGTCCTACGTCGCCGCCACCCTCTCCGGCGAGCGTGAAGTGATGTTCCGTGGCGAGCGCCGCCAGGCTGCCGATGTGCACCGCGAACTCGGCTGGACTCCGTTGGTGCTGCGCCCGAAAGAAGCGCTGGCGCTGATGAACGGCACGGCGGTGATGACCGGTCTCGCCTGCCTCGCTTTCGCTCGCGCTGATTACCTGCTGCAACTGGCCACGCGCATCACCGCGCTCAACGTGGTCGCGCTGCAAGGCAATCCGGAGCACTTCGACGAGCGCCTGTTCGCCGCCAAACCGCATCCGGGGCAAATGCAGGTTGCCGCGTGGCTGCGCAAGGATCTGGCGATCGACGCGCCGACTGCGCCGCTGCATCGATTGCAGGATCGCTATTCGCTGCGCTGCGCCCCGCACGTACTGGGCGTGCTGGCCGACAGCCTGAACTGGCTGCGTTCGTTCATCGAGACCGAATTGAACAGCGCCAACGACAACCCGATCATCGACGCCGAAGCCGAGCGCGTTTTGCACGGTGGGCACTTCTACGGCGGCCACATCGCGTTCGCCATGGACAGCCTGAAAAACCTGGTGGCCAACGTCGCCGATCTGCTGGATCGACAGCTCGCCTTGCTGGTCGATGAGCGTTACAACCATGGTCTGCCGAGCAATCTGTCTGGCGCGCCAGCGGATCGCGCGATGATCAACCACGGCTTCAAAGCCGTGCAGATCGGCACCAGCGCCTGGACCGCAGAAGCGCTGAAAAACACCATGCCGGCCAGCGTGTTCTCGCGCTCCACCGAGTGCCACAACCAGGACAAGGTGAGCATGGGCACCATCGCCGCCCGCGATGCGATTCGTGTGCTGGAGCTGACCGAACAAGTCGCCGCAGCCACCCTGCTCGCCGCCAACCAAGGCGTATGGCTACGCGGTCAGGCCGAAGATGCGCGACCACTGCCACCGTCGCTGGCAGCGATGCACGAGGAACTGGCCAAGGACTTCCCGCCAGTCATCGAAGACCGCGCACTGGAAGGCGAATTGCGCCTGTGTCTGCAACGCATTGCCGCGCAACACTGGAGGCTGCATGCGTAGCGCCGGAGTGCTTCACGCCGACACTGAAATCCTCGTGCCGTTTTTCGACGTCGACACCATGCACGTGGTCTGGCATGGCCATTACGTCAAATACCTCGAAGTGGCGCGTTGCGCGCTGCTGGACAAGATCGGCCACAACTACACGCACATGGTCGAGTCCGGGTTCGCCTGGCCGATCATCGACCTGCAACTGCGTTACGTACGCGGCGCGGTGTTTGGCCAGCGCCTGAATGTGCGCGCCAGTCTGGTCGAATGGGAAAACCGCCTGAAGATCAACTATCTGATCACCGACCTGCACAGCGGCGAGCGCCTGACCCGCGCCAGCTCGGTGCAGGTCGCCGTCGAAGTCAGCAGCCGCGAGATGCAGCTGGCGTCGCCAAAAGTCTTCACCGATGCCGTGGAAAGGATGCTGCGATGAATGTTTTTGCTAAAAGCCTGAGCGCGCTGGCGCTGCTGGCGATGTCGACACTGGCCAGCGCCTTCGACCTGCAACAGCTCAGTGAGCAACTGGCGAAACCGGAGGTGATCCACGGCCAGTTCATCCAGGAAAAACACCTGCGCGCCCTGCCGCAACCGCTGATCAGCAAGGGCAGCTTCGTCCTGGCGAAAAATCACGGCCTGCTGTGGCTGCTGAAAACCCCGCTGCAACAGGACTATCGCATCAGCGCCAAAGGCATCGCCCGCCGTGACGGCGATGGTTGGCAGCTGCTGCCAAACAAGAGCGCCGGGGCCGAGCAGAACCGCTTGTTCCTTGCCGTGTTGCAAGGTGACAGCAGCGGCCTGCAACGGGATTTCGAACTGGCCCTGAGCGGCGACGCGCAGCAGTGGAAACTCACGCTGACACCGCGTTCGGTGTTGCTCAAGCAAGTGTTCAACCAGATCAACATCGACGGCAGCACGCTGGTGCAAACCATCGAACTGCTGGAAACCCAAGGCGACAGCACCGTGCTGCGCATGCAGGACAGCACCGCCGGGCAACCGTTGAGCGACGCGGAGCAACATGACTTTGCCGAGTGAACGCAGGCTGCCCTGGCTGTTTCTGATCCTGCTGCTGGCCGTCGTCGCACTGGCGGGTTGGCAGTGGCGCGACGGTGCGCCGCTGTCGGCGAACCTGATGGAACTGGTGCCCGGCACTAATCCGGACGCTCTCGAACTGCGTGCCGAACAGCGTATGCAGGAACCGCTCAACCGCGAAATGCTGGTGCTGGTCGGCCACGCCGATCGCCAGCAAGCCGTGGCCATGGCGCAGACGCTGGGTGAACAGTGGCAGGCCAGCGGCCTGTTCGAAAAAGTGCAGTGGAACCTGCAAGCGGATCTGCCGGCCCTGCGCACGCAACTGCTGCTGGGGCGCCTGGCGATGTTGTCGACGGACGATCAGCAACTGCTCACCGAACATCCCGATGTGTTCATCCATCAGCGAGTGCAGGCGCTGTTCGACCCGTTCACAGGGTTCAGTCTGGTGCCGAATCAGGACGATTGGCTGGGCCTGACCGCACGCATCCAGAACAGCCAGCCACAGCATGGTTCGGTGCAACTCGACATCGGCAGCGGCGCACTGGTTGCCGATGCTGACGGCAAGAGTTGGGTCATGCTGCGTGCGCGCACCACCGGCAATGCCTTCGACATGAACCTGCCGCTGCAAGTGGCCGATCTGCTCAAGCACAGCCGTGAACAAGCGGCGACAGCCGACGTGCAATTGCTTGCCGCCAGTGGCCTGCTGTACGCGGCCAACGGTCAGCAACAAGCGACGCGCGAAATGACCTGGGTCGGCGGCGGTGCCACTGTTGGCATTCTACTGTTGCTGCTGTTGGCGTTTCGTCGCTGGCGCGTGCTGCTGGCGTTCGTGCCGGTGCTGGTCGGCATGCTGTTCGGCGCGGTGGCCTGTGTAACGCTGTTCGGCCATATGCATGTGATGACGCTGGTACTCGGCTCCAGCCTGATCGGCGTGGCAGTGGATTACCCGCTGCACTACCTGTCGAAGAGCTGGAGCCTGAAGCCGTGGCGCAGTTGGCCGGCCTTGCGTCTGACCTTGCCCGGGCTGACCCTGAGCCTGATCACCAGCGCCATCGGCTATCTGGCGCTGGCGTGGACGCCGTTCCCGGCGCTGACGCAAATCGCGGTGTTCTCCGCCGCCGGGCTGCTCGGCGCTTATCTGTCGGCGGTGTGCCTGCTGCCGGCACTGCTGAAAAATGTCGAACTGCGTCCCGCCCAATGGCCGCTGCATCTGGCCGAGCACTTGGTCAATCTGCGCGAAAAACTCCTTGAGCGCGTACGCACACCGGTGCTGTTGGCGCTGCTGATCGCCTTCTGCGTCGGCGGTCTGGTGCAACTGCAAAGCAAGAATGACATCCGCCAGTGGGTCGGTGCGCCGCAACATCTGACCGATGAAGCACAGACCATCGCGCGGATCACCGGCTATCAGCCCACCAGTCAATTTTTCCTCGTGCGCGGCGCCAATCAGCAAGAACTGCTGGAACGTCAGGCCGCGTTGAGCGATCGCCTGCAACAACTGGTCAATCTCGACAAGCTGCAAGGCTATCTGGCTCTCGATCAACTGGTCAGCCCGCCGAGCCAGCAAGAAGTGGTGCGCGCAGCGCTGAACAAGTTGCCGCAATACTGGCAGCCGCTGCTTGAACTCGGCGTGCCGCTCGCCGCGCTGCAAACCGAGTTGCAACAGTTGCAGACCGTGCCCGCCGAAGACATCGACACCGCGCTCGCCGGCCCGCTCGGCGAACCCTATCGCATGCTCTGGCTGGGGCCGACCGAAGACGGCGTTGCGGCGATAACCAGCCTGCGAGGCTTGAACAACCCTGCTCTGCTACGAATACAGGCCCTGGATTTGCCGGGGGTGATGCTGGTCGATCGTCTCGGTGAGTTGAATGAAGTGTTCGCCGCCACGCAGGTCAGCGCGGCCGAACTGAAGCTCGCCTCTTGCGTGCTGATCGTGCTGGTGCTGATCCTGCCGTTTGGCTTCGGCGGCGCCTTGCGCATCGTTGCCCTGCCGTTGCTGGCGGCGCTGTGCAGCCTGGCCAGTCTTGGCTGGCTCGGCCAGCCGCTGACCCTGTTCAGCCTGTTCGGTCTGCTGCTGGTGACGGCGATCAGTGTCGACTACGCGATCCTCATGCGTGAGCAGGTCGGTGGTGCGGCGGTGAGCCTGCTCGGCACGTTGCTGGCCGCCGTGACGACGTGGTTGTCATTCGGTCTGCTGGCAGTGTCGAGCACGCCGGCCGTCAGCAATTTCGGTTTGTCGGTGAGCCTTGGTCTGGCGTTCAGCTTCCTGCTTGCACCGTGGGCCGGACGTCACGAACACCGTGCCACTGTCGGGGAGCCGGCAGCATGATGGTCGTTGCCTTTTGGCTGCTGGCCTTGGCGCTGTTTGTCACGGCCACCCATGTCGGTCGGCATTTCGGTCTGATTCCGATTGTCAGCCAACTATTACTCGCAAGCTTCGGTTTGCCACTGTTGATGTATTTCTGGATCGAGCCGGGCTGGCAACTCAGCGGCGCTCAACTGATCGCTCCAGACTGGCTGAAAAACCTCTATAGCCTGAGTTTCGCCCTGCTCCTCGGGCATATCCTCAGTGATGTGATCGATCTGAAACTGGATCGCCAGAGTGTGAAAATCGCCATACCGAGCTTCGTCGTGCCCTTCGTCTGCGGTCTGGCAGCGGCTCACTGGCTGTTGCCTGCACAACCGTGGCTCAGCTCTTTGGCAATCGGGCTGGTCTTTGCGATCACCGCGATCCCGGTGCTGTACCTGTATCTGCGCCACATCGATTACCCGCCCGCCGCCACCCGGCGGCTGGTGCAAACCGCGATTCTCATCGATCTGAGCTGCTGGACACTGTTCGGCCTCGCCCAAGGCAGTCTGCACCTGAGCAGCCTGTTGCTACCGCTGGGGCTCGCCTGTGTGCCGTTGTTGCTGCATCTGTTCCGCGTGCGCCGCCCGCTGACCTACAGCCTCGGCTTCTTCGCACTGTTGGTGATGGCCGAGCATTACAGACTCAATGCGCTGATCTTCGGCATCGGCTATCTGCTGTGCATGGCCGCACTCAAAGTGCCGCTGGTGCTGCCGTTGCCGGCGCGCTGGATGAGCCGTTTGCAGACGTGGGTCGCGATCCCGCTGATCCTCACCTTCGGCATCGTGCAAATCGATGTGCACAGCGCTTTGGCCAGTCTCGGCGCGGCGCAATGGGCGACGCTGCTGCTCTTGCCGATTGCCAGTAAACTGCTCGGCAACTGGCTCGGCCTCGGTTGGGCCGGCGCCTCGTTCGCAGGCGCCAGCCGCTGGCGCGAGAGCGTGCTGCTGAACATCCGTGGGCTGAGCGAAATCGTCTTCCTCAATTTGCTGCTGCAACAACAGCTCATCACCCCGGCGCTGTATTTCGCGCTGATGCTGATGGGCCTGATCGCGACGCTGCTACCGGCCCTGATCGGCCTGCACAGCGCGCCTATGAATCTGAAAAACCCTTTGCCCCGGAGCTCGCGTGCCAATCGTTGAAATGGAATCCCGTCAGGTCGTGATCATCGGTGCCGGCCCTTCCGGCGCAATCGCTGCGGCGTTGCTCAAGCGCAAGGGCCACGATGTCCTGGTGATCGAGCGCCAGCACTTTCCACGCTTTTCCATCGGTGAAAGCCTGCTCAGCCATTGCCTGGATTTTGTCGAGGAAGCCGGCATGCTTGACGCCGTCAACGCCGCTGGCTTCCAGCGCAAGACCGGTGCGGCTTTCGCCTGGGGCGAGCGCTACAGCGCGTTCGATTTCAGCGACACCTTTACCGACGGCAAGCCGACCACGTTTCAGGTGCAGCGCGCCGATTTCGACAAACTGCTGGCCGATCAAGCGGTGCTGCAAGGCGTCGAAATTCGCTATGGCGATGCCATCGTCAGCGTCGATTTCGACCGGGCCAAACCGCAGCTGGATGTGCGTCGCGAGGACGGTAGCGAATACCGCGTCGAAGCGGATTTCGTCCTTGATGCCAGCGGCTATGGTCGGGTGCTGTCACGCTTGCTCGATCTGGAAGCACCGTCGAATTTTCCGGTGCGCCAAGCGGTGTTCACCCACGTCGAAGATCACATCGACAATCCGGCGTTCGACCGTGAAAAGATCCTCGTCACCACCCACCCGCAGCATCGCGATGTCTGGTTCTGGACGATCCCGTTCAGCAACGGTCGTTGTTCGGTGGGCGTGGTCGCTGCCGCTGAACACTTCGTCGGTCGCGATGCCGACCTCGACGCCTGCCTGCGCAGCTTTATCGCCGAGACGCCAAGCCTCGCCGGCGTGCTGAACAACGCCGTGTGGGACACCCCGGCGCGCACCCTCGGCGGCTACGCGGCCAACGTGAAAACCTTGCACGGGCCGGGCTTCGCCTTGCTCGGCAATGCAGCGGAATTTCTCGACCCGGTGTTCTCTTCCGGCGTGACCATCGCCATGCGCTCGGCGAGCATGGCCGCTGCCGTGCTGCATCGGCAGTTGCAGGGCGAAACGGTCGACTGGCAAAGCGAGTTCGCCGAACCGCTGAAGCGCGGCGTCGACACCTTCCGCTGCTATGTCGAGGGCTGGTACGCCGGCACCTTTCAGGACGTGATTTTTTACGAAGACAGTCAGGCGGAAATTCGCCGGATGATCTGCTCGATCCTCGCCGGTTATGCCTGGGATGAGCGCAATCCGTTCGTCAGCGAAGCGCGGCGCCGTTTGAAAATGATCTCCGAACTCTGTGCAAAGGACGCCACATGAATTACTTGAGCGACAGCTACGTCGAGGAAACCCGCTTCGGTTTCTGGTTCCTGCGCAGCCACACCTGGCAGCATCATGTATTGCGCGTGGCGATCAACGATTTGCGTGGGCTGTTCAGTGAATCGCTGCCACAGAACCCGGTGTTGCTCGATGCCGGTTGCGGCCAGGGCAAGTCGTTCGCCCATCTGCGCCAGACCTTCGCGCCACAGCGCTTGATCGGCATTGACGCCGATCCGCACAGCCTTGAATTGAGCGGCGAAGAAGCGGCGCGTCTGGGTCTCGATGTTGAACTGATCGGCAGCGATTGCGCGACGCTCAATGTGCCGGACGCCAGCGTCGATCTGCTGTTCTGTCACCAGACCTTTCATCATCTGGTCGAGCAGGAAAAAGCGCTGGCCGAGTTTTATCGTGTGCTCAAGCCTGGTGGGTATCTGCTGTTCGCCGAATCCACCGAGGCCTACATTGATACCTGGGTGATCCGCTGGTTGTTCCGCCATCCGATGCATGTGCAAAAGAGTGCGGCGCAGTACCTGGAGATGATTCGCGGGCAAGGGTTTGATTTTACCGAGCGCAACGTCTCGTACCCGTATCTGTGGTGGAGCCGGTCGAAGGATTTTGGCTTGCTGGAGCGGTTTGGGTTACGCAAGCCGAAGCCGTTTGGGCAGCGTGAAGAGACGTTGGTGAACGTTGTCGCGCGCAAGCCGCTGACAGAGGTTTCCTGATGTACACAAATCCTTGTAGGAGTGAGCCTGCTCGCGATAGCGGTGGGTCAGCCAACCTGTATTGTGAATCCATGACCGCTATCGCGAGCAGGCTCACTCCTACAGTGACCGCAGTGCTGCGACTGGTGATGATCGGTGTATTTTTTCTGCTGAGTGCCTGCGCCGGCCAGGCCCCGTTGCCGGTGGGCAATCCAACACTGCCGCTACCGCTGCAGTTGCACATCGAACGTAATCAGGCGGATCAGCGTCAGGACTGGCTGCTGGTGATCCAGCGCGAAGGCCCGGGCATCCGCTGGTCGATGATGGATCCACTGGGTATCCCGCAGGCGCGTCAGCAATTGATCGATGGGCATTGGCAGGCCGATGGTCTGCTGCCGCCGAACCCGGAAGCCCGGGAACTGTTCGCTGCGCTGCTGTTTGCCCTGACCCCATCCGGCGAACTGCTGAGCAATTACCCCACTGCGCAACAACAACCTGGGCAACGTACCCTGCCGGCGCGCTGGAACATCCGTTATGCACAACCGTTGAGCTTCGAATTGAATCTGCCCCAAGGCCCGCACTATCGCGTTTCTCCGCTCGGTGAATCGACGCCATGACCGCTTATCTGAATGCCCTCGGCGTCATTTGTGCGCTGGGTCGCGACAAGTCTGAAGTTGCCCGCAACCTGTTCGCGGGCGACTGCTCGGGCATGCGCCACGAATCCGGCTGGGTCGCGGAGCGTGATTTGCCGGTGGCTGCCGTGCACGGTGAACTGGCAGCGATTCCAGCAGCACTCGCCGAGCAGAGCAGTCGCAACAATCAGCTGTTACTCGAAGCCGCGCTGCAGATTCGCGATGACATCGATCAGGCAATCCGCACCTACGGGCGTGAGCGCATTGGCGTGGTGCTCGGCACCAGCACCTCGGGCATCGACGAAGCCAGCCGTGGGCTGGCGCACTACATCCGCGAGCTGCAATTCCCCAGCGAATACGACTACCGCCAGCAGGAACTCGGCGCCCCGGCGAATTTTCTCGCCGACTGGCTGCAGCTCAGCGGCCCGGCCTATGTGATTTCTACCGCTTGCACTTCCAGCGCCCGGGCCTTGATGAGCGCTCAACGCCTGTTGGATCTGGGCCTGTGCGATGCGGTGCTGTGCGGCGGCGTCGACAGTTTGTGCAAACTGACTCTCAACGGTTTTTCATCGCTGGAAGCGGTGTCGGACGAGCGCTGCAATCCGTTCTCGGCCAATCGCAACGGCATCAACATCGGTGAGGCGGCCGTGCTGTTTCTGATGAGCAAACAGCAAGGCGACGGCCCGGCCATCGCCTTGCTCGGCGCGGGTGCCAGCTCCGATGCGCATCACATTTCCGCCCCGGAGCCGAGCGGTCGCGGCGCCCTGCAAGCGATGCAAAAAGCCCTGGGCCGCGCCCAACTGCAGGCCGATCAGATCGACTATCTGAACCTGCACGGCACGGCCACCCAACACAACGACGCAATGGAAAGCCTGGCGGTCGCCGCGCTGTTCCCCGACGGCGTCGCCTGTTCCTCGACCAAACCGCTGACCGGCCATACCCTCGGCGCTGCCGGCGCGCTGGAAGCCGCGTTCTGCTGGTTGAGCCTCAGCGCCGACAATCCCGCTCACGTTTTGCCACCGCACGTCTGGGACGGCCAGGCCGACCCGGCGCTGCCGCCTCTGAAGTGGGTGACCGCAAACGAACGCCTGACGTCCATTGCACCCCGCTACCTGATGAGCAACTCGTTTGCTTTCGGCGGCAACAACGTCAGCCTGATTATCGGAGACGCCCCATGATTGACTGGCCGCTCGCCGAGCTGCTGCCCCATGCGGGCGACATGATCCTGATCGACACGATCCTCAGTTTCGACGAAGAGCAGATTTTCACCCGGCTCACCGTCAAGCCTGAGGGTTTGTTCAACCTGCCCGACGGCAGCTTGCCGGCGTGGGTCGGCATCGAGTTGATGGCGCAAAGCGTCGCTGCCTTCGCCGGTTGCCATGCGCGACAGCAAGGCAATCCGGTGGAATTGGGGTTTCTGCTCGGCACACGCAAGTTCGAGTGCAACGTCGACGCGTTTCCAGCGGGGAGCGAATTGACCATTCATGGCATTCGCTCGCTGGAAGATGACAATGGCATGGGCGTTTTCGAATGCCATATCAGCGCACCCGGCATCGAAGCGACTGCCCGATTGAATGTGTTTCGGCCGCCGCAAGCGGCTGCTTATCTTGTACAAAAAAAGGAGTCGAACGATGACTGAATCCGTATTGGTCACCGGCTCCAGCCGTGGCATTGGCCGCGCAATTGCTCTGCGGCTGGCGCAGGCCGGGCACGATATCGTCCTGCATTGCCGCAATGGCATGGCCGAAGCCCAAGCCGTGCAGACCGAAATCGAAGCACTGGGCCGCAAGGCGCGGATTCTGCAATTCGATGTCGCCGAGCGCGAAACCTGCAAAGCCATTCTCGAAGCCGACGTCGAAACTCACGGTGCCTATTACGGCGTGGTGTTGAATGCCGGGCTGACTCGTGACGGCGCATTCCCCGCCCTGAGTGACGACGATTGGGACGTGGTTTTGCGCACCAACCTCGACGGTTTCTACAACGTCCTGCACCCGGTGATGATGCCGATGATCCGCCGCCGCGCCGCCGGTCGCATTGTTTGCATCACTTCGGTGTCGGGGCTGATCGGCAACCGTGGCCAGGTCAACTACAGCGCCTCGAAAGCCGGCGTGATCGGCGCCGCGAAGGCATTGGCGATTGAACTGGGCAAGCGCAAAATCACCGTGAACTGCGTCGCGCCGGGCCTGATCGACACGGCGATGCTCGACGACAACGTGCCGGTGGAAGAACTGATGAAAATGATCCCCGCGCAGCGCATGGGCACCCCTGAAGAGGTGGCCGGTGCGGTGAATTTCCTGATGTCGGCGGAAGCCTCGTACATCACCCGCCAGGTTCTGGCGGT
>Ga0247814_10000818_pt1 | contig 21346 bp, 13 predicted proteins | sample UWRJL179409R1_FD_179947 | JGI IMG/M metagenome (GOLD analysis project Ga0247814, IMG submission 179947) | Plant litter microbial communities from Arlington Agricultural Research Station in Wisconsin, United States - UWRJ-L179-409R-1 | ecosystem: Environmental > Terrestrial > Plant litter >... | reverse complement strand
AACCCGCTCTGGGCAATTCCGTTCGCGTTATAACATCAATAAATTCCTGACATTGAATTTAGATGCCGAAGCCGGACGGAAACAAAATTTCTCGCCGTTTTTGCGGAACCGTAATTTCGATCTGGAATTTTATACCGTAGAGCCGAAACTCGTGATACAACCGGGAACCAAATGGCGGATTGTGGTTTCGTACGCGTACAAGCAAAAATTCAACCTTCGGAAAACGCAATTGGAAGAAGCCGTAGGAGGGGAAAAAGCCAAAATACACCAAGCCACGTTAGAGGGTAATTTTAATATTTTACAGAAAGGTTTGATCAGCGGAAAAATATCCGCACTCCAAATTGAATACAACGGCATTACAAACTCTGCTTTGGGCTTTGAGATGATTGAAGCCTTGGCGCCCGGTTTAAACGGAACCTGGAACCTAAATATCCAATACAACTTGGGACAAAACCTACAATTAACCGTAAATTACGATGGGCGGGCAGGAAAGAATTTTAAGCCCGTACATATTGGCGGGATGCAGGTTCGGGCATTTTTTTAATGGTAAAGATTAACCATATTATATAAAACAGCCGATACAAGCGAACTTATACCGGCTGTAAAAAAAAAGAATAAATATATCGAATTATTTTAAATCGAAATTGCTTTTGGCGGCCAAACGTTGCTCTATGTACACATTGATTTTATATGAGCCTTTGGGTAAATCGCCCACATCGGTATAATCCATGCACATATCCATTTTCCGGCCATCGAAATAGAAACCTTTTTGGGCCGTGTAGTAAATGGTGGAGCCATCCAGTTCAAACGAGCGGGATTCATTCTGCCCCAATATTTTCCCGCTCGGGTCCCGAATAACCAAATAAGCATCCTTATCACCTTTTTCTACCACATCGTTTTCAAACACGGTGAAGCAGCTGGAGATTTTATTCGCCTTTTTAGACTTCTCGGTTTCCTTTTCTTTACCGTTTTTGGCTACGCTGACAGCATTCGATTTAATCGCACTGATTTTGATCTGCTTCGCAATGTCTACCTGCGTATTCAATTCTTTGGTAACCGTCGTAAGTTTGGTTACTTCGTCCCGAACGACAAAAATATCTGCGTTTAATTTCTCGTTTGCATTTTTGAGCTGTGCGTTTTCTATTTTCAATTGTTCCATCTGCCCCAATAAAACAGCCAACTCTTCCTTCAACCTTTTTACCTCTGCCCGTAATTTGGATGAACTGCCACCGCCACCGCCGCCCATTCCCGCGCTACGGTTTTGCATTCGCAGTGCTTCAATTTCCAAATTTTTCACCTGAATTACGCTATCTAAAGATCTGGACCGCACCTCGCCCTGTGTCTCAATCAACAATTGGTAATTGGCATGTAGATTCGTTAATTCCGTATCGATGCTGTCACGTTCTTTCAGCGTGTTTAATTGTAAGACTTTAGTTTCCTCGATTACACGGGAATTATCCAAATACAGCCAACCCAGAAAACCAGATGCACAAGCCATGAGGATTACTAAAACAGCTAAAATAACAATTAGAGTAGATGAACCTCCGGATTTGTTTGTAGTCTCGTAATTAGGTTGAGTGCTCATTTGATTCGGGCCAATTGTTTATACAAACATATAATAATTATCCATGAAATAGCGGCAAGGTTACCCTAAATGTTGTCCCCATTCCCGTTTCCGTAATAAAATCAATGGTTCCACCGGCTTCACGTATAATATTTCTACAAATAGCCAGTCCCAGCCCAGAACCGGCACTCTTGGTAGTAAAGTTTGGTATAAAGATACGTTCGCGCAAGGCCAGGGGAATACCCGAGCCATTATCTTTTACCAAAGCCGTAACTGAATGGTTGTCCGTAAAGGCAAATATTTCCACCAAGCCCGGTTGGTTTTCTGGGATGGCCTGGATGGCATTTTTCACTAAATTATTGAAAACGCGCAATACATGTTCCTTATCTGCCCAAATAGGCATTGCCAACTGCGGATCTTCATAACGAACGACTACGTTATGTTCATTGTTGGCATATAGACCAGCCACGCCTTTTAAAATTTCGGATAAATCGGTAGACTCATTTTGTGGCGGCGGCAATTTGGCAAAATTGGAAAATTCGTCCGCAATATGCGAAAGCGTGTCAATTTGCTCTATCATGATATTTTTAAAACGCGCCAGACGGATCTCAAAATCCGGGTTTTTGTCTTTCCATGCCTTCTCAATAAATTCCACATTGAGCTTCATGGGCGTCAGCGGGTTTTTGATTTCATGTGCTACCTGCCTAGCCATCTCCCGCCATGCCGATTCACGTTCTTTTTCGGCCAATAGGCTTGCACTGAGTTCCAATTCTTCGGCCAATCTATTATATTCTTTTACCAGATCACCAATTTCATCATGTCCTTCATAAGTAATTTTGGTCGTTTTATTTCCGTAACGTAACTCGCTCAACCGTTTACCCAACACCCTTAAGGGATCAGTAATACGATTTGTTAATAACAATACGATCGTCAACAACAAAGTGATGGAACCTATAAAAATATTTACCAAAGAATTTACCGATTCTGATAATTCCTCATTAATTTCTTTTTGTTTGAGGAAATATGGAATATTTAAAAAAGCAACGGTTTTCCCATCCTCATCAATTAGCGGAGCATAAGCAGAAATATAATTTAGTCCACCGATATGTTCATTTTTAATAAATTCTGTCAGGTTTTTATTTTTCAAAAAATCGACGGATTCAGGATGTAAACGTTCCGATATAAAGCCGGACGTAAATAATTCCGGACGTGAACCGGAAAGTAGAAATCCACGCGTATCATAAATATTGATGTCGGTTCCAAATAGACTACCTAATTCCGAAAGACGATATTCCAAATAACCCTTTTGGTCGTTGATGCGAGAGAGTTTTCCGCCCATTGTTTCTTCCAAGTTAATGGCTACGGCATGCAATTTCTCAATGATGGATCGCGTATTTTGCGTTTCGTTCTGTTTTACCAAATAATATACGCTTCCACGCACCATCACAATAAAAAATCCGGAAATAGTAACAATGGTAATGACCTGTATTTTCTTTTTAAATCCGGCATTCCTCCATAACAAATTATTTCCCCGCTGTATAACAAATATTTTTTCAATACCTATGGTAATCAATATGGCCAAAAACCACCAAGAAAAGCGATTGAAATAATCCGTGCTTGTTTGCGCCCTACGCGTTATAATCGTAGTATCGTTGTTGTCGTTTTGGTGTATATAATGTACATAATCTCCTGTTTCCACTTTTTCGGCACCTTGGGCCACGGTATTCCACGAAGTCAGATCGGTAAAATAGGGATAGGAACCGTTTTCGTTTACGAGCCTATTCTTTGTATAACGTGCATAACTGTATCCCTCCAACATTTGTATGGAAAGAAAGCTATTGTCCAACAAAACATCCGGGAGGCCAGCGGTTTCATTAATGATCCGCGAATTAAATTCGAAAAAAACGGTACGTTTGGGCTCATGATAACGCAGGCTATCAGCAAAATCAAGACGGGCTATATATGAAATCCGTCCCGAAGGTTTTCGAACGAAATATAAGCCTTCAACCGGTGTTTCGACTCCAATGTTTTCAATTATTTCGTTGTAATATTCGAAATCGTTCACACCATTGCTATTCGTATTTAGGCGAGAGCGTGTGCGCGAATCAAAAACACCCGCGGTAACTCCATATTTTAGCCAATACCCGTTGAAGTATTTTTTGACCAACAAATCGGTAAAATCTGATGTGAGGCTGGATGATGAAAAAATGCCATTTAAAAAATTATCATCTTTTGCGATACGTTCCTTTATGTTCTCAAATAAATACTCGGTAAGCGGATCATTTTCCAACACCATTTTGGATGCGATCAGTGCCGCTTCGGTATCTTTCTTTTGCTCCATGGGCTTGGCGCAGGCCAAGGTAAAAACCAATCCGCCTGAAAGGCTCAGCAACAAGACTTGAAATAAATTGCCTGCCGATTTCGGGCTTAGCGCCACATAAGCCAATATGGTGGAAGGAACTAGGAATAAGATGTCTGATTCCGTTAAAAAAGTTACCGCTATGGCTATTGGAATAGTTAATAAAAGGAAATTTTTGGAGGAATTGATAGAATCCTGATGGCATGTTTTGCCGATGCCTTCCAACAACAAGCGTAGCGAATGGAAAATAATGAGCAGTGAAAGCGCCACTGCCAAGGAATAGAAAGTCAATTCGGGCAATTTATCCAAATTGGGATATACCAATGAATTAAAAACTAAGTCTTGGATTAGCTTAAATATAAAAAAAACAAATCCGGCAGAAATAATTGGAACAGCGATAAGGAAAAGGTAATTTTTATGGCTTTTGGAAGGCACGAAAATACGCGGTAAAATATAACTTAAAGCGTGCGAGGTATATAACAACCAAATGGAAAAAACTACCAATAACCCTAACGAAGAGAATATTTTACCGGCATAAATTTCGGGGCCGAATAACGGCAGTGAATAGGCATTAAAGTATGAATATGCGGCGGGCGAAAAAATAAAAAATCCGGTGATCCCACTACTTACGATAACAAACACAAAAGCTAATTTCCTATCGCGTATAAATTGTGCGGCGTAATACAACATCAAAAAGAAAAATGAGATGATAAAGCCCACCAAAGCCGATGAAATAATCTCTGATCTTTTCCCTAAATGGTCGGACACTTGTATACTAAAAAGTACATCATCATCCCCATCCACCAAGTCTAAGTCTCCCATGCCTTGCTTTACTACCCGTGCATGTTCGGGCACACCGAATTCGGGCAGGAATAAGTTTTCTAAATAATGGTTAGATACCGGATACTCATCCTTAATTTTGATGAGCGCCACGTATTTGCGCCTGCCCATTTTTCTTACCAACGGATGATAGTAGCCATTTCCGGGATTGATGAGTTCGTTGAAATAAAAATTGTATTGATAATAAGTAGGGATAGGGATGCTTTGGTCAGTCCAAAAAGTCAACAAATCGTCTTCAAAAAGGAATAGGGCGATATCGTTTTCTTTGGCCTTGGTAAAATTACCAGCATCAAACAATGGATTTTTGTCGCCATCGTTTATTTTTTCTGCCTTTACAACCAACTCGTTCAGTTCTACATCAGCAATTTCATATTTTTTCACGAACGTTTTGGTAAACGTTTTTTTGATGGTGTTGAGCTTGGTTTGCCGATCAGAAAATTTAGAATAAAAAATAGCGGATACCACCAATAGGATAAATAACAATACCGAAAAAAACAGCCTTACTCTCACCCTATCTTTTGTACCCATCATTATAAAAACCAAGCGTTCATTTCTCGTCCGAATGTCATATTAAAAAACAGAAAAGCCCCGCCAGCCAACATACTCAAGAAATTTAAAAATACTACCAACATCGCTATTTTACCGAAAGATGCCGGCTTTTTCATGAAATGCCATACGAAATAGGACTCATAGAATATAACAAAAACCATTCCGAACAACCACCCTAACAATGAATTGGAAAGACCCATGACACCAAAGGTAAATACGGGCAGCGACACTATATTAGCCAGTAAAACAGCCAATAAAAAACGCAATTTATTGGGATACCCGAATATAAGCAGCACCACAAATAAACCCAACAATTCGGAAACCATGGTTATGATGGAAGTCCGAAAAAAAGCATAGGGATTATCATCTCGCGAAAACCACGGTGTTTGATCTACCACCGATATGTCGGAATCTGATACTTTAATTTTATATACGGAATGGGCTGCATTCTTTCCAAACATCGGGCTGAATAATGTATCATCCGCAAAAACGAACATTAACTTATGAAAAGCCGCATAATTTTTCGAACTCAAACACTTTTCAGCAAAATCGCATCCGATGGTGGCTATCGTATCTGCAGGAATAGCATCTTGTGCCGTATTATACTGAAGTTGGATCAATTGCAAGAAATTTTCTTTCCGGTTGCCATCATATTCAATAAGGAAAGTCATGGAAGGCTTGATGCTTTTATTGGCCCAAACGGTAAAGGAAGATAAAAAAGCCAGAAAAAAAATGATGGTCGTTTTCTTCATGGTCCAGTTATTGAAATTGTAGGGTTTTGGCTAAGGTATGTCCAAAATCAGCTTGATAATTTTGCAGCTTGATTTCTTCCAATCCTGTAAAATCGACCCATGCGGAAGCCAATTCTATTTGCATTTCTTCTACTTGGTTACGATTAAAATAAACCATACCCGAACGGCGAACGAAATAGTCTTCGGGCTTTATCACCTGCTCGTGTCTAATTGTATATAACAGTTCCGCTTTCCCCAATGGATTGATACAAGTTCTGTCGCCATTGAATACATCGTAAGCATATGCTACAATTTTCTCCGTTTCGGAGCCATATTTTTCAAACAGGTTTTCTAATTGTATTACAGAATAAGGAATTTGTCCGCAAGAATCGACCAAGCGTTGAACGAATTCCTTTTTGTTTTTGAAATCGGAACCTGTGAGTCGAATATTCTGTGTCTCACATTTTTTGGTGTTCGAGGCCGCATATGGATGCAACTTTAACCAAGCATCTATACTACGTTCGGCCATTTTCCGATAGCCCGTTAATTTTCCGCCGGCAATGGAAACCATCCCGCTTTGCGAAACAAACAATTCGTCTTTTCGTGACAATTCCGATGCGGATTTTCCAGCCTCCATAATCAACGGGCGAACCCCACTCCATGATGATTCAATGTCTGACCTAACCAATTTGGCATCCGGGAACATGGCGTTTACCGCATTTAAAATATACGTAGCATCGGCTTGTGTTACGTTCGGATGGTCTGCATCTTCATAAAACGTGTCGGTTGTTCCAGCATATACGGCACGTCCCCGCGGGATGACGAAAATCATACGCCCTTTATCGCCTTTTACATCAAAATACAATGATTGCTTTACAGGTAATTTCTCCAAAGAAAATACTAAATGAACGCCCTTAGAAAGTTTTAAATGTTTGTTTGACAATGAAGCATCTGCCTTGCGGATTTCATCCACCCAAGGGCCGGCTGCATTGATCACGCCTTCCGCACGCACGGAAAATGCCTCCCCCGTAATGCCGTCGAGCGTGGTAAACCCTTTAATTTTTCCGTTTTCGTAGATCGGTTGGTCGGCTTTTAGATAGTTGATGCAAAGCGCACCCAAATTTTCGGCGGTTTTGATCAGTTCGATCGTCAACCGGGCATCGTCTGTTCTATATTCGGTGTATAATGCTCCTCCTGTTACATTTTTGGCGTCGAGCAACGGCTCCAATTTCAACGTTTCTTCTGACGACAACATCTTACGGCGTTCACCGGATTTTACGCCTGCCAAATAATCGTATACATAGATGCCAACGGAAGCTCCCAGTTTATTGAGAGAACCGTTCTTCACCAATGGCAACAACATTTTTTCCGGGTGAACCAGATGCGGTGCATTACGCCAAACGATTTCGCGTTCGCGACCCACTTCGCGTACCAAACCAAATTCAAATTGCTTTAGGTACCGCAAACCGCCATGGATGAGTTTCGTGCTTTTACTGCTTGTTCCCGAAGCATAGTCATCCTTCTCGATCAATAAGGTTTTCAATCCCCTGCAAGCCGCGTCTAACGCAATACCGGCACCGGTAACCCCACCGCCAATGACCAGCAGGTCAAATTTTTCATTTTTTATGACGGATAATTTTTGGTTCCGCTGCCCTATTGCTGTATTGAATGACATATAATGTTTACGTAGGATACAAAGGTATTTATTTACAAGAACGTGAAGATATTTAGGCGAGATATGTTAAAAAAATAAATATCGGGTAATAAATAAAACAAAATACCCGATATTTGTGGAATGGAATGGGAGAAAAAACTGGAACAACACCTGCTAGGCCTTCGGATGAAACTCGAAGGCAGTTTGCACCGCATTTCAGAAAAGAAAAAACAGCTAGATGCCAAAAGGCCATTACCCACCAGTGCTTTACAAAAAATCAAAGAAGATTTAAATATCGAGTGGTCATACAACTCAAACAGCATAGAAGGCAACACACTGAATCTGAATGAGACACGGATGGTTTTGCAAGACGGCATTACCGTGGGCGGGAAAACAATCCGTGAGCACCTCGAAATAACCAATCATCATGAGGCTATTGAATTCATCGAAGAAATTTCGAAGAAGAAAAAATCCGTGGATGAAAAAAATCTGCTGAACGTACACCAAATCGTGATGAGCAAAATTGAAAAAGAATTCGCCGGGCGATACAGAAATGGGATGGTCCGGATCGTGGGAGCCAATTTTTCGCCGCCCAATCATTTAAAGGTAGATGATTTCATGTCCCAGTTTTTCTCATTCGTGAACGGCAACCCATTGGATTTACATATTGCAGAAATGGCTGCCGTACTGCACCATCGTTTTGTCTGGATTCATCCATTTTTTGATGGAAACGGCCGCACCGTGCGCCTGATGATGAATCTCTATTTAATGCAAAACGGCTATCCGCCAGCCATCATCCTGAAAAATGACAGGAAAAAATATTACGAGGCGCTAAACCAAGCCAACAACACTCAATACGAAAAACTAATATTGTTGGTGCTGCAAGCCATGGAACGCTCCCTGGATATTTATCTGATGGCCTACCCGGATGGACACGAATATAAAAGCATCCAACACATTGTGGAGGAAGAGCAACTGGCGTACGGGCAAGAGTACATCAGTTTATTGGCGAGACAAGGCAAAATCGATGCCTACAAAGAAGGCCGGATCTGGTTTACACACAAAGAAGCCATCATACAATACATGGATTTGAGGAAGCGCAAGAGAAACTAGTCTGCGGCTTCATCATCCCATTTCATGCAACGCTTGACGGCTTTTTGCCAACCGGCGTATAATTTTTCCGTCTTTTCTTTTTCCGCATGCGGAAGGAATGTTCGGAAACGACCCGTCTCATTAATAAAATCCTGCTTGTTGATTCCCGCACATACGGCTGCCAAATGCGCCGCCCCGAGTGCCGTGGTTTCCACCATATTGGGGCGGTTAACTGGCACCTGCAACATATCTGCCTGAAATTGCATCAAAAAATTATTATTTGTGGCGCCACCATCCACCCGTAATGCCTGTAATTTAATGCCTGCATCCTGCTGCATGGCTTCCAAAATATCCCGTGTTTGGTAAGCCAACGATTCCAATGTAGCCCTTGTGATGTGTTCTGCCGTTGTTCCACGGGATATACCAAGTATGCCACCGCGTGCGTACATATCCCAATAAGGCGCACCCAAACCGGCGAAGGCGGGAACAACGTATACGCCGTCCGCGTCCGGAACGCGCTGGGCAAATTCTTCGGAATCGGATGAATTTTCAAAGAAACGCAATCCATCGCGAAGCCATTGAATAGCCGCACCAGCAATGAACACGCTCCCTTCGAGGGCATATTGTGTTTTACCGTTTACGCGCCAAGCAATGGTGGTCAACATCCCATTTTTGGAAGGAATGGCCTCATCGCCCGTGTTCATCAACATAAAACAACCGGTACCGTACGTGTTTTTCACCATACCTGGCGTATAACAACCTTGACCATAAAGTGCCGCCTGTTGGTCTCCAGCCATTCCACAGATGGGAATTTCGGCACCGAACAAGGATTTATCCGTAACGCCAAAATGGTATGCCGAATCATGCACCTCAGGCAAAACCGATTTAGGAATATCTAATGCCTTACAAAGTGAATCGTCCCACTGTAGAGTATGTATATTGAATAACATGGTACGCGATGCGTTGGAGACTTCTGTGGCATGTACTTTTTTGGCCGTTAAATTCCACAACAACCAAGAATCCACCGTACCAAAAAGCAAATCGCCAGATTCTGCCGCAGCCCTAGCTCCATCCACGTTTTTCAGAATCCAATGTAGCTTGGTCCCAGAAAAATAGGAATCGGCAATCAAACCCGTTTTTTCTTTTATTTCGGGTTCGAGTCCTTGTTTTTTTAACTGTTCGCAAATGGGTGCAGTTCTTCTGTCCTGCCAAACGATTGCATTACCAAAAGCATCGCCCGTGTGTTTATTCCAAGCCACGGTGGTTTCTCGTTGGTTGGTGATACCGATACAAGCAATATCGGCGGTAGAAATACCAGACTTTTTCAATACCTCACGGATCGTTTGCAATTGGGATTCCCAAATATCCTTCGGATTATGTTCCACCCATCCCGGATGCGGAAAATGCTGCTGAAATTCTTTTTGGGCCGTTTCGATGACATTATAATGTGTATCGAACAATATGCTGCGGGAGCTTGTAGTTCCCTGATCAATGGCTAGGATGTATTTCATGAACCAAATATAATAGCAAAGCACGCAAAACAAAATTGTTTTGCGTGCTTGAAGAATATTGGCGCAATGCTTAGCGCCGCCACGTGGGATTATTTATTCCAATTATACCAATCGATTTTTCGGGTGAGATATAGCACCACCCCGAGGATGGCAAACAGACCTAAACTGCCCAGCAACAGAGAATAATTCTCTAATTGGAGCAACGAAAAATAGAAGAAATATAACGCCATCAAAATAAACGAAAAGGCGAAAGTCAGTTTTTTATTTTTGAATACAAAATAGACATAATACGTAAGTAAGAAAACCGTAAGCCCACTACCTATCAGGTAAGCCAGATTGAATGCCAAATGTTCCGAAATAGCCAACAACAGTACATAAAATACACACAACGCAATGCCCACGAGTAAATACTGGATTGGGTGTATCCTTCTTTTATTGATGATTTCCACAAAGAAAAAGGCGATAAACGTAATGACGATAAACATCAAACAATACTTGATCGAACGCTCAATCTTGTTATACTCATCTACTGGAAGCATCAATTTAACACCAAATTGGTTTCTGTCGCCGGATGAAATATAATCGCCTATGCCGGCTTGTGCATAATTACGGTTGAGGTGTAATACTTTCCATTGGCTTTTGAATGAATTTTCTGAAATTTCGGTAGCTCCGGGATCTGGCAAGAAATCTCCCTGAAAACTCGGGCTTCCCCACTCCGACTGCAACTTCACCACATTATCCTTGCCGAAAGGTTCAAAGTTGATAGCGGAACTTCCGTTGATGTCAATATTATATGAGAATGAATATTTCTGTGTGGCTGGATCCAACACAATCGGTACGCTCAAACCGGTTTCGAAAATATCGCGGATGGGTACACCCGGATTAAACGTATATTCCTTCTCATTCATCTTAAAACGAATGTTCTCTTTCACCCCTTTCAAGTCGGAAAGACCGATGGATACAAAAGCTTCATTTAAAACTACGTTTGCGGGATCGATGCCCAGGCTGGCAAAATCCGGATAGTTAAATTGACCATTGATGGCCAGCTTGGCATTATATAACACCACCACATAAATGCCCCGGTATTTTTCGTGCGGAACAACATTTCCATCAATATTAACAGATTCGGGAAGGAAATGGGCCCAAATTTTACTACGGACCATGTTTCCTTTTTCGTCCTTTTCAAATTCGTAAAAAGGAACCGATACCACAGGACCCGATATTTTCTGTTCCAAACCCCAATTGCCGCTCACCTCACCCACGGCTTGGTCGCGGATGTTCTGTCTTTCCCTGATTAAATCGCTCACAATGGATGTGGGAATCATCAAAAGAAGCACTAAAATGCCGATGGTCATCATTTTGATGATAATGGACGATTTAATCCACTGCGAAATCTTTTCGAGCGGCCCGGGAGGAGGCGTGTACGGTGGTTGCGGATTTGGGTTGGCCGTGTTTTGCTGTGTTTCCATAAGTAAAAGGTAAATTTTGAGACAGAAACGCCAGCCTATAAAGTTATATTGCTTAACGAAACGTTAAATGAAAAAACTAAATCCAAGACCAATAATGAGCAGATTTTCAAAATCATATTACTGGCTTGGTATATCAATTTTATATTTTTTCCGATAATACCTAGACGTAAAAATAATAATACCCGTACCGATGACTGTGGGCAAAATCCAATTTAATACCACAAAAAAAGGAAACGGGTTTTGGATAACGGTAAATGCCGTCATGGCGGCGATATAAGAAATATACATTCTTCCGAAATGCTCAAAAAACCATTCCATGGGATCGCCACTCATTTTACGGTTTAATTTACCACGGATATAACCGTTGCTATCACGAATGGTAATCGATGAAAATATAACACCGAAGAACACGAGGATGATTCCAAAATTATTTTTGTCGAATAGGAGCAGATATATACCAAATACAAAAATCATAATGGAGAGAATGACCGCAGAAACGATCATCCATTTATCTACCGAATTGATTTTGGTGCTTTTTAATCTTCCGAAACGATAGCCCGTATACGCCATGTAAAACCCAAACGCACCCAGCATGGCAATGAGAAAGCTTCCCAAAATCCAGCCGGTGATGACAACGATTGGCCAAACAAGAAAATAGACGGTACCAATCACACGGTGAAGTTTACCTCCTTTTTTGAGTAAAATTTGTAACAAGCCGGACACGGCAATCAGAATGCCGGCGATAATATGTAGAATGCGAACCATTTCCATATTTCAAATATAGGAGTTAATACATATCATTGGCAACTAAAGACTCCGAAAGGAAAATATCTGGAGACACTTCATTCACAAATCTTACTCTCCATGAAAAGGTTATTATATTAATAATTCCAATAATTAAACGGCCAACTTTTTTCTATAAATATTTTAAATCATAAATCTTGCTAGCTTAGTATCATAATTATACCCAAATTATACATATCAATCCTTATAATAATTTCCCTTAATAGATTACCACTTTATGGAACATGTTCAATATGCCGCCAAAAATCCGCGTTCGGGATCGGCAAAAAAGCATAATCAAATTTCTTCTTCCGACAGCTCTTCCCCACTTCAACGGGTGGAAAACCACACGGGTTTACCGGACAATCTCAAGGCAGGGATTGAAAACCTTTCCGGCTATTCGATGGACGATGTACATGTGCATTATAACTCGAACAAACCGGCGGGACTGCAGGCACATGCTTACGCCCAGGGCACCGATATCCATGTGGCACCGGGCCAGGAACGCCATTTACCGCATGAAGCGTGGCATGTGGTGCAACAGAAGCAAGGACGCGTAAACCCGACCATGCAGTTGAAAGGCAAAGTGAACGTGAACAACAATTCCAGCCTGGAGAACGAGGCGGATCTGATGGGCACGAAAGCGTTACAGAAGAAAGCGACAGGTACTAAATTGCAACAGGCAAGTGTGTCCTCATCGGTGACGCAAAGGGTTGAACATAATGACATTTTAGACAGTAGGATAAACCAACTTTCGCAGCGGGTGCTTGCCATACTGAACGTTTTGATGGAGGAGGGGCAAGATTGGGAGAAAATATATGGCAAAAAGGGGAAGGAACTGGGAAACAAGGGCGTTAAAACCGTAAAAAAATCCTTACTGGGTAGCGGAAAGAAGGGCCCGACCGTGAAAGAAAAAATAATTAAGGAAGCTTTAAAAAGATGGTGGGCTGGCCTAAGTACCGAAGATAAGGCTGACATAATGGGAGAAAGCGTTAGCGCACTTTCATCGTTTGGAAGTAGTGTATTGGGATTATTAGGTGGAAGAAAAGAAGAACCAAAGAAAACAACCAAGGCAGAACAGTTTAAAGCTGATATTGACTCTGAAGACTTAGAAACCATTTACGAAGGCTACAAACAATACAAAAAGGTTAAAGACAAAATAGACGAATTCGAAAAAGGAATAGTGGACTTGGCCCAAGACGTAGGCTCCAAGGTTGGCGTAAAGGTTGGTGGACTAAAAACAGAACGCGAGTTCGAGTCTAAATTTAAAGAACAGCAAATCCCATATAAAGTTGCCCAGCTCGAGTTCGCTTTTTTAAAGGAAAGCATCACCGACAAAAACAGGTACCAACTAGAACTGGATGCCCTGTCAGATGCTCTGGAAACCAGGCTCCAAGGGCCGAGCGCGATGATTAATAATCCAAGTCTGTTTAGCGACAAAGACCTAATGGCAAGCGCAACTGAAGCCTGCTCCATTGCCTATGGTAATTTGCAGGCGGCAAATATTCTTCGTAATGCCACGACTTCAGGAATATCGAATGTGAAGAATTGGTTTATGGCCAAGAAAGAGGAATTTTTAGGAAAAAGCCCTGAGTCAAAACAAGCTACCAAGAAAAAACAAGGCGAGTTAGTTGCTACCATACAAAGTGTTTGTGGAAAATCTTGGTACTGGCATACAAGTGGAATATTTGCGTCTAAGCCAAACGGCATCAAGGAGGTTGAAGATAAACTGAAGGCAAAAGGAACGCCCGAAGAGAAATTAATTGGGATTAAAAACCATTTCACCAAACCTGAAGACGATTTAGCCAAAACCGAAAAAGCGATATCAGTAAACGATAAGGAGATCAGCAAATTGTCCGAAGCGCTGAAAACCGATTTGACGGTAGACAAAGTACTATCAGGCACCAGGTCCCAAAAAAGCACCGAAAAATATGGCGGTAAACAAGTGGATAATTCCTCAAAATTGGCAACGCTAGGCTCGCAAAAGGTCAGGCTCGAATTAGAGAAAAAAAATCTGCAGAAAAAAATCAAAGGCGAAAACAGGAAGCCACTCACCCAAATTTTTTATAATGCAGTAAAAGATCTACAGCCGGATAACGAGATCAGCCTTCATAAAACCTTGGCAATTATGGGCCAAATTGGCGCTGAACTAGACAATTCCAATCATACCAAGAATTAATTTATTAGCTTAGTATTACGATCATACCCCAAATTAAAATATTAATTATCCTAACCTTAATAGATTACATGCATGATGGAATATGCCCAAAATACCAATAAAAAATCGCGTTCCGAATCGGCAAAAAAATATAATCAAGCTCCCACTTTTGCCAGTCCGCCCACTTTCCAGCGTGTGGAAAACAATACGGGTTTACCGGACAACCTGAAGGCCGGTATTGAAAACCTTTCAGGCTACTCGATGGATGATGTGAACGTTCATTATAACTCTTCCAAACCGGCGGAATTACAAGCACATGCCTATGCACAAGGAACCGACATCCATGTGGCACCGGGGCAAGAACGTCATTTACCACACGAGGCTTGGCATGTGGTGCAACAAAAGCAAGGTCGTGTGAAGCCTACCATGCAGTTGAAGGTCAAGGTGAATGACGATGCGAGTTTAGAGAAAGAGGCAGATGTAATGGGAGGGAAAGCAATATTGCAAAAGAACGATGCAAAAGACAACTTAAGCAATTTAAGTATTGGATCAAGTGTTGCGCAATTAGAAGTAAGGTCAGCAAATCCGTTTAACCAAGCCGGAACACACGAAGGTTATGCATTGACTGCTCACCATATCGTACCCCATTCGAAGCTATCATTAGCATTAAAGCTTTTAAATAATTACGACAATGCCCACAAGGATGGCTCTGGGGAACTTTTGTCTGCCGAATCGGGAGGTATCGCTACAAAAACCACGTTGGGAACCGATGTACTAATCTCATCTATCCCAACCCACCTTAGTAAAACAAGCGTGGTCAATGTTGGAATATTCAGCGAAGCCAAGGCGGCGGCTATTGAAGATGAATGGTTGTCTATCATCCAAAGCATCTTAAAAGGCACTAAAACGATTACAGAGATAGCAACAGATAAAGGAGAAGTGCTGGATGGCGGCAAACTGACACTCGAAAGCACTATAGATGCGAGTGTAAAATTGATTCTGGACAACAATATACCAGATATTAATGGTAATGGCTTGAATAATTTACGGAATGCCTTTTACGAATGGCAAGGAGGTAACCAGTTTATGGGTCCTAGCACGGACCTCAGGGAAGAGCCCGGGAGTAAAGATGAAATCGATTTTGACGCGCAATGGATAACCGCCATGAATGCAGCTGATTTTGAAAAACTGACTGGCGTAAAACAATCAAAACACAAAGCAGTTTCAAAACCCTCCGGAACAGATCTGGACAAATCGGGAACTAATGGATTAGGATTACAATTAATTGATGCATTAAATGGAAAAAAAGAAGATTCTGTACCAACCAAAACAGAGGCCAGTTCAATAAAAACAATTTTGGAAGGCATTCTCGATCTTACCCGAGATGTTACCCCAATGGCCTTCGATGCTTCCAAATGGAAAGAAATTGACTCTCATAAAGAATTTGAAAATTTAGAAAAAGATGAGCCTCTGGGCGACGGTAAAACAAAAAAATGGGGAAGAAGTGGAAAAAGCGTAACTGAGCATGCATTTTTCCGCCTTAAGCTTTCAGATATTGCTAACATAGCAGAGCTAGCGGCTAGTAAGAGCGAAGATTCAAATACCGCCTACGATTATCTTGGAACCCCTATAGGTGGCAGTAAACTGCAAGCCGGCAACGGTACAACACAAATATATTTACCTGTACATGGTTCAAAAAGTATCGTTCCTGCCCCTACCATAGAATCTAAGACAATAGCACAAATTCTTGTTGAACTTGGCATAGGTGTGGAGAAAGGAAGCGATATTGAAATAGATGAAGGTGCGCAAAGTGCCAAACTTATTTTTGCAAAAGCTGGTGGCTCCAATCGTAAATTTACCATAAAAGACAATAAGGATATTCCTCCGGTATTTATCAACGCTCAAAGTGGAACTATAACAATAAAAAAATCAGTACTCCAAAAAGATGTAGATATCAAAACAGCTAACCCTAATACTCAATCACTATATGACTTTTGCAAGAACAATGGCATGATTAATTTATCTACCTATATGCCTTTAGGTTTGCATCAATATCTAGAGTCTTAAAATGACAATTAATATCAAATTCAAGCTAATTTTATGCTCCGTTATGTAGCATTTCGCGCAATACATTCAAACTTTCTCCAACATTATCCACCGGCTTAAATACGATATTTAATTTATCGTTTTTCTGCTTCATTTCACCTTTGCGGTTGGTTTGCATGTAAGCCAATACTTTACCGAAAATTTCGCTGTTATAATATGCTGGCTTACCTGTAAACTGTAGAATAAGCGTACGATTTTTAAGCATTATTTTCTCGATACCCGCTTGCTGCGCCAACAAACGCATCCGCATGGTTTCAATCAATTCCTCCACCTGTGTGGGCAATGGCCCGAAACGGTCGCGCATGCGTTCGGAAAAATTGTCTAATTCCGCATTGGTGGCCAACGCATCCAATTCTTTATACAGACTCAAACGCTCTGTTATATTATCCACATAATCGGACGGAATCAATATCTCCAAATCGGTATCGATCACGCAATCATCCGTCCAGGCCCTGTCGGGTTTGTTATTTTCCTCTTCGAACAAACCTTTGAATTCGTTTTCCTTCAATTCCGTCAACGTTTCATTCAAAATCCGTTGATACGTTTCATAACCGATATCATTGATGAAGCCGCTCTGTTCGCCGCCCAACAAATCGCCCGCACCGCGGATGTCCAAATCGCGCATCGAGATATTGAAACCGCTCCCCAATTCTGAAAACTCCACGATGGCTTTCATCCGCTTGCGTGCCTCTTCCGTGAGCACCGAAAGCGGCGGCGTAATGAGATAACAGAATGCTTTTTTGTTGCTCCGGCCCACGCGGCCCCGCAATTGGTGCAAATCGCTCAACCCGAAATTCTGCGCTTGGTTGATGATGATCGTATTCGCATTCGGCACATCCAAACCCGCTTCCACGATGGCCGTGGAAACCAATACATCAAAATCGCCTTCGATGAATTCCAACATCACGTCTTCCAATTCTTCTCCGCCCATCTGCCCGTGCGCCACGCGAATTTTGGCCTGCGGAACCAAACGCTGCACCATGCCCGCAATGTCCTTGATATCGTTCACCCGGTTATGGATAAAGAACACCTGCCCGTTCCGCGAAATTTCGTAATGCACGGCATCGCGTATGGCTTCCTCATTGAAGGAAAGTAAATCCGTCACGATCGGATAACGGTTGGGCGGCGGCGTACGGATGATGGATAAATCCCGGGCTCCCATCAACGAAAATTGCAACGTACGCGGAATCGGCGTCGCCGTCAACGTCAACGAATCCACGTTTTCTTTGATGGTTTTAAGCTTGTCCTTTACGCTTACGCCGAACTTCTGCTCTTCGTCCACGATCAACAATCCCAGTTCCTTAAATTTGATGTCCTTGCCCGCCAAACGGTGTGTACCGATGATGATGTCCACCTTGCCGTCCGCCAATCTCTCCAGCGTTTCCTTTTGTGCCTTGGCCGATTTAAACCGGTTGATATAATCCACCGTCACCGGAAATTCTTTTAAGCGGGACGAGAACGTTTTAAAATGCTGCAAAGCCAAAATGGTCGTGGGCACCAACACCGCCACCTGTTTACCGTCCGTAGCCGCTTTAAACGCGGCGCGGATGGCAATCTCGGTTTTACCGAAACCCACGTCCCCACAAACCAAACGATCCATCGGCCATGGTTTTTCCATGTCGGTTTTTACGTCTTTCGTGGCCTTGTTTTGGTCGGGCGTATCTTCGTAAATAAACGAGGCTTCCAGTTCATGCTGCATGTACGTATCGGGCTGAAAGGCGAAACCTTTTTCCGACTTACGCTTGGCGTATAATTTAATCAAGTCGAACGCCAATTCCTTGATTCGCTTTTTGGTTTTCGCCTTCGTTACCGCCCAAGCCGTACCGCCCAGTTTATGTAACGAAGGTGCCGTACCTTCCTTGCCCGTATATTTGGCTATGCGGTGCAGGGAGTGGATACTCACGTATAACACGTCCTTGTCTTTGTAGACGAGCTTTACCGCTTCCTGTATCTTCCCGTTCACTTCGGTTTTTTCTAAGCCCGCAAACACGCCGATTCCGTGATCTATATGTGTTATATAATCCCCGGGCTGTAAATTCCCCAGCTCCTTGATGGTGATGGCCTGGTCCTTCGTGAATTGGTTTTTTAATTTGAAACGTCTATAACGCTCAAATATTCGGTGGTCGCAGAAACACGCCACGCCGATTTCCGAACAGATAAATCCGTTGTTCAACGAACCTTTCACTGGAATAAATAACTGCTGGAAACTGTTTCCCTGTCCGTTATTTCTATTTTTTTCTAAATCTTCAAAAATAGCGGTGAGCCGTTCTATCTGCTTCTCCGCGTCGGATAAAATATAATTCGTGTTGCCTTTGGAAGCGCTCACTTCCATGGCCTGCATCAACAATTCAAAGTTCTTGTTGATCACGGGCTGCGGCTCGCAATTCAGGTCGATATAATAATCGGCACCGCCCGAATAATTCCCGAAAATAACCTGGCTGAATTTTGAAACCTGTTTCCCAAAATCATCTCCCGATAAAAACAAATCGGTGGGCTTGGCCCTTTTGATTTGTCCGCTCAATTTTTCGAATTCCTTCTCGGCTTTGTCAACCACATCCTGCATCAGCGATTCCAATTGTTTCGGCTCATCCAGCAACAACACCGTATCCGCCGAAATAAAATCGAAAAAGCTCTGGCGGATTTCTTCGCTCCGCTTGTTCTCGATGTTCGGAATAATCTTCGCTTCCGTCAATTCCTTCACCGAAAGTTGGTCTTCCGGGTTAAACGTACGGATGGAATATACCTTGTCCCCGTCAAACTCGATGCGATAGGGAAAATCATCGGAATAGGAAAACACGTCGATGATGCCACCACGCAGCGCAAACTGACCCGGCTCATACACAAAATCTTCGCGTTCAAAATCGTATTCGATCAACACGTCCGTCACGAAATCTAAATCGACGGCCTCTCCTTTTTTCAAACTCAGCGTCACCTCCGCAATTTTTTCGCGCGTGATCACCTTTTCGCTTACCGCGGATGGATACGTCACGATGATATCCGCCGCATTTTCGGCAATCTTCTCCAACACCTCCGTGCGCAGCATGATGTTGGCATTATCCGTCTCTTCCGATTGGTATGCTCGGCGGTAACTCGCCGGATAAAACAGGATATTTTTGCCCGGCAATAATACCTCCAGGTCATTCAAAAAATACGCCGCCTCTTCCTTATCCGGAATAACGACCACCATTTTTTTGGAAGACAAGGCATGCAAAGCCGCAGCCACAAAAGAACCCGCAGAGCCCGCAAGCCCCTTCACCTGCAACACCGATCGACGGTCACGGATCATATCTGCCCCGTCGGCAATCTGTCCCGAGCCCAGGAATTTTTTGAGTATATCGTTTGGTTGTTCGAAAAATGACATTGTGTTATATTTTAAGAGTATCGCGGAGGGGCACTAAGGGTTCGCGGAGAGTTTCTTTTTCGTTGACGTTCCTTTTAAGAGTATCGCAGATTTTCGCTGAGGACTCGCAGAGGCGCACAGAAATTTCTTTTTCGTTGACGTTCCTTTTTAAGAGTATCGCGGAGTTACCCTGAAGATTCGCAGAGGCGCGCTGAGTTTTATTAATGTTATATTTTACAAGTGACACGGAGGGTTTCTTTTTCGTTGACATTATTTCACTGATTTTCTTAGAGACTTAACCTTTTTAATCCTCATAATTATTTACCACTCGGCGTAGACCATGTCTTAAGTTTTTCACGTTAAAGTTGATGATTAAGCCTACTTTACAGTTTGTTTGCTTTAGATAGGTAAGCACTTGGGATAAATGAAGATCGACAATTGATTCTACGGTTTTAATTTCGACGATAATCGAATTATTTACCATCATATCACAACGATACCCGCAGTCTAATTTGATTTCATCATATACTAACGGGATTGGCTTTTGACGCTCAATGAAAAGTTCGGTTTTAGAAAGTTCATGATATAAACAGGCTTCGTAAGCAGACTCAAGCAAACCTGGACCAAGTTTACTATGCACTTTGAGCGCACATCCTATGATTATTTCGGTTATTTCGTTTTCTTTCATATCGTCTTTTCTTTCATTGGTTACTTTTAAGAGTACCACAGCCTCGTACTTAAATCCTTTTCCGTTGACGCTGCTTTTAAGAGTATCGCGGAGTTACGCCGAGGACTCGCAGATTCTCGCGGAGTTTTTTTTCTTTGAACATGCTATCATTTTTCATAATCTAAAAAATGATTCTCCGTGCTCCCGATAGCCATCGGGATCCGCGAAACCTCCGCGTTAATCTGCGGTTTGCATTCAAAAAGCATCATCCAGGCGCCATCAAAAAATTATTCTCCGCGCGCCTCCGCGGAACCTCCGCGTTAATCTGCGGTTTGCATTCAAAAATCATCATCCAGGCGCCATCAAAAAATTATTCTCCGCGCGCCTCCGCGAAACCTCCGCGTTAATCTGCGGTTTGCATTCAAAAGCAATCATCCAGGCGCCATCAAAAAATTATTCTCCGCGCGCCTCCGCGGAACCTCCGCGTTAATCTACGGTTTGCATTCAAAAAGCATCATCCAGG
>Ga0247814_10000817_pt1 | contig 21366 bp, 18 predicted proteins | sample UWRJL179409R1_FD_179947 | JGI IMG/M metagenome (GOLD analysis project Ga0247814, IMG submission 179947) | Plant litter microbial communities from Arlington Agricultural Research Station in Wisconsin, United States - UWRJ-L179-409R-1 | ecosystem: Environmental > Terrestrial > Plant litter >... | reverse complement strand
GGGAGATTTCTCTTTAACCTATCAACGCTTATTCTCCCACACGGCTAAGGAATTCGCAGGGCACCTCTCTGAGCAGGACTTCAAGCTGATCAAGATCCTTGATGAAACGGAGCAGGATTACATTATAAAGAAATATCATAAAAAGGCAGTGCGGCCGGTAGAGTTCTTCGGCAAGTTCTTTAACGACAAATTCTATGATAGTGTTCGGCCCAAAATAGAAAAAAAGCTGTCGGAGGTATTGGAAGTTTTAAAAACTCAGGGCTCCTTGTATCTGACTGACAACGATGGCTGGCCTGCAGAGCGGAGAATTGACATTGCCACTACACCATCTACGGTGCTTTTCCATTTTAGACGGAATGAGCTGGAAACAAGATATTTCCCGACAATCAAATATCAGGACATGCGCATTGATTTTATGTTCAAAGATGCGCAGATTATAAGTAATCAACCTGCCTGGTTGCTGTTGAACGACATGCTTTATTTTTTCGAGCAGGATATTGAAGGGAAAAAACTGGTTCCCTTCCTAAATAAACGTTTCATCACTATTCCAAAAGCGACGGAGGAGACTTATTTTGAAAAGTTTGTTGCGCCACTTATAGAAAAGTACCACGTTTATGCGGAAGGCTTTGAGATAAAAACGGTAAAGCATGACCCCATCCCTACCCTCAAGGTAATCTATGTCGAGGGAGGTATATCACAGCTGCAGTTATATTTTAGGTATGGCACGTATGCCTTTGCCATGGGAAGTGAGAAAAAGGTGACCGTTAGATTGGAAAAGGCAGAAGACAACTACATTTTCACCAGAATAAAACGAGATACCGCGTTTGAGAAACAACATTTTAATGTGCTTACCGGCCTCGGTCTTAAAAAGACAAGCCCACTTTTCTATAATTTAGAGGTTCCTCATGAAGCAGAAGAGGGAAATTCTTATGCCATTATCAATTGGATCAATGAGCATATTGATGCGCTGAAAGAGCAAGGTTTCGAAATAGAACCTCCCTCGGGAAATAAAAAATTCCTCTTCGCCACCAATAAGATTGACTTTGAGATTAAGGAGGACAACGATTGGTTCGACATCAACGCGATTGTTTATTTCGGCAACCATCCCATACCCTTCATCTCTCTTAAACAACACATCCTGCATAAAAAACGCGAGTTCACACTGCCTGATGGTTCCATTGCGATTATTCCGGAAAAGTGGTTTACACAATACAGCAGCCTTTTTAGCTTAACGGACGGTTCAAAAACACTTCGACTAAAAAAGCACCATATCGGACTCATCAACGAGCTCGCAGAAGATGGCATTGCATCGGTTGCGTTAAGTCGCAAGCTGCAAAAGCTGAACGATTTTGAGAACATCGCCGACATGCACATGCCTGTAAATTTCAAAGGCGATCTGCGCAGCTACCAAAAGGCTGGATACAATTGGTTTAGTTTTCTTAGAGAATACAATTTCGGTGGATGTTTAGCAGACGATATGGGACTTGGTAAAACCATCCAGACACTCGCCATGCTACAGAAGCTCAAAGAAGAGGATGAAGAAAAGAAAACCCATAGCACTTCTTTGATCGTTATGCCTACTTCCCTGATTTACAACTGGATGAATGAGGCTAAAAAGTTCACCCCAAAACTAAAAATCCATGCACATACCGGGACATCGAGAGATAAAGATGTGAGCATATTTGCCAAATATGATATTGTGATCACCACCTACGGCATCACCCGCGTAGATGTGGAAATTTTAAAAGACTTTTATTTCAACTACATCATCTTAGACGAAAGTCAAAACATAAAGAATCCGACCTCAAAATCTTTTAAAGCGGTTAAAGCTTTAAAATCAAGGAACAAGCTGATTCTGAGCGGTACGCCTGTTGAGAACTCTGTAGCGGATCTATGGACACAGCTGACCTTTTTAAACCCGGGCCTACTTGGGACTCAGGCATTTTTTAATGAAGAGTATGTACAGGCCATTGAAAAGAAGAAGGATGAAGATAAAGCCAGAAAACTTCAGGCCATTATCAAACCTTTTGTCTTGCGCAGAACCAAAGAGCAGGTAGCCTCCGAACTGCCTTCCAAAACAGAACAGGTTTTTTATTGTAATATGAGCGAAGATCAGGCAGCTTATTACGAAAAAACCAAATCTGCCTATCGCAATGATCTGCTGAGTAGCATGGATGACGGCACATTCAAAAAGAAGCAGGTGCAGCTGCTCCAGGGCCTTACGGCGTTAAGACAGTTGGCAAACCACCCTGTGATGATCGATGGGACCTACGACTCAGATTCAGGGAAATTTGAAAGCGTGATCCATACCCTGGACAACGTCCTTAAAGGTGGCCATAAAGTATTGATCTTCTCCCAGTTTGTTAAACACCTCGGCATATTCAAAAACTATTTCGAAAGAGAAAACATCCCTTTTGCATATCTGGATGGTTCCACCCGAAACCGCGGCGAAATTGTCGCAGATTTTCAGAAAAATACGGAGCTTAAAGTATTCCTAATTTCCATCAAAGCCGGAGGTGTAGGTCTGAACCTTACGCAAGCAGACTATGTGTTTATTTTAGATCCCTGGTGGAATCCCGCTGTAGAACAACAGGCGATTGATAGGACACATCGGATCGGACAGGAAAAGAAAGTCTTCATTTATAAGTTCATTGCTAAAGACACGGTAGAAGAAAAGATTCTCGCCCTGCAGAACCGTAAAAAGAGATTAGCAAGTTCCCTGATTACCACTGAAGAAAGTTTCATTAAATCCTTGAGTAAGGAAGATATCAAAGAAATCCTGAGCTAAGGGTGCAGGTAACTTAAGTACTCTTCTCTGCTGATCATCACCGCTCCTAAGCTCAAGAGGTGGTCATTAGGCAGCTGGCAGTCAATTAACTTAAAAGCTTTGGACTGACAAAGCGAAATCAGCGCGGTTTTAGAAGCATTACTTTCCAGGCTAAACATGCTCTCTCCGCAAAATACCTCTCCCATGGTGACCCCATAGAGCCCTCCTACCAGTAACTCTTCGTGCCAGACCTCTACACTACTGGCATAACCTTGTTGCTGCAGGGCGATGTAGGCGGACTGCATCTCAGCCGTGATCCAGGTTCCCGGTTGATCTTTACGCCCTACCTGAGCGCAATTTAAAATGACCTGCTCAAAAGCCTCGTTAAAGGTAACCCTGAAGTTCCCAGAGCTGATTACTTTCTTCATGCTTTTACTCACCTTGACATGTTCAGGATAGATGACGCATCGCTCGTGTGGCGCGTACCAACAAATGGGGTCATCTTCACTAAACCATGGAAAGATTCCGTTTTCATAGGCTAAAAGTAGCCTATCGATGCTCAAGTCCCCACCAACAGCTAAAAAGCCATCCTCATCTGCCAGTTCTGGATTAGGAAATACAATTTCATCATCGGGTAATCTGAAAACCATTCTGCAATAATAATACTAATCCTCAATTAGCCCAATACTTCTAGAATGTGAGATCGCTTGTTCACTAGTGTCGAAAAGGCAAGTGCTCACCTGTTGTGCATCGATTCTGCGCAGCAGATCCATTGTTTCCTGCTCCCGGTCTTTTCTCACATTTCTAATGTAAACCGCAGCAATATTCTTTGGATATTTTTCAGCGATGGCGGTGTAGATCTCCGGATCCTTTTGGGAATTGTCTCCAAAAAAGACAAACTTTTGGTTTGGGAAGGCATCCAGTATCCGCATCACCCTGATGAGTTTCCCTTCATGTCCGGTCTTACCGGTTTTCACCAGGTCTTTCCAACGCTTGATCTGATTTAATAGGAAAGCTCCTTCAGGCAGCTTGTTGAACCTGAACGTTTCCAGAAGATAATCGTATAAGTTCCATTCGGAACTGGACACGTAGAAAAACGGATTGGGCTGGCTCTGTTCCGTATGTGCCAAAGCCAGGGCAGTATAATGCTGATAAAGATCCTTGAAGGTCTTACGTGTTCTAGGGTTTTTGATAAACAACTCACGGAGTCTTTTACGTATCGTAGCGGAATAAGAAACCATAATGGTATCATCAATATCTGAGATGAATGCAAACTGGGTAATATGAGGGACGTAGATCTTCCCGGATCCTTCCGCGATAACTTCATCATGATCGTTCAATACAGCAACATCAACAGTATGCCATCCTGCCTGTACTTCGCTTTTAGCCTCCCATTCAAATTTAAAAAACCCGTCATATTCTGTCTTATTGAAAACTTGCTGACCATTAAACGTCAGTCGCACTTTGACAAAAGGATAGGGCTTTAATAAAAAAAGCTTAAGCAAATGAATGATGTTCACAAAGAAGTTGTTGCTATAGTTCTGAGTCGTTTTTGCTTTAAATCGAAACACATGACCATAGACAACGAGGTTGTGGGTATGACCATAGCCATGATATACTTTAACGCTTGCAGAATTATTCATTTGAAGTAAAACAGAGCAACCCATTACTTGTTTGTACAAATACAACAATAGCCATGGACACCGCAAGTGCAACACAAAAAATACTTTTCATAGTTAATCCAGGTTCAGGTGATCAGCAGACCGACCTTGAAACCACAATCAGGGATTATTTCGAAGGTTCTGAACATACAATAGAACTCTATAGTCTTCCCAAAAAATGTTCCATGGACAAACTCAAACGAACAATTGAGGAAGCGAAAGCAGATAAAGTGATTGCTGTTGGAGGAGACGGGACCCTGAAGCTGGTAGCAGAATGTCTACTCGAGACGAACACACCTATCGGAATTATTCCTGCAGGGTCAGCAAATGGCATGGCAAAAGAATTGGGTATTCCGCTAGAGCTTGAGGAGGCCTTAGACAATTGTGTTAAAGGAACCCTCAAAACGATTCATGCCGTGATGGTCAACGACGAGTTGTGTATCCACCTCGCAGATATCGGTTTCAATGCATACCTGGTTAAGAAATTCGATGGATTGCAGCACCGTGGCATGTGGGGTTATGCAAAAGCAGCATGGCAGGCACTGTGGAGCCACCACAAAATGGAGGTGGAGTTCAGCATCAAAGGCGAAACCATCCGCTCTGCCGCGGCAATGGTAGTCATCGCAAATGCAACCATGTACGGAACTGGCGTCAAAATCAATCCTGATGGAAAACTTGACGATAAGGTCTTTGAAGTCGTGCTTGTAAAAACATATTCGGTCATGGAGATCCTAAAACTGAAGTTCACGGAGATGAAACTAAACCCGGAAAACATTGAAACGTTTCAGGTAACGGAATTGGCGATCAAAACGAAGCACAAAGCACACTTTCAAGTTGATGGCGAATCCAAAGGAAAAGTCAATCAGGTAAAGGCATCAATCATTCAAAAGGCCGTTACGGTAATAGTTCCTGCCTAACGGCAATACTTCGCCAACAGCTCGTCGGCTAATTTGGAACCCATATACTTCACGAATTTAAAATCCTCACAGGCGCCCTGATTATCCTTCTGCTTTAATTTCTTTTTACCATCTTCCAGCCGCTTGCTAAGGTATTTATCATCTATGCCCAACGTCGTTTTCAATTCCGCTATTCTACCTGCATTGACACCCGGTTGTTTCCCTTGTTCCAAAGCACGGTAATAATTCAGGACGGTATTGGTAAGGTCGTTCGTAGCCCTATAGGCATCTATAGCTGCCTTTATCTCTTGTTTGCTTTTTCCGGAACAGTCACTGAGGGAGAAATTAATAGGGGCGATGATCGCGGTGGTCGTGTCGTGATCTGACGGCACAATCCAGCGGCCACTACTCATTCTTATCAACCGCAATGCTTCATCATCCAGATCCGTACCCATGCCTTTTCGTACTTCAGAATAATACACATTGCCTTTCCTGTCTAGCTTAAAAGCAATCTGTACCACACCCTGAATGCAATTGGCAAGAGAGTATCCTGGATAAATTTTATTGTTCTGCACAAAAGATCCCAAACCACCTTTCAAAGCTGGCTGTGCTTTAAGCTGAAATCCTGCAAAAATGAGAAAAATGAAAAGGTAGCTGCGCATATATAAACCTACGCATTTTAAAACGTTCTAGTTTTAAAAGTATTGTCTAAGATGAAGTTTGGATTGGGACAGTTAGCTAAGTACTCCGACCGTCTGGAGTATTGGCACACTCCCGGGTAATCGCCTTTAAATCCCTGCATGTCTCTGATCACCTGAAAATGAAGATGCGGCGGCCAATGGCCATTTTCTTCCTTAGCCCCAAATTCAGCGAAGCGCTGTCCTTTTGCAATCCGCAAGCCTTCTTCCAAACCATTTAAAGAAGAAAGGCTCAAATGGCCATATAAAACGAAAAAAGTCTCACCCATTACCTGATGCTGCAAAATAATGGTCGCACCGTAATCTCCAAAGCTGTCGTTAAACTGAAAACTATGAACCACCGCCGCTGAGAAAGCATACACAGGTGTTCCCACCGGACCCCATATATCAGTACCCAAATGTAGTCTGCGGGGCTCCTCTAAAGTATCGAAATGTACACTCCGTGAGTAAATGGTTCGATGTTCATCATAACCCCCAATGCCATAGCGACAACCGTTCAAACGAAGCTTGTCGAATACCCAGGAAGAAAACGAATCAGTGTCAGTTAAAATCTGAGCAGAAAGTTCTGTATTCTTAGCCGTAAAATCGAATGGGTATAGCTGATCGCCTGGATCGAAATCCACAACCTTTCCTATCCCATCATCTTTCAACATTGGCTATTCAGTTTCTTCGTCTGTGTCTTTGCGTTCCCTCGATATCTTGTCGAAAATCTTATCCATATGTTCTACATATTGATTGGTATCGTCGACAAAAAACGTCAGTGTAGGTACCACTCTTGCCTGATGGCGAATGCGTGCACCCAATTTATATCTGATCTCACCTGCATGGGAATTGACCTCCGCGGCAGATAACGTTGTATTTGTGGTATTAAGAAAGCTCAAATACACTTTCGCCACCGCCAAGTCTGGAGAAACACGAACCTTCGTGATGGTCACCAGGGTATTGGGCAAATAGGCTGAGCCTTCTCTTTGAAAAATTGCTGCCAATTCTTCTTGTAACACTCCGGCAAATTTCTGTTGACGTTTACTTTCCATAATTTTCTTTCTTAATCAAGATTAATACAACAATTTGTCATAAGGATAACGCGCAGTGTGAAGCGCCAAAACCGTATCATATAAAAGCTGCTTAAACTCTTCTAAATTCTCTTTGTGCAGGGCAGAAATAAACAATGCCGGTGCGTTATTGATCCCCATCCAGCTTTTCTTGAAGTCGTCCAGTGTCAATACAGTCTGCTCCCCATCTTCGTTGGTGTGCTCTGGATTAACATAAGCATCAATCTTATTGAAAACCATGATAGTCGGTTTATCACGAGCTCCCAGATCTTTTAAAGTCTCATTCACCACGTGAATCTGATCTTCAAAGTGCGCATGTGAAACATCTACTACATGAATCAAAATATCTGCCTCACGTACTTCATCCAATGTTGATTTAAAGCACTCTACCAAATGATGTGGCAGCTTGCGAATGAATCCAACTGTATCTGAGAGTAAAAAGGGTAAATTTTCAATCACAACCTTTCTCACTGTAGTGTCTAAAGTCGCGAACAGCTTGTTTTCCGCAAAGACCTCAGATTTGGAAAGCATATTCATAATGGTCGACTTGCCCACGTTGGTATAACCCACTAAAGCAATTCTAATTAATTCAACACGATTTTTACGTTGTGTTTCATTTTGTTTGTCGATCAACTTCAGCCTTCCCTTCAATAAGGAGATCTTTTCCAGAATCATCCTTCTATCACTCTCAATCTGAGTCTCTCCAGGTCCCCTCATCCCGATACCACCTTTCTGGCGCTCCAAGTGAGTCCAAAGCCGGGTTAAACGAGGCAATAAGTATTGCAATTGTGCCAACTCTACCTGAGTTTTAGCTTGAGCAGTTTGTGCCCTTCCTGCAAAAATATCAAGAATCAAATTACTGCGGTCAAGTACCTTAACCTGCAATTCCCGCTCAACATTTCTCAATTGTGATGGAGACAACTCATCGTCAAACACCACCATATCTATTTCTTCCGACTTCACATAAGCCGCAATTTCTTCTAATTTACCTGTACCGACAAACGTACCACGATCTGGCTTGAGCATTTTTTGAGTAAACTCATGCTCCACCACGCCTCCCGCAGTATCTACTAAAAAAGCAAGCTCATCCAGATATTCTCTGGTTTCTTCAGCCTTTTCTCCAGGTCTGATTACTCCAACAAGTACCGCTCGTTCTTGCTTGAGCGCTGTATCGTAAGTTTTCTGTTTTCCCATGTAACGTACAAAGATACAAAAGTTATACCGAGATCAATTGACTGACAAAGTCGCGCATGGCGCCGCCAGGGTCTTCTGTCTTCATGAAATTCTCTCCAATCAAAAAGCCATTGAAGCCTGCTTGTTTCAATTCTTGAATCGTGCTCACCGAGCTGATCGCACTTTCAGAGATCTTCATAAAATCATTTGGGATCTCATCTACCAGGTCAAAAGAAGTTTGAATGTTAACAGTGAAATCCGCAAGATTCCTATTGTTCACGCCTATGGCGTCCAAATCAGGACAAATGCTTCTCAACAGCTCTTCTCTATTGTGCACTTCCAAAAGCACATTTAAACCAAGAGATTTGGCAAACCCAGACAAATGTTTAATCTCAGCAGGTGTCAATATCGCAGCAATAAGCAATACAATATCGGCTCCCCATGCTTTGGCCTCCAAAAGCTGGTACTCATCAATCATAAAATCCTTTCTGAGCAAAGGAATGGTATTCGCCGCCCTTGCCTGAAGTAAATCCTGCGGATGTCCGCCAAAGAAATCAACGTCTGTCAGCACAGAAAGCGCAGACGCTCCCGCCGCAGCATAGCCATTCGTCACTTCCGCAACAGTTGAGGTGCCATTGATCAAGCCCTTTGATGGTGACTTCCGCTTAAATTCCGCAATAATTCCAGTACGCTCCGCAGCAAGCAGTGATTCCTTGAAAGAATACGTCTCGCGGCTGAAGTGTGTAGCTTTTTCGAGTTCTTCTATTGGAACCTGCTGTTTAGCATGTGCCACTTCTACTCTTTTTCGAAGTACAATCTGATCTAAAATATTCATGTTAAGCCTCCAACCAGTTTTTCATCATTTGTTTACCATGATCAGTTAACACACTTTCCGGGTGAAACTGCACCCCCCTCACGTCCAGCTGCTTATGTCTTAATGCCATGATCTCCTGTGCATCATCTGTAGCGGTGATGGTTAAGCAATCAGGCAAATCCTGATTACTTACCACCCAGGAATGGTAACGACCAACATTAATTACCGCCGGACAATCCTTAAACAGGATTTCCCGCTCATCCAGCACCGTAATTGGCGTGGCGATGCCATGCATGGGCCGGCCTAAATTAAGCAGACTTCCGCCAAAAGCTTCTGCAATGGCCTGTTGACCAAGGCAAACTCCGAAAATGCTTTTGGTAGGTGCATAGGTCTTAATCACATCTAGTAGTAATCCTGCCTCTTCCGGAATGCCTGGCCCCGGAGAAAGTAATATTTTATCATACTGATCAACATCAGCAAGTTCAAATTTATCATTTCGCCAAACTTCTACATCTCTACCTAACTCATTGACTAAATGCACCAGATTATACGTAAATGAATCGTAATTGTCTATAACCAATACTTTCTTTTGCATCTCTTTATTATTTTCCATCCGTAGTATTCCTATTAAATATGAGCTGCCATTTCAACAGCTTTCCGCAAGGCAGCAATCTTATTATTTACTTCATTTAACTCATTTTCAGGCACTGAGTCTGCAACGATCCCTGCTCCTGCCCTGTAATGAAGCTCGTTGTTTTTACTCATAAACGTTCTGATCATGATGCAATGGTTAAACTCATCGTTGAAACCCATATAGCCCAAAGCCCCTGCATAAAAATTACGTCCCAAACCTTCGTATTCATCAATTAATTGCATCGCACGGTACTTTGGCGCCCCACTTAAAGTGCCTGCCGGATAAGTATCTGCCACAATTTTAAAGGCAGGAACATCAGCTTGTAAATTCCCACTGACTTTTGATACGAGGTGAATCAAATGCGAATAGTACTGCACTTCTTTGAAAGCCTTAACTTCTACCTTATTGCAATGTCTGCTCAGGTCATTACGAGCCAGGTCGACCAACATCACGTGTTCGGCACTTTCTTTTGGATCCTGCTCCAACTTTCTGGCTTGTTCAGCATCTTCCTCGTCATTCCCGGTTCGTTTAAATGTACCGGCGATTGGAAATATGTTGGCTACTTTATTCTTAACCGTAATCTGCGCTTCAGGTGAAGATCCAAACAATTTAAAGCTGCCGTAATCAAAGTAGAACAAGTATGGAGATGGGTTTATGGAACGCAGACAGCGATATACGTTAAACTCGTCGCCTAAGAAACTTTGTTTGAAAGCCCTGGATGGAACAATCTGAAATACGTCTCCCCGAAGGATATGCTTTTTCATTTTGTCAACGATATCCAGGAAGTTCTGATCGGTCAGATTTGAAGACTCCTCTCCCTCTGTTTTAAAGCTATACTCAGGGAAGTTTTTATTCTGTATGATGTACTCTATTTTGTCCAGATCAGCGGTCTCATCATCATTGAAGGTGTTCTTAAACAATGTGATCTCATTGCGAAAGTGATCTATTGCAATGATATACCGATAGATATGATACTGCATCGTCGGAATTTCCTCATTTTTTGGAACCTCTGCAGAAAAAGTGATGTCCTCAAAATGCTGAACTGCATTCCAGGTAAAATACCCAAATAGTCCATTTGAAATGTACCGTTTGTCCGGTATTTCAGAAGGGCTGAACAAAGATTTAAAGCGCTCAATTTCTTCCGTAAGCACGAAAGCGCTTTGCTCTTCTTTCTGACCATCAGGAAAATACGAGGAAAGCACGCCATCCTTAAGAATAATGCCCGCAACCGGCTGGGCACATACATAACTTACAGAATTCTCCCTGCTGTGGTAATCGGAACTCTCCAATAAAATGGTGTTAGGAAACACGTCCCTCAGTCGCAGGTAAATGCTTACAGGAGTCGTGGTATCTGCCAGTCTCTTCTTGTAAGTAGTATTAATTTTATAATTAGCCATAATTGATTAAGCAGTGTTTTAACTAATGTCTTTCCCAAACCGGTTTAAAAGCAAAAACCCGACGTGTGGTCTACGTCGGGTTTTCAATGTGGTTGGTTTAGGTTGATAAACTATAAGGTACACAAGGATACGACGGAACTCTTTTCAGAATTACTGCGCCATTGCCAAGTATTTGTATTGTTAATCATGTTCAACAAAAATATAAATAAAAGTTACAAAGCGAAATTAAATTGTAAATATTATGAAACGCCGAATAATGATCGTGTTGGGTCTGCCTTTACCATCGCAAATATTGCTGCGGTGATTAAAATCAATGCCAGGCCGAAATACAAAGCGATATTGCGGTGTCTAACGGGACCTGCATCAGTGGTTTTTTTAGAACGGGCATTTCCGTAGGTGATGAGTATTATGGCCAACACCATCATACCAATGTGCTCCATCTTCCAATAACGACCAATAGCTACGCTACTATCTGCCTTATACCAATCGTTCATAAAGTACAACAGCAACCCAAAAACCAATTGAATATGAGCGGAAATCAACGTAAAAACATTCAATTTCCTGTTGCCTTCCGTATACTCTTTTTTCCCTGCAGCACCTAAGATTGCCTGAATCACAGCAACCAACAATAGAATGACCACTAAATAGCGCCATCCGGAGTGCGCACTTTTTAAAATTTCGTACATAAATATTTTTCTTTCAAACTTAAGAATTATGTTTCTTTTTAAGCGTCAATGGCATCATAAACCACTACTTTTTCCCAAAGAGCGCTGCAATTCTTAATGAACTCCAGATGCAGGGGGTGATCCTGGTAAACGGCCTGGCCTTTGACATCTGTGAAGAAAATCAGTTCAGAAACACTCCAGCTGGTATCAACTACATCTCTTTTCTCCGTAGACGCCACAACACCGACATGAATTTCTTTAACGGTTTCTATCTTTTTAAGCGCCTTGATACCAGCGATCAACTTGTCTCTGTCTGCTTTAGATTCTGGATTTTTTAACCAGAAAAACACGTGGTGTACCACCGGATATTTATTTTCCATAGTTGCGATAGGCAATGCGTTTGCAGCCAATGTACCCGCAGCAAGTGCAGCGGCCGTTCCAATAAATTTTCTTCTGTTGCTCATAATGTGATTACTAAGATAATATATTCTTTATATCGCTGTAGCATTTCCCTAAAATATGACGTATTGGTATTAAATTTAGAACCACATGAAAAGATTCTCCCTCCTGTTCGTCTTCGTCGCATTGCTTGCGTCCTGTGATAAAGAAAATACCGCCGACTGTGATGGGTTGGTGTGCGATGAAAGCTTTAAAGCTTTGACGGTTACTTTCGTAGACAAAGATGGTATCGGTACCGCCGTAACGAATTACAGTGCAATCAATCAAAGAACAAAAGATACCGTCTACAGCAGCTTGAGTGCAATAGCAAATACCACTCCGGGAACATTCATCGTTCTCGACGATGGGTATCGCCCAAAACTTTCGAGGACAGGAGACGACATCAAAGTTACAGGCACTTCCGAAACGACCAAGCAAACGAAATCTACCATCCTTAAGGTAGCTAACCCGGCATGTGGATGTCACTTCGAGAAAATCTCAGGAGAGCAAACTGTAAAATTCGACTAAACGATTCTATTGTAAACAGCGTAATTACAAACGCAAAGTGTATAGGACGCAAGCGTGACACTTTCGATTGAGAATATAGTTTGGTAAGGTGTTGAGTTGGGGTTGGCTTGGGGTTGGTTTGGTATTGGCTTGGCTGCGGCCAACCAGATGCCTTTCAAAAGCCTTTCCAGGGCACTGGTAAGAATAACTTAACAGTAATATATCAACGACTACAATTAGCAGTATTTTAGCGTTATGGATTTTACAAAAACCTACACGTTAGAAGATGAGCGCATACTGCTCAGACCATTAAATTTGGAAGATACCAACCTCTTAATTCCGTATGCGCTCCATGAGCCGAATACCTGGAAGTATTCTGTTACAGCGCTGGTTGGTGCGACAGGAATGCAAGAGTATGTTCAGGAAGCTTTAAAACAAAAGGAAAATCAGTCCAGCTACCCATTTATAGTTTTTGATAAACTCACAAATCAGTACATCGGTAGTACACGTTTATACGACATCCAACTTTTTCATAAAACGGCACAACTCGGATACACCTGGTATTCAGAAGCATCGCGTGGCACTGGAATCAATAAGCACTGCAAATATTTGCTACTACAATTTGCTTTCGAAACTCTGGGTTTTGAGCGGGTAGAGTTTCGGGCAGACCTGCGCAATGAGCTGAGCATTGCTGCAATGAAAAGTATTGGTTGTACCGTGGAAGGTGTGTTGAGGAAAAGCTTGCTGCTTTCAGATGGAGACCGAAGAGATTCGATCGTGCTCAGTATACTGAAATCAGAATGGGAATCTGGGATTAAAACATCGCTGCGAGAAAGGTTAAAATAAAAGAGGTTCCGGCCTTCGCCGGAATGACGAAATCTATAAGTAAAATCGCGTCATTCCGGCGAAGGCCGGAACCTCTATCTAACTCTTATTATTTGTTAACCGATAAAGCTTTATCTATCGTGAACACCAACGCCGTTCTATGTGCCTTTGTTTGCTCATCATTGCTCACCGCAGTACCTAATTGGTCTTTAACTTTCATCAATGTAGCTAAAGCAGCCGCCTTACTTGCATTATCATAACCTCCTGGCGAAGCTACAATTGCTGCAGATGCTTTCACAAACTCAGTCTGTAAGTTCTGACGGAACAAATTAACATTTCCTTTCAAGTCGGCAGCAAAGATGTCGTCAGACAAATCATTCATCACACTCGCTACAGAATACGTATTTCCATAAAGGCCACTGTTGTTAATCCTGCTTAAAGTGCTTGGGTGTAAAAGCTGCGCAAGGGTATTTATTTGTAGCGACAAATAAGTGCTTTGTGGCTTGATGTCTTCATTGTTACCTGAGAAACCAAATCCTCTTCTTTGGATTTGAAGATACGGGAATAGGTCTTTATCTGCGTCAAAGGCATCTGGTGCAAATACGTAAGTGTTCAATAAAGCCAATGCTTTTTTCTGATACGCTTCCGGAACTGGCGTGAAGGGAGCCGTCGAGGTTTTTTGTCCGACGAAACTTCTATCCACATAAACTCCTCCAACGAAACGGCTCAATGCTGCTGCCATATTCGCACGCTGTCCATTCAATTGCTGATAACGTGAACGTAATTCCTGGTAGCTTTGGTTAGGGCGACTAAATCTAGATTTAAGTTTTGGGATCATCGTGTTGATCAACTTAAACCTATCTTCTCCATAAACAACCATGTCATTCGTTTGATCATTGACATTTACTCTTGGATCGATACCCCCACCTGGACTTCTCATATCATCTGCATCGTTACCGAATGCCAACTGCGGATCGGTACTGCGACGAAGAATTTTGTTTAATCCATCTTCCTCTTCTGCCTCCGTAAAAGGAGTGTAACCATACTCTATTGCCCAAAGATCATATGGTCCGGCTTTAGTGGTGTAATAATCTCCTTGTTTACTTCTATCGCTGCTCACGTTGATCGCCGGATAATCCATTACAGATCCTTGCAAACCAATTTTGCGTGTTAGTTTTACATCATTCATTTGAGCCGGGCTCAACATCTGACTGGCCTTCATATTGTGATTTAAGCCTAAAGTGTGGCCCATCTCATGCATGATCAAGTAATAAAGAAATTGCTTGTGCATCTCTTTAACGGTTTCCTCCCTTACTGCTTCGGGCGCATCCGCATCTAAAACCTCAATGGCAGCAAGGCCTGTTTGATACTGCAGACTTAACTCTTGTGCCATGGCGCAATTTGCCATGTGGTTATTGTCTTTATGGTTGTGACCTTGTTGTGTTAAAGCAGCTGCTGCAATCGGATTTTCCCATGGTAATGATATAGAGGCAGCCTGTCCGCCATTGTACAGATCTTCCTGTACCGCAGTGCCTGCTCCAGATTTCCATTCTACGGTGATGTCAGCTCCTAGAATCTGACCAGTTTTTGGATTGAAAAAGCTTGGTCCGATTGCTCCATAAGATGGATAAGCGGAAGACACCCATCTGATCACATTGTAATCAATATCAGAAGGATCCCATTTAGCATCATCCGGCATCTGTTTCATTACCACGGCATTTTTAAATCCCGCTTTCTCAAAAGCTTCATTCCACTTTTCTCCAGCTTCTTTAATGATCGGACGATACGCAAGCGGAGTAGTGTTCTCTATCCAAAATACGATAGGCTCTACGGGCTCGCTCAACTTAGCAGTAGGATCTTTTTTCTTCAGGTTCCATCTGCTGATAAAGTCTTTGTAAGGCGTAGGAGAAAGGGAAGTAAGGTTATCTACCTCAGCACCGAAATAACCTACCCTTGGATCATCGCGACGTGCGCGGAAGTCATTTTTAGGCATATCTATGAAAGAATGCTGCATCTTAACACGCACATATCTTGCATCAGTAATGTCTTTACCTCCGCCATTGAAAGGTATTGGATTGTCATAAGCTAAATCCACGACCACATCCGTATTGTTAGCGAAGGATTTCACGTTTTGATATTTAGATTTTGCAGTATTCAGGTTTCCAAGATTAAATACGGCCCCAGGAGGCATTCCCGGAGGCATGGTTGGCTTAACCGGATCCAGTTTGTCAGACATAAACAGTCCGTCAACAGAAACTAAATAACCACCTTCGTCGCTTGCACTGTATTTATCTGCAAAGAATACGGCATCAGAAACATCAACATTAGCCGCTTTGCTTACTGGATTTGATTTGTCGTAGTAGAAATTAGTGTTCTCCTGCAAGAACTCAATTTTGTCATTTGCTTTTGAGATATGAAACAACATCGTGCTTCTAATCATGTTCTGATTCAAAAACAAAGTTGTCGGTCCACCCATCGAGAAGCTTTGATAAATGTAATCCTTCTCCAGCTGACCCTTCTTCACATACATTTGTAAGCTTCCTGTTAGCGTATCCTGATAAAGAGTGAAGAGCCCGTCAATTTTCTTGCTGGATTTAATCTTATCAGTGATGCTGGCTTTAGCAGGTGGTGCGATTACTTTTTTTACAGAATCGACTGTTTTCTCCAGTGCTTTTTTCTTATCCTGCGCTGACGCACTACATGCCAGCAGTACCGCCGCAGAGAGGAATAGGGTAAACTTTTTCATGAATAATTCTTTTTCAGCAAAATAGCGATTTTCAATTAAAAAAAATGAAGTAGTAAAACAATTTTAATGGTAAGCCATGATTTTAGTCTACATTTAACAAAATCCGATGGCACCCCGGCTCACAAACACAAGGAAATCCATTGGAAAATAGCTTTGACACCCTAATTGACACGTTCATCGCTGATAAAGTTGGCATATCAGACCATTTTATAAGCAAGTCCCTATCCTCACATCTTCAAAAGCACCTGATGTCATTGACAAATGATGATTTAATGATGCCAGCTGGCACCGGAAATGCGTTATTGGTGCTTCAAGACACGGCTGTTCGGGGTGATAAAATCCATTGGCTGGATAGAAAGCATGAAAATATACACGAAAATGCCTTTTTCGATTTGATGGATGACTTCGTGCTTTACCTTAACCGAACCTGCTATACCGGAATAAATGATTATGAATTTCACTACACGCTATATGAGGAAGGTCGTTTTTACAAGAAGCACCTGGATCAGTTCAGCAACAACAGCAGTAGAAAATATTCGATGATCATTTATCTGAATGAAAACTGGATTTTAGCGGATGGTGGTCAGCTCAGGATACATCATGAGAACAATTTACAAGATATATCGCCTAATAGCTGTAAAGGTGTGTTTTTTAACAGCAATGAGACCGAGCACGAGGTGATGGTGACCAATAAATCAAGAATGAGCATAACAGGTTGGTTAAAAGTGAGCGCTAGCTCGTAAAAAACGTGTTATAAAGTAGATTCGAGCTAATTTTATAATAGATTTAAAGACTTAACTATATTTTATGAAGAAAATTCTACTCAGCCTGGCTTTGTTCTTTTCTGCTACACTAACTTTTGCACAGCAAACCTATCCTGTAAATGGGTCTTACGACATCAGACAGGGTTTATTTGCATTCACTAACGCAAACATTGTAGTAAATTCCAGCCAAACCATTAAAAATGGCACTTTATTAGTCAAAGGTCAGACTATTCAATCCGTTGGAACTGGAACAGCAATACCAAAAGGGTATGTGGTGATCGATCTGAAAGGAAAGTTCATTTATCCATCCTTAATAGATGCATTTACGTCTTACGGAATGCCAGAGGCAACAGCAGCGGCAAGAGGATTTGGTGGCGCAAGACAATCCATTTTCACTTCAACTAAAAAAGGAGCATATGGATGGAACGAGGCTATCCGACCAGAAACGCATGTCACTAATCTATTTACTGTCGACACTAAAAAAGCGGATGACCTGCGTAAAGCTGGGTTCGGTAGCGTCAACGCGATTAATCGTGATGGTATAGCGAGAGGAACTTCTGCCGCAGTGTCACTTAGCGACGAGAAAGAAAATAGCACATTGCTCAACGCAAAAGCTGCTGCGAATTATTCCTTCAATAAAGGAACCTCACAAAATGATTATCCAACATCGTTGATGGGTTCTATCGCATTGTTGCGTCAAACCTATTACGATGCACAGTGGTACGCGAAACAGAAAGAAGAATACAACATCTCATTGGCTGAATTTAACACCCAGCAGTCGATTCCTCAGATTTTTGAAGCTGATGGCTGGCAGAACATTTTACGTGCTGATAAAATTGGTAAAGAATTCGGGAAACAGTACATCATCAAAGCTGGAGGAGATGAATATCAACGGATCGCAGCGATCAAAGCGACAGGTGCTAGTCTGATCGTACCTATCAGTTTTGTGAAAGCATACGATGTGGAAGACTCTGTCGAAACCAGAAACATCACGCTGGCACAAATGAAGGGTTGGGAATTGGCACCGACAAATCCAGGCGTATTGGAAAAAGCCGGGGTGAAATTTGCAATTACTTCATTCGGACTAGAAAATATTAAAGATTTTTGGACCAATATGCGCACGGCGATCGAAAACGGTCTTACCGAAAAACAAGCCCTGTTAGCTGTGACGGAAGTTCCCGCAGGCATGATCGGAATTTCGGATAAGGTAGGAACCCTTGAAAAAGGCAAGTTGGCGAACTTCATCATTACCTCCGACAGTTTGTTTAAGAAGACAAACATCATAGAAGAAAATTGGGTGCAAGGAAAGCGTTTTATACTCGTTCCTAAAAAGGATGGCTTGATCACTCCTGCCGCGAAAGACAGCTTAATGAAGGCGGCGGCAAAAAAACCAGAACCTAAGAAACCTGCGGTAATGGGTGCATTGATTTATCCATTTACGGCTTTTGGCAGCACAACCGCGCCTAGCCAGGAAACCGTACTGCTTAAAAATGCAACGGTATGGACCAATGAAAAAGAGGGAATCCTCGAAAATGCGGACGTGCTTATCGAGAACGGAAAAATTAAAGCGGTCGGCAAGAATCTAAATGCAGGCGCTGCGAGAGTGATTGATGCCACGGGAAAACACATCACCCCCGGAATCGTTGATGAACACTCCCACATTGCGGGAACTGGTGGCATCAATGAGGGCGCACAATCCTCTTCTGCCGAAGTAAGAATTTCAGATATCATTAACTCCGAAGATGTAAATATTTACCGACAGCTTGCAGGTGGCGTGACCACTTCACATATCCTTCATGGTTCTGCGAATCCTGTAGGCGGGCAGTCTCAGTTGATCAAACTGAGATGGGGGAAATTACCTGAAGAACTGAAGTTTCAGGGTGCCGACGGTTTTATCAAGTTTGCATTGGGTGAGAATGTTAAACAGAGCAATTTTGGTACTGGAGCACGTTTCCCGGTTACCAGAATGGGTGTAGAACAATCATTTGTGGATGAATTTACACGGGCTAAGGAATATAAAAATGCCCTGGCGGTTAAAGGAAACACGGTAAGAAAGGACTTGGAGCTGGACGCAATCGTGGAGATTCTTGACAACAAACGTTTCATCACCTGCCATTCTTACGTACAATCCGAGATTAACATGTTGATGAATGTGGCCGATAGCCTTGGTTTCAAGATCAATACATTTACCCATATCCTGGAAGGGTATAAAGTTGCCGATAAAATGAAAGCCCGGGGCATCAATGCCTCCACCTTCTCCGATTGGTGGGCTTACAAATATGAGGTTGCCGAAGCTATTCCTTACAACGGTAAAATCATGCACAACGTAGGGATCACTACCGCATTTAATTCTGATGATGCTGAAATGGCAAGAAGATTAAATCAGGAAGCTGGTAAGTCTGTGCTTTATGGTGGCGTACCCGAAGAAGATGCTTTAAAATTTGTGACCCTTAATCCGGCAAAGATGCTACACATCGATAATAAAGTAGGTAGCTTAAAAGCGGGTAAAGATGCGGATATCGTGGTTTGGTCTGCCAATCCATTATCGATATATGCAAAAGCAGAGAAAACTTTTGTAGATGGAATAGTTTACTGGGACATAGAAAAAGATGCTTTGGTTAGAAAAGATCAGTTAACCGAGCGTAAAAGATTAATTCAAAAAATGGCCGACAGCAAAAAAACAGGCTTAAAAACACAGAAGCCAATTGGGGACGCGCCACGCTTGTACAATTGTGAAACGTTAGAAGATTATTCTTCAGAACTTAATGAATTAGAAGGGAGCCATAATCATGAATAAATATATGTTAACGCTGTGCTTAGCAGCGATCGGACTAAAGTCTTTTGCTCAGGCGGACATTATACCTGCGAAGGCTCAGGATAAAAAAATTGCGATTATGGGTGCCAAGCTTCATATTGGGAATGGCCAGGTCATCGAGAATGGCTATCTCATGTTTGAAAAAGGCAAGATTACAGGTGTAGGAGATGCGACAGTTGCGAAGTTTGACCTTACCGGCGTAACGGTAATTACCGCCAATGGCAAACACGTATACCCGGGATTCATCGCCCCGATCACCAATTTAGGATTGACGGAATTCGAATCCGTGAAGGCAACGTTGGATTTTGAGGAAATTGGAAATATCAATCCCCATATCAGAGCACTGGTAGCTTACAATACAGATTCAAAAGTTCCTGCAACGCTTCGAAGCAACGGGATTTTAATGGCACAGGTTACCCCACAGGGCGGCACCATTTCTGGAAGCTCTTCTGTCATGCAGTTGGATGCCTGGAACTGGGAAGATGCGGCGATTCGAAAAGATGATGCGCAGCATATGAATTGGCCGGTTACGCCAAGATCCAGAGGAGGTTTTGGTGGTTTTGGAAGAGCAGGCGGGTTGACACCAGAAGCTTTACAAGAACATACCCAAGCTTTAATCAACGAATTAGACGGCCTGTTTGCCGAAGCGAAAGCGTATTCCGAAACAGAAAAACCAGCGGTAACCAATGCCAGACTTGCAGCCATGAAACATTTGTTCGATGGAAAACAGAAATTGTTTATCAGCGTTGACGCTCAGAAAGACATTATAGCAGCGGTAAAATTTGCGAAGAAATATGGGATCACTCCAGTAATCGTGGGTGGTGATGAGGCGTACCTGATTATACCTTTCTTAAAAGAGAATGGAATTGCGGTTGTCGTGAAGCAACCACATGCTTTGCCGAATAACAACGACGACGACGTCAATATGCCGTATAAAAATGCGGGGATCCTTGCCAATGCAGGTGTTGATGTTGTAGTTAGTATCGATGGATATTGGCAACAGCGCAACCTACCATTTATGGCAGGGACCGTAGCTGCATGGGGGTTAGACAAGGAAAAAGCGTTATCTACGATCACTTTAAACACCGCTAAAGTACTGGGTATCGATAAAACTGCAGGCAGTCTGGAGATGGGTAAGGATGCTACTTTATTTATCTCCGCAGGAGATGCGCTGGACATGAAAACGAATAATGTTGAAAAAGCATTTATTCAAGGAAGGGACATTAATTTGGACAACTTACATAAACAACTGGACAGGAAATTCAGCGCAAAATATAACGCAGAAAAGAAATAAGCTGGGTTGGGTAGTGTTGGGGGGTACGTTGTTGTTATTGTGACGCCCGTTGTTGTTGACGTCATTCCGTTACACCCCGTCATCGCGTAATCCCGCCGCGCCACGTCATTCTGAATTTATTTCAGAATCTCGGACTAGCTAGGTTTCATACCTAATTTCGGGATTCTGAAATAAATTCAGAATGACGGGGTGGAATGACGGGAATGACGCGGGACTGATG
>Ga0247814_10000814_pt1 | contig 21452 bp, 22 predicted proteins | sample UWRJL179409R1_FD_179947 | JGI IMG/M metagenome (GOLD analysis project Ga0247814, IMG submission 179947) | Plant litter microbial communities from Arlington Agricultural Research Station in Wisconsin, United States - UWRJ-L179-409R-1 | ecosystem: Environmental > Terrestrial > Plant litter >... | reverse complement strand
CGCGAGTAGTCGCACCAGCGTCGATTTTCCCGACCCCGATTCGCCGACGATGCCGACAGCTTGTCCGGCGCGGACGTCGAAGGACACCGGGTGGAGACCGCGGCCCGGGGTAGGGGAGGCGAACAGGGTCCGTCGCGTTCCGGGGTACAAACGCTCGAGGTTGCGGGCTTCGATGAGTGCGGGTGCGGTGCCCGCGATCGAGTTGAAGACGGTGGGGGATGCGCTGGTGGTCGACACCGTAGTGGGGGATGCGCTGGTGGTCGACACGTTGAAGGGGGATGCTCCAGTGACCAACGCCGTAGTGGGCGTGGCCGACACATCGGAGGCCGCCACGAGCGCGCGCGTGTAGGGGTGAGTGGGGTTTCCGAGCACCTGTGCGGTTGGTCCCTCTTCCACCACAACACCCCGACGCAGCACCACAATCCGGTCGCAGAGACTGGCTGCCACCGCGAGGTCGTGGGTAACAAACAGCAGCGACGTCGCACTCTCACTCACAAGTTCGTCGATGAGCCCGATCATCTGGGCCTGCACCGTGACATCGAGCGCGGTGGTCGGTTCGTCGCACAGCAGTAGCGCGGGCTTGTTTGCCAGGGCCATCGCGAGCACCACCCGCTGGCGCTGGCCGCCCGACAACTGGTGCGGATATGACCGAGCGATCGTCTGCGGAGAGGGCAGTTCGACCCGGGCGAGCAGCGCACGTGTGGCCTCGGCGACGGCGGATCTGCTGGGCTGCGTGCGGTGCTGCCGCATCACCTCGGCGATCTGCGCGCCCACGGTCATCAGGGGGTTCAGCGCGGTCATCGGCTCCTGAAACACCATTGAGACGGCGGCGCCGCGTACCGCGCTGAGGGAGCGTTCCGACGCGCCGATGACGTCGATGGGCAGTCCATGCAGCCGGATGCTCCCGGTCGCAGTCACCCCGTCAGCGAGCAGACCCATGACTGCCAGTGCGGTGAGTGTTTTTCCGCTGCCCGATTCGCCGATGAGCCCCACGCGTTCGCCGGGATGAATGGTGAGGGAGTCAATGTGCAGGAGGTCGGCACCGTCGGCGGAGACGGTGAGGTCGCGAATCGCGAGGGTCGGATACGGCGGTGTAAGAGTGGTCATCGCTGGGCCACCCTCCGTGGATCGAATCGGTCCCGCAGCCCGTCGCCGAGCAGGTTGAGCGCGAGCACGGTCAGCGCGATGGCGAGACCGGGCCAGAGTACAAGCAGGGGATTGTTGTAGAGATAAGCCTGACCCTCTTGGAGCATCCGCCCCCATGACGGAGTCGGAGGAGCTGCGCCAAAACCGAGGTAGGAGAGGGCTGCTTCGGAGAGCACGGCCATGGAGAACGCGACCGAAGCCTGCACCACGATAAGAGACGCGATGTTGGGCAGCACGTGTCGGCGGGCGATGTAGAGACCCCCGCGGTTCGCACTGCGCGCCGCCGTGATGTAATCGCGGCTCATGACCTGCAGGGTTCCGGCGCGGGAGAGGCGGGCGAACGCGGGAGCGGCGGCGATGCCGAGCGCGATCGTCGCAGAGGTCGTGTTGGCGCCGAATGCCGCACCGAACACAATCATCAGCAGTAGGGCCGGAAAGGCGAGCACCACATCGGTCAGGCGCATCAGCACCTGGTCGACGCGGCCGCCGCGCATCCCCGAGAGCACACCGACCGGCACCCCGATCACCAGGGCGATGGCAACGGCGACGAACCCGACGGTGAGGCTGATGCGTGCGCCATACATCAGCAGGCTCACGATGTCGCGGCCGAATGAGTCGGTGCCGAGGGGATGGGATGCTCCGGGCGCGAGCATCCGTTCGCCGGCATTGACCGGGATTGGGTTGTACGGGGTCCAGACGAGGGACACGAGAGCTGCAAGTACGGGCAGAGCGAGGAGGATGGTGGCGACCAGGATCGTGCGATTGGCTCGGGGTGTGTGGCGGCGGATCATTGCGACACCCGCGTTCGCAATCGCGGATCAATTGCCGTGTACAAGACGTCGACGAGGGTGTTGATGACCAGAACCAGCAGCACCAGCACCATCACAATGCCCTGCACGGCCACCATGTCGCGGGAGCCGACCCGGTCGAGAAGCATGCTGCCGAGTCCGTTGATGACAAAGACCCGCTCGATCACCACGGCTCCGACGAGCATGGCGGCGAGCTGCACGCCGGTGACCGTGAGTACGGGAACGGCGGCATTGCGCAGACCGTGCACGACCAGTGCCTGGAGGGGACGGAGGCCCTTCGAGCGTGCGGTGCGGATGAAGTCTTCCCGCAGAATCTCGAGCACGGCCGAGCGCACATAGCGGGTCAGTACCGCCGCTTGTACTGCGCCGAGGGCGAGGGCGGGGAGGGTCACGTGGCGGAGAAACTCAAGGAAGTTGTCGGACGGTGCCACCCAGCCGCCGGCAGGAAACCAGCCGAGGCGAACGGAGAAGACCGTGACCAGGAGCATCCCGACCAAAAATCCCGGAACGGACATACCCACCTGGCTCGCCGCCGAGACGACCACACCATCGGCCGAGCGCGCGCGGATGGCGGAAAGGATGCCGACCGGGAGAGCGATCACGAGCGCGACGACCAGGGCGCAGAACACTAGGGTGAGGGTGACCTGCACTTTGTCGAGAATTTCGGGGCCAACGGGGAGTTTGCTGACGACCGAGACGCCGAAGTCGCCGCGGAAGAGCCCGCCGATCCAGTCGAGGTAACGCAGGACAAGTGGTTGGTCGAGACCCATGGCTGCGCGCTGTGCCGCAAGCGCGTCGGGGGAGGCGTTGAGCCCGAGTGCGACCTGCGCGGGGTCTCCCGGGACGACCGACAGCAGCCAGAAGACCGCCATGGAGGCGACCACGGCGGTGGCGACCAGCGTGGCGGCACGTCGAACAAAGGCGGGAAGCATGGGGATCGGCGCGGACTCAGTTGGTGCGGGTGACGCCGGTCAGGTCAATCGACTGGGAGGTGCTGTTCTCGGTGAGCCCGGTGACGCCAGACACCGCGATGTTCAGCTGGGGCAACAGATAGAGGAACTCAGCGGCCGCGTCGTCGGAGATGAGGCGGGCGTAGTCGGTCATCCCCTGGACGAACTGCTCGTTGGTGCCGGAGATCGCGGCGGCCAGGATCGCGTCGGCGTCGGGGTTCGAATACCCGAAGTAGTACCCGGGAGTGGAGAACTGCACGATGTCTCGCGGCTCGACGTGGTTGACGAGGGAGAGGTCGTAGTCGGCGCGGGTGAAGACCTGGTCGAGCCAGACGGAGGGAAACTCGAGGGTGGTGATGGTGGCGGTGATACCCACCTCGGCCAGCTGCGACTGCACCACCTGGGCGGCCGCGACGATGGGCGGCTGGTTGGGGATGGCGAACGAGACGTCGAGGGAGGTCTGGCCCGCCTCGGCGAGGAGTTCGCGTGCACGGTCGGGGTCGTAGGCGAAGTCTGCGGTGAGGTCGGTGTACCAGGGGTCCGTCGGGGGAACCATGGACCCGATGAGGGTGCCATAACCCTGCTGCACGGTGTCGAGCACAGCCTGGTTGTCAATGGCGTAGCGCACGGCCTGGCGCACGCGCACGTCGGAGAAGGGAGCGCGCGCGTTGTTCATCGACAACACCACCTCGCCGTTGGTGGTGCCCTCGGTGATCGCGAAGCGGTCGTCGCCCCCGAACTGGGTGAGCAGCTGCGGGCTACTGAGGCCCACAATGGCGTCGGCGTCGCCGCTGAGGAGGGCGTTTGACTGGGCGTTGGTGTCGGCGAAGTAGTTGATGGTGATGGCGTCGAGCCCGGGGGTGCCGCCCCAGTAGTCGGTGTTTGCCACCAGCTCGAGGCTCGATGCGGTGGCGTAGCTCTCGACCTCGTAGGGTCCGGTGCCGACGGCTGTTCCGGCGAGGTCGCTGACGGCATCGGGGCTGAAGATGGTGCCGGCGGGGCCTGCGAGGTTATACAAAAACGTATTGTCGGGCGCGCTGAGGGTGATGGTCACCTCGGTGTCGGAGACCACGTCGACAGAACTGATCGACGACAGCTGCGCGGCGCTGGCGGTCGTCCAGTCGGTCTTCAGACGATCGAGGCTGAACTTCACACTGTCGGCGGTGAGGGGTGTTCCGTTGCTGAACGTCACGTCCGGCTGCAGGGTGAAGCTGTAGGTCAGTCGGTCATCGCTGACCGTGTGCGAGACCGCGAGCAGGTCGATGATCTCCCCGGCATCGTCGAGCTTGACGAGCGGCTCGTACACGTTGTAAAGCAGGGCCTGCGGGATCGCGGCGCCGGCGCTGGTGGTGTAGTCGAGGTTGAGGGGGGATGCCTGCAATGCGACGGTCAGGGTGTTGGTCGAGCTGTCATTGGGTGCCGATCCCGCGCACGCGGAGAGTGCGAGAGTCGCGGTGATGACAGCGACGGCGAGCGTGGTGGCGCGCCGATGCGTGCGGGTCATGGTGTTCCTTCGGGTGATTCAGACGAGAGTGGATGACGCGGCCGCACTCACGCGCCTGTCCCACTCCCCACGATACCGAGAAACCCGATGGAGCTAGTGTCCGACGGGCATCCGGGGCAGAGTGATCGCGCCGGTGCCGAGGTTCTCACGGTGGGGTTTGGACGGGAACGCGCGGTGCGCGAAGAACACCACCACCACACTGGCGGCAACGAGAACGGCCGCGACGGGCGGGAGTGCGCCCACACCCGAGAGAGCGAAGACCTGGGCGCCGAACGCGGCTCCCAGCCCGATGCCGAGGTTGCTGGAACCGTTGACGACGGCGCCGGCGATGTCGGGGGAGACGGCACCGGTGCGGATCGCGGCGGTGACGAGGAAGGTGGGCGCGGCACCGAAGGCCATGCACCACACACCGATGCTGATGATGGTTCCCGTGAGGTCGCCTTCGACGAGGGTGAGGGCGAGAAGGCTCAGCGCCATGGCTCCGGCGGCGTAGAGCAGCCCGAGGCGGGGAGCGCGGTCGACGATCATTCCGGCGGCCCAGAGGCCCACAATCCCGGCGCCACCGAGGATCAGCAGTACGGATCCGACCGCGGACTCCTCGACTCCAGCGAGGCCGAGCAGGGCGGAGACGTAGGTGTAAGCGGTGTAGTGGCCGAGGAACAGCACGGCGTTGACCACGGCAACCGAGATCAGTCCCGACCGACGCCAGGCGCGCGCGTTTCCGTTGTGCGAGGCGGCAGACCCCGTCACGCCGGGCAGCATGCTGATGGTGAGGAGCACCAGCAGTACGGACACACCAACCAGCGCGAAGAATGCGGTGCGCCACCCGACGGAGGCACCCAGCGAGGTGGCGAGCGGAATTCCGAGCACGTAACCCAGGGACGTACCGGCGTACACAATCGCGATGGCGCGGCCGACGAGGTGCTTGGGGACGAGCTTGGAGGCGTAGGCCGACGCGACCGAGAAGAACAGTGCGTGGGCGAGACCGCCGACGGAACGTCCGATGCACAGCACCACAAAGGTCGGGGCAAGCGCCACGATGAGGTTGCTCAGGGCATACCCGACCAGGGTGGCGATAAGCAGGCGTTTGCGGGGGAGTCGCACCGTCAGGGCGGTGAGGGGGATGGCCAGCACGGTGACAACCAGCGCGTAGACGGTCACGGCCAGGCCCATGGTGGATTCATCGACACCGAGGTCGCGGCTCATCTGCGGCAGGAGTCCGACGGGGAGCAGCTCGGTCGTGATGGCAACAAACGTGGACAGGGCCAAAGCGCCCAGTCCCAGGGCGGAGGACAGGCGAATAGTAGGCGTGGTCATAGAAATGCTCGTCTCATGGCAAGTGTGGGGAAAAAGGCACCACACTGCACTATTGAGGCGAGGCGCTCACTAATGGTACGGGACGACGTGCACGAGGCTTACCCACCATCGATTGCGTAACGTTGCGCGGTCTGCACTCCGGAGAGAGGATTGACTGCACGGCGTTCACGTATCGTTTACTGCGTAGGGGGAAAGAATGAACAACGACGAAACACCCGCCGCCTTGGATACACCGCACGACGACGTTGACAACGGTGAACTCTGGTTGCCCGATGGCACCCTCTTTAATGACGAGGCTGCTGAGCGCTACGGCGACATCATCCTCGAGCGGGCGCGAGTCCAGCTCGAACAGGAACGCCTCACCTCCCACTGACGAGGCTCCGCTGACGGATTGAATAGTCCGACAACCAGGGCTACCGTGTCGGCATGACGCAACCCTCCCAGCGCGACCTCGTTGCGCAGTACTTCGACGGATTCCGTGCCAGTGACCACCATGCCGTTCTGGCGACACTCACCGACGACGTCGAATGGGTTATCCAGGGGGCGCGGACAACACGCGGGAAAGCCGAGTTCGATTCGGAGATCGAGAACCCCGACTTTACGGGAAGCCCCACACTCGACGTTCACCAGACCTTCGAGGACGGCCCGGTTGTCATCGTTGTGGGGGAGGGTCGCGGCACCAGTGTTGCGCACGGGCCTTTTCACTTCGCCTTCAGCGACCTCTTCACCTTCCGCGACAACCTGATCACGCGGGTCGACTCCTTCCTGGTCCCGCTGACTTGATTTTCAGTGTGGAACATGGATCGTTTGGTACCGACCGTTGCCCAAGTCGACCGCGGAGGACAGTGCGATTCACGGGATGCGGAGTGATTCCTCGCGCCAACTTCGAGGAGTGGCGCCGTACGCTGCCCGAAACGCCCTCGTGAAGTGCGAATGATCTGAGAACCCCCATTGGAGGGCGATCGCTGCAATTGTGACGAACCGTTTGCCCGGATCTGCCAGCGATTCTGCAGCTGCCGCTAGGCGGCGCGCGCGGACCCAGTCGCCGAATGTTGTCCCGCGCCGCGAGAGCAGCAGTTGCACGTATCGCTCGGAGATGCCGTGGGCGTGAGCTACCGAGCTGACGGAGAGATCCTGGTCAGCGAAATGCAGCTCCAGATGCGCCATCAGCCGCATCTCAAGAGTTTCGCCCAGCGGACCATTGGAGGGGGAGTCCGCTCCGTGGTTCATAAGTAAGACTCGAATAAGGTCCATCGTTGGCTGTTCTAACGCGGCTCGTTCCGCAGGTGTGAGCAGGTGTGCGCTGGCGGCAAGCTGCGAGAGGTGGTGCGCGACAACCGAGCCGAGCGCCGTTCCATGTGCGACCCGACGCCCGAGGTGCGAGCGAACCATGCTCGGGGGAAGGCCGAGCGTAGCCAACGACATCGTGAAGGAATGACGAACCGTGTCGTTCTCGAACGTCACGGCATAAGGCTCGAGGGACCAGTAGGCGGTGATGTCGCCGGGCGCGAGGCGGCTGGTGGAATCGTGATGCCGGATGCTGCTGTTGCCACCCTGCACAACACCAACCACGATGCTGGGCTCTGCGTCATCTTTCGCCAGTCGAGTGGTGCGGACAATGGTGGCCGCGCTTCCTATGGTCGACTGCACACCGAGGTGGCCGAGATCGTTGATGCGGCTCCGGGTGCGGAATCGGGTGATGTCCGAGGGAAAGATTTCCAGCGGGATGCGGGTGTGCGCCATAAAGTCGCGGAGCACCTCAAGGCGATCCGTGGGTGGGATACCAGGCAAGTCGATTGGTGCGGGCATCGAAACCCTTCGCAGGACGAGCGTTCGTTTGTGCCCACCGTAGTGGGCGGCGGCGCAGCGATCCAGACTTGTGCGCGATCGGCCAAGTGCCGTGCGCTGCGGTGCAAGACCACTGACATTGGGCGTGAATAACGTGGATCAACCGATACCAAGAGTCAACCAACGGCGGGCATCACGCGACACTGTGATCCGACCAAGACTGTCTCTCGGGTGCCACTGACAAGGAGTACTGATGAGTGAAGTGCAGCGCACAGACGAACTGGCGCACTGGGAACTGGACGAAGTCCGTCGAGCGAATGAGTCGGGCCTCACGCCCGTGGTGTTCATTCATGGATTGTGGTTGTTGGCGAGTGCCTGGAAGGGCTTCCGCGAGACATTTGAAGCGGCCGGATACACAACGCTGGCACCAGGCTGGCCCGATGATCCAGCCACCGTCGAAGAAGCATTCGCGCACCCCGAGGTGTTCGCCCGCAAAATGGTGCAACAGGTGACCGACCACTATCTGGTCGCCATCTCGCAGCTCACAACCAAGCCCGCAGTAATTGGGCACTCCTTCGGGGGACTCATCGCGCAGAAGATCGCCGACAGCGGTGCCGCGGCCGTCACTGTGGCAATCGACAACGCCCCGTTTAAGGGTGTACTGCCGCTGCCGCCCGAGTCCCTCAAATCAGCATCCCCGGTGATCGGCCGCCTCGGTAACCGCAAAAAGGCGATCGCGCTCACCTACGAGCAGTTCAAGTTCGGATGGGCCAACAACCTCGATGACGAGGAAGCGCACGATCTCTACGAGAGGTTTCACGTCCCGGCATCCGGTGCCCCTCTCTTTCAAGCCGCGACAGCGAACCTCAACCCGTTCGGCGGCGAGACAGCCCTCGATGTGCACAATCCGAATCGAGGCCCGCTGCTCATCATCGCGGGAACGAAAGACAACACCGCACCGATCGCATTCACACACGGCAGTTACAAGTTGCAGAGCAAAAACGAGGCGGTAACCGAATATGTCGAGATCCAAGACCGCGGACACTCACTGGTCATCGATCATGGCTGGCCGGATGTTGCGGACGCAGCGCTCGCCTTTGTGCGACGTTTTGTCTGACACCGTGCTCGACCTTGAGCATGGATGGGGTGCGTCACGGCGTGAACTGCGACTCTCCATTCGGGACGCCCAGAGGGCTACTGCGGCGTGACGAGCCGACGTGCTGCCTCGATGGCGGCGCCCTTTTGGGCCGCGCGGAGCTCATCGGTCGCGCCAAGCACTTGGGGGTTGGGGGACTGCGCCCACGCCAGCCCGATACCGAAGAGAATGGCGAGGAGGTCGGTAGGGTTCCAGACCTTGTCAACGAACCCGAGGCGCTGCGCTTCCCGGATTGCGTCGAGTTTTGCCTCCGGCGTGGCATGGCCGGCGGGATGCTCGAAGGCAAGCCCATCGAGACGTGCCCACGTGAGCATCCGGATATGTTCCGGATTGCTGAGGGCATGGTCGTAGATCTCGCCCACAAAACCCGCGACGTTCTCCGGCGCGAGGGAAACGGACTCGAAAAACTCGGCACTGTTCTGGTTGAGAACCGACTGGAACAGAGATGCTTTGTCGCTGTAGTACGCGTAGAGACGCTCCTTGCTGGCGTGCGCCTGCGTCGCGATGCGGTCGATGCGTGCACCCGCAAGTCCGAATTGGGCGAACTCCTGCCGGGCGGCTACAAGGATTCGGCTTTGAACGTCCTCGTGATTTGCTTTCATATCTCCACTGTACCAAACGAACTAGTTCGTTTGACAATGTCGCAGGCCCCGCTTACGGTATGACGTACCCATTTTCGAATCACCAGTTCTGGAGCCCTTCATCTCGCACCCCACCACACCCGACGTCTCCGTGACGCGCCCGGGTAACAGCGCGCCCGCTGCCACCCCTCACCCGCGTGCCCGTTGGATCGTGCTCGCCGTCGCTGCCCTCGCGCAGCTGATGGTTGTGCTCGATGGCACCATCGTCAACATTGCCCTTCCCGCCGCTCAGCTCGAGCTCGGAATGAACGACAGCGAACGCAGCTGGGTCGTCACCATCTACGCCCTCGCGTTCGGTTCCCTTCTGCTCCTGGGCGGTCGAGTCGCTGACTTCTGGGGCCGCAAGCGCTCCTTCATTGTGGGTATGGCCGGATTCGCGATCGCGTCGGCGATCGGCGGGCTTGCCACCACCAGCGAGATGCTGCTGTTCGCCCGTGGGCTGCAGGGTATATTCGCCGCCCTTCTCGCACCCGCCGCACTGGCCCTGCTCTCCGTCACTTTCCCGTCGGGACCCGACCGCGTGAAGGCGTTCGCCGTTTTCGGCACAATCGCGGGCTCCGGTGCGGCCGTTGGCCTGCTGCTGGGTGGAGTGCTCACCGAGTACCTCACCTGGCACTGGTGCCTCCTCGTGAACATCCCGATCGCCATCGTTGCCATCGTCGCGGCCATCCCACTCGTGAAGGAAAGCCGCGCAGACGGTGACACCCGCTACGACGTGCTCGGCGCGATCCTCGTCACCGCGGGACTCGGCTCCATCGTCTACGGCTTCGCTCGCGCAGAGCTCGGATGGGCCCGCACCGACACCATCGGATTCCTCGCCGCTGGCGTTGTGCTGATGGTGGCGTTTGTCTGGTGGGAAACCCGTGCCAGCAACCCGTTGCTGCCGCTCCGTGTGGTGTTCGACCGCGTCCGTGGTGGAGCCTTTATTGTCTCCGTGCTGATCGGTGCCGCGCTCCTCGGCGGACTGCTGTTCCTCACCTTCCACTTCCAGATCGTGATGGAGATGACCCCGCTGCAGTCGGGTCTCGCCTCGCTTCCCATGGCGCTGACGATCATGGTGTCGGCCGCCTTTGTTGCAAAGCTGCTGCCGGTCGTTGGCCCGCGCGTGCTGATGACCGTGGGCCCCGTGCTCGCGGCCGCCGGTCTGCTCTGGTTCAGCCGCATCACGGTGGATGGTTCCTACGTTGTGCAGGTACTGCCCGGCCAGATCGTTTTGGGTATCGGCCTCGCGATGGTGTTTGTCCCCATGCAGAACCTGGCTCTTGCGGGGATCGATGCTCGGGATGCCGGCGTCGCCGGTGCCGCACTCACTGCGACCCAGCAGGTCGGCGGGTCCATTGGTATCGCTGTGTTCACCGCGCTCTACACGGCCGCAGTCAACTCCTTCGAGATGACCGAAGCCACCAGCCCGATGTCGGCTCTCGTCGATGGATACTCCACGGTGTTTGTTGCCGCGGCCATTGGGCTGCTCGTCGGCGCCGTGATTGCGTTCTTTATGATCCGCGTCAGCAAAGACACATTCTCGGTTAACCCCGAAGCCGTGCACATGGGCTAACAGACACGCACTGGCGCTTCGGCGCACAAACCGGAGCCCGGGACAACTGTCTCGGGCTCCGGTTTGTGTTTATGCGTGCGGGTCGTTGAGCACGAGCGACTGCTGCACTCATTGAGTGCGGACCGCAACGAGTCCGTGGTGTTGCGCTGACGACTATGCGTCGATGGCCATGTCGGAGGACAGGGCGCGGTGGGCATCGACCTGGGACAGCAGCAGCTGTGCTTTCTGTTCGGCACCAGCGACAACATCTGCACCGGCAACGAAGCGCAGCGGCGGCTCAACCATCGCGGCGATCGTGACGAGCGCCTTTCCGAGCTTGGCGGGGTCGCCGCCCTGCTGGCCGTTCATGCTCTTCCACGCGGTAATGGTCTGCTCCGTGCGCTCTGCGTAGTCCTCGATCGACAGCTCAGGCCAAATCGACGACGCGCCGGTGACAAGCAACTCGGTGCGGAAGAAGCCGGGCTCCACCACGGTGGTGTGGATGTCGAACGGGGCGACGTCGTACTGCAGGGACTCCATCCATCCTTCAAGGGCGAACTTCGAGGCGGCATACGCGGCGCAGAACTCCTGGCCGATGAGGCCCGCAGCAGAGGAGATAGTGATGACGTGGCCGCTGCGCTGTTTACGCATCACCGGCAGAATCGCGCGGGTGACGTTCAACGGTCCGAAGAAGTTTGTCTCCATCTGCTGACGCATCTGGTTGTCGCTGATCTCCTCGAAGAACCCGGCGTAGAAGTTGCCGGCGTTGTTGACGAGCACGTCGATGCGACCGAAACGCTCCACAGCAGCCTCGGTTGCGGCGATCGAGGCGGCTGGATCGGTGATGTCGAGCGAGACCGCGAGGAGGTTGGTGTGCTCGCCGAGAGCGGCGGTGACCTTCGCTGCGTCGCGGGCGGTGGCGACGACGGAGTGACCGGCAGCCAGGGCGGCCTTGGCCAGGTCGACGCCCATGCCGCGGGCCGCTCCAGTGATAAACCAAACGTTGTTGCTCATGAGGATGCCTTTCGAAAAACGGAGCTGGTTTCGTGAACCAGCGGATGTTTCGAGTCAAACCGGGATCGCGAGAGTTAGCGCGGCCCTGCTGTGAGGTTCCCCAGCAGGGACCCTTTACGTCGTCCAAGTCGGCGTAAGTTCGACTCCATGGACAACCACGACGCCCTCAGCGAGTTTCTGACCTCGCGTCGGGCGAAGCTCAGCCCTCAGCAGGCGGGCATCCCCGATTTCGGGGGCCGCAGGCGCGTACCGGGCCTGCGACGCGAAGAAGTGGCCCTCATCGCCGGAATGAGCTCCGAGTATTACAAACGCCTTGAGCGGGGGAGCGCGACCGGTGTTTCTGACGCGGTCATCGATGGTGTGAGCCGCGCGCTGCAGCTCGACGAAGCAGAACGATCTCACCTGTACGAACTTGTGCGTACCGCCAACTCGGGCATCCACCCGCAGCGTCGTCGTGCCACCACGCGTAAGTCGCAGCTGACCGCCGGAATGCAGCAGACCATCGATGCGATGTCGACAGTTCCCGTGTTTGTCCAGAACGGCCGCCTCGACGCAGTTGGCACCAACCGGCTCGGACGTGCCCTGTTCTCTGAAATGTTCGACGACGTCCGTCCTCCAGCCAACGCCGCGCGCTTCGTCTTTCTGGACCCGCGAGCACAGAACTTTTACCAAGACTGGGAGTACAACACCCGGCAGATCGTGGCCCTACTGCGTGTCGAGGCGGGGCGGTCTCCGTATGATCGTCAGCTCAGCGACCTGATCGGCGAGCTCTCCACCCGCAGTGATTTGTTCCGAAAACTGTGGGGTGCACACGATGTGAGAGAACACCGTACCGGCATAAAGAGCATCCACCACCCCGTTGTCGGAGACCTCGACCTCACTTTCCAGGGCATGGACCTTTCGTCCGACCATGGTCTTCAGATGCTTGTCTTCTCCGCCGAACCTGGCTCCGCTTCCCACGACGGTCTGCAGTTGCTCGCGAACTGGGCGGACACACAGAGTCCCGCTCACTTGCCCGCTGTCGGGATATCTCGAGACACCTAACTTCGAGATACTTCCGAGAGTCGCCAGCCAGTGCGAGGTGTCAGATGGCCGCCGCTGCGTGGTTCGAGTGCTGGGACCATGCCGAGCGTCAGGGGCATGGGATAGGACAGGGGTATGGATGCACATATGCGCGGGTACTCGGAGTCGTTCCTCTCGGTGGAGGTGCCCGTGCCCCGGGCGGTTGACGGCGGGGTCACGGTCGATCTCGACTACGTCCACTTTTCAGTAGTCTTTCTACCGGCCCGACGCCTCGCGAAAGCGACGGCGGTCAACATCGATGGAGCGAATCTTGTTGACGTGCCGCGCGGAGATGACTGGCACTTCGACCCGCGGCTGCCCGAGCGCGATCAAGTGGGCAACGACGTGTACTCCCGCAACGACCTCGACCGTGGCCATCTGGTACGCCGACGCGATCCCGTGTGGGGCGAACTCGCCGAGGCACGCGAGGCCAATGAGGCGACATTTGCGTTTACCAACGCAGCGCCACAGGCGGCTCCGTTCAATCAGGGGCCCATCCTCTGGTTAGGGCTCGAAGACCACGTGCTGGGGTATGCGGAGGCGCAGCAGAGCAGAATCAGTGTGTTCACCGGGCCGGTGTTGGAGGACGACGACCCCGAATACCGAGGGGTCCAGATTCCGCGGATGTTCTGGAAGATCGCTGCGTGGACCGGGGCGACTGGGGACAGCGGGGGAGCACCTACTCTGCGTGCAGCCGGGTTTGTGCTTGACCAGTCCAACGAGCTCGATGTGGTGCTCGGGAGAAAAACAGCGGCGATCGAACCTCCGCCGCTAGGTGCCTACCTGACCTACCAGGCGCCGATTGCCTCGATCGGGCGACTGGCTGGCCTTGACGTTGCCGAGCTGAGCTCCGCCGACGTTCTCGAGCCCGTGGCGCTTGAGCCCGAGGGCACAGGAGCGGCAGCCGGTGCTCGCGCTGGTGGACTAATCGGCGCAGGTGAACGGGCGGCGTGGGTTCGACTCTCGGGTGCGGACGCCATCAGACTGTAGGCGCGGCGGGTCGGTGTGATGCAGGGTGTGATGCATAGCGGTGCGACAGCTCACTCGCGGGGGAGTTAGACGGCGGAGACGTAACTCCAGGTGCCGCGGTCGCGTGTGAACGCACTGCGCTCGTGCTGGCTGCCCGCTTCGCCGTCGAAGCGGTAACTGGCGCGGAACTCCACTTCGCCCTCGGTGTCGAGAACACCGCCCCTGGTGCGACCGAGGATGTCGAGCCGGTACCAGCGGATATTCGGGTCGAGGTCGAGTGCGGCTGGTCGTGTGCTCGGATGGTGGGTGCGCAGCAGGTAGTCGGAATCGCCCACCACAAACGCGCTGTACCGCGACCGCATCAGGCGCTCCGCGGTAGGTGCCGCGCTGGTCCCACGATGGAACGGTGCGCAGCACTCTCCGTAGGGTTGCCCACTGAGACACGGGCATCGGTCTGTGCTGGTGAGCTGGGGCCAGTCGAGGTTGGTGGAGGTGGTCACCCTCCATTATTGCGGTGGAGGGGGCCGCGCGCCGGCGCGGGTGTCGGAGACGGCCACCGGGATGAGCGCGTCAGCGAATTCCTCGGGCAAGCACGCCCGAGATGAACAGCTGAACAAGAAGCTCGGGGTTGTAACGGGCGTCGCTTGCTGCACCAATGCAGAGATTCCCAATGCCTTTGAGCACGTTGTACGCATCAACCGGCGGGGCTGTGTTGCTGGGCTCGAGCGCTGCCTCGAGGAGGGACCCACACACCGGGACCAGACGGCCCACGAAATACGTATGCAGAGCGTCGGACCCGGCGCTGTCTCCGTGGAGCGCGCTTGCCAGTCCGTGCTTGGTGACTAGAAATTCCACGAACAAGGCCACCCATGCCCGCAGGGCTTCCTCGGGCGTGGCGCTCTCGTCGAGCAGACGCGGGCCAGCATCAGCGCAGGCCTCAACCTGGTGGCGATACACGGCGACGACCAGATCCGGACGCGTCGGGAAGTGGCGGTAGATCGTTCCCACTCCGACTCCGGCCTTCGCCGCGATCTCACGTACTGGAGCGTCGACCCCTGACACCACAAAGACCGCTGACGCTGCATCGAGGAGTGCCTGCTCGCTTCGTCGCGGACGGCCCGCTGGTGTCGAGCGCGCCACCTGCGACTGCTCGCTATGGGAGTCGGGCATGTGCGCCTCCTGTGGACTCATGGTAGAGATTTGCATTACGGAACCATGTTCCGTAATGTTTCGGAACAACGCTCCGATACCCAGTATTGCAGAGCGCAGGTTCAGGAAGGAACTTGTTATGAATTCATCCATCATCGACGCCCTGGACGGCGTCGTTGGCGCCGGTACTCCGGTCGTCTCTATCGCTCCCGTCGCGTTGTCTGCTCCCGGCCGTCCCGTCACGCTGGAAGTGCGAGTGTCTGCCCCGGCGACCGGCACAAACCTGCCCGTTGTGCTGTTTTCTCACGGCAACGGATGGAACCTCGATGGGTACGCGCCGCTGACGGCATTCTGGGCCTCGCGCGGGTTCGTTGTAATCCAGCCCACCCATCTGGACTCTCGCCGGAACGGGTTCGGGTTCGACAACCCGGTGTTTCCCACGATCTGGACAGAGCGGATTGCGGATCTCACCCGCATCCTCGACCAGCTCGACCTAATTGAGGCAGCCGTTCCCGGACTCGCTGGCCGCATTGACCGCGACCGCATCGCCGCAACCGGTCATTCCTGGGGAGGGCAAACCGCCCAGTCACTCCTGGGCGCGCGGATCTTCGACGAGGCGGGGCAGGTCAGCGACGACATGTCTGACAGTCGCGTAGGCGCGGGCATCCTATTCGCAGCCACCGGTCTCGGCGGCGAGGACCTGCACCCGTTCGCGCAGGCGAATTTCCCGTTTATGCGCCCGTCGTTCCACGAGATGACCACGCCGACACTCGTTGTTGCGGGCGATAATGACCAGTCGAAAATGTCTAGCCGCGGACCTGACTGGTTTACTGATGCCTACACGCACAGCCCCGGTGCCACCGATCTCCTCACACTGCATAACGCCGAGCACGCGCTCGGGGGGATCGTCGGTTACGAAGTCGCCGAGACCACCGATGAAAACCCGGAGCGTGTCGCTGTCCTCCAGCGGATGAGCACCGCTTACCTGCGCACCGCGCTGCACATCGATGAACACAGCTGGCCAGCTGCCCGTGCTGCATTAAGCGACAGCGCCAATTCGATCGGCCGCATCACCAGCAAGTAGGGCACCACGGCGTGACCCCTCACGCCGGCACTAATCCCGTGAAGATCACAAAACGATAACGGTCACGTTGAGCGGCACTTATTCGGAGAAATGCTCGCGCCAACACCGGTTGGCTGTTCCTCACGCTTACAACACGGAGGACATCGTGACGGTTACCACCGCTCGCACCCGATCGCAGCGGCTCGACGCGCTGCCGTGGACCCGCAAACACAGCAAGCTCCTCGGCGGCTCCGGCATCGGCTGGGCGCTCGACGCGATGGACGTTGGCCTGATCTCCTTTGTGATCGCCCAGCTGACCGTGGTGTGGAACGTGGAGTCGTCCGAGCTGAGCTGGGTCGCCTCGGCCGGGTTCCTCGGTATGGCAATCGGAGCGAGCGTCGGCGGACTGCTCGCCGACCGGCTCGGACGCCGCCAGGTCTTCGCCCTGACGCTGCTGATCTACGGGATCGCGACCGGGGTGTCCGCCCTGTCGTGGTCGATCGGCGCGCTCGTCGCCCTGCGATTCATTGTTGGACTCGGCCTCGGCGCGGAACTGCCCATCGCCTCGACGCTCGTCAGCGAGTTTGCGCCCGCGCGTATCCGTGGGCGCATCATTGTGATCCTCGAATCGTTCTGGGCTGTGGGGTGGACCGCCGCTGCACTGATCGGCTACTTCGTGGTTCCCCAGGGCGACGACGGCTGGCGCTGGGCCCTCGCCCTCGGAGCTCTGCCGGCGGTGTGGGCGATCTTTGTGCGACTGAAGCTGCCGGAATCCGTGCGCTTCCTCGAATCCAAGGGTCGAGTGGACGAGGCTGAGCGCATCGTTGTCGAGTTTGAAGACGCTGCTCGTGCGAAGGCAGCTGCCAGCGGAGACGGTGCGGGTGGTGGGGTGGATGCCGTGGGGGCCACCACTGTGCTCGTGCCCGAGGCATCCACCCCGCACCCAACAAACGGAAGCACAGCGGACACCAGCGGTGCGGACGCCAGCGACACGTCCGAGAAGGTCAGCCCCATCGCGACCCTGTTCGGAACCGCGCTTCGGCGCCGGACGATCTCACTGTGGATCGTCTGGTTCTGCGTGAACTTCGCCTACTACGGCGCGTTCATTTGGCTGCCGTCGCTGCTGGTCGCCGCGGGATACCCGCTCGTGCGGTCGTTCGAGTACACCCTCATCATCACGCTCGCGCAGTTGCCCGGCTACGCCGTGTCGGCCTGGCTCGTCGAAAAATGGGGCCGACGCGTGACGCTCGCAGTGTTTTTGGGTGGGTCTGCTGTGTCCGCGGCGCTCTTCGCCACGGCGGGCGATGTCACGGGAATTCTCGTGTTTGGTTCGATGCTGTCGTTTTTCAACCTCGGCGCCTGGGGAGCCCTCTACGCGGTGACGCCCGAGCTGTATCCGACCAGGGTGCGCGGAACCGGTGCGGGCTGGGCTGCGGGGTTCGGCCGGCTGGCGTCGATTCTTGCTCCGCTGTGCGTTCCGCTGCTCAGTGCGGCGGGCGGAACCACCTTGCCGTTTGTGGTGTTTGCGGCGGTGTTTGTTATCGCGGCGGTCGCGGCGTTGACGCTGCCCGACCTGCGCGGGCGGGCGCTGGAGGACTAACCGATTCGGGGCTGACGGATCCGGGCACCACACGGGGCGGATCCTGAAGACTCCACGCCGGTGTGGGCGGGACGGGCAGGGGAGCGGTGATCGCGAGCTCCGCCTGCCACGGCGGGTTCGACCCGGCGCGGGAACAGGTGATGGCCGCCGTGCGGTTCGCGTAGGCCGCGAGGTTGTGCAGGGTCTCCTCGGAGAGGCTATGTAACTGGTCCCGCGCGTCGGGGCCCAGGAGGTTGGCGGCATCGAGTCCAGATAGCAGTCCCGACATAAAGGAATCACCCGCCCCCACGGTGTCCACCACGTCGACCACCGGTGCGGGAACCTCGAGGCGAGCGCTGCGGGTCAGCACAATCGGACCCTCGGGTCCGCGGGTCACAATGACCAAGGCAGGCCCGAGACCCAGCCACGCGGCGGCGGACTCGTCCAGGGTGCGCTGGGGGTAGAGCCAGAGCAGGTCTTCGTCGCTGGCCTTGACCACGTCGCTGAGCGCAACAAAGGCTTCGGCGCGCTGCCGGGATGCGTTGACATCAGGACTGATCGCTGGGCGACAGTTGGGGTCGAAGCTGATGGTGGAGTGGGGACGCGCGGCAGTCAGTAGTTCCAGAACGGCCTCACTCCCGGGAGAGAGCGCGGTGGCAATCGATCCCGTGTGGGTGTGGTGTGTGTCGGCGAGAAGGATCTCCGCATCGGCGAGCGCCCCCGCGATGTCCCACGAGATGTCGAAGTCGTAGGTCGCGGCGCCGTTCTCGTCGAGGTGAGCGGCGGCCGTACTGGTCGTCTTCATCCCGCCGTTGACCGCAGCGACGGCGTTGGCCGCGAGATACCCACCGATCATCCGGCCGTACTCATCGTTGCCGTAAGCCGTGACCAAACGAGCATCCATTCCCAACCGCGAACAGCCGACGGCAACGTTCAACGGACTGCCGCCGGGAAAAGCAGCCGGGGCGTCTGGGGCAGGGCGGCCTGCGTCGGCGGCCAGTGCGGCAGTGTTGGCGCCCAGATCGTCGGTATCGGCGCGTGCACCGTGGATGATGTCGACCAGAGCCTCGCCGATGATTGTGAGCATCGAAATCCTTGCCTTCCTGCCGCGTTCATCTGGCACATTACTCCGCCGCGAACCGGCAACTCTAGAGCGAGGCGCCGCGCCGCATCGGTGCCGGGTGCGGTGAGTGAGAGAATTGCAGCTCAGGCTGCCAGCAACAAACAAGAGAGTGTGGGTGCCCCCATGGACGACGACAACAACTACGGCGACGGCACCTGGATCCTCGCCACCTTCGGGGTTCCTCGCGGTATCGCGCCCGCCCCCGACAGTGTGTTGCGTGCCCTGCCCGACCCGTTCTACGACATCCACCCCGGTGAGTCGATCGCCATTGTGCCCGACATCACTGCGAACGACGAAGTCAGCATTCGTGCGGATGAGTCCGGCGTGATCAGCATGTCTGGAGTTGACGACTTCCCGGGATGGGACGCGGTCACGAAGTCCGAGGTCTCCGCCACGCTCCGCCAGCTGTGGAACGTCGCTCTGGCCGGCCAACTCCTCATCGACGCGACCGAGCTGCAAGTGCGTGAAGCGATCCTGCGACGCGATCTCGCCGTGATCATCCCGGTCGACGACGCGGTCGGCGAGATCACCGTTCCCCTGCAGCTGATGACCGAGAGCGAAGGGACAACCCTGGCAAACGTGGTCCAGTCTGACCTCGAGCTGGTCGCGTCCCTCACGGCATACGACGTCGCCAAAGAGCTCGTCCCGATCCTCGGTGGCCTGCGCGTTCATCACCACGACGAGGTTGATCTCGTCGAGTAGTTGCAACGCTCGTCGTCTGAGGGCGTACGGTCGCGGTTACAGCAGGCGGCTATGCCCGGGGTGGATGCCCTGGCGCCAGTCTTTCTTCCACCGCGAGTTCGTTCCTCACGAACCACACGTGCTCGCCTTTGTTCGACTCGGTGACGAAGTCGCGGAGCGCCGGATTCGCAGCAACAAACTCGCTGATGTCGCCGAGGATCACGATCGTCAGTTCGTAGGTCGCGGCCTTCTGCAGCACGTCACCCGCGAAGAGTGACTCGGGCTGAAAAAACCGGGGGTCGAGGCGATCGACGGGCACGACGAGCAGACCAACGTGGGCGCTCCAGGCACTGGCGATGAGGTCGGACGCCTCCTCATTCGATGCAATAAGGGGGCCGTCCTCATCGATAAAAAGCACGCGGGTTCCGTCGATCTCCTCGATTCGCATACTTCGACGGTAGACCGAGTTTGCCCGTGGCGGCAGTGGCAGCCGGAGCATCCCGAACCCATTTACGCGGAAGAATCTATTCTGGAGGCACCTACGGGATTCGAACCCGTGTAGACGGTTTTGCAGACCGTTGCGTAGCCACTCCGCCAAGGCGCCCGGTGGTCTAACGGTCCCCACGGTACGGCACTCGGGTGCTTGGACTCCGAATGTTACGTGACGAGATTTCGGGTTCACCAAATCGGTGCCGTGTTGAGTTTGCGGGCACAAGGCGGGCACGCTGGAGTTATGACAATTGACGAGATAAGGGAGTACGTCGAGACACTCGGGGGAGTGATCACGCTCGCGCCGCAAGCGGGGGATGAGGCGCCGGAGATCAGCTGGGGCGATCTCTTTTTCTACTACTCACCCAGCGGAGTAGTGCCCCACACGCAGCCGTTCGCAACGGTTGTCACCAAGGACTATCCGGACGACCGTGAGTCACGCCTCAACCGACCGGACGCCTTTCGGGTCAACGTCTCGGCTACCTCTGAGCAGTTTGAGCAGCTCACTCGTGGGTCCCAACACGACCGCTCCGCCGCCGACGTGGTGATTGCGCACCCCGTCTATGGATCGTTGCATTGGGTTGCAGTCGTGAATCCCGGCCTGGCTACCGACGCGACGCTTCGGGACCTGCTCCGGTCGGCGCACTCCCACGCTCGTGAACGGACGGAGCGTCGGTCCGAGTTGGGGAATCACAGCGAGTAGCTGACCTTGTGTGGGCCGGGATTTCGAGTTACTGCTTGTTGGCATCAATCTCGCGCTGATGAACGCGAACAAGGTCTTCGATCAGGCTGCGGGGTAGCGGTTTATCCAGAGTGAACTGAATCGCGTGCGCAGTGGTTGTGTAGTCCGTGAGCTGGTCTTTCAATTCCTCGATAGCCCACGAAGAGGGGTAGAAGCTCAGATGCTTCTTTGAGGCGGTGAAATAAACCAGTGCCCGATTTTTGTATTTGAGCGTGGGCATCCCGTAACTGATGGTTTCTTCGGTGTCCGGCACAATCAGTTTTACGAGCGCTCGGATCCGTTCGAGTTCTGCTTTCTCTGCGGGTCCCAGCGCAGCGAGATATTCCTCGACGCTCTTCGCCTTGTCAGCCATATCGGGATTGTAGCGCGGGCGATCCCACCGAGCTGGGCTAGTGGAATGCTGCTCACCTCGGTGTTGGCCTACCCCCGGAAACGTACAACGGGCCGGCGGGCGCCGACCTGATATAGGCGGCTGGGTCGGGCCGGATCTCAATTAGTCGTTGTTGGTACGGCTGTCCACGGCGTCGAGCGCGATTTCATCTGCATCTAGTGCGGTGCGCACCACCTCGATCGCTTCGGACGAGTAGGAGCCACGTTCATACACTTCTCGGAGAGCGTCGCGTTCAGCGACGAGCTGCGCACGGCGCAGGTACTGGAACTGCGCGACCTCGTTGACCGGGTCGGAGAGGTCGGCATTCGCCCACATCCCCAGCCGTCCGATCAACACATCTCCCTG
>Ga0247814_10000811_pt1 | contig 21485 bp, 14 predicted proteins | sample UWRJL179409R1_FD_179947 | JGI IMG/M metagenome (GOLD analysis project Ga0247814, IMG submission 179947) | Plant litter microbial communities from Arlington Agricultural Research Station in Wisconsin, United States - UWRJ-L179-409R-1 | ecosystem: Environmental > Terrestrial > Plant litter >... | reverse complement strand
GGCATGACCATGATGTGCGTGACCCACGAAATGGGCTTTGCGCGCAAAGTGGCCGACCGGGTGATCTTCATGGACGCCGGCAAGATCATCGAGGACTGCCCGAAAGAGGAATTCTTCGGCGACATCAGCGCCCGCTCCGAACGCGCGCAGCACTTCCTCGAGAAAATCCTGCAGCACTAAAACCGAGTACTTGCGCCATCACATTGATCCCTGTGGGAGCGAGCTTGCTCGCGAAAGCGGACTGACATTCAACATTGATGTTGGCTGATCTGACCTCTTCGCGAGCAAGCTCGCTCCCACAGGGACAGCGGTGAGCCTGCAAGTGTGGTGGTTGACCCAAGGCATCTGTGATGAAATGCGACCCCAATCTCTATCGCGCAGCGCCGCCATCACTTGCCGTGAAGCCCCGTCTGATTCGTCATCTGTTCCTGCCGCCACTGATCATCGCCCTGATGATCGGCCTGGGTTTCATCGGCTTCTGGACCAGTGAACATTTCGGCATCCGCAGCCTCGGCGAGAACGGCCAGCGTCAGCTGGAGTTGCATGCCCGCGCCGTCGAAAGCGAGATCAGCAAATACACCTACCTGCCCAGCCTGCTGGAACTCGAAACCAGTGTTTCGCAGCTACTGGCCGACCCGACCCCGGAGTACCGGGAAACGGTCAACGCTTACCTCGAAGGCCTGAACCGCCGCAGTCGCAGTCGGGCCATCTACGTCATGGACACCACCGGCCGCGTCATGGCCACCAGCAACTGGCGCGATGTCGACAGCTACCTCGGCGAAGACCTGTCCTTCCGCGCCTATTTCCAGAAAGCCGTGCGTGGCGAGCCTGGGCGTTTCTACGGCATCGGCAGCACCAACGGTGAACCCGGTTACTACCTCGCCCATGGCCTCGAAGAACACGGCAAGATCATCGGCGTCGCCGTGGTCAAAGTGCGTCTGGAAGCCATGGAAGAACGCTGGCAGCGGGCGCGTCTGGAAGCGTTTGTCAGCGATGAAAACGGCATCATCATTCTCTCCAGCGATCCGGCTCGGCGCCTGAAAGCGGTTATTCCCCTGAGTGAAGCCACCAAGGAAAAACTCGCCCGCAGCCTGCAGTATTACTGGTTCCCGCTCAACGAACTGCAACCCTTGGCTCGCGAAACCCTGTCCGAAGGCGTGGAGAAACTCACCTTCCCGGCCAACAGTGAAGTGCAGTCAGGCGAGGACGACATCAGCTATCTGGCGCAAACCCGACCGCTGAGTGACACGCCGTGGAATTTCACCCTGCTCACGCCGTTACAGGACTTGCGCCGCGAAGCGATCAACCAAGGCATTCTCGTCGCCGTAGCGTTTGCCTTGGTCGCCTTCCTGCTGATCGCCTGGAACGAGCGGCGCAAGGTCATCGCCACCCGCCTCGCCGCCCGCGAAGCCTTGCAGGAAGCCAACAATCAGCTGGAGCGTCGGATTACCGAACGCACTACCGACCTGCGCGCCAGCAACGAGCGGCTGAAGAGTCAGATCCGCGAACGCCGCCAGGCCGAGGAGACCTTGCGCCGCGCGCAGGATGAGTTGGTGCAGGCCGGCAAGCTCGCGGCCATCGGCCAGATGTCGACCAGCATTGCCCACGAACTGAATCAGCCGCTAGCGGCGATGCGCACGCTCTCCGGCAACACCGTACGCTTCCTCGAACGCGGTCAGCTCGATGTCGCCAGCACCAACCTGAACACCATCAACGACCTGATCGACCGCATGGGCCGCATCACTGCCAGCCTGCGTTCGTTCGCCCGACGCGGCGACAATCAGGGTCAGGCCAGCCTCGGCAAAGCGGTCGATGCCGCCTTGCAAGTGCTCGGTGCCCGGGTGGAAACCTCGGCGCTGAACGTGCATCGGCAGTTCATCGACGTCCAAGTGCAGATCGACCAGACCCGCCTCGAACAGATTCTGGTCAACCTGATCGGCAATGCCCTCGACGCCATGCAGGCGCAACCACAACCCGAACTGTGGCTCGACGGCGAAGAGTTCAACGGCAAATATCGCCTGCGCGTTCGCGACAACGGCCACGGCATCGATGCCGAAGCGCGCAAGCATCTGTTCGAGCCATTCTTCACCACCAAACCCGGCGAACAAGGCCTGGGCCTGGGCCTGACCCTTTCCGCCAGCCTCGCGGCCGCCACCGGCGGGCATCTGGGTGTCGAACACCCGGCCAGCGGTGGTACCACCTTCGTCCTCAGTTTACCGTTGGTAAGCCCCACTCCTGCCGAGCCAATATGAACCCCGAACTCAGTGTATTGATCGTCGAAGACGACCCCCATGTGCTGCTCGGCTGCCAGCAAGCGCTGACCCTCGAAGACATTCCCTGCGTCGGTGTCGGCAGTGCCGAGGAAGCGCTGGAGCGTGTCGGCGACAACTTTGCCGGCATCGTCATCAGCGACATCCGCTTGCCGGGCATTGATGGCCTGGAACTGCTGACCCGCCTCAAGCAGCGCGATCGCAGCCTGCCGGTGGTGTTGATCACCGGCCACGGCGACATTTCCATGGCCGTCGGTGCAATGCAGAAAGGCGCCTACGACTTCATGGAAAAACCGTTCTCGCCGGAACGTCTGGTGGATGTCGCACGGCGCGCGCTGGAGCAGCGCAGCCTCGCCCGCGAAGTGTCGTCGCTGCGCCGACAACTGGCCGAACGCGATTCTCTTGAAGGACGAATCATCGGTCGTTCGCCAGCGATGCAGAACCTGCGCGAACTGATCGCCAACGTTGCCGACACCTCGGCCAACGTGTTGATCGAAGGCGAGACCGGCACCGGTAAAGAACTGGTCGCCCGCTGCCTGCACGATTTCAGTCGTCGCCACAGCAAACAGTTCGTCGCGCTGAACTGCGGCGGTCTGCCGGAGAATCTCTTTGAAAGCGAGATCTTCGGTCATGAGGCCAACGCATTCACCGGCGCGGGCAAACGGCGGATCGGCAAGATCGAACACGCTGACGGCGGCACACTGTTCCTCGACGAAGTGGAAAGCATGCCGCTGCCGTTGCAGATCAAACTGCTGCGGGTGTTGCAGGAACGCACCCTCGAACGCCTCGGCTCGAACCAGAGTGTGGCGGTGGATTGCCGGGTGATCGCGGCGACCAAGTCTGATCTCGACGAATCGAGCAAGGCCGGCGCATTCCGCAGCGACTTGTACTATCGCCTCAACGTGGTGACGCTGGAGTTGCCGCCCCTGCGCGAGCGCCGCGAAGACATTCTGCAACTGTTCGAACACTTCACCCAGCAGTCGGCTTTACGCTTTGATCGTGCGCTGCCAGAACTGGATAACCAGACCCTGTCGAATTTGATGAGCCACGACTGGCCGGGCAACGTGCGCGAACTTCGCAACGTCGCTGAACGTTTTGCCCTCGGTTTGCCGGCGTTCAAAAAGTCCGGTGCCAACAGCGGCGGACAAGGCCTGGGTTTTGCCGAAGCAGTGGAAGCTTTCGAGCGCAACCTGCTCAGCGATGCCTTGCAACGCAGCGGTGGCAACCTGACTCAGGCCAGTCTTGAGCTGGGCATGGCCAAGACCACGCTGTTCGACAAAGTGAAAAAGTACGGCCTGAGCCATTAAGCGAGAACGATGTGGATCTGTTTTTTAAAGCGTTGTTGGGCGCAGCGGTAGTGCTGATCATCGCGGCGCTGTCGAAAACCAAAAATTACTACATCGCCGGGCTGGTGCCGCTGTTTCCGACGTTTGCGCTGATCGCGCATTACATCGTCGGCAAGGGGCGCTCGATCGACGATCTGAAGACCACGATCGTGTTCGGCATGTGGGCGATCATTCCGTATTTTGTGTATCTGGCGACGTTGTATGTGATGGTTGATCGATTGCGGTTGGAGGCTTCGTTGGCCGTGGCGGCGGTGGCCTGGTTGATGGCCGCCACTGTTTTGGTGACCGTTTGGGTTCGGCTACACAGCTGACCCTCACCCCAGCCCTCCCGAAACGTCGGACCGCCCGCAGGGAGAGGGGGCCGACCGAGGTGTCGTTCAAGTTACATCGACCTGAAAAACCGAGTCGATTATGGATTCAGCGAAGCACGCTCAGGACGGCGTATCACTCCAGCATCCCCCATTCAGTCCCCTCTCCCTCACAGAAAGAGGCCGACCGCTGACATCGACCTGAAAGATTCCGTCGATTATGGATTCGGTACAGCACGCTCAGGTCGGCGTATCACTCCTGCATCCCCATTCAGTCCCCTCTCCCTCCGGGAGAGGGCTAGGGTGAGGGGCTTTTGCTCTTCAGTTGACGGTACCGCCCTTAGAGTCGGCCATGATCTGCCGAATCGCCCCGACAAACGTCTCCACTGGCTGCCCGCCCGTCACCGCGTACTGCCCGTTGAACACTACTGTCGGCACCGAGCTCACCCCGCGCTGCAGCCACAGCTGCTCTTCCTCGCGCACCTCATCGGCAAACTCGTACGACGCCAGAACTGCCTCGGCCCGCTGGCGATCCAGCCCGACACTTTCAGCGATCTGTACCAGTTGCCGATGTTCCGACGGATTGCCGCCATCACTGAAATAGGCTTTGAACAACGCCTCTTTCAGCGGCAATTGCAGACCTTCAAGCCCCGCCCAATGCAGCAAGCGGTGTGCATCGAAGGTGTTGTAGATGCGGCTGTTGCCATCGGAGCGGAAGGCAAACCCAAGCTCGGCACCCCGGGCGCGGATCGCTTCGCGGTTCTTCTGCGACTGCTCAGGTGTCGAGCCGTATTTCTCTTGAATATGTTCGGCAATGTTCTGCCCGTCGATGCCCATTTTCGGATTCAGCTCGAACGGCTGAAAACGGATCTCGGCCTGCACTTCGTTGCGCAGGATTTCCAGTGCCTGTAACAGGCCATACAAACCAACGACGCACCACGGGCAAGAGACGTCGCTGACAAAATCGATTTTCAAGGCAGAACTCATCACTCACCTCGTGGGGGGAAATCGTGCGGGAGTTTGCACGATACACCACCAAAAACTGCAGGTGACAGCCCGTTGTATGGGTAAGTCGCTCCCTACCGTTCGTCCAGAAAACGCCTGTACCTGTTAGTTCTGACAGTGGTGCCGAATGTTTTTTTGCAGCTCAATCGGCTCGGACGCGCAGTGCTCCAGTTCGCGCGCATCAGCCGACTCGGAGAACGCCATGACTGCCCTGTTCATCTACACCCCGGACCAACTGGTTGCGCTGCAAGCAGAAAGCCCGCAACAACGAGTTGATCCGTTCGTGGAGATCAAGTCAGCCGGCCTGTTTACTGAAAACGGGGGGGTCAAGCTGTTTCCCATCCTGATACCGGGCTGGCACACCGTCGATTATCCACAGGCGTTGTTTGGCGTCGGCGCCGATGAAACGGCCGGAACGGGGCTCGGATGGTACGTCCTGATCCCGTCTTACCTGTTGATGGAGGCGTCTGACACCGTGCGTCTGTTCCTGGGCAAACGCCTTGCACCGGACGAAAGCCCCAATCCGGACGAGCCCGGGACGCTGATCAAAACGCTGGTCGTACCTGCCGATCACGACAACCAGAACATCGTCGGCGTTATTCCACGCAACATTATCGACAGGCCCGGCATCCACTCTATGTGGTACACCATCGAACGGGTCAGCGGCTCGACATCGGAGCCTTCAGACAGAATCAACGTGTGGTTCAAACCGGCTTTTCCCGACAGCCTTGACCCCACGGGAAACAGCCGCGAACGGCGGCCCCTGGAAGCACCCGGTTTTCCGGCGCTGATCGATAAGGACATGATTGAAACCGGGATCGACTTCGTCATTCCACTCTGGCCTGTCATGACCCGGGGGGACGAGATCGAGTTGACGATTGCCGATCAGGTCGTCAACTACGTCATCAAACCCGCAGAGGTCGGTAAGGACATTGTGCTGACAGTTCCATCTGCCACGCTGAAGCTGATCGGTCACGCTGACCCGCTGCATGTTAGCTACCGGATCACCGACCAGGTGCACAACATCAGCCTGCTCTCTAAAGTCGGTGCGGGGAAGCTCGACCCCGATACCTCTTATCTGGAGGCACCGTCAGTCCCTCTGAGTGAAGACGATGTGCTCGCGCTGGATGTCCTCGCCGGGGCGCCCATGGCGGTTGATGTGCTGGTGCGACGTGCGGACGTCATCGCCGGTGACAAGGTGGAGTTGAGCATTGAAGACGCGGCCAGCGGCTATGCCGAAGTCTTCGGTCCGCTTGATTACAAGGCCGGTGTCGTGACGTTCAATGTACCTTTCGCCGTGGTGAAACGTCTGGCGCCGACGACGCTCACCTTGAGCTATAAACGCATCCGCAGCGTGTCGGGCAGCGAGGTCCGCACGCCATCGTATCCCTACTCGCCAAGGCTGATCGGCGAACAATATCGCGCGCCCGCGCCCATTGCGCCGCAAGCCCGTGGCGCGGTGTTTGCCCCCGAACTCGAAAGCACGGTGATCTACGCAGGCCCCGGAATCGAAGGCATCGCCGTCGGCGATACGGTGACCCTCACCTGTCTGAGCAACAGCGCTGGCGGCACGACTCGTTTGCAGACCTATGAACGTGCGGTCACACGCTCGATGGACGTGCCCGGTGTCGGTATTGTGGTGCCGTTCAATATCGAGACGACGCATTTTGGCAGTTACCCCAATGGTTCTATCACCATCGACTACCAAGTCACCGGTGACGGCCATGCTCAACCGCTGCGCTCGTTCACCAGCCAATTTCGGATCGGCCGCACCCAGGACATTCTGACGGTGGTCGAAGTCGACAAGAGCTCCATGGGCATACTCGACCCCAAGGACATTCCGTTCGGCGCGCCAGCCCTTTGTCGCGCAGCCGCCCACACGCGGATCGGCGATACGGTGCACCTGGAAGTCTGGAGTCTGGCCAGCACTGACGATCCGCAGGAGCGCCCCGTACTCTACGATTCACTACCGATCAGCGCCGGCAATGTCGGCAATGTCGGCAAGGACATTGAATTCCGCCTGACACAGGAACTCATCCAGCCGTTGCTCAATCGCGTCATCAGTGTCGACTGGTACATCGAGCGCCCACACGCGTTGCCGCTGACTGCGCCGGAACTGATTTTGCGCATTGGCGCCAAGGCGCTCCTGCTACCAGCGCCCGAGCTGATGCAAGCGTCGATGGGCAATCGGGTCGATCCTCTCAACACCCTGAAAAGCGCTACGGTCCGTGTGCACTACATCGGGATGCTCACCACACACCGTGTGACCCTGTTCGCCAAGGGCCGCGAGGGTTTTGGCAGTCCGGCGCTGGCCACCTTGCAAGGCAACGCCAGCGGTACGCTGCTGTATACCCTGCCGTTGACTGCCATTCCCGCCAACATCGGCACCTACATGTCGTTCTGGTATGAAGTAGCGCAGGAAGGCATTCAGAATCAAACTTCCAGCGTCGCCCGCTATGAAGTCACGCCCATTGCCGATCCGCAGATCAACTACCCGCGCATGAGCATTGCCGAAGCACCGGATCATCAGGTCCTCAACCTCAACAATTTCACAGGTGATGCTCACTGGACATTGATTCCATGGTTGTTCATCGCCATTGGCACCCATATGCGCGTGGCCCTGAGTGGCAAGAAACAGGACGACAGCGAATACGTGATCATTTTGTTCGACGGAGTGATCACGGCCAATCACGTCAGCAGTGGACTGAGCGGCGTGATCAATCGCACGCAACTCAAACTGTTCAAAGACGGCACGCAAGTGTTCGGCCTGTCGGTGGCCAACTACAGCGATAAGGGTGGTGCCGACACATTCTTCCCGATGCGAGAACTGACCATCAAGACCGAAATGCTGGCCCGTCCGGTGATTACCCAATTGATCGACGATCAGGGTGGCATCACCGGGCAGGTCAGAAACGGCGGTACGTGTGACGATTCCACTCCCCAACTACTGGGCACCGCGACCCCAAACAGCACGGTGCACCTGTTCGATGTGCAGGCGTCGCTGGGTCCGGCCACTGCCGATGAGAATGGCATCTGGAGGGCTACGATTGCAGTGGGACTCGGTCGTCATAGCCTGTTCGCAAAAACTGCAGACGGGCAGCAGGCATCTCCTCCCTGGGAGGTGACGATTCAGGCAGATCTGTACTCCCTGACCAACTTCTACAACGGTGACTTCAACGGCTGGACCCGAGGTGTTGGCGCGCACAGCGGGCGCTTGCTGGGGACTGCTCCCAACTATCAGTACTACATTGACACCCCGGCAAAGATAAACAATGGCGGGATCATCTTCATTCAGCGCTTCAATCTGGTCATTGGCGCTCAGTACGAGTTTTCCTGCCAGATTTACAATGCGGCGGTGAACGGCTATGACGTGGACCCGAAAATCGCCCTGCTGGTCGATTACATGCTGCACACGCCCAACATAAACATCCATAAATTTACCGGCTGGAATAACTTGTCCGGCACGTTCACCGCCACGGCCGAGTCCGCCAACTTCTATATCCACAATTTTGAGATCGGCGACATCGGCAATGACTTCTACATCAACAACCTGATCGTCCGGCAACTGACCAACTGACGGCCCGTCCCTCGGACGCCCATAAAAATGCCGCCGGGTTCAGGAGGACAGCGCGATTTTCATGCCAATGCGAAAGCGTTCAGAGCAGATTTCCCGTCGCCACCGGCTCAATCTGCGCCCAATGCGATGTGTCTTCCCGATGCGCCTGCAAGTACGGCAGCACCGCTGCCAGCAACGGCTCTTTGAACGCCTCTTGAAAACGATGCGCCAGACCCGGAATCAGCTTCAACTGACTGCCGCGAATATGCGCCGCCAGATGCACGCCATGCATCACCGGCAGCAATGGATCCGCCGTGCCATGCACCACCAGCGTCGGCACTCGTAATTGATTGAGCAGCGCCACCCGGCTCGGTTCGGCGAGGATCGCCATGATCTGCCGCTTCACGCCCTCAGGATTGAACGCGCGGTCGTAGGACGCCGCCGCCTGTTGCAGCAATGCTTGCCGATCGTCACTGACCGCCGGGCTACCCAGTGCAGCCAACAAATCAGCCTGCTGCTCCAGCGCTGCCTGCCGATTCGGTGCGCCGCGTCGCGACAGCAATTGCACCAGCGCCGCGCTCGGTGCCGGCAAGCCCTCGGCTCCGGATGTAGTCATGATCAGCGTCAGACTCTCGACTCGCTGCGGCGCCATCGCGGCCATGTGCTGGGCGATCATCCCGCCCATGCTGGCACCCAGCACATGAAATTGCTCGACGTGCAGCGCATCCATCAAACCCAACGCATCGTCGGCCATGTCGGTCAGGCTATAGGGCGCCGCCACTGGCAGACCGAGCTTGTAGCGCAGCACTTCAAACGTCAGGTTGGCCTCGGCCGGTGCCTGGCGCCAGGTCGACAGACCGACATCGCGGTTGTCGTAGCGGATCACCCGAAAGCCTTGCTGACAGAGAGCAACCACGACTTCATCCGGCCAGTGGATCAACTGCCCGCCCAGCCCCATCACCAACAGCAACGCAGGATCCGATGCACGGCCGATGCTCTGGTAGGCCAGGCTCACTTGCGCCAGGTCGACCCGTTCGGTCGGTACATTGACATCGCAACGCGAAGCCGCCATCGACGGCAGGCCGAACATCAGCGCGGCCAACAGGAAAAATAAACGCATGAAAAACACCGAAACGCAGAACCCCAGTAGAGCGCGAGTCTGATGAAGTTTGTTCAAGCGCGCTGCCACAGTTGCGTGACAGTTTGATGAAGTTTGCCGAATGGTCATGCGCGCATGCTCACGACAGCCCCGCGTGACCTCGACACCTCATGAAACGAACGCAGCAAAAAACGATAACTATGTACCGCAGATGCCGGTGACGGCTCGCCTCTAATGGCATGAAGACCGGGATTAGCCGGCCTTCATGTTTTTTTGGAGCCTGTCGCATGTCCGATACACTTTCTACGGCCGACTTCGGCCTGGACCAGCCTCTACGGTCGAACCTCGATCAAAACCTTTACCTGAGCGCTGGCGCACGTTTGTACGAGTGTCACCGCCAGTGGCTGGAGCTCATGGCCCGGTTTCCGACCAGCAGCGGCCGCGACTGGAGCCTGCGTGCAACCGGCACGCCGCTGTCATGCCGCGATCAGGCCCTGCGCATCTACCGCCAGCATTTCGAGGCGGCCAGCCAGATCGCCTGTGCCGAAGGGACGATCAGCATCGGACAGTTGCAGACATTGTCGGCGGCCGTTGCCCCTTCCACACTAGTCACACCCGACGTGCATATCGCGCAGATTCGGCTCAAATTTACTGATGACAGCCACGTCTCGTTGCCGGGAGCGTTGCTATTGCGCATTGACGGCGATTCCCCCGCCTCTCATCTGCTATATCTGCCATCGAACTCGCCAGCGTTGAGTCTCTTCAAGCAACATGCCGATATGCAGCGCTGGCTGATCGAACATTGCCAAAAACACAGCCAGCCGCCGCAGCGAGAGGCAGCGACTGTGGTGGAAGTCACGCTCGATCACGACCCACTCAAGAGCAATCTCGAAGCACTTTTCAATCTGCCGTCCGATGCGTGCTTACCACCCGCATCGTCCGACTTGTCGAGCCTGATTGCCGAACCACCCTTGCCATCTCCTGACGAGGCGGTGCATGTCGACGACTCAGCCCTGTTTGGTCTGCTGAACCCCGACATTCCCTTCAACCAGCGCAGCCAGGCATTGGCCCTTGAACAGAAAGCCCTCGAACAGTTACTCGGCGATGCCGTGGCTGCCAGCCTGAACACCCCGCAGCGGCAGAAACTGACGCAACAGTTCGACGCCTTGAGCGAGGCGCAAAACGCCAGCCATAACGCAGCTTCAGCACTGCTCGAGCACCGCGCTCCGCTGAAAATGCTTGAACTGCGTCACGCCACCAATGCCCATTACCACTCCCTGCATCAGGCCCGCTTGCGCGGCTTGCGCGCCGAGGTCGAACTGCAACTGACGCTCAATCAGCTCTCCGTCGATGAGCACCGGCGAATCATTGCACTGCTGGACGCGCCCGAGCAGACACTGAGTTCCCCGGAAACGGTAATTGCCCGTGTGACTCTGTCGGCAATGGCAGATGACCACTCGAAGGTTGAAGATCTAACCGGTGTTTTGGTCATCGCAGCACCTTGTGCGCTGGAGCCGGATGCCACTGAAAGCCTGTTGCTCTACTGGCCCGGGCAGTTCGGCGGATTACAACGGTTCAGTTCTCGTCAGGCGCTGGAACAAAAGCTGTTCAGGCACTCGGCCAATGACCAGAAATCACTGTTGCAACTGACGCCGGTAATCGGCAATCCGTTCGTTTGGGTACTTGAACAGCAGTTGTATCAATGCGAGCAGCAGGCAGCGACCGTTATCAGTGACAATCCACTGCCCTCCCATGCCAGAGAACGGGCGGCAGCGATGGAACAACTGCGCGAACAACATCTCACACGTCTGACCGTGCCCTCGTCCCAGGCACGCGAACTGGCATTCGCCTATCGCCTCGAACAGGAACGCACCGCAGCCCTGGCCGGCAACCTGCCGGCCTGGCTGGACAAACTGGACAATGCACAAGCTGCGCGCATCAAAACGTTGATCCGTGACTACCTCAACGCCATGCAGCGCTCCCATGCCTTGCTCGAACGCGATCTGCCAGCGCGATCTGCCTTCGGCAAAAAACGCATTGACGCTCGACTGCGCAAGGATTTCTCGCTCAAGCGAAGCGTGACCGTGACGCTGGATTTGCCCGACAGCACCGCCTGGCAGAAAACCCTGATCGACGGCGCAGCGCCCGGCACACCGCAACGAAACACCCTGGTGGGGAGTCTTCGGCGCAGCGAAATGCTGCTCGAGGAACTGGCGCAAGACAACATCGATCAGGCGATGTGGTGGCGGCTGTCATTCCTGCGGGTCAAGGTCAGCGCCGAAGATGAGCAGGATCGAAAAGCGGTGGAAAGCGGATTGACTCCGGCTTATTTGCGCAAGTCATTAACGGATCTGGACCTGGCCGGAAATTATGAATCTCTTGTTCGCCAGGCCTTTCTGGGAGCGCCCGACGAATCAGCGTTCGACCTGGCGTATCGGCGCGAATGCCTGAGTGAGCCGTTGAGACTGATGCTCAGGCTGCAAGGCGAGTTCGCCGTACTGCAACGGCATATCGACAGTGCCGGGCACGCGTTGCTGAAGATTGCCATCGATGCCTCGACGCGGGAGGCGTATACCGTCAAGGGCCAACGTATCGTGCTGTTGCCTGCACATCTGACCGTCGGCGGCACGGACACCGCCCATCAGGGACCGAGCACCCTGGCCGGGGTGACGTTCATCGTCGAACAGGTCAGTGGCCTGACCCTGCTGTATTTACCGGACAGCACCGACGGTGTTTTCCTGCGCCAGTACGCCACGCTGGAAGAAGCACGTTTGGATCTGTTCAAACGCTGCGTAGACGCGCGCATGGTCAACTATCTGGCCGGGCGCACCTTGAGCGGCGATTTTGCCACCCATGTCAGCCGGATCAATGAGGCGCAACTGCGCAATTTCCACGCGCTGATCGGCACCGGGCTGGCCTGGCCAACCTCGACGTCACTGGCCACGCACTTGCTCGATGTGCACATGGGCCGAGTGCTGGAAGCTCATCGCAGCAGTTCTCGCTCCAATGACGCTTTGTATCTGGAAACATGCGCACTGAAGTCCGGCACGCTATTCAACTACCTGAAAATGGCTGTGGGCATGCTGCCATTCATCGGCGCTTCGGTCGCCCTGTATGACGCCTGGAACAGCGCCAATCTGGCGGTTGCGGCGTTCCTGCGCGGAGACATAGGGCACGGTCTGGCGGAAGTCGAATCGGTGTTGCTGTCCCTGATCGATGCCGCGATGGATATTCTCCCAGCGACGATCTCGGTACCCGCCGCCGCCCGGCTGATACCCCGCCAGCGCCGCGTGACAGCATTGACAACAAAGTCCGGTGCTACGCCGACCTCATGGCAATGGGCGCGCCAGTCACTTGATCGCTTCAAGGGCTACGAGTATGAATTCGAGATTTCCCTGACGGGTCTGCGAACCGATAGCCACGGCATTTATCGCAATGTCTATCGCCATCCCGATGGGGATTTCATGGTGCGTCAGGGGCGCGTCTACCGCATTGAGTTGCACGACGCCCCGCGCGGCTGGAGGCTCTATGGCACGTGGGCGCGCTCCTATAAACAGCCGATCGCCCTTGATGAGGCCGGTCAATGGAACACCCATTACGCCGTGCATGGCACGTTGATGGATGGCGGCGGTGCCGGCGGTGGTGCGGCCATCGGGCATTTGGCCAATGGCCTCGACCCGCTCTGGCCCGAATCCATCCGTCAGTGGCTGCCACGTTGGTGGACCGATCGCCAACTGCGCAGGCAACTGACCCTGACCAACACCGCCGATGCCTACACCCGGCGCCTTGATACCCAGACGCGCAGCTCCAACCAGCTTCTGGAACGTTACCAGCAACTGCCCATTGCCGAGCGTCAATCTCTGGAAGCGACGGTTGACGCAGCCTGTCTCAACGATATCGAACTCGCCCAGGTGCTATACCAGAATGTTGCCGAACTACTGCCGCTGAGTCACGGTAGAAAACGCCTGTTGCTCGAAGACATTCAGAGTCGCTGCGCATGGGCGCAGGTTGATCGGTCATTACAGCGCGCCGCCATTTCCCGCCAACGCCTGCTGGAACATTTGAACAGTGTCGACGCACTCGTTGCGCAGTCTGACGCGACACCCGTCGATAACACTACAGCCCATATAAGTCTCATGGCCCAACGCAAAGTCGTGCGCAAAAACTTCCTAAAGGAGTTCGATTACCAGCACGGATTTATCGAACAGGCCAATCTCTGGCAAAGCCGCATCACTAACCGGGTGCATAAAGCCAGAATGGCAGCGGAGCTCGCGCCACTCAACAAACGGTTTGGCGAAACCACGCACTATTACCTGAGAACCGCGCACATTCTGGAGATCATTACCCACTACGAGGCGGTCGACGACCTGTCCTGGGTCTACTTTCACGTGCAACTCAAAGACGCCCGGGTCAAGGTCGGACGTGCTCTGCTGACGCAGCATCATTTACCTGAAGTACATGCCAGCCTTGCCCAACGCAACCGTGTGATCGAGGACTGCCTGGAAATCTACGCAGGCTTTCGACGTCAGTTGAACGCGTGGTCACTGGGTTATCCGCAGCACCTGGATCTCGAGCAGGTCAAGGCGTTTCTCGACGGTCTGACCAAGGTTGAACAGCATGCCCGTCAAGCGATCAAGCAACGTCCCGCGATCAAGCCCAAAGAAGCGGGCGGCAAGCAGTTGTTTGAAACCGAGGACAACCAATTGCTGATCGGTATCGAAAGTATTGATGCCGGGACCCGGCAAAAGCGTTTCACCATCGAAAGCATCGACGGTTACCGGGAAACCTGGCTGCCGCGTTCGAGCGGCAAGTACCATCTGGACGCGCAACCTGCGGCCTCTGCTCAATCCTTGCCAACCAACGTACAACCCCTGCTGAGCGAAGCCCGCAAGCGTCTCGCCGCCGTACCCGCCTATAACAGCAAAGTCACCGGTTACGCGCGCCAGGACATGCTGCCAATCGATCTGGAACACATGTTCGGCAGTGAATCGACAGAACTCAGTACCCGTGCGAACGCCATCGCGCGGCTCTCGCCAGACGAGCCGCTGGTCGTGCAATTGCAGGACAAGGCCCAGGAATTGATAAGCCTCGGCCGTACGTTGCGCATCGACCAGTCACTGCGCAGCAGAACACCTACCGAGGGATATCTGGACTATCTGCTGGGACAGAAAAAGGTCGATATCCGCAAGGAGGGCACACTGCGCGCACTGGGCAAACGACCCGACGGGCGCAAAGACTTTCTCCAGGAGTACGAGGTGCGCGATCTGAGCACCAATCCGCCACGCGCGCTCTGGTATGCGCACTTTCACTACACCTCGGACAAGGTCCCTTTCGAGGACTTCGTCAAAGCTCATTTGAAACTGCCCGAGCAGCGCAACCTTGGTCTGCAATGGCAGCAGGCGCAGGCCGCGAGTGGCGCGCAGGTCGAAGCGATCTGGCGTGGTGATGTCGGAAAAGCGCTGGGCATTCGGCACTTTTCAAAGCTGTAGGTAAAAGCAGCGGAGCATTACCAGTGCTCCGCTGCCATAAACCCCGGACATGCAGAAAGTCATGCTGGTCGACAGTCTCACCAACATGAGACAAACTCACCGCAATCACTATGATCACAAATTTGTTTCATGGAGCCTGCAGTGCTTGAAATCCGTCATCTGAAAACCCTGCACGCCCTGCGCGAAGCCGACAGCCTGGTCGACGCCGCTGACCGCTTGCACCTGACCCAATCGGCGCTGTCTCACCAGTTCAAGGAACTGGAGGAACGTCTGGGCATGCCATTGTTCGTCCGCAAGACCAAACCGGTGCGTTTCACCAGCGCCGGTCTGCGCTTGCTGCAACTGGCTGACGCAACACTGCCGCTGCTGCGCGCCGCCGAACGTGACATCAGCCGTCTGGCGGGTGGCACTGCCGGGCGCCTGCACATGGCCATCGAATGCCACAGCTGCTTTCAGTGGCTGATGCCGACCATCGACCAGTTCCGCGACGCGTGGCCGGAAGTCGAACTCGATCTGGCCTCGGGTTTTTCCTTCGCCCCGCTACCGGCACTGGCCCGTGGCGATCTGGATCTGGTGGTAACCTCCGATCCACTGGAAATCGCCGGCATCACCTACGTGCCGCTGTTCACCTACGAAGCCATGCTCGCGGTAGCCAATCAACACGCATTGGCGAGCAAACCGTACATCGTCCCCGAAGACTTGCTCAGCGAAACCCTGATCACCTACCCGGTGGAGCGCGATCGCCTGGACATCTTCACCCGTTTCCTTGAACCGGCCGACATCGAGCCTGCACAGGTACGCACTTCCGAGCTGACGGTGATGATGATGCAGCTGGTTGCCAGCGGCCGTGGCGTCTGCGGCATGCCGCACTGGGCGCTGCATGAGTACAGCTCGCGTGGTTACGTAAAGGCCAAGCGCCTGGGCGAGAAAGGCCTGTTTGCCACGCTGTACGCGGCGATTCGTGCGGACATGCTCGATGCGCCGTACATGCGCGATTTCCTGCTGACGGCCAAGGACACTTCGTTTTCGACCCTGGACGGTGTCAGCGCGGTTCGCTGAGTGTCAAAAATGTTCACTGCAGGTGCTGAATGACCATTGGTCTTGAAACCACCCTCACCTGTCAGGTCTGACAGGTGACACACAGCTTCTGTCGCGCTCTGATGGTGCCTGCCCCCAACCGGTTCCGGCACCCTTGGCCCGAGGATAGAAAATGAACAGCACGCTCAATTCATCGCAGGCGAACGAAGCGCTGGCGCTTCTGCCCATGTTCATTCCGGGATGCAGGACACCGGTGCTGCCGGCTGGAGCCCACCACGGCGGCATTTCCCTGAGCATTCATTCACCGGACAGCAGCCTGTACATGGTGATTGATCCGCCGAGGACGCTCGCTACCACATTGGCCATTGGTGACTCCGTGGAACTGTTCGCCAACGGCAAGCCGACCTCGGTGATCAAGAACATCAGGAAAGGCGAAGAGAACGACCGGATAGAAATGGAATTGCCTTGGGGATGGCTGGTGGATGGCGCCAATACGCTGTTTTACCGGGTGACCCGCCCCAGTGGAAACGCCGATGACTCGACCCCGGTGATGAACGTGCTGTTCCATTACCCGGCGTGCGAAATCACTGTCAGTCATCCGCCCAGTGCCAGCCCGACACAGCCAGCCACTTTCACGTTTGCGCGCAATTACCCGCGGCAATATGACGAGGTGAGACTGACGGTCGGGGTCTGGAGCAAAACAATTGCTTATGTTCACCCTGCCAATCCGATCACGTACACCCTGACCACGGCTGAACTCAAGGAGATCGGTGACGGCACGCATCAAGTAAATGCCCGGATCGTCGATCAATTGGGCAACAGCCAAGTGTCGGCGACGGGTTCGATCGTCATCAACACAAAACCGCTGGAATGGGAGGATCACTACACGTCGCTGGCCGATTACGCCTATAACGGCTGGATCACCCATACCGACGAGCGCTTCGGCTCTATCCGCCAGTTCCGCATGAGCAATCAATGGGTGACCGCGTTTTTCAACTTCACCGACGTCGGCGCCCCGACCGGTTTTGCCGGGGCGGTGCTCTATCGAGACTTCACGTTCATCCCCGGACAGTATCGATTCACGTTTGAAGGCACCCATGTTGCCGACAGCCCCAGTCCGGAATTGATCAACCCGATCCTGTGCGCGGCGACCAGTCTGGTGACGGCGCCCGGTGACCGCCGTGAAGTGCCAAAAAATGGCATCTGGTACCTCTTTCTGAATGCCTTCACCATCACCGAACGGCAGGAGGCACGCCTGTACATCACCAATTCCCAGGACGGCAGCCACGGCAACGACTTCGGCATACGGAACATAAAAGTCATGCGAGTGAACACGCAAGCGGGAGGACTTATGAGCGCGCCAGAGGCCGACCCCGAACTGGCGGTCTATACCGGGCAAGTGCCTTGCCCTGCTTTACCCGGTCGATGAAGAGTCGACTGTTTCGCCCCCGCGCTGATGCTCGCTGATTTCACGCCACATGTGGATCTTGTCGAAATAATCTTCGCCCACTCGCACCGCCAGCGGTTCGAGGCCGTACTGGATGAAGCCGCAGCGCTGGTAGAGGTTGAACGCAGCCGCATTGCCGGCGGTGACGGTCAATTGAATGAGTTTCAGCGTGGGATGATTTTGCGCTTCGGCGAGGGCCGCCTGCACCAGCTCAAAGCCCAAACCGTGCTGACGAAAGTCCGCCGACACATACATGCCAAATAACGTGGCTTTGTGTCGGGCCTTCTCGCGTGGCTCGAATGCCAGACCGACGATGCCGGCCAACGTGCCGGCTTCGAACGCGCCGAGAACGACGTCGAGCTTGCTGGTCAGGCGCCCTTCCCACCAGCTCAACGGCATCACCGCGCGCTCACGCACACTGGAAGTGAAAGCCTGCGGATGCCGGTCATAAGCCTCAAGCATCAGCTCGCGATAAGCCAGGGCGTGACTGGCGTCCAGCCGTTCTATCCACATGTTCAAGCCGTCCTGCGTTGCTCAAGCATCAGCCGCACAGCGAGGCCGCCGAGGACAAAACCCATGAAGTACCGCTGCATCGCCAGCCACGTCGGGTTACGCACGAACCACGACGCAATGCCTGCCGCGAACAACGCAATCAGCAGGTTGACGCAGAAACTGACGCTGATCTGGGTCAGGCCAAGGATGATGCTCTGAGTGAACACGGAACCGTGCTCAGGCGTGATGAACTGCGGAAACACCGAGAGGTAGAACACGGCGATTTTCGGATTCAGCGCGCTGGTAAGGAAACCCATGGTGATCAGTTTGCGCGACGAGTCCGGCGGCAACTGCTGTGCCTCGAACGGGGAACGCGCGCCGGGTTTCACCGCTTGCCAGGCCAGCCACAGCAGGTACAGCGCACCGGCCCACTTCAACACTTCATAAGCCATCGGCACCGCGAGGAACACTGCAGTCAACCCGGCCGCCGCGGCAAACAGATGCACAAAGAAACCCGCCACCACACCCAACAACGACGTGATCCCGGCCCTGCGTCCCTGACAGATCGAACGCGAGATCAGGTAGATCATGTTCGGCCCCGGTGTCAGCACCATCAACAAGGCTGCAGCGGCGAAGATCAGCACGTCTTGAAGCGGGATCATGGCAAAGTCCTTTGCGAGGATGATCAGGCGATGGCCGTCAATGACTGGCGATAAAACGGCAGGATCAGGTCGCGTGTCAATGGCGCCAGCTCGACGGCTGGATCAGTGGCAGGATCGACCCAGATCACCTCTTCGATTTCTGCTGCCGGTGTGACCTCAGCATCGATGGTCAGTTGGAAGATCTCTGCTTGTACAACGAATCCCGGCTCGTTGGCGGCGGGGGCGGAAAACTGGCCGAGAAACGTCGCTTGCGCCGGATCGATCTGCAAACCCAATTCCTCTTCCAGCTCACGTGCCAGCGCATGCACCGGCAACTCGTGCGCTTCGATCTTGCCGCCCGGCTGCATGAATGCCGTAGTGCCGCGCTTGCGCACCAACAGTGTCTGGCCGTCAGTATTAAGCAACAGCGCGGCGGCAATGCGGATCAGGGCAGGCGTTTGTGCGGAAAAAGTCGACATGACAGAGAAAGCCTTCGCAAAAACGGCAAGCATCACATGCCTGCCGTTTGTGCGCAAAGCGGTTGCCGACGATCTCAGGTCGCTTCCTGGAAATCCATTTCCGGAGGCTGGCGACGGAAGCCGCCGGTGAGTATCGCCAGATACACCACGCCAATGGCCAGCCAGCTCAGCCCCAGATAGAGCGCCAGATGATCGAGGCTGACCATCAGCCACAAGTCCGCGATCAGACCGATGAGGAAAATCGACACGAACAGATCGCCGCCAATATTGCGGGCAATCTCGTAAGCTGCCGAGTCGACACTGTCGAACTGCAACGACGGATGCGCGATCTGCACAAAGTACGACACGCTCACAAAGATCAATCCGCCGATCAAGGTGATCAACATGATCGCCCGGGGAATGGTGCGTCGCGGATCGCGGGTTTCTTCCGTCAGCGTGCTGACCGCGTCAAAACCCAGGAACGAATAACAGGCAATCGCCGCGCCGCTCATGATCAGTGGCATCTGCATGTCGCCATTGAAGAACGGCTTGCTCGACCACAGCGGCGTGCTCGCATCACCGCCGATGTAGTGCACGCAGAGCGCGACGAACGCGATCAGTACGAGGAACTGCACCAGCATCAACAGGGCGTTGATGCCGTTGGCCAGTTTCAGGCCGACGATATTGATCGTACTGGTGGTGCCGATGAACGCCAGCACCCAGATCCACTGCGGAATCGAGGGGAACGCCGACGCCAGATAGGCTGCGCCGATCAGCCAGATCGCCATCGGCAGGAACAAGTAGTCGAGCAGCACCGCCCAACCAGCGATAAAGCCGAGTTTCGGGCTGATCGCCTTGCGTACGTAACTGTAAGCCGAACCGGCGACCGGGAATGCGGCAGCCATGCGCCCGTAGCTCATGGCGGTGAAGAACATCGCCACCAGCGCGGTCAGGTACGCGGCCGGCACCATGCCAGCGGTGGATTGCGCAAGAATACCGAAGGTGCCGAGGACAATGATCGGCGTCATATAGGCGATGCCGAACAGCACCACCGAGCCTAATGACAGGGTGCGTTGCAAACGAGCCATGAGCGACTTACTCCGAATTTTATTGGATTTATGGCAGAGCCGGGTTCGGCGAATGTTTTCGGGTGTGTTTTATTGTTCTGGTGTTGCTTGAGTTTTTTGTACGAATTGAAATCTTTTCCCCCTCACCCCAGCCCTCTCCCCCAAGGGGGCGAGGGGAAAGGGAGCAGATCTCCGTGGGTTTCAAATCCTCAGTTCGACTTGAATTCGCGGCTTCAAATCCTGAGTACGACTCGGTATTTCAGGTCGGCGGACCTCGGACAATCAACTCGGTCAGTCCCCTCTCCCCCTGGGAGAGGGTTAGGGTGAGGGCATCGGTCAACGGCGTGGAATCAACAACTCACGAACACCATCGCCACGCTCCTCCACCTCCCCCGGCAACTTCAAACGCTGATCATCGAGATAGCGATAATCCCTGCGTGCAATCTCTAACCGGTCGAAATCCAGCTCAACACTGAACTGCCCTTCTTCCCGTCCGGCCTCGAACAGCAACGTCCCCAGCGGATCGACCAGCACACTGCCACCTGCAAACACCAAACCGTCATCCCCCGCCTCCACGCGGTTGACCATCAACGCAAAGGCCTGATTCTCTTGCGCGCGCGCCATGATCGCGGTGCGGTGCGTCGGCGCGTACGGGTCCATGTTGCCGTTGGTCACGACAAGCAACTCGACGCCCAGTTGCGCCAGGGCACGGGCAGTTTCCGGGAACTCGATGTCGTAGCAGATCAACAGGCCGACGCGCACCCCGTTCCACTCGCAGGTGGCGTAGCGGTCGCCGGCCTCGAACACACCGCGATCCGACGCCCACAGATGCGTCTTGCGGTATTTCAGGGCGATGCCTTCAGGCGTGATCAACAACGTGGTGTTGAAGAAGCGCCCGTTGTCGTTCTCGGCCATGCCGATCACCACGGCAATATTGCGTTCGCGCGCTGCGGCCAACACCGCGCTGACGGTCGGTCCATCGACCGGCTCGGCGGTTTTCGCGACAGTCTCGGCGGTCGGGAAGCCCATCAGGTGGGTTTCCGGGAACACCAGCAATTGTGTGTCGGCAGCGCACGCGGCAATCGCAGTCAGCGCGCGTTCGAGATTGTATGCCGTGGCATTGTCACGGCCCGCCAGTTGGGCGAGTTCGACTTTCATGGGAATTCCTTGTTATGAGCATCGGGCGCTGAAAGATTGCCCGGTGGCTGTCTGTGGGCCAGTATGCGCAGCAAGCAGCCGGCCAGGGAATCACGCGGCCGGGGTAACCCG